>CAJDUA010000077.1_pt1 | contig 9018 bp, 9 predicted proteins | sample 7390011 | NCBI WGS metagenome assembly CAJDUA01 (sample SAMEA7055673, study PRJEB34461) | soil metagenome | biome: terrestrial ecosystem; feature: Peninsula; material: soil | place: Antarctica | collected 2016 | reverse complement strand
TCACCGCAGCCCGACCAGACGGCTCCGGTGGCGGCGATCGCAAGCACGCCAACCGCAGTCCGCGCTCGCTTGGCATTGAGTCTGCTCATTTGCGACTTCCCGTCCAGTAATTCATGGTTTGCCGCCAGGTCGCGGCGGGCGAAACCTATTCTGCTGCGTGTGCGCGCGTCAACCAGATCCGACGGACTTCTCGGAGTCGACACGGCGACCGCTAACGCGACCGTGGCCGTGACGTCCGCCGGCGAGCTCGTCAGCGAACGTCTTTCTGCGCCCGGGGAGGACGGGCGCCCTCGTCACTCGCCGGCGCTGCTGGCAGAGATCGAGGCAGCGGTTGGTGAAGCCGGCGGCTGGGAACGAATCAGCGCGATCGCCGTCGGTGTCGGTCCGGGAACGTTCACCGGTCTGCGCGTCGGCATCGCCACGGTTCGCGCCGTCGCTCAGGCGCGCCGGCTGCCGCTGGTTGCGGTCAGTTCGCTTGCCGCGCTGGCGCTCGGGATAGGCGAGTCGCCGCAGGCCGGAAGGCGCGTCGTGCGCATGCCACTGATCGATGCCCGCCGGGGAGAGCTCTTCGCCGCTTTGCACACCGCGGACGAAGAGGTCCGGTGGGAGCCGTTCGTCGCGGCTCCAGGCGAGCTTTGCGAGCGCATCGCCGAGCTCGCGCACCCGCCGGTGGCGGCAGGCGACGGCTCGCTACGCTTTCGAGCGCAGCTCGAGGCTGCGGGCGTGGACGTCCTCGCCGATACGGACCCGGCTCATCGAATGGCGGCGCGCCACATCTGTGCGCTTGGCGCCAAAGCTGAGGCGGGACCGCTGGAGTTGGCTACACCGCTTTATCTGAGACGACCCGACGCAGAGGTTTGGCGTGAGCAACGACACCGCGATTCCGAGACGGTTCGACGAAGCTGACGCCGCCGTGGCCAAGTCCGGCTCTGCGCTGACGGTGCGCGAGCTGGTCTATGGCGATTTACCTGCGGTGCTGGCGATCGAACGGCGCTCGTTTGAAACACCGTGGTCGCTGGCGATGTTCGTGCTCGAGCTCTCAAAGCCGGGTGGAGTCTGCCTCGGCATAGGTACGCCCGACGACAGCCTCGCCGGTTATCTCGTTTGCTCGCGTTATGCCGACGTCTGGCACCTGATGAACATCGCCGTGGCCCCGGAGCGTCGTCGCCAGGGGGTCGCGACCGAGCTGATGGAATGCCTGTTCGCAGCTACAGGCTCGGACGCGCGGATCACGCTCGAGGTGCGCCTCTCGAACTCGCCGGCGATCGAAATGTACAAGCGCTTCGGCTTCAAGCCGGCGGGCCATCGTCGCCGCTACTACCACGACACCGGCGAGGACGCATTGATCATGTGGCTGGAAGGCGCGCCGGGCGGCGCTTGACCTCCTTCCGCGACCATCGCGACAGGCCCGAACGCCAAGCGGAGGACGGATCGCGAGTTATTCTCGCGATCGAGACGAGTTGCGACGACACCTGCGCCGCGGTCGTCGAAGGCGCCTCGATTCGCTCCAACGTGATCTCCTCGCAGGCTGCCGCGCACGCGCGCTTCGGCGGCGTCGTGCCTGAGGTGGCCTCGCGCCACCATCTCGAACTCATCAACCCGATCGTCGACGCTGCTCTGGCCGGCGCCGGCGTCGAGTTGGGGGAGATCGACTCACTCGGGGTCACCCGCGGCCCGGGGCTGATCGGAGCGTTGCTGATCGGTGTCAGCACTGCCAAGGGCCTGGCCGCGGCGAGCGGCAAGCCGCTCGCCGGTATCGATCATTTGCACGGCCATGTCGCCGCAAACTTCCTCGAGCCGGACCCGATCGAGCCGCCGTTTCTCTGCCTGATCGCAAGCGGGGGTCACACACTGCTCGCCGGCGTCCGCTCGCACGAGACCTACGAGGTGCTGGGCCAAACGCTCGACGATGCCGCTGGTGAGGCACTCGACAAGGCAGCGCGCATGCTCGGCCTCGGCTATCCGGGCGGGCCCGCAATCGAAGCCGAAGCCGTAAACGGCGACCCTGCGGCGTTCGATTTCCCCGTGGGAATGCGAAACGACCCCCGGCTGGACTTCAGCTTCAGCGGCTTGAAGACGGCGCTGCTTTATGTCGTTCGCGACCTTGGCGAGGACACGGTGCGCGAACGCCGCGCTGATCTCGCCGCCAGCTTCGAGGCCGCGGTCGTCGATCAGCTCGTCGCCAAGCTGCGCCGTGCCGCTCGCGGCGGCAGCCGCCGCAAGCGGTTGCCAGGCGGCGGATGGCAGGCGGTTGCCCTCGGCGGCGGCGTCGCCGCCAACGCGCGCCTGCGCGCGCGGGTCTTCGAGCTCTGTGAGGCGGAGGGTCTCGAACTCAAGCTGGTCGCTCGCGAGCTCTGCACCGACAACGCCGCGATGATCGCGTCCGCCGCGCGGTTCGTCGCTGCGACGCCCTATCCCGGATACCTCGGCTGGGATGCGAGCGCCCAAAGTTGATCACCCGTCCAGTTGTCACGCTCTACGGGCGCCCGGGCTGCCATCTTTGCACCGAGGCGCGCGCTGAGATCGCCAACTTGACAGCGGGGCTGAGCGAGGTCGAGTTGCGTGAGATCGACATCGAGACCGACGCGGACCTACTCGCGCGCTACCTCGAGCGCATTCCCGTGGTCGAGGTCGGGGGTGTGACGGTCAGCGAGCAGGTCTTCGACCCGGACGCGTTTGCGCGCGCCATGCATACTGTCGGCCCGTGAACGAGCCTCCTACGAGCGAGCGCACAGCGACCCCACCAGCAACCTCCGCCGGCGTTCTCGCCGACGGCGAGCGCCTCTCGCTCGGCGTCGCCGCACGGCTCTCTCGCTACCTCCAGGTGCTGATCCAGGCGCGAAAGATGGGCCGCGAGACGATCTCCTCGCAAGAGCTTGCCGAATACACGCACATCAACTCCACCCAGATCCGCCGCGACCTCTCGGGCTTCGGCAAGTTCGGTAAGCGCGGCGTCGGCTACCGGGTCGAGTCGCTGGTTTCCGAGATCCGCAAGATCCTTCACACTTCGGGCCAGCACAACATCGCCCTCTTCGGTGCCGGAAATCTCGGCCAGGCGATCGCCAGCTCAGACATCTTCGCCGACCACGGTTTCCGCATCGTCGCGATCTTCGACGCCGACACGAAGCTCGTCGGCAACGAGCACGGTGGCGTGCCGGTGCGCGGCCTCGCTGACCTCGGCACCGTCGTCGACGAGGACGAGGTCGTCGTCGGCGTGCTCGCGGTGCCGGCGAACGCTGCCCAGGAGGTTGCCGATCGCCTCGTCGAAGCGGGCGTCAAGATCATCTTCAACTACTCCGAGCAGCTCCTGCAAGTGCCGCCCGAGGTCACCGTGCACACCTCGAGCCCGGCCGTTGATCTGCTCTACGCGCTCTACTTCTACCTCGCGTAATGCGGGTAGCCGATGAGCGGTAGCGAGCGCTCGCAAACCCTCGATCCGGGGCATATCCGCGAGGTCTTCGACGCTTCGCAGGACTTCACAGTTGGTCTCGAGGAGGAGTTCGCGCTGGTCGATCCTTCGAGCCTCGAGCTTGTCCATCGCTTCGAGGAGCTCTACGTCGCCTGCATGGGTGATGAGGTGCTCGCTGAGTCGGCGGCCGGCGAGCTGATCGACACCGAGATCGAGATTCGCTCGGGCCGCGGAGTGTCGTTCGACGCGGCCGTGGAGAGTCAGCGAGAGAGTCGTCGCCGCTTGTTTGGCCTGGCGGACAAGCTCGGCATCGGGCTCGCGGCCATGGGCGCTCATCCCTGGGCGAACTACCTCGACCAGCAGATCATCGATACCGAGCATTACACCCGCCTGCGCGAAGAACTGCGCTGGGTGGCGCAGCGAAACAACACTTGGAGCATGCACGTCCACGTTGGCATTCAGGGCGCCGATCGCGCGATCGCCGTGTGCGACCACCTGCGACAGGTGCTGCCGCCGCTGCTTGCCCTCTCGGCCAATTCACCTTTTCTCGACGGGCATGACAGCGGCCTCGCCTCGGTGCGCAGCCAGATCTTCACCCGCAGCTTCCCGCGCTGCGGCGTGCACGAGCCGTTTGGAGACTTCGCCTCCTATGTGGACTTCATCGAGTTGCTGGTGAAAACCGGATCGATCGTCGAGGCGACGCAGCTGTGGTGGAGCGTGCGTCCCCATCACCTCTTCGGCACCGTCGAGCTGCGGATCTGCGACGCACAGACCGACGGCGACGACTCCTTCGATCTCGCAGCCATGATCGCCGCCTGCATCGCTCAATCGGCGCTCGATTACGACGAGGGCCGGCTCAGTGAGCCGATGGCACACCGTGAGATCGAGGAGAACCTCTGGCGAGCGATCCGTCACGGCCTCGGCGGCACTCAGATCGACTTCGGCCGCGGCGAAGTCATCTCCACGCGCCTCGCGCTCGAGCGCCTGATCGAGTGGACCGCGCCCGCGCGCGACGCGCTTGGCCTCGAGGCGGAGTTGCCCGAGCGAAACGGGACGGAGCTGGCGCGCGAGATGCTCGAGCAGGGGGCGCCGATCGCCGACGTCTATCGCGAACAGGTCGCGCGGACCGCGGCGACCTACTCGCCGAACGGCTGAACTACCGCTTCTTAAGCCTCCACTTGTAGGTCGTCTTGGCCACGTTGCCGGCGGCGTCGGTCGCCGAGATGACCAGCGTGTGCTTGCCGAGCTTGACCTTGCTGTCGCCGGACTTCGCCAGAGCGCGGATGTTGTTGCCGAAGGTGATATCGCCCGTGAAGGCGTCAAATCGCATCGGCCTGTTCGGCTGGAGACGCAGAGCGAAGGTCCTTGGCTGCCAGCTGATGCAGACGTGCGGACAGCGGCGTATCCGGCTTCGAAGCGAACTCAGCTCAAGCGTTGGGAGCCGCGGCGACGAGCGCAGCCCAAATGGATGCGAACGCCACGATCCTGAGCATGCGTCCTTGGACGATCGACCTACGATTGGCTTGTCCGCTCGATGTGCCTCCACCAAGGCAGGTGGAGTTGAAGTCTTATACCGTCGGGTGGGCGGCAAGGCAACAAACGCGAATCGCCCTCCCAATGCACGATCAAGATCCAAACATCCCGCCGGACCCCGACCAGATGAGCGAGGAGGAGATGCAGCGCCGCCTCGAGGAGCAGATCCGCCAGGTCCGGGTCCAGGATCTCTTGCTCGAGAGCCTTGCCAGCATCCTCAACCTCTCGGCGCGGCGGATCGCCAAGGAAGACGAGCGCGATCTCGAACAAGGACGGATCGGGATCGAAGCCGTGCGTGCCCTGCTCGAACTCGTCGAGCCCGAGGCCCGCGAGCAGGTGCAGGAGGCACTGGCGCAGGTGCAGATGCTCTACGTGCGTGAGTCGAAGGCCGAGCGCGGGGAGGACCCGGGCCCGCCCGTCGGCCCCGGGCCGCAGTCGCCTGCCGCGGCAGGCGAGCCACCGCCCGGCACGCCGCCAAGCCCGGGCGGACCGCCGCCAGGCTCTGGGGGACCGCCGCCGGCGCAAGGCAAAGAGCCGCCGCCGCGCCTGTGGACGCCGCACAGCCGGTCCTGACGCCGCGCACCGCCCTTTCGGTTGCTACATTCCGCGCGCTCTTGCGGCCGGGGACTTCTCCGGCCGTTGCCATGAAAACAGCCTACGGGCCTGCCTCGACAGGGGATCGCACACCCGGATGAACGCCAGGACGCATCGCGGATACGTCACCGTCCCAGCTCCCACATGGCGCCGCCATGCGGGAGTCGTGCCGTTGACGTTCCGCTCGGTCCTGGCGTCCCCCGGATGCACGCCCCCTGCCCAGCCAGGCCCAACCGGAGGACTGAACCCTTGACCGATTTCCTGACCGAATACGGCGTCGTGATCGCGCTGGTATGCGCGGGCGCCGCCGTGCTCTACGGCGCCATCATCACCAGGCGCCTGCTGCGTCTCTCACCCGGCAACGAGCGCATGCAGGAGATCTCTGGTGCCGTCCAAGAGGGCGCCAAGGCCTACCTCAATCGCCAGTACCTGATCATCGCCGTCGTCGCCGTACCGCTTGCGATCCTGATCGCGGTGATCCAGGACGTCACTACCGGTATCGGCTTCGTCGTCGGCGGTGTGCTTTCCGGCGCCGCCGGCTTCATCGGCATGAACCTCTCGGTCCGGGCCAACGCCCGCGTCGCCGAGGCCGCTCGTGGCGGCGTGCCGCCGGCTCTCGACGCCGCCTTCAAGGGCGGCTCGGTAACTGGTCTGCTCGTAGTCGGCCTGGCGTTGTTCGGCGTCGCCGGCTACTACGGAATCCTGATCCTCGGCGACAGCACCGACAAGGAAGCGATCGATGCGCTGATCGGGCTCGGCTTCGGTGGCTCGCTGATCTCGGTCTTCGCCCGCCTCGGCGGCGGCATCTTCACCAAGGCAGCCGACGTCGGCGCCGATCTTGTCGGCAAGGTCGAGGCCGGCATTCCCGAGGACGATCCGCGCAACCCTGCGGTGATCGCCGACAACGTCGGCGACAACGTCGGGGACTGTGCCGGTATGGCGGCCGACCTGTTCGAGACTTACGCGGTGACCTCGGTCGCCGTGATGCTGCTCGGCGTCCTCACATTCGCCGAAGACTTCGCCCGCGAGGTGGCGATGTATCCGCTCGTGCTCGGCGCCGTCGCGATCATCGCCTCGATCGTCGGCGCGCTCTCTGTGCGCACCGCAACTGACAAGGTCGAGGGTGCGCTTTACCGGGGTCTACTCGTCTCGGCGGTACTTGCCGCTGCGGCCTTCTACCCGATCACCGAGTGGCTCATGGACGGGCCGCTGAGCAACGGCTTCCTCGACGCCGGCGCCGACATCGTCAGCGTTACCGATCTCTGGCTCTGCGCGATCATCGGCCTAGTCGTGACCGGCGGCCTCTTCGTCATCACCGACTACTACACGTCGACCCGTTTCCGCCCGGTGAAGACGATCAGCCAGGCGTCGCAGACCGGTCACGCGACCAACATCATCCAGGGCCTCGCGCAAGGTTTCCAAGCGACGGCTGCCCCGGCGCTGCTGCTCGCGCTGGCAATTCTCGGCGCGAACGAGCTCGCTGGGATCTACGGCATCGCCATTGCTGTGGTGGCGCAGCTCTCGCTCTGCGGCCTGATCGTTGCCCTCGACGCATTCGGCCCGATCACCGACAACGCGGGTGGCATCGCCGAGATGGCCGGGCTGCCTGAGGAAGTGCGCAACGTCACCGATCCGCTCGACGCGGTCGGCAACACGACGAAGGCAGTCACCAAGGGCTACGCGATCGGATCGGCCGTGCTTGCTGCTCTGGTGCTGTTCAAGGCATTCGAGATCGAGCTCGCCGACGAGAACGGCGGCGAGCCCGTGTTCTTCAGCATCTCCGACCCGGCCGTGCTGATTGGCCTCTTGATCGGCGGCATGATGGTGTACCTGTTCGCGGCGTTTGCGATCGAAGCTGTCGGCCGCGCCGGTGGCGAGGTCGTCGAGCAGGTGCGAAAGCAGTTTCGCGAGAACCCGGGGATCATGGAGGGCACATCCAAGCCCGACTATGCGCAAACGGTGAGCATCGTCACCGCCTCGGCGCAGCGAGAGATGATCCTGCCCTCGCTGATCCCGATCGTGGTTCCCGTTGTAGTCGGCTTGATCAGCGTTCAGGCGCTCGGCGGTCTGCTGATCGGCGTCATCGTCGTCGGTTTGTTCATGGCGCTGGCGATGACTGCAGGCGGCGGCGCTTGGGACAATGCGAAGAAGCTGATCGAAGACGGCGCCTTCGGTGGCAAGGGCTCAGAAGCCCATGCCGCCTCGGTCACCGGCGACACGGTCGGCGATCCCTACAAAGACACCGCCGGCCCGGCGATCAACCCGATGATCAAGGTTGCGAACATCGTCGCGCTTTTGATCATCCCGATCGTGCATTTCTAAGGCGTCTACGAGTCACTAAGGGATCGGCCCCAGGCCTGCGAAACAGCCAAGGACGATCAAGCCAAGGCAAAGGTCAAAAAAGGCCAAGGCCGCGGTCGCGGAAGCGTGTGCATAGCGTCATTCGCTCGGCTTGAGAAAACGAAGAGGGAGTAACTGAGGCCTAAGGCAGGTTTCTTCCCCTTCGCGGCCATCCGGGCCGGGCGGCATGCTCCCGCGGGTGAGGCGCCATCCCTCCTATTACGTTGTCGCGGGCGTGGATCTCCGCGCAGAGATGAGCCGGCTGCGCGAACTTCCGCCATTCGCCGGCGGACCGCTTGCCGAGCGCGAGCCGCAGCTCAAGGTCCGCCGCGCATCACGCAAGCCGAATCGCCTCGGCTTCGCCGTCCCGAGCCAGTTCCGCCTCTCTGTCACCTCATACCCAGGCATCCGTGCGGGCGACGTTCTCGAGACACTTCTCCACGAGCTCGTTCACTTGCACGTCGGCCGCGCCGCCGAGGCGCACGCCTGGCACGGCCTGACCTTCAAGCGCGTTCTCGCGGCGGCGATGCGAGAGGCCTACGGAATCAGCGGCAAGCGGCCGCGCAGCACCCTACATGGTGCATACGCTGATGCGATCGAGGCGAAGCAGATGGCAGACGGCGCCCAGCTGCGGCTGTTACCGGCAGCCTGAGAAGCAAGCGCTCGGCGACTTCGACTGCCATGGCGCGCGTCGCCGTTGAATGACTCTCCCTAAGTCGACGCGTTTCTATGTCTATGGCATAACAACGCGTCGAGGACGTGTCCGAACTGCGATCGAACCCGCCAACCCGCTCGCTCGGAAAACGGTGAAGGCGGTGACTGACGACGTTTAGCCGCGCTCGATCAGCTCGACTCGATAGCCGTCGGGATCGCGCACGAAGCAGATCCGCGACCCGCCCTCGCTCACCTGATACGGCGGCCTCTCGGGATCGATGCCGAGTCCGGCCAGCCGTTCGAGCGTCCCGTCGAGATTGTCGGTGGTGATTGCGATGTGTCCGTAACCGGTGCCGATCTCGTACGGCTCGGTGCGGTCGTGATTGAAAGTGAGCTCGAGCCGCGCGCCGTCGCCGGGCAGGCCCATGAAGACGTTGGTCGCCTCGTCTCCGATCGGCATCCGGCGCAGCTCCGCGAAGCCAAGCTTC
>CAJDUA010000070.1_pt1 | contig 9233 bp, 11 predicted proteins | sample 7390011 | NCBI WGS metagenome assembly CAJDUA01 (sample SAMEA7055673, study PRJEB34461) | soil metagenome | biome: terrestrial ecosystem; feature: Peninsula; material: soil | place: Antarctica | collected 2016 | reverse complement strand
GGGATGCTCGATCGCATCGCGCCCGAATCCGAATTCCGCCCGTCGGGTCGCTTCATGGACTCGCAACAGGTCTATCGCGGTCGAGAGGGCTGGGTCGACTTCTGGGATACGTTCCGTTCGGCGTGGGAGAGCATCACGATCAGCATTGAGCGAATCGAGGACCTTGGCGACCAAGTGCTCGTTCTCGGCACGTTCCACGGGAAAGGACGTGGAAGCGGCGTGGAGGTCAGCGGCGAGGCCGCGTGGCTCCAAACGATCCAAGATGGCCTCTTCCTGCACACCGTGACGTTCCCGAACTGGGCCGAAGCCCTCGAAGCCGCCGGGCTGTCGGAGTAGGGCCGGTTCCGCCGGATATGGGCCGTGCAGGGATCGAACCTGCGACCTTGAGATTAAGAGTCTCCTGCTCTACCAGCTGAGCTAACGGCCCTCCGACGGAGCATGGTAGCGAGGGAAATGGCAGCGTCCGGCGCCGTAGGCAGGCAGCGATCAGGGTGCAGGAGTGGGTGTCGGAGCGCCCGGCCCGGTGTCGCCGCCGAGTGAGCCGAACGGGTCTTCGAGCTGTGGACTGCTCGTCTCGTCGCCGGCCGGTTGCTGTTGTTCCTTGATTGCCTCCTGCTGCCGGATCGCCTGCTTGCGTAGCTGCTCGAGGTTCTTCTCGATCTGATCGCGCTGAGACTCATCGGCGGCTTCGACCGACTGCTTCGCGGCGGCGTCACCGGCATCGATCTTGCCGTCGGCGTAAAGGTAAAAAGCGAGTTGGCCGAACGACGCGGCGGTCCCCTGGCTTTCGGCCACGATCCTCTGAGCTGAGGCCGCGCCGCCAGCGTCGGCGAGCAAGACGTAGGCCTGGGCGACGTTGGCCGCCGCGCCGACGTCGGGCCGAGACGGTTTGGTATCGAGGTACTCCTGCCAGCGCTGCACAGATTGCTCGAGGTCGACTCGCGAATCCTCGGTGATCTCGGTGGCCCCAGTCGCTGGATCGGTCGTTACACCGCTCTCGGTGGCTGAGAGAAAGTTGTAGCGGACGAGATCGAGCAAAGCCGTCTCGTCCTCGGGATCCGCAGCGAGACTCTCCTCAGCGTCCTCGATCTGCGATTCGTATTGCGTGCTGCCCCCGGAATCGTTGCCGCCGATTCCGAGCGCGTCGAAGATGCCGCCGCTGACGTCGCTGCCGATGCCGAAGCCGACGAAGCTGATGAAGAAGATGAAGGCGAGGAAGCCGAATACGACTTGGACGACGCGCCGGCGCTTGCCGCTCTTGAGATCGAAGATCATCGGGTCGAGAGGCTAGATGATCGCGGCGCGAGGCTCGGCGAGCTAACGCGCGATGTTCGGAGCTGATTGTGGCCTCGGCTGCGCCTGCGAATCGTCCCCAGCCGCAGGCGAGACCTCGTCACCCTCCGCTGCCTCGAGCTCGTGCGGATCGTCGGAGACCTGATCGGGGTCGAGGTCGGCGAGTACATCCGGGTCGCCCTCCACGTCGATCTGATCCGGGTCGTCGTCGAGATCGAGATCCAAGCTCGGCTCTGCGGCCTCGTCACCCGCGGTCGCGTCGACCGGCGCGACCGCTGTCACCGCCTGCTCCTGCTCTTTCGTAGGCAGTACTGCCGCCGCCACGGCCTCGACAGGCTCTTCCTTGTCGGCCGCGGCGATCGGGTCGGGCGCATCTGGCTCGACCGGCGGCGCCGGCGCGGGCGGCGGATCATCGGGCTCGGGAGCGTCTGGCGGATCGTCACCGTCGTCGGGGTCGTCGTCGTCAGACACCCGCGAGTGGCCAAATCTTCGCGCCAGGATGATGCTGCCCTCGTAAAGGAAAATCAGCGGGATCATGATCAGGAACATGCTCACCGGGTCGCCGCCTGGCAGTGCCGCGGCGACGATCGAGATACCGAAGATCACGTACTTGCGATTCGTCGCCAGCTGATCGGGTGTGACGATCTCGAGTCGGGTTAGCGAGAGCACGCCGATCGGGATTTGAAACAGCAAGCCCATCGCGATCATCGTCAGCCCGAGGAAGCCGTAGTACTCCTTGGCTCGAACCTGGATGTTGAACTCGGAGTCGTTGAAGTTGAGCAGGAACTGAACTGCCGCCGGCATGACGATGAAGTAGGCGAAGGCGACACCGGCGAGAAAAAGGAAGGGCACCGAAACCAGGAACGGGAAAATGACCTTCTTTTCTTTCGGCGAGAACGCCGGCAGCACGAACGAGTAAGCCTGAAAGAGCAGGAACGGCAGCGAGATCACCATCGCGCCGTAGGCCGCCACCGTCATCGTCGTAAAGAACGGCTCGGTCGGGCTCAGCGTCAGCGGCGGCTGATCGTTTGGCAGAGACCGGTTGGCGATCTCCAGCATCGTGGTGTCCTGCCAGAAGCAGAGCGCGAAGGCAGCGCCGAACGCGATCAGGCTGTAGATGATCCGCGAGCGGAGCTCGTCGAGATGCGAGACGAGCGTCATCCGCTCATCGAAAGAAGCTGCCTTTACGCGCGCCACGAAGACACCTTTGGCCCGCACGAAGCGGACGTCATCTCAGCTGCGTTTCTCGGTTACGACTTCACCCTCGACAGGCTCGGCGCCTGACTCGGGTTGCGGCTGAGCGGACGCGGCCGCGAGCTTCGCTCGGGCCTTATCGTCATCGTCGTCGTCGTCGTCGTCACTGTTGTCGCCGGTGATCGCTTCCTTGAAGTCGCGCATCCCGCGGCCCAGCGAGGAGCCGAGCTCGGGAAGGCGCTTGGGCCCGAACACGAGCAAAGCAATGACGAGCACGATCGCTATTTGCCAAACACTGAAATCCATCTACCCAAGACTACTGACGCTGGGCCTCGACGGATCACTCGCGCTCGAAGTTGAGATAGAAGCGCGAGGGTGTCGGCTCGTCCTGTCCCTGGTATTTCGAGCCTGTTTCATCGGACCCATAGGGGCGCTCCACCGCTTGATCCATGCGCATGAAAGAGATCTGGCCGATCGGCATCCGATGGTAGATCGTGATCGGCAGGTTGGCGACGTTGGAGAGCTCGAGCGTCAGGTTTCCCTCGAAGCCGGCGTCGACGAAGCCGGCGGTGCTGTGGATCAGCAGCCCAAGGCGCCCAAGCGAGCTCTTGCCTTCGAGCCGGGCGACAATGTCATTTGGCAGCTTCACTCGCTCCAGCGTCTGCCCGAGCACGAACTCACCCGGATGGAGGATGAACGGCTCCTCATCGACCTCGACCAGTGAGGTCAGGTCCTCCATCGGCTGGCGCACGTCGATGTAGGGGTAACGGGCGTTGTTGAAAACGCGAAACTTGCGGTCGACGCGCATGTCGACGCTCGACGGTTGCACGAGCGTCGGTTCATAGGGGTCGAAAACGATTCGCCCCGCCTCGACCTCGGCGCGAATCGTTTTGTCGGACAGCACCATGGCTGCGGCAGTCTAAGTGTCCGCAAGACGGGTTGCTGACCGAATGTCTGAGTGGCACTGCCTAAAGGTGGTGGGGCCCAGCGCCGATATCGCGGAGGAGATGGCAGAGAGACAAACAGCCGGTCAGGATCACGACGCGAGTGAGCTGGTCGCGTCGAGCTTCGCGCCCGCGCGGCGCACGAGCGTGCAGCGCGACAAGGCCGACCTGCACATCTGCCCGTGCTGCGACTCCGATCTCGTCTACCCCGTCGACTGGGCGCCTGTGGACGGCCGGCGCTGGCACGTCGACCTGCGCTGCCCCGACTGCGAATGGCGCGGCCGCGGCATCTTCGGCCAGGAGGTCGTCGACCATTTCGATGAGATCCTCGACGCCGGGACTTCGCGCCTGCTGCACGACCTCAAGCTGCTCACGCGGGCCAATATGCAGGAGCCGGTTGATCGATTTGTCGCCGCGCTCAGCGCCGACGACATCCTCCCCGAAGACTTCTAAGGAGCGGCCGCCCTCAGGCGTAGCGCTCGACGACGCCGTCGGCGACGAGCGCGAGCAGCTCGCGACGGTGGCTATCGAGTCCGGCTTCGGCGAGCGCGCCCTTCGCAGCTTCGACCCGCCCTCGCGCGTCGGCGCGGACTTCGTCGAGGACTCCGGTGGCGGCAATTCGGTTGCAAACGACCGCAGCCGAATCGGTGTCGAGCCTATGCAGGTCGACCGCGGCAAGCGCAGGATCGCGCCCGCGAGCACGGATCATCGGCAAGGTGACAGTGCCGTCGAGCAGGTCGGTGCCCCGAGCCTTGCCGGTGCGCTCGGGTGGGCCGGTGACGTCGAGGACGTCGTCAAGTAGCTGGAAAGCAAGCCCGATCTCGCGTCCGTAAAGCGTCAACGCCGCTGCCGCAGCAGCGGTGGGCTCAGGATCAGCACCGACGAGACAGGCGCATTCGAAGAGGCGTGCCGTCTTCAGCATGGAGCGCTCGAGGTAGCGCTCGGCGCCGATCGATCCCGAGAAGGCATCGTGGCGCTGCATCAGCTCGCCGCGGGCGAGGCCCACCGACGTGCTCGCGAGCAAAGCGACTCGGCGCCCGGCCCCCTCGTCGGCATCGGTGAGCTCGGCGAAGGCGCGAGAGAGCAACAGATCGCCCACCGCCGTCGCGGCATCGCGCCCGGCGCGCGCGAACACGGTCGGGCGTCCGCGGCGAAGTGGCGCAGCGTCGAGGACGTCGTCGTGAACCAGCGTCGCCATGTGGACGAGCTCGACCGCGACCGCAGCGCGGACCGCGTCCTCGCCGGCGTCGGGCCCAGCGCAGAGCAAAACCAGCATTGGGCGCATTCTTTTTCCGCCGGCGGCCAGGGTCGCTCCTGCCTCGGCTGCCAGCGCCTCGCCGTGGCCCTCGACGAGTGCGCCGAGGCGGCGCTCGACGGCGCTCATCCGCCGTGGCAGCCAGGACTCTGAGGCGTCGAGGACGCGAGTTACGGGCGGTGGGATCTCAGAGCGGTTCACCGGAATGCCTTGTGTCGCGTCAGCTAGGTCGAGCGCCCGAATGGATCGCGATGATCCCGCCCGCGAGAACCGTGTAACGGATCTGCTCGAGTCCGGCTCGATCCATGATCAGCGCCAAACCCGCGGGCGGCGGGAAGCGCTTGACCGACTCGGGTAGGTAGGTGTAGGCCTCACGGTCGCCGGCGAGCGTGCCCAGCAGCGGCACGATGCGGTCGAACCACAGCGAGAAGAACGTCGAAAGCGGAGGCCGTGTCGGATTCGTGATCTCGAGGATGACGAGGCGCCCGCCGGGCTTGAGCACCCGCGCGAGCTCGGCCACGCCCCGATCGAGATCGGCAAGATTGCGAACGCCGAAGCCGACGGTGACGGCGTCGAAGGAGGCGGCGTCGTAGGGCAGCTCGAGCGCGTCGCCCCACTCAAATCGTAGGGCGCCGGCTGCGCGTTCATCGGCCTTGGAGCGGGCGAGGTCGAGCATCCGCTCGGAGAAGTCGGAGCCGATGACGTGGCCTTTGGGTTCGACGCGGCGCGCCAACTCGAAGGCGAGGTCGCCCGTGCCGCAGCAGGCGTCGAGGGCGCAATCGCCGGGGCTGAGCTCGGTGCGGTCTGCGGCCCGCTCGCGCCAGCGATGGTGCATGCCCACCGTCATCGCCGAGTTCATCAGGTCATAAACGCCCGCGATGCGGTCGAACATGCCGCGGATCTGGCCGGCGAACTGCTCCTGGTCTGCGGGGTTGGTGCTCACCGCCCGAAAGGCAGCTATTGCAGCGACGCCAGGAATTTGACGAGGTTGTCGAACTTCTCAGGCGGCAGCGAGCCGTACTCCGGCATGATCCCGGCGGGGTTGACCAGGGTGCGTTCAATCGCCTGCGCCGGCAGCTTGGAGCCGATCTCGGTCAACTCGGGGCCTGGGCCGTCGTTGCCGTTCTCGCCGAACTTGTGGCAGGCGAGGCAGCCCGACTGCGCGGCGACCTGCTTGCCGGTTTCGAACTGCGGTGCGACCTCGAGCTCGATCTCGGTCGGCGAACCGGCGGAGGCGCCGAGGAAGGTGAGGTAGGCCATCGCGATGATCGTGAGGATGCCCGCCGTGGTCGCGACTGGGCGGCGCTCGGGGCGGCGCTCGGGATTGCGGTCGTAGAACGGCAACAGCAAGAGCAAGACCATGCATGCCGTCGGGATGCCGATCGTCGCGATCGGCACCAACTCCGGCGGCTTGATCACCTTGAGCAGCTCGAAGAGGAAGAAGAAGTACCACTCGGGCCGGGGCACGTAGGTAGTGGTCGTCGGGTCGGCCTTCGGCCCCAGTTCAGCGCCGAGCACGAGTGACATCAAGATCATCATCAGGGCGACGACGACGAACATCGCCGAGTCCTTGGTGATCGCGTAAGGGAAGAAGGGCTTGCCCTTCTTCTTCAGGATCTCGTACTCGCGGAGGTATTCCTCCTTTTCGGCGTTGTTCACCCGACGTCCTTCTCGCGCAGCGACTTCGGCTGCGAATCGGCGCGAACCCACGGCGGCGCCGTGGTCCCCTGCTTGACCACCAGGTAAAGATGGGCACCGATCAAACCGATGATCGCTCCGGGCACCAACAGCATGTGGACTGCGTAGAAGCGCGGCAGCGTCGTCGCCCCGATCTCAGACCCGGCGCGAAGGAAATCAGCCAGGTACGGGCCGACCACAGGCCCCGAGCCGGCGATGTTCATGGCCACGATCGTCGCCCAGTAGGAGCGCTGGTCGAAGGGCAGCAAGTAACCGGTCAGGCCCATGACCAAAGTGAGGATGATGAGGACGACGCCGATAACCCAATTGAGCTCGCGCGGGTACTTGTAGGCGCCAAAGAAGAAGGTCCTGCCCATGTGCAGGAAAATGAGGATGATCATCAGCGTCGCGCCCCACTTGTGCAGGCCGCGGACAAACTCACCGAGGAAGACGTCGTTGGTCAGGTTGGCGATCGAGTTGTAGGCCTCGGTCGACGAGGGCACGTAGTACATCGCCAAGAAGACACCGGTGAGCGCCTGCATCGCAAAGGCGAACAGCGTGGCCGAGCCGAGGGTGTAGAACCAGTTCGTTCCCTTCGGGACCTTGCGCAGCAACATCCCGGTGAGAAACGGCGAGGCGCCGGTGCGCGAGTCGAGCCAGCCGATTACATCGATGCCGCCTTCCTTGACGGTTTCGAGCGCACCTCCGCCGGAGCTACTGCCGTCACCGTTGGGGTGGCCGTTTCGCCCGGCACCGTTGCCGCTGCCGGTGCTTACAGAAGCACCCTCGCCGGGCTTGCGGGGCTTCTTGAGGAGGGCTGGGACGGGAAGCTTGGGCATCTAGATCAGGGTGCGGGCGCGGTCGTCGGGCGCGGCGGATACAGATACTCCCAGACCCCCCCGGTGAACTCACCGGGGTCGCGGGCCCGGACAGGCTCGAGGTCGTTCGTGACGCTGAAGCGCGGGCCCACCTCGAGCACGCCGCCGGTGATACGCGTCTGGAAGCGGTCGAGTGGTCGCACCGGAGGGCCGCCGATGACCTTGCCCTCGAAGTCGTAGACGCCGCCGTGACAGGGACAGATGAAGTTGCCGGCGGCCTTGACGAAGCGCACGGGACAGCCGAGGTGGGCGCAGCGCGTGGTGATCGCGATGTACTCGCTGGGGTCCTCGTCGAGCTCGGGGCTTCCTTGGCGGATGTAAACGGTCGTCTTGCCGGAGTCGCCGACGCCATCGACGATCGTGATCACCGCCTGGCGGTAGGTGTCGGCACTGAAGTCGTCGGGTGGGCCAACGCCCTCCCATTCCTCGTCGGGGCGATCGAAGATCGGAGCCACGGCGAAACCGACGACAGGCAGAGCCACCGCGGTGACGGCAACGCCGCCGAGCGCCTGCCCAGCAACCGCGAAAGCACCACGGCGAGTCATGGTCTCGCCTTCGTAGTAGCCCGCGGGATTGGGCTTTTCGGGGGTGGTCCCCCGCTTGTTGTCCGCCTGGTCAGCCAAGAGTGGAGATCGAGTTCTCAAGAAAGTCTAATGAAGCTGCGCCGTGCCCTAGATGCTCTCCGATGCCAGCCTCGGCGGCGGCAAAGCCGGCGGCCGCCCAAAGTGCGCGTGCCGCCTCGTCGGAACCGGTTCGCAGGGCGGCCTTCGCCGCCTCATGGGCCGGGGTAGCCCCGGCTGCGATAGCCGTTGCGCAGCCAAGCCACAGCGCTGCCACCTCGGCTTTTGCCCGTGGCGAAGCGCCGCCGCGGTCGTGTACCTGCGCGGCGAGGCTGATCAAGTCTGAGAGCTCGCGCACTGCTTCGAGGTCACCCAGGGACGCCAAACGCTCGAGCCCGAGCGCGTAGAGATAGTCGCCGGCGAGCAAGGCGAGATCGCCATCAGCGCCGACGACGACGCGCCCGGTGCCGTAATGGAGCAGGTATCCCTCGCGCACGCACTCGAAGACGATCGCGTATGAGGCTGGGTCGGCCGCGGCCCGTGGCCCGGATGCGGCGAGGACTCCCAACGCCGCGTCAGCGGTGGGATCGACGACGTGTGGGCTGACGACCGAATCCTCGGCGCGCAAGTCGGCGGCGAGGGTGCGCAAGGCATCGGCAGGCGCGGGCGACACGGGGGCTATCGCGCTCATAGCGCCTCCACGAAGGCCTCCGAGGCGGCCTCACAAGTGCGCTCGATCATCGCTTCATCGTGGGCGAGCGAGACGAACCATGCCTCGAACTGCGACGCAGGCGGATAGATGCCGCGATCGAGCAAGGCGCGCGCGAAGCGGCCATAGGCATCGAGGTTGCAGGCTCCAGCCTCGACGAAGTTGCGCGGTGGAGCGGCGGCGAAGAACGGGGTAACGAGGCCACATACCGAAACGACGCTGACCGGCCTGTCGCCGGCGGCGTTGCGCAGCCCGTCGGCGAGCAGCTCGCTGAGCGCACCGAGGCGCTCGTAGGCGGCGGCGTCCAGGCACGCCAGCGTGGCTCGACCGGCGGCTACCGCCAGCGGATTGCCAGACAGAGTTCCCGCCTGATACACGTCGCCGGCAGGCGCCACCAGCTCCATCAGCTCACGCGAGCCACCGTAGGCCGCGGCCGGAAGCCCACCGCCGATGACCTTGCCCATGATCGTCAGGTCGGCCTCAACGCCACAGACCTCCTGAGCGCCGCCACGAGCGACGCGAAAGCCCGAAATCACCTCGTCGAGGACGAGCAGCGCACCGTGCTCGGCGGCGAGTGCGCGCAACTCGGCGAGGAAGTCGTCGCCGGGGGGGACGAGGCCCATGTTGGCCGGCAGCGGCTCAGCCAGGATCGCCGCGACCTCGTGCTCTGCGAGAGCGGCGCGGACAGCGTCGATGTCGTTCCAGGCGATGACGATCGTTGCC
>CAJDUA010000095.1_pt1 | contig 9246 bp, 12 predicted proteins | sample 7390011 | NCBI WGS metagenome assembly CAJDUA01 (sample SAMEA7055673, study PRJEB34461) | soil metagenome | biome: terrestrial ecosystem; feature: Peninsula; material: soil | place: Antarctica | collected 2016 | reverse complement strand
AGCCAGCCCAGTGGGACGCTATTTACGCTTCGTGATGGCAAGGTGGCTCGGATGCAGGCGTTTTGGAACGTCGAAAACGCCCTCGAAGCCGCCGGGCTGAACGAGTAGGCCCAACCTGCCCATCGCGATCAGCCGTTCTTTCGGCTCGGCCCGGAAAGCTGGCAAGCGGCGCAAGGCTCGGCCTGTGCCGATCGCCGCGGGTGGTAAGAATGCGTCATCGGACTTGCAGCAAGGGGAGGAAGGCCACCGTGACAGACGCTAGATCAGAGGAGAACAAGGAGCTGATCCGCCGATACTTCGAGGCCATCGACTCGAATCCCGACGATGAGAGCATCCTCGATGAGTTCATCGCCGAGGACTTCGTCGACCACAATCCGAATCCGGGCTGCACACGCGACCTCGAGGGGATGAAGAAGGCCTATCGGATCTTTGCCGAGGCCTCGCCGGGCACTCACGCCATCGAGCAGATGGTCGCCGAGGGAGACATCGTCGTTTCCCGCGTCACGGCCCGAGGGACCCACACCGGCGACCTGTTCGGCATGCCTCCCACCGAAAAGGAGTTCAGCACCACGGGCATCGCCATCCACCGGATCCGCGACGGCAAGATCGTCGAGCACTGGAACGAGATCGACATGGTCGGCGTGATGCAGCAGATCGGACCGCTGGCCGGAGCGAATCCGGGTTGAGGCCGTCCAGGGCGCGAGGCGCCGGTCACCCGCGAGAGACGCCTTCCGTTGCGCTCTGTGCCGCAGGGGTGGGCAACGGGTGGGCAACACACCGCCCCCGACCAACCGGCAACTCGGTGAGCATGCGCCAAGCACGGAGCCGCAGCATCCGTGCGGAACGTCGACCAGCCGCAAACGCCCGGCTCAGACTCTTAAACTCAAGGTCGCAGGTTCGAGCCCTGCACGGCCCATAGCTTTCTCCCGCCCATAGCGCGGGATACTGGACGGGCGATGTCGCAGGAGAACGTGGAACTGGTTCGGCGTATTTACGACGCCTGGGACCGGGAGGAGTCGGCTCGGGACTTCATCGCTGCGGACGTTGAGTACGTGAACCCGAGCTACGCCGTGGAGACGGGTACCCGCCACGGGCGCAAGAGCTTTGCCGTCGTACGCGACACCTACGAGGACTTCGAGATCAAGATCGAGCGCATCATCGATGTAGGTGACGAGACCGTCGTACTCGCCCACTACACCGCGTCCGGTCCGGTTAGCGGCGTACCCGTAGCGGGCGAACATGGCTACGTGTGGACCGTCCGAGATGGACTGGCCGTGCGCTTCCAGTGGTTTCAATCCCACCGAGAGGCTCTCGAAGCCGCCGGGCTGAGCGAGTAGGCGATGTCGCAGGAAAACGTCGGGATAGTCGTCGGACAGTTTGAGGGAACGAACGCTCGGGAGTTCGCCGCCGTCAGGGACACTTGGTCGGAGGACGTGACCTTGGTCGTTCACTCCGACCTCGGCGTCGTCCCCCACAGGCCTGTGACCGGCAAGGAAGCGGTAGGTGAGCGGTTCGGGGACTGGTTTCGACAGTTCTCCCGCGACTACTCGTTCGAGGTCGAGGAATCCGACCTGGCAAGATCAGTCTGATAGAGGTCTGGGCCGACCGTGCCGCCGCCCTCGAAGCCGCAGGACTTTCGGAGTAGGGGATATCGCAGGAGAACTAAGTGCCGAGCCCGGTGGGCAACTATTGGCAGCGGCTACCGAGAAATGCCCCGCTTCACGGTTGCGGCCCGTAGTCAGAGGGCGGCCTTGGCGCGGTCGAAGGCGGCGGCGAACTCCCGCATGTCGTTGACCTTGCCTTCGAGCTTGAAGCTGGCATCAGCCGCAGTGATCTCCATCACGCCGGCTAGCCCCATCCGCTTGACCTCGATCGAGTCCACGTCGGCGAGGGGCACCGTGCTCAGGACGTCCTTGATGTCCTTGATCTGGCCGCCCATGCTGACGCTGACCTGCATCGTGACCAGGCTCGTTGGCGTCACCGCGACCGCTCCCGGGTTGCCGAGCTTGATCCCCACCGTATCGGCCCCTTTGTTCTGCTTACCAGCCCAACGAGCCCCGATCTCATTGGTGATCAAGCCTCCCCCGACAGCAGCCGTAGTGGCCCCTCGAGGCTTCGCGAACGCCGCGCCGAGGAGTTCTTCTGGGATATTTCCTTGCGCTGCAGCGATGATCTGATCCCGATGCTTTGACATTGCCGCTCCTTGGGTTCATGGGTAGCTCGGTCATTTTGCGAATCGTTACACGAGTGGGCAACGGATGGGCAGCACGCCATCCATGAACAGCCGCAAACCGCCCCCACTAGGGCAAGAGGTGGTCACCGGTCTCAGCCTCGGTTTCTCCCCCTTCATCCGCCCCACCGATCAGGGCCCGAGCGCTCAACCCAAACACAAGACGCCCCGCCCGCTCGGAATCCGCCCCCGGGGCATGCTCGGTAAGCGAGAGAACCAGGTCGCGCGCCGGCAGGTACGCGAGATCCTCCGGTCCAGTGGCCCAGGGGCGGTCGGCTGCGAGCCTCTCGCCTTCGTAGACGGCCAGCCTGCCACTGCCGCGACGGCCGCCGCCGCTGGAGGCGAGCAGGAGATGGTTACCGATCGGCAGCGCGCCTTGGAGGTTGGTGCGGCCGGTCGTCAGGGCGGAGCTCGCCCGCACGGTCGCCCCGGCACTGAGCCCTTCCTCCTCGCCGAACAATGGCCAGCTCACCAGCCGAGCACCCGGCTGCCGGGCTCGGTACTCGCCGCTTATCACTGAATCGGAGGCTCCATCCACGCCCCGGCCAAGCGAGAGAAACGAGAAGCGTGGTCCGCGATCGATGATCGAGCGCACCAAACCCATCCGCAGCGCGCCAACCTGGGGCATCACGTAGCGATGCCCAGCCCCGTACCAGCGGCCCTCGCGGTAACCGACACACCCCGGCGCGGAAGTGCGAGCGACCTCGAGCATCTCGTCAATCGCGAAGACCCGCAGACCCCGCAAGGTGTCGGCGACGTAGAGGTGCGGCCCGCGCCAAACGATGCCACCGGCGTGGAGTCGGATCGGCTTCAGCTCGATCGCCTCGCGGCCCCAGCGCCGAACGGGCTCGGCCAGCAATACATGGCAGTAGCGCGGGGAAGCACCGGCGGTCAATTCGCAGAAGCTGACGCGAACACTTGAGTTGCGGCCAAGCACCCAGCTGACGAGCACCACTTCGCGCCCCGCCCAGAGCCCGTCGTCGCTGGCGTCGTGGGTGCTGGTGATCCCCTGCGGATACCAGCGCGTTGTCGTCGCGTCCTCGAAGTCCCAACCGAAGCCAGTCAACACCGGCTGCTGAATCGCCGCCAGCGGCGGCTCGGTCCGGTCGAGCGCACGGCCGACGCGGTCGGCGCCGTCAAGGACCTCTTGCACGCTCACCCTGCGCAGGCCGGCCTCGTGCAGCTCCCCCAGCAGTTCGCCCACCCGCTCCCACGGCCCCGACGCGCGCAGCGCGAACCGCGAGCCGTCGATGCTGCGATTGCGCCGCGGGGTAGGGGTAGGAGGCGCGGTCACGCGGCGATCGTAGGCGCATGCACGCGGGCGGCGCACCTCCAGGGAAGGCACCGTGTGTGCGTGCGTAACAACCTCTTCACTTCGACTGGCCGTCGCCGAAGGCGCCGGAATTGCGGTAATCGGCTTTCTCGGCGCAGAGTTGATGCTCGCGCCGGCCGGCGTCTCGATTGCGGTGGTCGAACTCGCCCTCGCGCCCGGCCCGAAGCCGCGAATCTGTCTCTTGCCGACGGCCAGCGGCGATCCCGAAGATCAGATCACGGCCTTTCGCGCCAGCCTCGGCGGCCTTCGGTGCGAGCTCTCACATCTCTCACTCTTTCGCCTCGAGCACGAGGCGGTCAACCTCGCCCCTTATCTACGCGCCCAGGATCTGATCTACGTCGGCGGTGGCAGCATGGTCAACCTGCTGGCGATCTGGCGAGCCCACGGCATCGATGAGATCCTGCGCGACTGCTGGAGCCACGGTGTCGTTCTAGCCGGCCAGAGCGCCGGCGCGATGTGCTGGTTCGATTGGGGCGTGACGCGCTCGGCGGGTGCCGCGCGCTTGGTGGCCGGCCTCGGCCTCGTGCCGGGAATACTCAGCGTCCACTACCACCGCGACCCGGAGCGACGGCGCACGCTGCTCGATGCGGTCGCCGAACGCCACATCCCTGGCCATGGCATCGACGATGGAGCCGGCGTGATCATTCGCGGGCGGGCGCTAACGGCGTCGGTCAGTGCTCGCGCCGACGCCGCAGCCTGGCGAGTCACCCCCGACGGCCGCGGTAGCGCGCGCGAAACGCGTCTCGAAGCGGTGCAGCTGCCGTCGCCCCGTCCTGCGATCGACGAGCTGTCGGCCGCTGTGATCGAGATGCGCAGCCTGCGTGCCGCGCGCTTGGCAGCTAGCCGCGGGGCCGGGTCTCGCCGTTGACCTGGTAGGTGACGTACCAGGCGAGGTGACGGGCGGCGCTGAAGCCGAGCGACCATGGCGAGAGCAAGAGCTTCATAGTTGTCCACAATATCGTCCGCAGAGGCGAAAAAGTTCAGTTCCCACGCCATTTCTTGACTGGATCGGTATGACATTGGCGCAAAAACGAGAGGTGAAAACCGATGGCAGCGAAGCTTCGGCGGCAGGCCTCGCCCGCCATCTGATCGCTTTCGCGGCTGAGTTCGGCTCCGAGCCGCCGGGCTCGGTAGTGCTCACTGACGATTCGGATGCGGCCCTGGCTGCCGCTCTGGTGGCGACCAAGATGCTGATCGCGGTCGAGGCAACCGTCTCGGCGAGCGATCCGGCCAGCCTCAACGGCCGCCTGATCAAACAGCTCGCGGCGGCGTGACGACCACCTAGACTGAGGCCGCATGAGCGCAGGGATCATCGGTCTCGGCTACGTTGGGCTGTTCCTCGGGGTCGTGGTCGACTTCCGCGGCGTCACGCGCGGCATCGCCGCTCAGAACCTGATCAGGCTTTAGGCAGATGCCGATGGGCGATCGCACGTCCTCAGACGGCATCTGCCACTAGATGGGCGCGAGCCGCTTACCGGGCGCACGGCGAAGCCGCCAACGCACGGCCGACAAGCTCACGCTCGCCCTCGCTGCTGGTGCGACCGCGACGGCAGGGACGGTATTCGCCGGACAGTTCCTGCGGATGGTCAAGCGCCGCGCGGCCGAGGGCGATGCGCAGGACACTGTGCTCGAAAGCGCAGAGCATGCGCTTGGTGCGGCGACGCAGGCGACACAGGACACCGTCACCGTTGTCCGCGAGGGCTACTCGGCGGCTCCGCGCCGCGAGACCGTCCTATTCAACATCCTTTCCGGATTCACCGGCGGCTTCGCCGTGATGCGGCTCTCGACCTGGGGTATGCGTGGCGGCTGGTGGCCTCTCGGCACCGTCAGTGTCCGGGGACGCCACGTTCACCATTTCGTTCCCGGAATCCTGACCGCGTTTGGCGCCGGCGGCGCCGGCCTGATCACAAAGAGCGACCGGCTCGAGGAGATCCTCGCCTTTCCCTTCGGTGCGGGCATCGGCCTCACCTTCGATGAGGCCGCGTTGCTGCTCGAGCTCGACGATGTCTATTGGAGCCCCGAGGGCGTGCTCAGTGTGCAGGCAAGCCTTGGCGTCGCCGGCTTGCTCGGGGCGACGATTCTCGGCATGAGGATGCTTCGCCGCGGCGAGCTCGCCTCTGAAGAAGCGGGCCTGATCCCGACGAAACGGGCGAGTACGTGAACCGAAGCTCGGTCTGATTGGACCTTTGTCAGCGTCGTCAGCGGGCCACCCGATAGCGCCCGAACAACTCCCCGGTCGCCTCCTCGTGCAACAGCCAGACGAGCTCCAGCCCGCGCTCCTGTGCCGGGAAATCGGTGAGGAGCCCCGGTCCGGTACCACCCGCGAGCTTGGGTGCGTGGGTGACGAAGAGCTCGTCGACGAGCCCGGCCTGGATCAGCTGCGAATGAAGCTGCGGCCCGCCCTCGCAAAGCAGCGCTCGGATGCCCCGCTCGGTTCTCAAATGGGCCATTACCACGCTCAGGTCGACCCCGCCTGGCTGCCGCAGTACACGCACGCTCGTCGCCGTCTCGGGAACGTCGTCCTTGGACGCGGTTGCGATCAGGATCCGCCCAAAACCCTCGGTGAACAGCGGCGCCTCCCAGGGGAGATCGAGCCGACCGCTGACGATCACCATCAGCGGATCGTGGGGGAGGCCTTCGCGCTCGCGGGCGGCCCGCTTTTGCGGGTCGCGAATCACTCGCCCATAACCCTCGGCGCGCATGGTCCCGGCGCCGATCATCACTGCATCGACACGGGTGCGCAGTCCGACGAGCATCGCCGTGTCGGCCGCTGTTCCGATCGGCCCCGAGCGCCCGTGGATCGTCGCGTGACCATCGAGGGTGAGTGCGAAGTTGGTGATCACATACGGCCGCTCGGCGTGCGAGGCGGAGACGAGATCGAGCGAGCGCACCTGTTCGGCGACGGTGGTCTCGCCCGGATCGGGAATTAGACGCTGCATCGAGAGCCGTTGTACCCGCGGCGCGGCTGCCTACCCGAAGTCCTCGACTCCGAGCGGCTTGCGGCCGGCAGGATGGCCGGGACGCGGGCCGGGATCGATCGCCGGGATCGGCTTCGTCTGCGGTCGCTCGGGCTCCAGCGTGAGCTCGTCACCGTGGTGGCTGATCGTCAGCCCGCCGCCCTCGACCAGCGTGTAGGTGGCTTCCAGGCCGGTGGCACGGACCTCGACCACGCAGCCACGAATCGCGAGGCGAAACCGCAGTCCGGTCAGCTGCTGCGGCAGCCGCGGGGCGAAACTCAGCTGCCCTTCGTAATCCCGCGCGCCGCCGAATCCGGCGACGGTGGCGATCCAGGCTCCGGCAAGTGACGCCATGTGGACGCCGTCGCGGGTGTTGTGTTCGAGGTCGTCGAGGTCCATCAGCGCCGCCTCGACCAGATAGTCGAAGGCGAGGTCGAGCTGGCCTACCTCGGCGGCGACCACGGACTGCGTGCACGCCGACAGCGACGAGTCGCGTACGGTCAGCTCCTCGTAATAGGCGAAGTTGCGGGCCTTTTCTCCAGCCGTGAAGGAGTCGCCGAACAACTGCAAGGCGAGGACGAGGTCGGCCTGCTTGATCACCTGCTTGCGATAGATGTCGAAGTACGGGAAATGCAGGAACAATGGGTATTTGTCGGCGGGCGTCGCGTCGAAGTCCCAGCGCGCGTGGTGGGTGAATCCCTCGGCTTGGGGGTGCACGCCCAGCGCATGATCGTAAGGGATCGTCATCGCCTTAGCCGCGTCGCGCCAGGTTGCCGCCTCCTCCAAATCGACGCCGAGATGGCGCGCGACATCGGGCATAGCGTCCACCGCGTCTGCGGCGTCGTGCAGATTACGAGCGGCGGCAAGGTTCGTGTAAACGTTGTTGTCGGCGATCGCGGTGTACTCGTCGGGCCCGGTGACGCCGTCGATCCGAAACGCACCAGCCGGCTCATGGTGGCCGAGTGAGCGCCACAGCCTCGCGGTTTCGACCAGCAGTTCGATCCCGCACTCCGCGGCGAACTCATCGTCGCCGGTCGCGTTCATGTACTTGGCCGTGGCATTGGCGATGTCCGCGTTAATGTGAAACGCAGCCGTTCCGGCCGGCCAGTATCCGGAGCATTCGTCACCACGGATCGTTCGCCATGGAAACGCAGCGCCTTCGAGCCCGAGAACTGCGGCGCGTTTGCGCGCCCTCCCGATCGTCGCGTGGCGCCAGCGAAGCGCGTCGCGGGCTGCATCGGGCGCCGAGTAGATCAGCATCGGCAAGACGAAGGTCTCGGTGTCCCAGAAGGCATGGCCGTCGTAGCCCGAGCCGGTTAGTCCTTTCGCCGGGATCGCCCGACCTTCGGCGCGCGAGCCCGCCTGCAAGACGTGAAACATGCCGAAGCGCAGCGCCTGCTGCAGCCGTGGCTCACCCGCGATCTCGACGTCGGCGCGCGCCCAGAAGGCGCTGAGGTAATCGCGCTGGCCCTCGAGCAGCTCGTCCCAGCCCGTGTGCTTGGCCTGGGCGAGTGCCGCTTCGACTTGGCCTCTCATCGCCGGCATCGAGCGCCGGCTCGACCAGCCATAGGCGATGAACTTGGTCAGCTGAAGCGGCTTTCCGGGCTCAACCTCGGCGGTGATCGTTGCTCGCGCGAGGTCGCCGTCGGCTTCCGTTTCGGTTTCGAGCCCGTCGGGTCCATCGACGACGTGCTCGAAGCCCGCAGCTAGGCGCAGCTTGCTGCGATCAGTCGTGTGAACCAAGATCGCGTGAAGCTCGTGGCAGGCGGCGAGCTCGCAGGCCAGCGGAGTCGCGACGGCAGCGGCCCGCGGGTCACCCTTGGTGGTCGGCAGCGGCTCGTTGGCGACCAGCTCCGACTGCAGCACGATGCGGGCGCTACAGCCGATCGGCTCGACCTCGTAGCGGATCGCAGCCACCGCGCGCTGGGTAAGCGAAGCAAAGCGGATGCTGCGCACGCGCACCCCTTGGCCCGTTGGGCTTACCCACTCGACCTCGCGCGTGAGCGTCCCGGCGCGTAGGTCGAGGACGCGCTCGTGGCGGCGAAGCTGGCCATAGCGGACGTCGAACAGCGAGTCGCCGATGAGCAGGCGGATGAGCTTGCCGTTCGTGGCGTTGACGACGCTTTGGCCCGACTCCGGGTGGCCGTACCACTCCTCCGCGTAGCTCATCGGCCGCGATTCGAAGAAGCCGTTGACGTATGTGCCAGGGAGGCCATAGGGCTCGCCCTCGTCAAGGTTGCCGCGCAGACCAATGTGGCCATTGGAGACGGCGAAGACAGATTCGGTCTGGGCGAGGACGTCGAGGTCGAGGCTGGCCTCCCGCACCGTCCAGGCGTCGACATCGAAGGCGTGGCGCCCGATCATGTGTCGAGCAACTCGTCGAGGTCGGCCACGACCATGTCTGCGCCGTGCGTTGCCAGCGCCTCGGCTTGCCCGACTCGGTCGAGCCCGATTACGCAGCCGAAGTCGCCGGCGCGCCCAGCCTCGACTCCGGCAAGCGCGTCCTCGTATACCGCCGCTTCGCCCGGCGCGACGCCGACCGCCTTTGCGCCCGCGAGATAGGTGTCGGGCGCGGGCTTGCCCGCGAGGCCCTGTTTCTCGGCGACGGTGCCGTCGATGACCTGCTCGAACATGTCTTCGATTCCCGCTGCCTTGAGCACAGCGCGACAATTGGTGGACGAGGAAACAACCGCTCGCCTCAGCCCCGCCTGCGCTGCCGCCTCGAC
>CAJDUA010000102.1_pt1 | contig 9971 bp, 7 predicted proteins | sample 7390011 | NCBI WGS metagenome assembly CAJDUA01 (sample SAMEA7055673, study PRJEB34461) | soil metagenome | biome: terrestrial ecosystem; feature: Peninsula; material: soil | place: Antarctica | collected 2016 | reverse complement strand
CCGGATAGTGGAAGCAGGGGACGGCTCCTTGCGCGCGTCGCCGGCGTAGGCGCGCTGATCGTCCTCGCCGTTTTGGCGGTAACCGTCCTCTTCGGCGGCGACAGCGGCGTCAAGTACAAGCTGCTGTTCGAGACCGGCGGCCAACTCGTACAGGGCAACGAGGTTCTCGTCGGTGGCCAGCCGATCGGCGTCATCGACGACATCACGCTCACCGAGGACGCTCAAGCCGAAGTCCTGATCAGTGTCGACGAGCCACTGCACGAGGGCACCACAGCGGTCGTACGAGCGACATCGCTTTCGGGCATCGCCAACCGCTATATCTCGATCGCCCCCGGCCCCAACAGCGAGGACGAGCTCGACGAGGGTTCGACGATCGCCGCCGACAAGACGACGTCACCGGTCGACATCGACCAGCTCTTCAACACCTTCAATGCGAAGACGCGAAAGGGCCTTGCCGACTTCATCCAGGGCCAAGCCGCCGTCTACACCGGCGACGAGAAGTTCTACGAGCAGGCGCGTGAGTCCTACAAGTATCTGGCTCCGGGCCTGCAGTCGACCGAGGCGCTGCTCGCCGAGCTGACTCGCGACGAGCAGGTCTTCTCCGAGTTCCTGGCTTCGGGCGGCAGCGTGCTCAGTGGCCTTGCCGAGCGCCGCGATGACCTCGCCTCGCTCACCTCCAATGCCAACCAGGCGTTAGGCGCAATCGCGGAGGTCAACGACGAGTTCGACCGCTCGTTGGTGGCGCTGCCGCCGACGCTGCGCCAGGCCAACACGACCTTCGTCAACCTGCGCGCTGCCCTCGACGACCTCGACTCGCTGGTCGAGGTCACCGGCCCTGCTACCAAGGATCTGGCGCCGTTTTTGCAAGAGCTGCGGCCGATCGCCGAGGACTCGGTTCCCGTCTTCCGCGATTTGCGTCAAATCCTCGATCGCGAAGGCTCGGCCAACGACCTCGTCGACACGCTGAGGGCACTACCCGCCACCGAAAGCGCCGCCTCGGAGTCGGTGCCGCTGACAATTCAGGCGCTTGACGATGGACAGCCCAATATCGCCAGGCTGCGGCCCTACACGCCCGACCTGCTTGCCTTCCTCACCCGTTTCGGCCAGGTCTCGTCGAATTACGACGGCAACGGCCACTACATCCGCACGCAACCGACGGGTATCAACCTCTTCAGCCGCAATCCGGCGACGAGCGTGCTCGAACCGATCCCGGCGAGCCAGCAGTTCGCCGGCTTCGACAACGGCTTCTTCAACCGCTGCCCCGGCGGCTCGACGCAGGCGATCGGCGGTTCCAACCCGTTTCTCGATGACGGCAAGCTCGACGGCGACTGCGACCCCGCGGCGGTGCCGGACCCATGAGGCGCATCGCAGCCATCCTTGTCGCGATCGGCGCCTCGGCGGCGATCCTCATCACGGGCACGGCCGCCGGTGGTGACGAAGGCACCTACCAGGTGCGCGCGATCTTCGACAACGGCGCCTTCCTCGTCAAGGGCGAGCAGGTGCGCATCGCCGGTGCCGCCGTTGGCGTCATCGATGATGTCACGGTCACCGAAGAGGGCGAAGCAGCGCACGCCGACGGCTCCCCCGATCCGGGTAAGGCCGTAGTCACCTTCTCGATCACCGATCCCGCCTTCCAGGACTTCCGCGAGGACGCCTCTTGCACCATCCGGCCGCAGTCGCTGCTCGGTGAGAAGTTCGTCGAGTGCGAGGCGACGCAACCGCGCGCCGCGGGCACCGAGCCGCCGCCTCCGCTGGCGGAGATCGGTGAAGGCGAAATCGGTGAGGGTGAGCGCTTCCTTCCGATCGAGCAAAACGGCAAGGCCGTCGACCTAGATCTGCTCAACAACATCATGCGCGAGCCCTATGCAGACCGCTTCCGCATCATCCTCAACGAGCTTGGCGCGGGCCTCGCTGCACGGGGTGACGAGCTTGCCGAGATCGTCGAGCGTTCGAACCCCGCGCTGCGCGAGACCAACGAAGTGATCGCCATCCTCGCCGATCAAAACCGCGCTCTGGCCAAGCTCGCAGTCGATGGCCAGACCGTGCTCGAACCGCTCGCTCGCGAACGCGACAGCATCGGCAGCTTCATCAACAGCACTACAGAGGTCAACCAGGCGACGGCTGAGCGCAGCGACGAGCTTGAGGAAAACTTCGCGCTGCTGCCCGAGACACTGCGCGAAGTGCGCCTGACGATGGTCGAGCTGGAGCGTTTCGCAAACGCCGGCACGCCGCTGTTTACCGACCTCGGCGAGGGCGCTCCGGCGGCGACTCGCGCGACCGAGGCACTCGGCCCGTTCTCCGAGGCGGCAACTCCGGCCCTGATTTCGCTCGGCGACGCCTCCGAGGCAAGCCAGGCGCCTCTGGTCGGCTCCGATCCGCTGATCCGCGATCTCCGCACTTTGGCGATCTCGGCCAAGCCCGCCGCCAAGAATCTCTCCAAGTTCCTGCGCTCACTTGATCGCAGCGGCGGCTACAAGAGCCTGCTGCGCTTTATCTACCGCGGGTCCGGCGCCTTCAACGGCTTCGACAACCTGGGGCACTATTTCCGCGCCTTCTTGCTGATCACCAACTGCAACGACTACGTAACGGCAGCGCAGAGCGGCTGCATCGCCAACTTCCTCGAAGAGACGCCGGTGCTCGCCCCCGACGCTGAGAAGACGGACCGTCGTGGTCGCGATCGCGATCGCAGTCGCGAGACGAACGGAGATGTTTCGCAGCAGGACGCCGAGCAGGCGCCCAGCGAGAACCAGTCGCAGGCAGAGCCCACCGAAGAGCCCGAGGAGCCCGAGTTCGAACCACTGCCCGGGCTCGAAGTCGAGCCGAGTCCCGCGCCGACTCAGCCCGATCCCGGCGACGGCTCGCTCGAGCCCGGTCTCGGTGCTGCGCCCAACGCGGCGAGCAGCTCCAAGCTGAAAATGCGAGACGCCGAGATGCTGCTCGATTTCCTCTTCGGTGATGAGAACCGGGGAAGCAAGCGATGAGGCGCCGCGGCATCGGTGCCGGGATCTCGGCGAGCCCGACGATGGTCGGCGCGATCACGGTTATGGTCGTGATCCTTGCCGTGTTCTTGGCCTACAACGCCAATACCGGTCTGCCGTTCGTGCCCAGCTACCGGGTCACTGCCCAGGTTGAGAGTGCGAACACGCTGGTGCCCGGCAACGAGGTGCGCATCGGTGGCGTGCGCGTCGGCTTGGTCGAGTCGATCGAGCCCGAGCAGGCCGAGGACGGCACGCTAAGCGCCCGCCTGCAGCTCAAGCTTCAGCCCAACGTGGAGCCGATCCCCAACGACTCGTCGCTGATCGTGCGCTCGCGCTCGGCGCTTGGACTCAAATACCTCGAGATCAACGAGGGTACGTCGAGCGAGGGCTATGGGCAGGGCGCTGTGATCCCCGTTTCAGCCGCAACGCCCGAGCCGGTCGAGCTCGATCAGGTGCTCAATACCTTTGACGAGCCCACTCGCGCTGCCTCTCAGCAAAACCTGCTGGAGTTCGGGAACGCGCTCGCCGGTCGTGGCATCGCACTCAATTCAGCGCTCGGGCGCTTTCCATCGGTGCTCGAGTCACTGCAGCCGGTGATGAAGAACCTCGCCTCCGCCGACACCGGCTTCGCCCGCTTCATCAACGCTCTCGGCGCCACGGCGGCCGAAGTTGCGCCGGTGGCCGAGATCCAGGCAGCGATGTTCGGCTCGCTTGACACCACATTCACAGGCCTCGCGGTGGTCGCGCGCCCGTTCATCCAGGAGTCGATCTCCGAGGGCCCGCCGACCGAGCGCGTCGTCCTCGACACGCTGCCGCGAATCCGCCCCTTCCTCGCCAACACCAGAGCCTTCTTCAACGACCTCGGCCCCGCGGCGATCGCGCTGCGCGACGACTCGCCCGTGATCGCCGAGGCACTCGAAGCCGGGACTCCGATCGTCGCCCGTTCGGTCGAGCTCAACGAGCAGCTTGCGCCCACCTTCGAGTCGCTGTTCGCGCTCAACAACGACGCCTCGGCGCGTGCCGGCATCGACGCGATCACGGGCGCCACCGACGAGCTCGGACCGGCAGCGCGCTTTATCGCACCGGCGCAGACCGTGTGCAACTACGGCAGCCTGCTGGCAGGCAACCTCTATGGCGCCGTCAGCGATGGCACCGAGCTCGGCGCCTGGCAGCGCTTCATCGTCTTCGACGTGCCCAAGGGCCCCAACAGCGAGGGCAGCCCCTCCTCTGGTCCCGCGAGCGGCGGTGGCGACGGCAAGAACTTCCTCCACTCCAATCCCTACCCGAACACGGCGGCGCCCGGCCAGACATTCGAGTGTGAAGCCGGCAACGAGCCCTTCATCGAGGGTCGTGCCGTCTTCGGCAACGTGCCCGGCAACCAGGGCACGCGAACCAGGGGGCAGCTGAAGTAATGGCGCTTTTCAATCGCAAGAGCGCGCGGCCCGACCCGGCCAAACCACAGCCCGATGCGCGCGTATACGGGCGTCATTACTCGGGCATGGCCCCGTGGATGATCGGGCTCTTGGTCACCGCGCTGATCGGATTCGGCGTCTACATGGCCTTTGCCAAGCAGCTGCCGTTCACCAGCGACGGCTATCGGCTGCACGCGACGTTTGAGAACGCGACGACGCTGCGCTCCACCAACCCGGTTCGCATCGCCGGCGTCAACGTCGGCACGGTGACCTCGGTGCAGCGCGACGGCGACGCTGTCGACGTCACCTTCACCGTCGACGAAGATGGCCAGCCGATCCACGAGGATGCCACGGTCGAGATCCGTCCGCGTTTGTTCCTCGAGGGCAACTTCTTCCTCGACCTCGATCCCGGCACGCCGCAGTCCGAAGAGCTCGCCACCGACGGCACGATCCCGATCTCACAAACCGCAACCGCGGTTCAGATCGACGAGATCCTGACCTCGCTGCAAGACCCGACGCGTCGCGGACTGCAGAAGACGCTTTCCGGGTTCGGCACCGCGCTCAACTACCAACCAACTGCGGCCGCGAGGCGCTCCTCGGGGACGGTCCGCACGACCTCTCGGGCCTGATCTCGGCTCAGCGCGACGTGTTCAAGGAGCTCGAGGGCCGCGAGGAGCAGCTTAAGGGCCTGGTCACCAATTTCAATGTCTTCACCGGTGCGCTCGCGGCTGAGTCGGCCAACCTCAGCGAGACGATCAGGGAGTTGGCACCGACTCTCGAGGAGGCCGAGCCCTCGCTCGCTCACCTCTCCGACGCCCTGCCGCCGTTCCGCGCTCTTGCGATCGAGCTCGAGCCGAGCATCGCCGAGATCCCGGCGACGATCGACGCTGCCAACCCCTGGCTCGATCAGGCACGGCCGCTACTTTCGCAAGCCGAGCTCGGCGGCCTCGCGAAGCTGCTCAAGGCCGCGACCCCGCCGCTCGCCGACGTCACTGTGACCTCCGAAAGCTTGTTCGACCAGACGGCGCTGTTCAGCCGCTGCGTTTCCAACAACCTCGTTCCCACCGGCGACATCGTCATCGACGACAACGACGGCGCCTACCCGTTCGGCGCCGGCGCCGCCGGCTTTCCCACCGGAGTCAGCAACTATCAGGAATTCCTTTCCGGTCTCGTCAATACCGCGGGCGCCGCTCAGGGCTTCGATGGCAATGGCTCCTACCTGAGGGTCCAGACCGGTGGTGGCAGCGTTCTCGAGAGCACGCCGTATCCGTCGGGCACGTTCCGCAACACGGACCTCTTCGGTAACAACCAATCCGAATCGATCGGCACTCGCCCGAGCTTTACCTCGGCGATCCCGCCGTATCGCCCCGAAGTCACCTGCGCGAGCAACGCCCTCCCGGATGTCAACGGCACCGGCGGCGTCGGCCTGCCCGGCGACGTCGGCCCACCTGCACCGGCGGCGGTACCGTGAAAAAGGCGATCAAAGACCACCTGACGGACTTCATCGCGATCGGCGCGCTGGTGTTCGCGGGCCTGTTGGTGACTGGTTACATTCTCTCCCAGCAGCAGCAGCCCTATCCCTCCTGGGTGCCATTCCTGGGCGATGAGCGCTTCGAGCTCAAGGCCGAGATCTCGTCGGCCCAGGCAGTCACGCCGGGGCAGGGTCAGACAGTGAACATCGCCGGGGTCAAGGTCGGCGACATCACCGAGGTTGAGCTCGTCGGCGGTGTCGCTGTCGTGACGATGCTGGTCGAAGACAAGTACGCGCCACTGCTTCGCTCCGACACCTCGGTTCTGCTGCGCCCTCGCACTGGCCTTCAGGACATGACGATGGAGCTCGACACCGGCACCGAGGGTGAGCCGCTCGAGGAAGGTGCCGTACTGCCGCTCGCCCAATCCAAGACCAACGTCCAGCCCGATCAGATCCTGGCGACGCTCGACGGCGATACTCGCGCCTACCTGCAGTTCCTGGTCGAGGCCGGTGGCCGCGGCCTTGGCGGCAAAGGCAAGGAGCTTTCAGCCGGCTTCAGGCGCTTCGCCCCGCTGGCGCGCGACGTCGCGCGCATCGGTCAGCAGCTCGCGCTCCGCAGGCAGAACATCAAGCGATCGATCACCGCCTTCAAGGAGGTCAGCGAGGAGCTCGGCTCGACCGACACCCGCCTGGCCGAGTTCGTCGATTCCTCCAACGTTGTGCTCGGCTCGTTTGCGAACCAGGAGGCAGCGATCCGCGAGTCATTGCAAGAGCTGCCGCCGACGCTGCGTGCGACGCGGGATTCGCTTGCTGCCAACGATGAGTTCTCGCTTGTGCTCGGACCCGCCTCGCGGGCCCTGATTCCAGCCGCCCAGGCGCTCGGCCCGGCGCTGCGGGACTCGCGCCCGTTCTTCGAGCAGACAACTGGCCCGATTCGCGACCAGATCAGGCCGTTCACGCGCGCTGCGCAGACACCGATCCGCCACCTCAAGGAGGCTGCGCAGCCGCTTGCCGACACCACCCGCGGCCTGAATGGCACCTTCACCGAGCTCAACGTGCTCACCAACGCCCTTGCCTACAACCCGCCCGGCTCGGCCGAGGAGGGTTATCTGTTCTGGCTCTCATGGTTCAACCACAACACGAACTCACTGTTTTTCAGCCAGGACTCGATGGGTCCGATGATTCGCGGCATGGTCATGTTCGGCTGCGGCACCGCCGGCCTTGCCGAGGGCGTCGCCGTACCGCGTCCGTTCCTGCGCACGCTGCAGCAGATGACCAACGTGCCCAAGTCCTCCGATCCGCGGGTGTGCCCGCCGCTTTAGGCGAAGGCTGAGATGGAGACACGCCCACCGACAATCACCCGGATCCTGATCGCAGCGGGTTTCGCGCTCTCGTGCTTCGCGCTGGCGCTGTTCTTGTGGATCGCCTTCGGCGGCCCGATCCCGCTCAAGCCCGAGAGCTATCGGATCCAGGTTCCGGTGACCGAGGCGACCCAACTGGCAAAGGAATCCGACGTCCGCATCTCTGGTGTCTCGGTCGGCAAGGTGAAGACGATCGCTCTCAGCGACGACGGCGGGGCGCTGGCGACGATCGAGCTCCAAGCGCGTTACGCACCGATTCCGATCGACACCAAGGCGACCCTACGCCAGAAGACGCTGCTCGGCGAGACCTATGTCGAGCTCAGTCCAGGCAGCAACGAGGCCGAGACGCTGGAAGAGGGTGGCGCACTCGACGCGGCCCAGATAACCCCGTCGGTCCAGCTCGATGAAATTTTCCGCACCTTCGACTCGCGCACCCGAGCCGCATTGAGAACATGGATGCAGGGTGCAGCGGCGTCGCTGGAAGGACGCGGTAAGGACCTCTCGATCGCGATCGCCTCGCTCGACAGCTTCGCCCAAGAGGCCGACCAGGCGCTGCGAATCCTCGACAGCCAGGAGGCCGCGGTGACCGAGCTCGTCGGCGGCGGTGCCGACGTTTTCGAGGCGCTTTCCGAGCGACAAGGCCAGCTCAGCGGTCTGATCCGCAACACCCAGGCGGTCTTCAGCACGACGGCGCGGCGAAACGACAGCCTGCAGGACTTCTTTACCGTATTTCCGACATTCCTCCAGGAGTCGCGCCTGACGCTGACTCGCCTCGACGAGTTCGCCGCCAACGCCGACCCGGTGATCACCCAGTTGCGCCCCTCTGCGCGCGAGCTCGGCCCGACCCTCGACGCGACCGCCGATCTCTCGACCGAGCTCTTGGGCTTCTGGCCAGGACTGCGCGACGCGATCGACGCTGCGCCGAAGGGCTTCGCGGCGCTACGCCGGCTGCTCGACGACGATCTGCCGCCGCTACTGACGCGGCTCGATCCGTTCATGGACGAGTTCACCCCGATCCTCGCCGGCATTCGCCAGTACCGCCACGAGATCACCGGTTTCCTTGGCAACGCAACGTCTGTCTTGAACGCGACCAACGATGAAGGTTCGGGCGTGCGCAACTACATCCGTACGATCGCACCGTTCAGTCCGGAGATGCTCGCTGCTTTCTCGGACCGCTTGAGCTCCAGCCGCTCGAACCCCTACATCAAGCCCGGCGGTTACGAAAAGGTTGTTAAGGGCGGCCTCGAGTCCTTCCAGACCTACCAGTGCAATGGCGGTGGGGTCAACGCGATCCTCGATACGACAGCGGCGAGCAACCCCAACTTCAACGAGCGTGTCGAGGGCGACGTCACGGAAGCGCAGGCGCTTCTCGACCGGATCAAGCAGTACGTCTTCGTCGATCAACCCGACTCGAATTCGGTACCGCAGCCGGCCTGCAACAAGCAGGCCCCGTACGGCTCGGTCGGCGGCGCGTTCGAGGAGTTCACCGACTACATGCACGTGCGTGCTCTCGAGGATTGATCATCTCGGCGCTCGAGCTCGCCGCGCTATAAGCTCAAGCTCAGCTTCATCGTGTGAGGAGAGGTTGTCGGTACACCGCAACCCTCGGTGGGGTTGTGTGTTCATAGAAGGCATGCGGAGTTTCCGCAGCCCTACGTGCGTATAGAGAGATACAAGGAGATTTGATGCGCAAGAAGCGTTTTTTGACCGGAGCCGTAGTTGCGGCTCTCGTAGCAAGCGTCGCGGCTGTCGCCATCGGCGCCCCGGCCGTCCAGACCATCGACGTCATCGTCGGCGGCAAGACGAAGCCGAAGTTCAGTCCGAAGAGGTTCAAGGGCACGAAGATCGATGTGACCACGACGACTTCCGACCAGGCCAATCCCAGCGGCATCCCGCCGAAGGCGAACAAGGCCGTCATTGTCTTCGACAGGAAGAACATGAAGTTCGACCCGAAGGCAGCCCCGACCTGCAATAAGGCGCAGATCGAAAACACCACGACCGAGGCGGCGAAGGCTGCTTGCGGACCCGCCCAGGTTGGTGCCGGCTCGGCCATTGCGGCGCTCCCGTTCGGCGTCGGTGGGACCAGGCAGGACTTCCCCGCTGTTGTCACCGCGTTCAATAGCGGCGATTCGGCCGGCATCCTGTTGCACTCACGTGTCGCAGCACTTGGGACCACGGTTGTGCTCCCGGGCTCGCTCAACGGCACCACACTCAGCGTCGACATCCCGCCGCTCGGTGGCGGTGTTGGTGCGATCGCCGAGTTCAAGACGGTCGTGCAGTCAGGCAAGTACGTCCAGGCTCGTTGCAAGAAGAAGACCATCAAGACCACCTCGACGTTTACGTTCAACGATGCTCCGCCCGCTACTGCGACGGACGCGCAGAAGTGCAGGCAGAGGCAGTCGTAGCTCTTCGTCTCTGAGCAAACACGAAACAGGGCGGCCTCCGGGCCGCCCTTTTTCGTGGCCGCTTGCATCGCCACCGTTACCTGTAGGTTGCTCCGATCATGCTCGGGCGACAGGGAGGTCAGATCACAGGGACCGTTCTCGCGCTCATAGCTGTCTTCGCGCTCTCCGCCTGTGGTGAAGACGAAGTCAGCTACGACGACAAGCGCATCATCGAGCGCTTGCATCTGGAGAAGACCGGGGACGGTTACGCCATCGATGGCGATCCCTTCTGCGAGATCGAGAACAAGCTCCTCAACGACGCCGAGGAGGTCGACGAGGCAACCGAGAAGGAAGAGCTCGGTCTC
>CAJDUA010000064.1_pt1 | contig 10090 bp, 6 predicted proteins | sample 7390011 | NCBI WGS metagenome assembly CAJDUA01 (sample SAMEA7055673, study PRJEB34461) | soil metagenome | biome: terrestrial ecosystem; feature: Peninsula; material: soil | place: Antarctica | collected 2016 | reverse complement strand
CCGGATAGTGGAAGCAGGGGACGGCTCCTTGCGCGCGTCGCCGGCGTAGGCGCGCTGATCGTCCTCGCCGTTTTGGCGGTAACCGTCCTCTTCGGCGGCTCCAGCGGCCACAGCTACGAGCTTCTGTTTCCGACCGGCGGTCAACTCGTGCCCGGCAACGAGGTCTTGGTCGGCGGCCAGCCGATCGGCACGGTCGACGACATCGTGCTCACCGACGACGCTCAGGCCGAGGTCGGGATCACCGTCGACGAGCCCCTTCACGAGGGCAGCACGGCGATGATCCGGGCCGCCTCGCTTTCGGGCGTCGCCAGTCGCTACATCTCGATCGCGCCGGGGCCCAACAACGAGGACGAGATCCCAGACGGTGGCGTGATCGACTCCGAGAGGACAACCGCGCCGGTCGACCTCGACCAGCTCTTCAACACGCTCGACGGGCCAACCCGCAAGTCGCTGCAGAAGGTGATCGAGGGCCAGGCGACGATCTACGACGGCAACACCGAGGCCGCGCGCGAGACCTATAAGTACTTCGCGCCGAGCCTGCAGGCGGGCGAGCGACTGCTCGCCGAGCTCAGCCGCGACGAGGAGGCCCTGAGCCGTTTCCTGGTCGAGGGCGGGCGCGTCTTCGGAGCCGTCGCTTCACGCCGTGACGACCTCGCAGCCCTGACTCAGAACGGCAATCAAGCGTTTGGCGCGATCGCCGCCGAAAGCGAGGCCTTCGACCGCGTCCTCGCCCAGCTGCCGCCGGCGATGCGTCAGGCCAACACCACTTTCGTCAACCTGCGCGCGGCACTCGACGACCTCGACCCGGTGATCGCCGACACCGGCGAGGTCGCGCCCGAGCTGCCCGGGTTTCTGCGCGACCTGCGGCCCGTCGCCCGCGATGCGGCGCCGGTGTTCAACGACCTGCGATTCGCGATCGACCGCGAGGGCGCCACCAACGACCTCACCGACGGGCTCATCGATCTGCCGCCGGCGGCCCGCTCTGCGGACACGGCGGTGCCGCGAACGATCGCCGCACTCGACGACTCCCAGCACATCTTCGAGTTCGCGCGTCCGTACTCGCCGGACCTGATCAGCCTGGTCTCCAAGCTCGGCGCCGGCGCCGGCTACTACGACTTCAGCGGTCACTACATCCGCGCTCAGCCCGCCGGCTCGAACCTGTTCGACTACAACGAGCTCACCGAGGAGCTCGAGCCGATCCCGATGGCGCAGATGTTCGACGCTTACTCGGCGTTCGCCCGCGGGCCGTTCACCCGTTGTCCCGGTGGCTCGACCCAGGCCAACAGCGGTTTCCCGACCCCCACCGATCACCCCTTCCTCGATGGCGGTGGCCTCGCCGGTCTCTGTGATCCCGACGACGTGCCGCCCGGCCCATGAGACGGATTCTCGCAGCGCTGGCCTGCTTCGCCGCGGTAGCCACCGTGTTCATCTCCGGCACGGCCGCCGGTGGCGACGAGGGCGCCTACGAGGTCCGCGCGATCTTCGACAACGCGACCTTCATCGTCCCCGGCGAGGAGATCCGAGTGGCCGGTGCGAAAGTCGGCGTCGTCAAGGAGGTCGACGTCACCGGCACCGAAGAGGCCGCCCTCGCCAACGGCGATCCCGAACCGGGCAAGGCCGTGGTCGTGATGTCGATCACCGACCCGGGATTCCAGGACTTCCGCTCCGATGCCTCCTGCCTGATCAGGCCGCAATCGCTGATCGGCGAGAAGTTCGTCGAATGCGAGCTCACCCAGCCGCGTGCGGCGGCATCTTCGGCGCCTGCGGAGCTCGAGCAGATCGCCGAGGGCGAGCCGGGCGAGGGGCAGTATCTGCTCCCGCTCGAGCAGAACGGCAAGGCGATCGACCTCGACCTCGTCAACAACATCATGGAGGAGCCTTATCCGGATCGCTTCCGCCTCATCCTCAACGATCTCGGCGCGGGGTTTGCCGCCCGCGGCGATGAGCTCGCCGAGATCATCGAGCGCGCGAACCCGGCGCTGCGCGAGACGAACGAGGTGCTGGCGACGCTTGCGCGTCAGAACACCAAGCTCGAGCAGCTCGCGGTCGACTCCGACGCGATCCTCGGCGCCCTCGCTCGCGAGCGCGAGAGCGTCGCCGGTTTCATCAGCGAGTCGACGGTCGCCGCCGAGGCGACGGCCGAGCGCCGCGATGACCTCGAGGAAAGCTTCGCCCGCTTCCCGAGTTTCCTGCGCGAGCTGCGGTCGACGATGTCGGAGTTGCAGAACTTCAGCGACGAAGCGACGCCCGTGTTCTCCGATCTCGGTGAGGCGGCTCCGTCGCTGACCCGAGTGAACCGCCTGCTCGTGCCGTTCTCGAACGCGGGCACCGGCGCCCTGACGAGCCTCGGTAAAGCCTCCGAGGCGTCGGCCCCCGATCTCGTCGCCTCCGACTCGGTGCTGCGACAGGTCCGCACTCTGGCGCGCACCGGCGAGCTGCCGATGCGCGATTTCGCCGAGCTGCTGTCGACGCTGCGCCGCACCGACGGTTTCCAGGGCCTGCTCGAGACGATCTTCGGGCTCGGCGGGACGATCAACACCTTCGACAGCTATGGGCACTTCCTGCGCGCGCTGATCCCGACGAACACCTGCTTCGACTACACCTCGATCCTGCAGCCGGGCTGCGGCGCCAACTACACGGGCCCAGCCGCGCCCGTGGCCTTCTCGGCGAGACAGCAGAAGGCCGCGTTCGAGCGCCTGCTGGGCCAGGCCAACGGCGGCTCGGAGCCCGTGCAAGACCGCGACCGTGCCGCGAGCCGGCCGGCGGCCGGCACCGGCACGACGGGCGGCACGCCCGCGCCCGATCGGTCAGCGGCGGCGCTGCCGGACGTTCAGAGCGAGTTCGCGCCCTCGACGTCGCAGCCGCCGCCGGCATCGGACGCCGACGAGGCCACGCCGGGTCTCGAGGCGACCGCGGAGCCGAACATGCGCTCGGCGCGCGACCTGCTCGACTTCCTCATCGGCAAGCGCGGAGGCGGGCGATGAGGCGCACCAGCGGCCTCTCGGCGAACCTGATGGCGAGCCCGACGATGATCGGCGCGCTGACGGTGATGGTCGTCATCCTCGCCGTCTTTTTGGCCTACAACGCCAACAGCGGGCTGCCGTTCGTCCCCTCCTACAGAGTCTCGGCTGAGCTTCCCCACGCCGAGGGGCTCGTCGCGGGCAACGAGGTCCGGATCGGCGGCGTGCGCGTCGGCCAGATCGAGGCCATCCGCGGCGAGCAGGACGCGGAGACCGGGGAGGCGTATGCGGTGCTCGAGCTCAAGCTCAACCAGGAGGTCGAGCCGATTCCCGAGGACTCCACGGTGATCGTGCGAGCGCGCTCCGCGCTCGGCCTCAAGTACCTGGAGATCAACCAGGGGACATCGACGAGCGGGTTCGAGGCGGGCTCGGTGCTGCCGATGGCTCTGGCGACGCCGGAGCCGGTCGACATCGACGAGGTCCTCAGCACCTTCGACGCGCCGACGCAGGTCGCGATTCGCGACAACCTGTTCGAGTTCGGCAACGCGCTCGCAGGACGTGGACCGGCGCTGAACGCGGCGCTCGGCGAGCTCCCCGGCGCGCTCGAGGTGCTCGAGCCGGTGGCGAAGAACCTCTCCGCGCCCGAGACCAGGTTGGAGCGCTTCTTCGTCGCGATCTCCGCCGCAGCGGCCGAGGTCGCGCCGGTGGCCGAGACTCAGGCAGAGCTCTTCGTCAATCTCGACACCACGTTCACCGCGCTCGCCGACGTCGCGCGGCCGTTCATCCAGGAGACGATCTCCGAGACGCCGCCGACTTTCGCCGTCGCCGAGCAGACCCTGCCGACGATCCGGCCATTCCTCGCCAACAGCGCGAGGCTGTTCTCCGAGCTGGGTCCAGGCGTGCGAGAGCTTGCGGACACCGCGCCGACGATCGGCGATGCGCTCGAGGTCGGTGTGCCGGTGCTGCGCGACTCGCCGACGCTGAACCGCGAGCTGGCCCCGACCGCCAGCGCCCTGCGACGCTTCAACGACGACGCCGGAGCCCGCTCGGGGCTCGCGCGCCTGCAGGAGACCGTCGATATCGGCGGCCCCGCGATCCGCTTCATCGCCCCGGCCCAGACCGTCTGCAACTACGCCAGCCTGCTGTTCCGCAACCTCGCCAGCGCGACCAGCCAGGGCGCCGACGGCGGTCGCTGGCAGCGGGTGACGGTCTTCGAGCCGCCCGTGGGCGCCAACAACGAGGGCACCGTCTCAGCGGCGCCGGCAAACGGGGCGGGCGACGCCGAGAACTTCCTCCACTACAACCCCTACCCGAACACGGCCAGCCCCGGTCAGAGCCCGATCGAGTGCGAGGCCGGCAACGAGCCCTTCGCGGTCGGTCAGCAGGTGATCGGCAACGTGCCCGGAGACCAGGGGATCACCACCTCCGACCAGCTTCCGAGCCAGAACCCGGCGGTTGAGCGATGAGGGCGCCGTGGCAGCGCGACAGCACCGCCAAGGGGCCACCGCGAGATCGGCCCGTTGCCGACCCGCGCGTGTGGGGTCGCAACTACCGCGGCCCGCAGCCCTGGATCTTCGGCGCTTTCGTCGCGCTCCTGCTCGCGGCCTCGCTCTACCTGGCGTTTGCCAAGCAGCTGCCCTGGTCGAGTGATGGCTACACCGTCAAGGCGACCTTCGAAAACGCGGCGACGCTGCGTGAGACGGCGCCGGTGCGGATCGCGGGCATCACCGTGGGCGAGGTGATCTCGGTCGAGGGCACTGGGGCCGGCGCCGAGGTCACCTTCACGGTCGACGAAGACGGCCAACCGATCCACGCCGACGCGGAAGCCGAGATCAGGCCGCGGCTGTTTCTCGAGGGCAACTTCTTCGTAGATCTCCAGCCGGGCAGCCCCGGTACGCCCGAGCTCGATGACGGCGGCGAGATCCCGATCACCCAGACGGCGACCGCGGTTCAGCTCGACGAGGTCCTGGCGCTGTTGCAAGAGCCCCAGCGCCGCGGCCTGCAGCGCCTGCTCGACGGCTACGGCACGGCCCTGACCTACGAGCCGACCGCGGCCGACGACGCCGACCAGGACCCCTCCGTGAGCGGCGAGTCGGGTGCTGAATCGCTCAACGACGCCTTCCGCTACGGAGGCGCGGCCGGCCGCAACACGGCGATCGTCTCCGAGGCCCTGCTGGGTGAGCGCCCGCATGACCTCTCGGGCATGATCGCCGCCGCCGGCGACACCTTCGACGAGCTCGCCTCGCGCGAGCAGCAGCTTCCCGAGCTGATCACAAACTTCAACGTCACCGCGGGGGCGTTCGCGACCGAATCCGAGAACCTCTCGCAGTCGATCGCCCTGCTCGATCCGACCCTGGCCGAGACCGAGGTCTCGCTTCGTCACCTGAGCGATGCGCTGCCGCCGCTGCGCGCGCTCGCCCGCGAGGGGAGAGCCGGGATCCAGGAGCTGCCGGAGACGATCGACGCTTTCGATCCCTGGCTCGATCAGGCCGGCCAGCTGCTTCGCGACGACGAGCTCGGCGGCCTTTCGCAGCTGCTGAGAGGCGCGGCGCCGGGCCTCGCCGAAACGTCGGCGGCGACGAAGCGTCTGTTCCCGATCACCGACCGGGTCTCGCGCTGCACGACCGAGAACCTGGTCCCGACCGCCGACACCGTGATCACTGCGGACGGCTTCGACACCAACCAGCCCAACTTCCAGGAGTTCTTCTACGGCGCCGTGCAGCTCGGCGGCGCCGGGCAGGGCTTCGACGGCAACGGCTCCTACATCCGGCTGCAGCCGGGCGGAGGCCCCGAGCTCGTCTCGGCCACCAATCCGGGAGGCCCGATCAACGACACACGCGTGTTCGGAACGACGATCGAGGCCCCAGACGGCGTTCAACCTGTCCTCCCCGACACGCCCCCGGCCTTCCGCATGGATGTGCCGTGCTTCGAGAGCCCGGTCCCCGACCTGAACGGCCCGGCAGGCGCCGCCGGCCCGCCCGACCTGGTGCCCTAGATGAGACTCGTCAGAGAACACCTGAAGGCGATCATCGCGGTCATCGTCATCGTCGTTGTCGGGCTCGCGGTAACCGGGGGCATCCTCTCCCAGCAGCAGCAGCCCTATCCCGAGTGGGTGCCGTTCCTAGGCGACGACCAGTTCGAGCTCAAGGCCGAGTTCGAAACCGCTCAGGCCGTGATCCCCGGGCAGGGGCAGACCGTGAACCTGTCCGGGGTCGAGATCGGCGACGTCACCGAGTCCGAGCTCGTCAACGGCCGGGCCGTGGTGACGATGGGGATCGAAAAGCCCTACGAGGAGCTGATCCACGAGAACGCGACGATGCTGCTGCGCCCGCGAACCGGCCTTCAGGACATGACGATCGAGATCGACGTCAGCGGCTCCGGGCCGCTGGTCGAGGAGGGCTCGACGATCCCGGTCGCCCAGACCCAGCCCAACGTTCAGCCAGACCAGATCCTGGCTTCGCTCGACGGCGACACCCGCGCTTATCTGACGCTCCTGATCCAGGGAGGCGCGGAGGGGCTCGGCGGTCGCGGGCAAGAGCTCTCGGCGACGCTGCGCCGCTTCGAGCCCCTGGGCCGAGACCTGGCGCGGATCAACACCCGGCTGGCAACGCGCCGCGAGAACATCCGCCGCTCGATCACGAGCTTCCGCAGCCTCGCCGAGGCGCTCGCCCGCAGCGACACCCGCCTCGCCGACTGGGTCACGACTCAGAACGCGGTCTTCGACTCATTCGCAAATCAGGAGGCGAGCCTGCGCGAGCTGTTGCGCGAGCTGCCCTCGACGCTGAGCGCGACGCGCGACGCGCTCGAAAGCGGTGACCGCTTCGCGCTCGAGCTCGGTCCCGCTTCTCGCCAGCTGATCTCGGCCGCGCAGACCTTCGCCCCAGCCCAGGAGGCTGCGCAGGAGTTCGCGCGCGAGACGGTCGACCCGATTCGCGACCAGATCCGGCCCTTCGCCCGCGACGTGCAGCGGCCGATCCGCCATCTCAAGCAGGCGTCGGAGCCTCTCGGGTCCACGATCGACTCGACCGGGCGCGCGTTCGGCGAGCTCGAGCGCTTCTTCAACGCCTGGGCGTACAACCCGGCCGGCCCCGAGGAGGGCTACCTGTTCTGGACCGCATGGCTGAACCACAACGGCAACAACGTCGCCCTGCTTCAGGACGCAAACGGCCCGCTCGCCCGCGGCATCGTCCTGCAGTCATGCGTCACCGCCCAGCGCGCTGAGGAGCTCGCGCTCGCGCGGCCTTTCATCCTCACGCTCCAGCAGCTCACCAACGCTCCGAAGAGCAAGGACATCTGCCCCTTGACCCCGCCACCATGATCGCCGCCGCCCATACACGACGCGTGCCCAGAGGCTCCTGATGGAAACCAGGCCGCCGACGATCACACGCATCCTGATCGCCGTCGGGTTCACGATCTCGTGCTTCTCCCTGGCGCTCTTTCTCTGGCTCGCCTTCGGCGGCCCGATTCCGCTCAAGCCCGAGGGCTATCGCTTCACGGTGCCGTTCGACGAGGCGACCCAGCTCGCGAGCGAGTCCGATGTGCGCATCTCGGGGGTCTCGGTCGGCAAGGTCAAGGGCATCGAGCTCGGCGACGAGGGCCTGGCGGAGGCGACGATCGAGCTGCAAGCGCGCTACGCGCCGATCCCGTCGGACACGAGGGCGATCCTGCGTCAGAAGACGCTCCTGGGCGAGACCTACGTCGAGCTCAGTCCGGGCTCGGAGGAGTCCGAGCCGCTCGCCGAGGACGGTGAATTGGCCTCCGCGCAGGTCTCCGAGGCGGTTCAACTCGACGAGATCTTCCGTGCCTTCGACCCCCGCACCCGCGCCGCCTTCCAAGCCTGGATGCAGGGTCAGGCGGCCGCCTTCCGCGGCCGTGGCGACGACTTCTCGGTCACGATTGCGAGCCTCGAGCCGTTCGCGGATCAACTCGAACGCTCGTTGCGCGTGCTCGACAGCCAAAGCGAGGCCGTGACCCAGTTCGTCAGCGACGGCGGCGAGGTCTTCGAAGCGCTCTCGGAGCGCCAGGGTCAGCTCCGGGGCCTGATCGAGAACGCGAACACGGTCTTCGCCACGACCGCGGAGCGAAACGAGGACCTGGCCACCGCGTTCACGATCTTCCCCACCTTCCTGCGCGAGTTGCGGACGACGCTGAGCCGTCTCGAGCAGTTCGCGATCGACACCGATCCGGTGGTCACGGCCCTGCGCCCGACCGCTCGCGAGCTGACGCCCACCGTGCAGGAGCTTGGTCGCCTCTCGCCCGAGCTGGAGGGATTCTTCGGTGCGCTCGATCGGACGATCTCAGCCGCCCCAGCCGGATTCGAGGCGACGCGACAGCTGCTCGACGACGATCTGCCGCCGTTGCTGGCTCGTTTCGACCCATGGCTCGCGCAGGTGAACTCGCTGCTCGAGGTCGTGCGCCAGTACCGGCGCGAGGTAACGGCTCTGTTCGCCAACTTCAGCGCGGCGAGCAACGGGATCTTCTTCGACATCGGGGCCAACGAGACGGTCCACTACGTCCGCAGCATGGCTCCGCTCTCACCGGAGGCCCTGGCCGCCTATCCGCGCCGGCTCGAGATCAGCCGGACCAACCCCTACCTGAAGCCAGGCGGCTACCTCGATCTGGCCGGCGGGCTGCAGTCGTTCGAAACCCGCCACTGCGGCAACGGCGTCAGCTCCTTCCTCGACCCGGCAGCCCCGAGCGATCCCGTCTTCAACGAGCGTTTCGACGGCGACGCCGCCACTGCCCAGCTCTTCTTCGACCGGCTGAAGGCGTTCGCTTTCGTCGACCAACTCGACACCAACGCGATCACGGCCGCGCCCTGCAACAAGCAGGCGCCGTACGACTCGGTCGGGGAGCCGGCCGAGACGAGCGACTACCAGCACGTCTATCCACAGCCATGATTCGCCCCTGCAGAGAATCAGCCCCTGGCGGCGGCCTGCAACTTCTAGCTCTGTCGTGTGTTTCAACCAACAGCCGGCGGGCATCCGTCATCCGATCCACCGACAACGACAAAGCGGACCGGACGTCCGCGATTCATCACCCGTAGGAGGGAATGTGTTTCTAAAGTCACGCCTGACCGTGGCCCTGGCCCTGGTCCTGGCACTTGCAGTTTCGGGCATCGCGTACGGCACCGCGAGCCTCAACAACGCACAGGTCGAAGGCGACGTCTCGCCGACCAAGCTCTTCAAGAAGGAGTACAAGAAGGCAAGCCTGTTCTTGGGCGTGATCAACAGCTCGGACCACATCACCGGCCTGCAGTCGAACCCGGCGTCCGAGTACATCTCGATCGGCAAGAACGTCAAGGTCGACCTGAAGAAGGCGCCCGTCTGCCCGGTCACGATCCCCAACGGCACGCCGACTGAGTCTGCCAAGGCGCAGTGCCCCGCGGGCTCCGTGCTCGGCAGCGGCAAAGCTGAGGTCAAGGGCCCGCCCAACGGTTCCACCCTGGTCGCCGAGCCGGTCGTAACCGTGTTCAACGGTCCTGGTCCCAACCAGCTCCAGCTGCACACGTATTCGCCGCAGACCGGCGCTGCATCGCCGGTCGTTCCGGCGTCGATCGTGAAGTCCAAGGTAGGCGCCCCCTACGGTCAGGCGCTCAACGTTCCTACGGCCCCGGAGACCGGCGGGATCATGATCACCAAGTTCAACGCGCTGCTAGCCAAGGACTCAGGTGTGGTCTTCGCCCGCTGCAAGTCGAGGAAGACCCCGTTCCTGCGTGAGGTCACCTACAAGGACGGCACCTCGGAGACCGCGACGGTGGTCGACAGGTGCAAGCGGAAGCAGCCGAATAACTAGTTCTTCGTTCTTTCGCAACACGGATCAGGGCGGCCTCCGGGCCGCCCTTTTTCGTGGCCGCCGGCGTGTCCGTGTAGGTTGCTCCGATCATGTGGGGGTGTTACGGATGTCCGAACGCAATCTTGGCGCTCGCCCTGGCTGCCACCGTCACCCTCTCGGCCTGCGGCGACGAGGGGATCAGCTACGACGACAAGCGCATCATCGAGCGCTTGCATCTGGAGAAGACCGGGGACGGATACGCCATCGATGGCGATCCCTTCTGCGAGATCGAGAACAAGCTCCTCAACGACGCCGAGGAGGTCGACGAGGCAACCGAGAAGGAAGAGCTCGGTCTC
>CAJDUA010000062.1_pt1 | contig 10106 bp, 6 predicted proteins | sample 7390011 | NCBI WGS metagenome assembly CAJDUA01 (sample SAMEA7055673, study PRJEB34461) | soil metagenome | biome: terrestrial ecosystem; feature: Peninsula; material: soil | place: Antarctica | collected 2016 | reverse complement strand
TGCTCCGGGGGAATCCGGATCGCGAGATCATCGCCGACCAGCAGCCGGCTGAGCAGCTGTGAGTAGACGCCGTGGTGGGTGGGCTCGAGCCAGGGCTTGACCGTGTGATGGTGCACGAGGAATGGCTCGACCGCGTCCTCATAGGCGCAGCGCAGCGAATCTCGATCGAGCAGCCGCAGGCCGTCGAATGGTGGGGTGGAGGCAAGGCGTTGCTCGAGCAGGAGCTGCCGCTCGGACTCGAGCCTGGTCGAGAGGATCGCGTTGAAAACGTCCTGATCGGCGAATGTGAACGCATACCCGGGCACGTTGCGACGCCAATAGGTGAGCTCGAAGTCGACCGCCCGCTGGCGGTCTTGCATCAGCTCCAGGACCTCGCCGGCAAGCTCGCCGTCGGCGAAGATCGCCGCTGAGCTCGCGTACGGCCGGCGCTCTATCGGGCCGAGATCGAGCAGCGCGCCCCACTCGGCGACATGGCGGTCGACCGGGTTCTCGAAGGCGACGAGGCCGGTGCGCGCCGCCTCGCTGAGCAGGGGCGCGAGTGAGTTCGTGACGACGATGTCAGTATCGAGCATGGCGACCACGGCCGCCGGGCGCTGAAGGGGAGCTACGGTCTTCAGCAGCCACGGTGGGGTGGTGCCGGCACCGGCGATGATCTCGACCTCGTGCTCCAGCAACCGTCGCTGCGGCGCTGTCAGCCCGCAATCGAGCAGGTGGATGGGCTCGTGGTGGCCAACCAGGCGCAGCGAGTTGACGAGCGCGACCGCGCCCGGGAAATACCGTGCGTCGGCGACGCAGTAGAAGGCCGCGCCCAGCTCGAGGCCGGCCACGGGCTCAGTCTTGGCTTCCTCCATGGCCTGATGATCTCAGCAGGGCTCAGTGCGACGACGGCCGTACCGGCATCGCGAGGAACTCGACCGTGATCGGCTTGTCGGCGGCGCCGCCTTCGTAGAGGAACGTGACTTCCCTGGCGTTTGCGGCAAAGCGGTACGGCCCTGGGAAATCGATGCTCGGCGGCGCTCGCATGATCAGGCCGTCGCCCGCGGTGGCGGCGATCAGCGTCCAGATCCTGTCGCCGCCGTTGGAGAACTGGGCCTGGCGCCCGCGCGCCCGTAGCAGCAGGTTTCGCACCCTTTCGAGTCCCTCGACCTGGACTCCGTCGACCCGTGCGAAGACCACCGTGCCGGCGGGGGCTTTGGGGATCGGCACCGGCTCCCCGAAGCTCGTCGCGATCGTCTCCAGCGGGCGGGGCTCGCCGCATCGGTCCGCGACCCGTGCCAGCACCTGCCAGTTCGGCGTCGTGCTCACGGCCTCGAAGTTGCAGAGCACTTCCAGCATCGCCGCCGGCGACTCCCAGGCGTCGAAGCGGCCGAGCGCATTGATGCTCTGGCGCAGAATCCGCTCCGGTCCAGCTTCGGAGGCGACCGCTTCGGCGTTTCGGCGGTCGAGCTCCGGTGTCCAGGCGATGTAGGGCTGAAATATGGGCAGCGGCTTCCAATCGAGCTCGTACGCCCAGGCCGCCGCCGTTTCTGAGGGGTCGACGTGCACGGTGTGGCCTTTGAGCTCGGCAAGTGCGGCCGCGTCGACGTCGTATTCGTCGGCGAGGCGCGCGCGGCGAGCCTCGATCTCGTCCTCGAGTTTGCCGGGGGCCATCAGGGCCACGGTTTCGGCGCCATTGCGGATGTTCGCGACCGGATCGACGAGCGGGTAGTCGGGCAGATCTGTTCTCGGGAAGCCGGCGAAGTGAGTGGTGAAACCCATCGCCGCGGCGGCGACGGTTGCCGCCAGGGCCGTTGATCTGATCGCGGGCCGGGCCGGCAGCGGAAACGCGATCAGCGTCCCGAGCATCGTCGCGTAGAAGACCGCCATGTGGTACTCCTCGTGCGAGACGAAGCCACCCTTGGCGGCCGTGAAGGTGACGACAAACGTGATCAACGCGATCGCGAGCCGCTGTGGGCGAGCCAGCTTGGATGCGGAGAACCATGCCGCGGCCGCCGTCGCGATGAAGAGCAATATCGCGAACGGGTAGTCGTATTGGCGCTCGTCGTAGCCGTAGTCGATGCGCGCGCCCGACGAATACCCTGAGATCACCTCGAAACTGCCGCGCAGGAATCCACCGAGGTTGGCGAACGATTGGCCGGTCACGAGCCACAGCACTGCTGCGGTCGAGAGGAAACTGGTGGCGACGATCGCGAGGTTGCGAAGCCGCCGGCCCTGCAGCGCCAGCACCGTGATCCCGATGATCGCCAGCACGATCAGACCGATGTTCAGCTTCGCCGTCAGCTCGAGGGCTGCGTACGGGCCACCGCCGTAGATGACGAGCTTCCGCACCCAATCCGGCGAGCCGGCGCTGAGCGCTGCGATCGACCAGATCACGGCGATGATCACGACCGCGGCGTCGTCCCGGACCGCGACCAGCGAGAGATCGCCGCGGGCGAGCATTGCCGTCACCGCAGCCAGCACGAACGCGATCGGGAGGGCGAAGTTGCGCCGCGCGGCCCAGATCAGGCTGAGCGACAGGCCCAAGTGCAACGCGACACCGTAGAGGACGGCGAGTCGCGCGGGCCCCGCCTCGAAGATCACGTTCGACTTGAGAAAGCCGAGCGGCCCGTAGGTTACGAGCAGATCCTGGCCGAACTGGATATCACTGACGGCTGCCATCTGCAGCGCGGCGTGAAAGGAGGCGTCGATTGACTGCGGCTTGAGCTCGGCGGCACCGCCGCCCCAGGTGAGCAGGAAGACGAGCCCGCCGAGCGTCCAGGTAGAGGTGAGAGCGCGCTTCACCGGCTGCTACTCCTCCTCGTCGATGAAGACGCGCGGAGTGAAGAACTCCTGTGGTCGCTCGATCGCCACCGCCGCCGGCGCCGTGTAGACCGCGTAGTCGAAGCCGTCGACCGCGCCGTCTCGGACGCGTGAGAACGCCTGCGGCGGCTCGAAGCGTGGCGGCGGCTCGACATCGCCGCCGCCGCAGGTCGGCAGCCAGAGGCACTCGCCGATCGCGTAGTTGTCGGTCGGTTGGGACTCAATCACGACCAGCTCCGTGGTCGACAGCTCGGCATCGCTGGCACCGCGGGCACCGTCGAGATAGAGGGTCAGCGGCGAGCTGAAGTTGCTCTGGGAGACGATCAGGCGGCTGCCGGGCATTCGCTCGAGCTCCGCTGCGATCCCGGCGTAGCTCGGGCGCTGAGCCGCCGGCGTCAGTGCGTTCCAGATCGCCAACGAGGCGCCGCCGACGCAGAGCGCGATCGCGGCGGCGCTGCCCAAACGCCCGGCGGTGGGCGATGCGAGAGCGATCGCGATCGCGACCGCTGCGACCGGCCACAGCTCGAGCAGGTTGCGGGTGAGGATGTAGTCGTCGCCGGCGAAGGCGGACAGCATCAACAGCGTCAAGCCGCCGAGGGTCAGCGATGCCGCGATCGTGAGGCTGCGGCGAGTGACTGCGTCAGCGCGGTAAGCGCAATAGAGGCAGACACCGGCAATCAAGATCACCGCGACTATCGGCACGGACGGCCAGGGTGAGTGGTATCCGACGAGGAAATGCTCGGGAACGTTGAACAGCCGGTCGCCGAGGTCGTACTCCACGATCCAGTCGCCGCGCCCTCGCTGGGTTGCGGTCAATGGCAGCAATGCCAGGCCGACGATCGCGATCGTGCCCATCGGGATCGCCGTGTCGAGGCGCGGTCCGGGGCGTCGGTACAAGAGCCACAGCGCCTCCGGCACGATCAGGAAGAAGGCGAAGTAGTGGGTCGTGAGCGCGGTCGCGGAAACGAGCGCCCATGCCCACAACCAGCGGTGCCCATGCTCGTCGAGCGCCTTCGCGAAGCACATGAACGAGAGCGCCGCCATCAGCACGAGCAGCTCGTAGTTGCGCGCCTCTTGCGAGTACCAGATCAATAGCGGGCTGGTCGCTGTGATGGCCGCCGCGATCACTCCGGCTCGCCGTGAGTGGAGGGTCTTTGCGGCGACGTAGATCGCCGGGATCGCCGCGATCCCGGCGACTGCGGAGAACGAGCGGATGCCGAGCTCGGCGCTGCCGAAGATTCGCTCCCAACCGCCGAGCAGCAGGTAGTACAGCGATGGGTTGGATTCCGTCGCGATCACCTGCCTGAGCAGCTCGATCGGAGGCTGCTGAACGAGGTTGACTGTGATCTGCTCGTCGAGCCAGAATCCCTGGCTGGTGAGTGTGGCGAAACGGATCGTTGCGCCGAGCGCGACCAGCACCAGCAGCGCGTTGCCGGCGAGCCACGACAGCGCTCCGGCGCTCGAGAAGCTCCGCGGCGCCACGGGCGAGTTCTCAACCACGCTCATGAGTCGAGGAGGCTAGATGACTGATTCCACGCCCGTCACGCACGCGAGGCCGTGGAATCAACCATCCAGTGGTAGTGGAGCATCCCTGAACCAAGGCGCTGCGCCCACCGCTCGGGGAGGTAGCCTGGGGCCGACCACCGACGCTGGCGCCCCACCACGACGCCTGAGCGGTTCACGAGAGAGATGACAGCGCCGGCAACGCACACACTGCTCGTGATCGCGCTCGCGGCGATCACGGCGGCCGGCCTGCGCGCCGCGGCCGCGCTCGGCGCCACCGGCCTGTTGAGGGTGTTGGCCGCCGCGACGATCTCGGCGACCGGGGCGGGGCTCACGGTGCTCGGGCTGGGCCTGGTGGGTCTCGGCGCGAGCCCGCTCGCGCTGACGGTCGCAGCTGTCGCCACTTGGGCTTGCGCTCGGCGGTTTCTCCCTGCCCCTGCGAGTTCTGCGGCAAGCGAGCTCGGCCGCGAGTGGCAGCAGCTTCCGGTTGCGCTCAGACTGGCGGCGGGGGCGTTCGCCGGCGCGCTGGGGGCAATAACCGTGTGGGTGCTGCTGCACCCCGCGTTCGTCGGCGACGGGCTCTCTTACCACCTCCCGGTGGTGGCCAACTGGGTCGCCGCGGGCGAGCCCGCATCGCTTGCGCCGATCACCACCGACGCGCCGATCGAGTTCTACCCGCTGACGCACGAGCTGCTCACCTTCTGGCCCGCCGCGATCGCTCGCAGCTTCGTCCCGGTCACGATCATGAGCTCGTTCATGCTCGCTCTGGCGGTGCTCTGTGCCTGGTCCGGCGCGCGCAGTCTCGGCGCCGGCAGGGGGGCGAGCTTGCTCGCCGTGGCGGCCGTTGCGACCTGCCCGGCGGTGATGATCCAGCTGAACTCGTTCACGACCGACGTGCCATCGTTTGCATGGCTGCTGTGCTGTGCAGCGCTGTGCGCGGCAAGCCCTCGCAGTCCCGGCTTGCTCGTCGCGGCCGTGCTCGCAGCCGGGTTGGCGATCGGCACCAAGACAACCGTCGCTCCGCTGGCGCTGATCTGCCTCGGCGCCGCGTTGTTAGCCTCACGCCACCGCCTGCGACCGCTTCGGGTGCCGCTGGGGGGCGCGGTCGCAGCCGCCAGCGTCGTAGGCGGCCTCTGGTACCTGCGCACGATGCTCGAGCACGGCTCGCCGCTGTGGCCGTTCGTGCCGGCGCCGTGGGGCTCTGACGGCCTCGTAGGCTTCACGGAAGGTGTTGGGCGCCTTCTCTGGGACCCGAGCGCCGCCTCGGGCAGGCTGGACGACTACGGTCGCGCGCTATGGGGTGGTGCGGCGCTGCTCGTCGGCGGCCTCGCGGCGGCCCCGCTGATCGCCCGCACCTGCCGCGTGTCGGTGATCGCAGCGGTCGTCGGCTTCGCAGTGTTGATCTGGGCGAACGCCCCGACGACGGCGTTCCCTGCCGGCGTCGTGTTCGATGCCCTGCAGGGCGGTTCTACTCGTTACCTACTCGGCGCCATCGCCGGCGGCGCGCTCGCGCTCGCGCTCGCCGCATCGCAAGCCCGCGCTGCGAGTGCGATCGCATACGGGCTTCTGGCGGTGGCCGTGGTCCTCAACCTGGTGGGAGCAGCACGACTTGGCTTCGTCGGCGACTTTGAGCAGGTCCGGCCCCTGCAGTACGACCCGATGCTGCCGTCAGCAGCCGTCCCGCTCGTCGGTGCCGTGATCGGTGCGGTTGTGGTGATCGCGCTCGCCCACGGGCTCGCATCGCCGCGCCGCCCCGGGATTCCGCCATCGTTGCGCCCGCTCGTGGCCGCCGCCGCCGCGCTCGCGGCCGGCATCGTCCTCGCGGTGCCCGCTGCGGGTTTCGTCGAGCGCTCGACGAAGCTCGCCTCGACTCCCGCGGCTGCCAGGGCTCTGGTGCGGACGCCGGGATGGGCCGATGGGTCCGAGCCCGTGCTGATCCAGGGCCGCATGATCGGGACGCTGGCAGGCGACGAGCTCCGCCACGAGCAGCGCCTGATCTCACCTGGCGCGCCGTGCTCGCTGCTCGAGCAGGCGGGAAAAGCAGGCTGGATCGTGATCGCCCTCAGCACCGTCTCGGAGACGGTGCCGGCTGAGAGCAGCCCGCTGTTCCTCTTCTATGAGAGGGCGAAGCGTGTCAATGCCGACGAGCAGGCCGCCGCCGCCTGCGTGGCCGCGCGAGCCCCGGTGTACGAGGACGCGGGCGGCTTTCGGATCTACCCGCCGATAGATGGCTGAGAGCCGACCCGAGGCTCAGGCGCCGCAAGCGGCGGGCGCCTGGCTTCGAGGTAGGTCGTGCCGGAGCGCTGCGCCAGGACCTCTCCTGCCGTAGCCGCGGCTGCCACCGGCGCCAGGGCGACCCCGGCGGCGAGCGCCAGCGCGCGGCGGGAGCCACTCATCGGCCTGCTGCGAGCGCTTGAACGGCGGATCGCTGCATAGAGGTCGGGGTGGCCCGGCAACTCGCCGACGAGGCCGTGAAGCCAACCGAACATCACCTGACCGCCGCGCAGACGGCTGACGCGCTCAACCTCGAGATCGAGCTCGCGCGCTCGCGCGATCAACGCCGAGGCCGGAACATGCACGAGGTGGCGGGGCAGGTCGAGCGCCAGCCAGCGCTGGCCGAACACCCGGGCCTGAAGGCTAGCCGGATTGGGCATCGCGACCACGACGAGTCCATTCGCCACCACCAGCCCGGCGGCATGGGCGAAGACATCGCCCGCATCTCGCAGGTGCTCCAGCGAGTGCCAGAAGACGATCGCGGCCCAGCGGCTGTCGAGCTCGCGAATGTCCGCGTCGAGCACATCGGGCCCGGTCTGCGAGCGCTCGAGCCCGACCGCGCGTCGACCACGAACGCGAAGGGCTTCGAGCAGAGCGCCGTCACCGGAACCGACGTCGAGGATCGGGCCGGGCGGTGAGATCAGGTCGAGTCGCCGTGCGAGCAGGCCACGCGAGCGTCGCAGCAGCCGGTCGCCGGGGCCCGAGAACCGTCCTCCCTCTGGCCGGTACCAGGTCGAGTAGGCCTCGGCGAGCGCGGCTTCGCCGGGTATCGGCCAGGTCGTCGCCGAACCGCACCGTTCACAGTCGGCGAGTGGCCCCTCCGACCGTGGGTCGAGCGCGGCCTCGCACCAGGCGCAGCGGGCGATCACGGTCGCGCCGGGCGCCGGGCCGCCCGTGCTCACCGAAGGCCTCAGCGGCGAAACTTTCGTGACGGCACGATCCCTCGTCGGTGAAGGATGTATCGCAGCGCGGTCCACAGGGTTTTCATCCCGTACACGACCCCCGGCTTGAACGAGACCGAGGACGCGTCGTCGAAATAGCGGCTTCGGGCCGGCACCTCGCCGATGCGAAAGCCGAAGTGCGCCGCCTGCATGATCACCTCGGAGTCGAAGCTGAAGTCGAGCGAGTTGCGCAGGAAGGGGATCGTCAGCAGGAGCTCACGCGAGTAGGCGCGGTAGCCGGTATGCAGCTCGCTCAGCTCGGTGCCGAGAACACGGTTCTCGGTCTCGGTGAGAAAGCGGTTGGCCACGTACTTCCAGCGCGGCATGCCTCCCGCGAGCGCCGCGCCGGGCTCGGCGAAGCGCGAGCCGAGCACCATGTCCGCCTCGCCGTCGAGGATCGGCTGCACCATTCGCGGCAGGATCTCAGGCTCGTACTGGCCGTCGGGGTGCAGCATGATCACGATCTCGGCGCCGCGCTGCAGTGCTTCCAGGTAGCAGGTCTTCTGGTTGCCGCCGTAGCCGACGTTGTGCGGATGCCAGATCAGATGGACCGGCAGCGAGCGCACGACCTCGACCGTGTCGTCGGTCGACTTGTCGTCGACGAGGATCACCTCGTCGACGAGGTTCGGTGGGATCCCGGCGACGGTGTCGGCCACCGTCCGAGCCGCGTTTCGGGCGGGCATGACGACGATGATCTTCGGGTCGCCGGCCGGCTGCGCTGCGCTCGAGATCTGCTTTGACTCCGTGGTCATCCGCCGGGAGTCTGTCCATAACGGGCGCATCATGCGCCTTCGAGGCCGAGCGAGATGGCAACCTCGCTGCCCTCGGCCTCGAGCCGGGCATGGGTGTCGGCGAGTATCTCGGCCGGGCTGCGGTGCGGACGCCACTCGCTCAGCGCCAGCAGGTGCGGGCAGTCGGAGATGTAGACCGCAACGTCGCCGGGCCGGCTTTCCTCGCCGGCCTCGATCTCGACCTGGTTGCCGGTGAGCTCGCGACAGAGCCCGGTGGTTTCCGCAAGCGAGAGGCTGCAATCGCGTCCTCCACCGACGTTGCCGCAGAAGCCCGCCCAGCGCTCGGGCTCGGCGAGCTGCTCGCCGATCAGCGCAATCAGGTCGTCGACGTGCAGCAGGTCGCGCACCTGCTTACCCGTGCCGCCATAGCCGATGTAGGTGAGCGGGCGGCGGAAATGATGGTGCAGGAGCCAGAAGGTGAAGACACCCTGGTCGACCCGGCCCATCTGCCACGGCCCGGCGATCACCCCGCAGCGGTTGATCGCGGTTGCGAGCCCGAAGTTGGCGGCGTACTCGGCGATCAGCAGCTCCGCCGCGAGCTTAGTCGCGCCATAGAGGGTCCGCGGCCCCTCGAGCGGGAACGACTCGGATATCCCCGCCGAGGATGCTCCCGGCACGGATTGGTGGTCGCTGAGCTCGAACCGGGTCGCGGTCTCGGTCAGCTCGAGCGAGTTGAGGCTCCCGTAGGGGTAGACACGACTGGTCGAGAGGAAGATCAGCTGCGCATCGTGGCGTCGCGCGTGCTCAAGGCAGTTGTAGGCGCCGAGCAAGTTCGTCTCGAACGGATAGGCGGTGTCGCCGCTCATGCCCGCCAACGCGGATGGCTCGGCGGAGCACTCGACGAGAACGTCGACCGGGCCGATCTCGCCGAGAGCCTGGCGATCGCGAACGTCGCCACGAACAAACTGCACGTTGGCATCTCGCAGCCGATCGAGATTCAGCTCCGACCCGCGGCGGTGCAGGTTGTCGTAGGCGACGACCTCGTGCTCGGCGCCGAGGGCAACGCAGATGCTGGCGCCGATGAAGCTGGCGCCGCCGGTGACCAGGACCCGGCTCAAGCTGCCAGCCACCGCTCCGCGTTGACCTCGTGCATCTCGTCCAGGATCTCCTCGATCCCGTAGCGGGGCTGCCAGGCGGGGTAGTCGGTCTCGAAGCTGGAGAGGTCCGAGATCCACCAGCGATGGTCGCCGATGCGGTTGGCCTGCTCGAGGCGCCAGTCGAGCTCGCGCCCGGCGATCCGCTCGCACGCCTCGATTGCCTCCAGCATCGAGCAGTTCGAGCGTCGCCCGCCGCCGATGTTGTAGACAGCACCGGGTTTGGGATCGGCGCGAAACGCCTCGAAGGCCGCGACGAGATCGGCGCAGTGGATGTTGTCTCGCACCTGCTTGCCGCCGTAGCCGAACACGGTGTAGGGGGTGGACGTGACCGTGCAGCGCATCAGGTAGGCGAGGAAGCCGTGAAGCTGGGCGCCGGCGTGCTGGGGGCCGGTGAGACAGCCGCCGCGAAAGCACACGGTCTGAAGCCCGAAATAGCGCCCGTACTCCTGCACGAGCAGGTCGGCGGCCGCCTTCGAGACTCCGAACAGCGAGTGGGTCGAGAGGTCGATCGACATCGAGGTGTCGATGCCGCCGTAGTAGCGATGGGCTTCAGGCAGCTCGAGGCGCGTCGGTGTCTCCAACAGCGGCAGCTGATTGGGGGTGTCGCCGTAGACCTTGTTCGTCGAGCAGAAGACGAACGGAGCTTCGACGGCGTGCGCTCGGGTTGCCTCGAGCAGGTTGAGGGTGCCGTTGGCGTTGAC
>CAJDUA010000061.1_pt1 | contig 10278 bp, 10 predicted proteins | sample 7390011 | NCBI WGS metagenome assembly CAJDUA01 (sample SAMEA7055673, study PRJEB34461) | soil metagenome | biome: terrestrial ecosystem; feature: Peninsula; material: soil | place: Antarctica | collected 2016 | reverse complement strand
CACACCGACACCAACAAGGGCGGCGGCGGCTGGCGCGCACTTGGAGTAGTGCTTGCGCTCGCGCTCGCATTCGCTTGCGCCGTGATGGTGATCGCGATGTCCGACATCGGCTCAACCCCGACCTGCGACGACATCTTCGCCGGCGAGGCCCAGATCCCAGCCGACGGTGAGTGCTTCGATGGCTCCTCAGGTCAGAAAACCGCAAGCGTCGTGCTCGGATGGCCCAGCGGCGTCCTTGCCGGGATCGCGGCCCTTGTTGCCCTGTTCTTCGCCGGAACAGGCCGCCACGGCCGGCTGCTGCTGCAGCTCACCGGTGCTGCGATCCTGCTCGGCGCCGCCAGCATCCTGATCGGCAGCATCTAGAACCGACCCCGCCCGCTTGCGGGGCGGTCCCGGGTGCATTCGCCTCGGCTTCGGGCCGAGGCGGCGAATACACTCGCCCGAGTTTGGCTGAGGGCAATCGCAACACCTCTGAGATCGGCCCCGCTTACCTGATTGCGGGGACCGACCAGGCGAAGCTCGATGCTGCGCTTTCCCGCTTGCGCCACCGCGCCGAGCAGGAGGGTGGCGCCGGATCGCTAGAGTCGTTCTCAGCGCCGGCGGGCTCGAGCGGGGCTCCCGACGGCGAAGCTCTTGCCGCCGCCGTCCCGGCCCTCTCACTCACCTCCGAGCGCCGATACCTGGTCGCTGACGGTGTCGAGCGCTGGTCGGCCAAACAGGCTGCCCCGGTCATCGACGCCCTCGCCACCCTGCCGCCGGACGTGACGATCGTGCTCGTTGCCCGCGAGCAGCCACCTCGCCTGAAGGCCTCGAAAGGCATCGCCGACGCCGTCGAGGCGGCCGGCGGGAAGGTTCACCGGTACGAAGCGCCGAAGGCTCGAGACCTGCCTCGATGGCTGATCGAGGAGGCGCGCCGCCGCGGCTTCGAGCTCGACGGTGATGCGGCACGAATCCTCTGTGAACACCTCGGCGAGGGCACGGCCCGGCTTGCAACCGAGCTCGATCGGCTCTCGATCTGGGCGGACGAAGGCGGTTCGGTAACGGCCGAGGATCTCGAAGCGATGGTCGCCGACACTTCGGAGGAGGTCGTCTGGGCGCTCTCCGACGCGATCGTCGACCGCAACCCCGCGGCGGCCCTCGAAGCAGCCGAACGTCTCGCCGACCAGGGCGAGGGAGTTACACCGCTGATTTACCAGGCGGCAAAACGCCTGCGCGAGGCGCACTCGGCGCTGGAAATGGTGGAGGCAGGCAAGTCGTCTCGTGAGATCGAAGCCGAGCTGCCGATGCATCCTTATGCGGCAAAAATGCTTGTACGTCGGCTCGGTGGCCGCAGCCTCGGGGAGGTCCGGGCCGCCGCCTGCGCGGTTGCGGACCTCGAATGGTGGACGCGCGGCGGCGCCGACTATCCGGAGCGGGTTGCGCTCACCCTCGCCGTCCGCCGTGCGGCGGGCGCGCGTGACTAAGCCAATTCGGGATCAGCTAGAGGCGCCGGCGCGGACGCGAGCGGCGCGGGACTTCTTGCGTGCGGCAGTGTTGCGGTGCATCGCGCCCTTCGCAGCGGCGCTATCGATTTTCGAGCAAAGTTCGCGATGCTCGGTATCGGCGGTTGTGGTGTCGTCCGCGGCGACAGCAGCTTCGAGACGCCGAAAGTGGGTCTTGACGGCGCTGGTCAGGCGTCGGTTCTCGTCGTGCTCGCGCAGCGAGCGCGCGTTGCGCTTTCTTTGTGAAGCGATGTTGGCCATGAAGCGACGGCGGATGATAGCGGGGGTGTCGTGACTCGTCGCGCCGGTCGCGGGGGCGATTTGGGCCAGCTCGGCGATCTTGCCGACGCCGAGAGCGTTCCTAACGAGGAGGTGGCGGCGCCGCGGTCCCGTTCAGGCCGCCTCGCGCGCTCGACCGCGTTCTTTTCCGCCGCGACAGCGCTCTCGCGTGTGGCGGGCCTCGCCCGCGAGATCCTCGCTGCCGGCTTCTTCGGAGTCAGCCGCCAAATGTCGGCCTTCACCTACGCCTTCGCGGTCCCAAACCTGGTTCGCAGCTTGTTCGCCGATGCCGCGATCCAGGCAGCGTTCGTGCCGGTCTTCACCGAGAAGCTCGAGGCAGGGGAGAAGCGCGAGGCATTTCGCCTGGCGGCGACGCTGCTCTATCTCGTCGCCTTGGTCCTCGCCCTGCTGACCACCGTGTTCATCCTCCTGGCGCCGGTGCTGATGCCGCTCATCGCCCAAGGTTTCGGCGATGCGGGCGACGACCTCACGATCGCGCTGACTCAGCTGCTCTTCCCGATTCTGTTGCTGCTCGGTATCACCGGAATGGTCGTCGGTGTGCTCAACAGCTACGACCGTTTCGGCGCTCTGGCGATTGCGCCGTTCTTTTGGAACATCGCGATCATCGCCGTGCTCGTCGGCTTCGCACCGGTCGTTCCGGCCAGGGACGAGATCTATCTCTACGCCTATGGCGTGCTTGCGGGCACCGTCGTGCAATTGATGATCTGCGCCTACGACCTGCGAAACACCCCGTTTCGACTTCTGCGCGTATTCGATTGGCGCTCGCCCGATGTGCGCCGCGTTTTACTGCTGATGCTGCCGGTGACGATCAGCCTCGGCCTGATCAACTTCAACTTGCTGATCAATGCGATCTTCGGCGGCCTGCTCAGCGATCCCGACATTCGCAATCTTGGCGCCAAGGCGCCGGCTGCGATCGACAAGGCATTTCGCATTTACATGCTGCCGCAGGGAATCTTCTCGGTCGCGGTGACGACGGTGCTGTTTCCGACCCTTGCTCGATATGCGGCGCGCCGCGACTACGACGACTTGCGAGCGACGATGGCCAACGGGATGCGTCAGATCCTTCTGCTGCTGATCCCGGCGGCGGCGGCGATTCTGGTCCTCTCCGAGCCGATGACGCGGATCGTCTACGAGCGCGGTGACTTCGGCGAAACCGGTACGGATCTCGTTTCCACGGCGCTCTTTTGGTTTGCCTTCTCACTGCCGTTCAACGGCCTCTTCCTCTTGCTCACTCGCACCTTCTTCAGCCTTCAGCGGCCCTGGGTGCCGACGGTGATCTCGGGGCTCAACCTCGCCGTGACCGCGCTCTTCTGCCTGCTTTTCTACAAGCCGTTCGGGGTCGGCGGCATCGTTGCGGCAACGGCGATCGCGACCTTGGCGAGCGTCGTCGCTCAGGCTGTTGTCCTGCGCCGCCAACTCGGCCGACTCGAACTCGATCGTCTTCTGCGAACGACTGCGCAGATCACGCTCGCGGCGGGCGCGTTGGCGATCACCAGCTACTCGGTCTGGGTTCTGCTCGACGAGATCCTCGGGCGTAGCCTCGTCGCCCAGGTCATCGCGATCGGTTTCGGGCTCATCTCCGGCGCGGTCATCTACGGCGTTGCGATCACCCTTCAGCGAGTCCCCGAGGCAGAGCAGATCTGGCGCGTGGTGCGACGGCGTTAGGCGCACGCCGCAGGCGTATCGGTCGAGTTGATGCATCGGCGAGCTCGCCGGCGACCGTTCTGCAAGCTCGCGCCCAAATGTGAGCAAACGATGTGTGACGTCAGTCACTCGTCCGTTACTACTGATAGCAGCGGTGTTGGCTTCCGCGTAGGTCTCGCCTGAACTGCGGCCGCGCGCTTGGCCGCCGGTGGGGCTTGCAACCCGCGGCGCGTTCTCGCGCCCCGAACGAGCTCGAGCCGAGCCCGTTGCGACTTCAACCGACAGAGGTCTCGATTCCATGCGCAAAAAAATCAAGCTGATCATCGTCATCGCGACCACAAGTGCGGTCGCCACCAGTTCGCCGGCGCTAGCCGCCGGCGAGGGCCTGGCAGTCCTCGGCGACGGCGAGCGCCGTGAGGCAACCGAGCGCGACAACCCCGGCCCCTTTCACCCCGTTGTCGGCAACTTCGACTACGGCACCGCCGACAACGCCTTCGGTGCGGCGCGCTCCGGTCACATCCACGCCGGCCACGACATCTTCTCGCGTCAGGGCACACCCGTCGTCGCTCCGGCCGACGGCGTCGTCGTCGAAGTCGGCGCCGACGGCGGCCGCGGCAACTACGTCTCGATTCACGACCGCAAGCGAGACCTCACCTACAACTACTTCCACATGGCCGAGCCCGCCGTGGTCTCTGCCGAGGACGAGGTCGAGGCCGGCGAGCGGGTCGGCTCGATGGGCTGCACCGGATCATGCTGGGGCGTGCACCTGCATTTCGAGGTGCGCGAGGGCAGCGATCCCTACGGCGAGGCGATCGATCCGCTACCGCTGCTGGAGGCGTGGGAGCGGAAGTAATCCTGACTAACTCCGCCGGAAGCTCGGGACCTCGAGCCCCATCGCCATACTCATCGATCCGATGGACCGGATCCGAAACTTCTCGATAATCGCCCACATCGATCATGGCAAGTCGACGCTTGCCGATCGCATCCTCGAGCTCACAGGCTCGGTCGCGCCGCGCGATCACATGCCGCAGATGCTCGACTCGATGGACCTCGAGCGCGAGCGCGGGATCACGATCAAGGCGCAGGCGGTGCGGGTCGAGTACGCCGCCGACGACGGTGAGACCTACCACCTGCACCTGATCGACACACCGGGCCACGTTGACTTTTCCTACGAGGTCTCGCGCAGCCTCGCCGCCTGCGAGGGAGCGCTGCTGGTCGTCGACGCAGCTCAAGGCGTCGAGGCCCAGACCGTCGCCAATACCTACGCCGCGGTCGAGGCCGGCCTCGAGCTGATTCCAGTGATGAACAAGGTCGACCTCCCGAGCGCCGAACCCGACCGCGTTGCGGGCGAGATCTGTGACCTCGTCGGAGGCGAGGCCGACGACATCCTTCGCATCTCTGCCAAAACCGGCGTCGGCGTGCGCGAGGTGCTGGAGGCGATCGTTGCGCGCATCCCGCCACCCGAAGGCGATCGCGAGGCGCCGGCGCGAGCACTGATTTTCGACTCCGAGTTCGACCAGTACCGCGGCGTCGTGGCCTACGTGCGCATGGTCGACGGGGTCTTCAAAAAGAACGAACAGATCGTCGCGATGCAGACTGGCACGGAGGCAGCGATCGACGAGATCGGCTTTTTCGCGCCAAAGCTCACCGCCGCCAAAGCAATGGGCGCGGGCGAGGTCGGCTACGCGATCACCGGCCTCAAGGACGTCTCCAAGCTTCGCGTCGGTGACACGCTGACCTCGCGCGCACGTCCGGCGAACGAGGCGTTGCCGGGCTACCGCGAGGTCAAGCCGATGGTGTTCTCAGGCCTGTTTCCGATCGACACAGACCGCTACGAGGACCTTCGCGATGCGCTCGAGCGTCTGGCGCTCAACGACGCGGCGCTCTCATACGAGCCCGAGACCTCGCAGGCTCTGGGCTTTGGCTTTCGCTGCGGCTTCTTGGGCCTGCTGCACATGGACATCGTCCGCGAGCGCCTCGAGCGCGAGTACGACCTCGATCTGTTGGCGACGACGCCGAACGTTCGCTACGACGTTCGCCTCACCGGCGGCGAGGTGATCGACGTCCATTCGCCCGTTGACATGCCCGATCCGGGCGTGATCGAGGAGATCCGCGAGCCCCACATCCGCGCCTCGGTGATCACCCCGACTGAGTACGTCGGCCAAGTGATGGAGCTGTGCCAGGGCCGCCGCGGCACCCACATCGACATGCACTACCTCTCGCCCGTGCGCGTGCAGCTTCGCTACGACCTGCCGCTGGCCGAGATCGTGCTCGACTTCTTCGACCAGCTCAAATCACGCACGGCCGGTTACGCCTCGCTCGATTACGAGCCGATCGGAAACCAACCTTCCGACCTCGTCAAGCTCGACGTCCTGCTGGCCGGCGAGACTGTCGACGCGCTTTCGATCGTCGTCCACCGCGATGCCGCCTACGAAGCGGGTAAGACGCTGGTCGAGCGGCTTCGAAAAACGATTCCGCGCCAGCTCTTCGACGTGCCGGTGCAGGCGGCCGTCGGCTCACGCGTGCTCGCTCGCGAGACCGTGAAGGCGCTGCGCAAGGACGTCACGGCCAAGCTCTACGGCGGCGACGTCAGCCGCAAGCGCAAGCTGCTGGAAAAGCAGAAGAAGGGCAAGAAGCGGATGAAGCAGGTCGGTTCGGTCGAAGTCCCCCAGGAGGCGTTCCTGGCGGTGCTCCAGGTTGATGAATAAACACGAGTACAAGCGCGACCACAACGAGACGCTGATTCGCGAGGGGCGCAACACAATCGTCTCGTTCTCGCACCCCGACGAGCACCACGTGATCGCCGAGGTCCACCAAGAGGCCGTCGGGGCCGGCAGTGGCGTTCCGGTCGAGATGACCCTCTACTACCTGTTCGAAATTCGCAACGGCCGGGCCGTGCGCCTGCACATGTACCCCGACCGCGAAGCGGCGCTCTGCGCGGTGCGCTGATGAAAGTGCCGCGCCGATTCCCGAAGTCGGGACCAACTACGCGGCCATGGTTCACGGCGGCCATCCGCAACGCGCGTGCCGAGCTCTAGCTATGCAGCGGGTTCGCCCGCAGCCAGCCGACGACCTCGGCAGCGTGGCGGTCGGGCGGGAACACCGGATACCAGACATGCTCGATTCGACACTCAGCAATCAGCATCGTCAAGCGCTTGAGCAGCGTCTTGCCAGCGGCCTCGAACGTCGGCAGGCCAAGGGCACGGCTGAAAGCGAGGCTGGCGTCGGTGAGGAGCGGAAATGGCAACGCCAGGCGCTCGGCAAGCTCGCGTTGGTAGTCGCTGGGCTGCGTCGAGAGGCCGAGCACCGCAGCGCCGGCTTGACGCAGTTCGGCGTGATGGTCGCGAAATCCGCAGCTCTCCGGCGTACAACCGCGCGCTCCGGGAATCAGGTCCCAATCGTCGACCAGCAGCGGCTCACCCGGGCGCCCGGTCCAGGGGTAGGCGTAGATCACGGTGCGGTCGCGCAGCTCGGCCGGGGCAACCCTGGTGCCGTCAGTGGCGGCGAGCTCGACGTCCGGCAAGGCGAGCCCAGGGAGGTGATCCGCCGCGCCATCATCGGCGGGTGCCGGGAGGTCGTCGGGGAGCGTCAGCGGGTCGATCACACCGTCGATCCTAGAATCTGATCCCGGATGCTCAGCGAACGCCAACAGCAGATCCTCAACTTGGCTGTCGACGCCTACCTCGACTCCGGCAAGCCGGTCGGCTCCGCAGCGCTCGCGGACGCAGTCGATTTCGAGTGGGGCCCGTCGACGGTGCGCTCCGAGCTTGCCGCTCTCGAGCGCGACGGTTACCTCACCCATCCCCACACCTCGGCGGGCCGCGTTCCAACCGATTCCGGCTATCGCTTCTATGCCGACGCGCTGCTTCTCTCCGACACCAAACCGGTGAAGTCAAGCGGCGAGCTCGATCTCTCGCGTATGCGTCGTGAGATTGAGGAAGCCCTGCGCGAGACCGCAGCGACGCTTTCGCAGATGACCGACTTGCTCGCGGTCGCCACGGCGCCGCCGCCGTCCGCCGCGCGGATTCATCGCGTTGAGGCTCTCCAGCTTCAGTTGCGGGTGGTAATGGTCGTCGTCATCGCTTCCAACGGCGCCGTCACCAAGCGCATGTTCAACTTCGTCGATCCCGTCGACCCCGGCCTCGTCGAGTGGGCATCGAGCTTTCTCAACGAACGCCTCTCGGGGCTTGCCCTTGGCGCGCGGATGACTGGCGACCGTCTCGACGATCCCGGGCTGGGGCCGGCCGAGCGCGGCTTTCTCGGTGAGATCGGCGATGCGTTCACCGGCCTCGAGCACGAGGCCGAAAGTGACCTCTACGTCGAGGGTGCGGCGCGTTTGCTCTCGGCCGAGCACGCACCGGACCTGCCTCGTGCCGACTCGCTGATGCGTGCTCTCGAGCGCCGCGCGAGCGTGCTCGAAGTATTGCGCTCGACTCTCGACGAGCGCTCCGTCTTCATGTGGATCGGCGGCGAGAATCCCTCGCCCGAGCTGCGCACGGTGAGCATGGTCGGCGCCAACTATGGCCTTGGCTATCGCAACCTCGGCACGGTCGGCGTCGTCGGGCCCCTGCGCATGGATTACGCCACGGCGATTGCCTCGGTACGCGAGGCCGCCGGCGAGCTCAGCCGCTTTTTCGAATCGGTATACGAGTAATAGTGGCCGTCGACTACTACGAAACGCTCGGTGTCGACCGGAAGGCAGATGAGCGCGAGATCAAGAGGGCGTTTCGCTCGCTGGCGCGCGAGCTCCATCCCGACGTCAACGATCACGACCCCGAGGCCGAGGAGAGGTTCAAGGCTGCTGCGGAGGCGTACGAGGTGCTCTCCGACCCAGACCGCCGCCGAACCTACGACGCTTACGGTCACGAGGGACTTCGCGGCGGCGGCTTCGACCCGGGGCGCCAGGGCTTCGGCAACGTCGAGGACATCCTCTCGTCGCTGTTCGGAAACGCCCGCGGCGGCGGGGGCGGCGGGTTCAGCGATCTCTTCGGCTTCGGCGGTGGCCGCTCCGGCCCCGCCGACGGCGGTGACATCGGTGTCGAGGTAGAGATCACGCTGGCGGAGGTGCTCACAGGCGTCAAGCGTGAGCTCGAATTCGAGGCGGTCTCCCTGTGCGAGCACTGCCGGGGCAATGGCGCCGAGCCGGGAACTCCGATCCATATCTGCGAGACGTGCGGCGGCCAGGGGATGGTGCAGCAGGTACGCCGCTCTCCGCTCGGCCAGATCGTGCAGACGACCCCCTGTCCGACCTGCGGCGGCGACGGCAAGACCGCAGAGCAGCCGTGCGAACACTGCGATGGCGTCGGCCGCGGGGTTCGTGAGCGCAGCTGGGACGTCGACATCCCGGCAGGCATCGACAGTGGTCAGCGCATCCGAATCGCCGGTGCCGGCCATGCCGGTGAGGCGGGCGGCCGTCCGGGTGATCTCTACGTCATGGTGCGCGTCGCCGAGGACGAGCGCTTCGAGCGCCGCGGCGAGGACTTGATCTCGGTCGTAAAGGTGCCGGCGACGCTGGCGATGATCGGCGGCAAGCTGGCCGTGCCGACGCTCGACGGCGAGCGCGAGGTGAAAATTCCGCCTGGCGCACAACCGGGGCACTCGGAGAAGCTCAAGGGCCTCGGCTTGCCACGGCTTCGCGGCGGCAAGCGCGGCGTGCAATACGTGCTCGTCGATATCGTCATCCCGCAGAAGCTCAATCGCAAGCAGCGCGATCTGGCCACGCGCCTCGCCGAGTCGCTGGGCGACCCGACTTGATCCGGCTGGCAGTGCGTTGCCGGCCGGCGTTGGCCGACCGCGTCCTCGCGGACTTGCTGGAGCTGGTCCCTGGCGGAGTCGAGGAGGTCGGTGAGGTCTCGGGCATGTACGAATACGCGATCTACGGCCCGCCCGGCGAACTGCCGGCGATGCCTAGTCTCGAGGCGGGCGTGGGCGAGGGCACCGTCGAGATCAGCTCGACGGAGATCCCCGATGATTGGGCCGACCGCTGGCGCGACTTCCACGAGGCGATCTCGATCGCCGACGGCCGGCTCGTCGTTCGCCCATCCTGGGAGCCCAATCCCGCGACGAACCCCGCCAGCCCCGGAGGCGAGGCCGGGGAGGCATCGAGCATTGTTTCGGGGAAGGTGTCGGGCATTGACGTCGTGATCGATCCCGGCCAGGCCTTCGGCACGGGGGCGCACGCGACGACCCGCCTTTGCCTCGAGTTCCTGCTCGAGCTCGCCGACGCGAGCGAGGCGTCGGGGCCGCTCGCCGACCTTGGCACCGGATCCGGGGTGCTGGCCATCGCCGCGGCGAAGTTGGGCTGGTCACCGGTAAGCGGCTACGACAGTGAGATTGCATCGGTCGAAGCCGCTGCCGCCAACGCTGCGGCCAACGGTGTCGAGATGATGGTCGAGCGGCGCAACCTGCGCGAGCGACCAGCTCCCGGGGTGCCGACCGTGGTCGCGAATCTGACCGCCCCGTTGCTGGAGGCTATGGCTGAGCGACTCGAGTCGCCACCGGCGACATTGGTCTGCTCGGGTTTGCTCGCAACCGAGATCGAGCGCGTGAGCACTGCTCTCGAGCGCGTGGGATTGACCGTCGTCGACCAGCGCACGCTGGGTGACTGGGCCAGTCTGCAGGCGCGCAGCGGTGCGTAGCGGAATCCGACTCCCGATGCGGTTAGGGTGGCGTCATGAGCACTCTTGCCGTCCAGTTCTACGATGTCGTCCTCTGGCTACACATAGCGGCGGTAGTTGTCGGCTTCGGCTCGACCTTTGCCTACGGAGTGATTCTCGCCGTCGCGCAGAGGACGGATCCGCGAAGTCTCCCGGGCACGCTCGCGGGAGTCACGGCCAACGACCGCACGGTCGTC
>CAJDUA010000068.1_pt1 | contig 10432 bp, 10 predicted proteins | sample 7390011 | NCBI WGS metagenome assembly CAJDUA01 (sample SAMEA7055673, study PRJEB34461) | soil metagenome | biome: terrestrial ecosystem; feature: Peninsula; material: soil | place: Antarctica | collected 2016 | reverse complement strand
GCCGGGCCTTGGTCGGCGGGGACCAGCTACACGGCCTTCGACGGTTCGCTGATGCTCTGGACGGTGGCGGTGATCGCCGACTCCGCGCAGGCGTTCTACGAAACCTTCGTGCGCCGCCTCAGCGACGACGAGCGCGACCTGCTGTGGCAAGACTACGTGCGCTTTGGCGAGCTCTTCGGCATGCCTCGCGAGGCGGCGCCCGCGACCTACACGGGCTTCCGCGAGTACTGGGAAGAGATGTGGACCGCAGGCGAATTGCATCTCACGGAGCAGGCCCGCAGGGTGGCGCTGGCGATCGCCTTCGAGATCCCGATGCCGCGCTACCTGCATCCGTCGCGCGAGGTCCACAACCTCGTGCTGCTCGGGACGCTGCCGCCCCGCGTGCGTGAGATGTTCGGCCTGCACTGCCGCTCGCCCGGTGGCGCCGCGCGCGCTTCGGCGTGGACACAACACAGGCTCTTTCGACATGGTCGCGCGTACCGAAAAGCAACTTGTCGCGAGTGGCCGCCCGACGCTGCCCTCGGACGCAACGGCCGGTCACTGAGCAGTGGCGCGGCCGCATTCGGCGGCGGCTCGGCAGACAGCGATAGGGTGCATGACTATGAGCGAGGAGCGCCCGACCTTTGGTGAGACCCTCGTCGGCGATCGCGAACGCTGGGCCGACGGCCCGCCGAACGAGTTGTTCAAGCAGTTGCGCTCTCAGTGCCCGATGCACTGGTCTGCCAAGATCAGCGATTATCCCGAGGAGGCCGGATTCTGGTCGGTGACCACCGCGGACGACGTCTATACGGTCAGCCGGGATTGGGCTACCTACTCATCCGAGCGCGGCGGGATCACCGCGCTGACCAACGCGATCATGCCGCTGGAGCTGATCCAGGCGATGTTCATCGGCATGGACCCGCCCAAGCACGACCGCCTCAAGGCGCTGTTTCAGCGCGGCTTCACCCCAAAGCGGATCGCCGAGCACGAGGACGAGATCCGCGAGATCACGGTCGGCGTGCTCGACCGGCTCGAGGGTCGCGACCGCTGCGATCTGGTCACCGACGTCGCCCAGCCGGTCGTCTCGCGGGTGATCGGCAGTTTCATGGGGATTCCGCCCGAAGACGACGAGGTCTGGGCACGGCTGATGAACTCGGCCCTGGGCGCCGGCGACGACGACGTCAACCCCGATGGCATCGAGTCGGTGATGCAAAAAGACGTGCCCGAGATCTTCGAGCGCTGCGGCAAGCTGATCGCCGAGCGCCGCGAGAACCCAACTGACGATCTCACCAGCATCCTCGTCCACGCCGAGGTCGACGGTGAGCGCCTCGAAGAGCACGAGATCGTTATGGGCTTCTTCCTCTTGGTGGCTGCCGGCAACGACTCCACCAAGGCGACCTATTGCAGCGGCATGCGGGCGCTGCTCGAGAACGCCGACCAGATGAGCCAGGTGCTCGCCGACCCAGCGCTGATCCCGAGCACGGTCGAGGAAGCGCTGCGGATGTTCCCTGCCTTCGCTCATTTTCGCCGCACGGCGATGAACGACACCGAGCTCAACGGCCAGCAGATTCGCGAGGGCGAGAAAGTGGTGATGTGGTACGTCTCCTCCAACCGCGACGAGACGCGCTACGACGATCCCGACCGCTTCGACGTCACCCGCAATCCCGAGCACCAGGCGTTCGGAGCCGGGGGCCGCCACTTCTGCCTCGGTACCGCGCTCGCGCGCCTCGAGCTCAAGGTGCTGCTCGAGGAGACGCTCGCGCGGTACCCGCAGATGACCCTCGACGGCGAGCCGCTGTACGTCGCCTCGCCCTTCGTCAACCAGCTGAAGACGCTGCCGGTGCGCCTCGGCCGCGTGAGTGCGAGGACACTGGCTTCGGCGCCCGTGGTGCCGGCCTCAGCCTAAACGCGCCCGGCCTCGAGCAACCGCCGCAGGAACCGCTTGGTCTCGGGCTCCGAGGGGCTCGCGAGGATCTGCTGCGGTGGCCCGACCTCGAGCAGCCGCCCTTCGTGCAAGAAGCAGACGATGTCGGCGACCTCGCGAGCGAAGCTCATCTCGTGCGTCGCCAGCAGCATGGTCACGCCCTCGGCGCGCAGGTCGCGGACCGCCTGCAACACGTCGCCGACGAGCTCGGGATCGAGCGCGCTCGTGACCTCGTCGAGCAGCATCGCCCGTGGCCGGGCGGCGAACGCGCGGGCGATCGCCACGCGCTGCTGCTGGCCACCCGAGAGCCGGTCGGGAAGGTTGCTCTCGCGGCCACCTAGGCCGAGGCGTTCAATCAAAGATCGGGCAGCGGCCTCGGCCTCGGCGCGATCAGCGCCGTGGGCCTTGGTCATCCCGAGGACGACATTCTCGAGCACCGTCAGGTGGGGGAAGAGGTTGTAGGCCTGAAAGACGAAGCCGAGCCGGCGGCGGACTTCGACAGCATCGACCGACGGGTCAGTGATCACCTCGCCGTCGAGCAGGATGTCGCCGTCGTCGATGTCCTCGAGCAGGTCCACGCAACGCAACAGGGTCGACTTGCCCGACCCCGAAGCTCCGATCAGGGCGACGCTCTGGTGCTCGGCGATCGCGAGGTCGATCCCGTGCAGGACCTCGAGCTCGCCGAAGGACTTGGTCACGCCGCGGATCTCGAGCACCGGCGGGGCCATCAGCGGGCCTGTCCTCCGATTCCCCAGCGGTCGAGCAGGCGCGCCATCGGAATCGTGACCGCCAGATAGAGCAGCGCCGCGGCGACCAGCGGCGTGTAATTGAAGTCCGATGCTGTCTGGATCTGTGCCGTGCGAAAGGCCTCACCGCTGACGCCGAGAATCGCGATCAGCGCGACGTCTTTCTGCAGCGCGATGAAGTCGTTGAGCAGCGGCGGCCCGACTCTGCGCACCGCCTGGGGAACGATCACATGGCGCAGCGTCTGGCGCTCGGTCAGCCCGACCGCTAGCCCGGCGTCGCGCTGGCCGCGATGGATCGAGTTGATCCCAGACCGGTACACCTCGGAGACGTAGGCGCCGTAGGAGAGCGCGAGCGCGAAGCCACCGAGCACCACGGGCTCGGTCGGCAGCCACGACAGCGGTGTCGAGCCTCCGTTACCGGTGGCGACCGCGAGTGCCGGCACGCCGAAGCCGACGAGATAGACCAGCAAGATCGTCGGAATGCCGCGAAAGACGTCCGTGTAGACGATGGCGAGCACCCGCAGCGGGAACAGCGCCGCGACCTTGACCGTGCGCACCAGTGCCACCGCGAGGCCGATGATCAGCACGGCGACTTCGACGATGAGAAAGATGCGTACGTCGAGCCAAAACGCTTTAAGGATGTCGGGGAACGACTCGGTGAAGACCTCGGTCGAAAAGAACGAATCACGCACCACTGTCCAGCCGGGGCTGGTGAGGATCAGTAACGCGATCCCGCCGAGAACTACCACGGTCGAGATCGCCGCGATCGACTGACCACGCAGGGTTCGAGCCCGCCGCGCCGCGGCGCGCTCGGCGCGGCGGTCTGGAGCCGCTCCCTCTACTGCGAGCTCGCTTGTCTCGGCGCTACTCGAGCACCGGCGCGTTGGTCGAGTCGCTCATCCACTGTTGCTCGATATCCGCGAGCTCACCGTTCGAGTTGAGCTCGTCGATCGCGGCGGAGACGCAGTCGGTGATCGCCGAGTCCTTTTCGAGCACCGCGCCCCACTCGTCACCGCCCGGCGCCGGAAACTGGCCCACGACGACGCCCTCGGTCACCTGAACAGCCGTGAGGAAGAAGGCGGTGGGGACGTCGACCACGACGGCATCGACCTGCTCGTTCTTGAGCGCGCTGACGACGTCGTTGGACGTGTCGAACACCTGCGGTTCGGAACTCGGCCTTATCACTTCGTTGACGGCGTCAAGGCTCGTTGTGCCGATCTGTACGCCGATCGAGGTATCGGCGAGATCGGCGATCGAGGTCGCGTCAGCCGCGGGCGAGCCCTTGAGCGCGACGAGAGCCTGCTCGGCTTCGTAGTACGGGGTGGAGAAATCGACTGCCTCGGCTCGCGCAGGCTTGATCGAAACTTGGTTGAGATCGAAATCGAAGTCCTTTGGCCCGGGCGCGAAGGCGGCGTTGAACGCGACGACCGACCACTTCACGTCAGCCTCTTCGAAGCCGAGCTTGTCGGCGATCGCATAAGCGACGGCGCTCTCGAAGCCCTCACCGTTGGTTGGGTCGTCGTCTTCGAAGTAGGGCGGGAAAGCGGGCTTGTCGGTTGCGACGGTCAGTGTTCCGGCAGCCTTTGTCTCGAGTGAATCGGCTTGGCATTCGTCGAGTGAGACCGAGGCTGTCTCGGTCGCCGCCGAGCTCGTGGATTCGTCGTCGCTGCCGCAGCCGGCAAACACGGCCAGGGCGAGAAGCGCTGCGAACAGGAAAGCGGTGCGGATCTTCGACACGTCGGCAACCTCGATGCTCGGGGAAAGGACGCGAGAATCCTACGCGGGACGGAGGTTGATCAACCTTCTCGGTAGCCTGGCGTCTCGATGAGCGCGTGGACTGCCGACCAGATTCCCGACCAGTCCGGGCGCACCGCGGTCGTCACCGGTGCCAATAGCGGCCTCGGACTGGTAACGGCAAGCGAGCTCGCCAAGGCTGGCGCCACCGTGGTCGCGACTGCGCGCTCAACCGAGAAAGCGCAAGCCGCGGCGGAGCGGATCAGGGGCGCGGCCGGCGGCGCCAAAGTCGAGCCAAAGGTGCTGGACCTCGCCGATCTCGACTCAGTGCGCGACTTCGCCGCCACGACGAGCGCCGAGCATCCCGAGATCAACTTGCTCGTCAACAACGCCGGCGTGATGATGCCCCCGCGTGAGCTCACCACGGACGGCTTCGAGCTTCAGTTCGGCACCAATCATCTCGGCCACTTCGCCCTCACCGGCCTGCTGCTGGAAGCGCTTTCGGCTGGCTCTGACGCACGCGTCGTCACCGTTTCCAGCCTCGAGCACAAGCCGGGCAAGATCGACTTCGACGACCTCAAGTCCGAGCGCAGCTACGCGCCGCGCTCCGCCTACCAGCGCTCGAAGTTCGCCAACGCGGTATTCGGCCTCGAGCTCGAGCGACGCCTGCGCGAGGCCGGGCTGCCGATTCGAAGCGTGCTCGCGCATCCCGGCTACTCCGACACCAACCTTCAGAGCTCGGGGCCGACCGGGCCGATGAAAGCAATTCTGGCCGTCGGCAACCGGCTGCTCGCCCAGGACGCGAAGCAGGGCGCCTTGCCACAGCTGTTTGCCGCGACCGAACCATCGGTCGAGGGCGGCTCGTTCATCGGCCCCGACGGGTTTCAGGAGTTTCGCGGCTCGCCCAAGTTCGTCGAGCCGGTCGGCCGCGCCCGCGACGCCGACACCGCGTTGCGCCTCTGGGAGGTCTCGGAGGAGCTCACCGGCGTCACTTACCTCTCGAGCTGAGGCTCCCTGAGCGCGGTCGACGTCAACGCGGTTACGGGTCAGGTCGGGTTGCCCGCTCCGATCGCCGAGCTCGCCGCTCGCGATTGGGACGTGATCGTGGTCGGTGGGGGCCATAACGGACTCACCGCCGCTGCCTATCTCGCGAAAGCCGGAAAATCGGTACTCGTGCTCGAGCGCCGCGACCAGCTCGGCGGCGCCTGCACCTTGGAGCGCCCGTTCGAGGACCCGCGTTACGTGATCAGCCCCTGCGCCTACGTCGTCGGCCTGCTCGACGCGGTCGTGATCTCCGACCTCGAGCTGGAGCGCCACGGCTACCGCGTGACACCGGCCGATCCCAACCTCTGGTGCCCGTTCGCCGACGGCACCTCCTATGCAGGCTTCATCGACAGCGCGCGCACCGCCGCGCAACTGCGCTCGCAGGGTTTCGCCGAATCTGACATCGCCGGTCTGGCCGAGTTGGGAACCGTCTTCGACCGTGCCAGCGATGCCCTACGCCGCGGCACCGCAGGTGATACCTGGCAGGCGCCCTCGCCGAGCCGCGAAGAGCTCGAGCATATGCTCGGCGACGATGAGCTCATCGACGTGGTCTTCACCGAGTCGATGGCCTCGATGCTCGACCGCTACGTCGGCGACCAGCGGCTCAAGGACGCGATCGCCTGCCAGGGCACGATCGGCACGTTCGCCGGGCCGCGCGATGCGGGCACCGCCTCGGTCCGGCTGATGCACCACCAGGGCAACCTCCAGGGCCTCGGCTCGGTTTGGGGCTATGTCGAAGGCGGGCTCGGGCGGGTCTCCTTCGCCATCGCCCAGGCCGCGATCGAGGCCGGCGCGAGCCTCGCTGCCGGTGTGCCGGTCGCTGCGGTCCGTCCCGGCGAAGGCGTCGAGCTCGAGTCGGGCGAGCTGATCCGCGCCGCCGATGTGGTCTGTAACGCAGACCCGAAGCGGATGCTGGGGCTGCTCGACGCAGGTCAAGCGGAGCTGCCCGACGACTACCGCTCGCGCCTCGAGGCATGGGACGTGCGCTCGCCGGTGCTCAAGCTGAACGTAGCGCTGAGGCGTTTTCCGAACTTCACCGCAGCCAACGGAGTCGAGCCGCACAAGGCGATTGTCTCGATCACCGATGGTGTCGACGCCGCACAGGCCGCATTTGAAGCGGCGCGGCGCGGCGAGCCGGCGATTGGTTTTTGCGAGCTCTACTTCCAAAGCGCATACGACGACTCGGTGGCGCCACCGGGCCACGAGGTGATGAGCGTGTTCTGTCAGTACGTCCCCTACGTGCTCGCTGAGGGCGACTGGGACTCACGCCGCGACGAGGTCGCAGAGCGCGCACTCGACGCAGTCGCCGTACACGCTCCCGACGTGCGCGATTGCATCGTCGAGATGCAGGTGATGGCACCGCCCGACATCGAGGAGCGGATCGGGCTCAGCGGCGGGCATATCTTCCAGGGTCAGGTGCTGCCCGAGCAGATGTGGGATCGTCGGCTGGCGGCGCGCACGCCGGTCGAGGGCCTCTATCTCTGCGGGGCCGCCACTCATCCCGGCGGTTCGGTGATCGCGCTCAACGGCAAGATCGCTGCCGATCAGGTGCTCGCGAGCGCAGCACGGTAGCTGCAGTTGCCGGCGCTCGGCTGGCGCTCGCGCAATAGGCTCGCAATCCACGTGAGCCATCATCTCGTCAACCTGATCACGATCCCGCTGTTCACGGGGGCGATTGGCTACTTGACCAACTGGAGTGGGGTCTGGATGCTGTTCAACCCGGTTCGCTTCACCGGCATCCGCGTACCGGGTTTGAGCGCGCTCGTCGGCGTGCTGCCGCGCAAGATCCAACAGATTCCGGGCTTTGCCCACGGCGGGGTCGGCTGGCAAGGGATCATTCCCTCGCGCGCGGCGAAGATGGGATCGATCTCTGTCGACAAGGGCATCGCCAAGCTCGGCAGCCCGAGCGAGTTCTACGCCCAGCTCGAACCCGAGAAGATCGCCGAGCACATCCTCGCCTCGGCGCGCGGAGATATCCGCGACGTCACCGAGCGAATCCTCGAGCGCGAGCATCCGGGCCTGTGGTCGGACCTGCCGCCCCAGCTGAAAGACCGGGTGCATGAGCGGGTCCAGCGCGAGCTGCCCGAGATCGTGCGTCAGCTCACCGACGACATCGGCCAGAACATCGAACACCTGATGGACATCAAGCTGATGGTGATCAAGCGGATGGAAGAGCGCCCAGAGCTCGCCAACCGAGTCTTCGAGGACGTCGGGCAGAAGGAGCTCAAGTTCATCATCAACTTCGGGTTCTTCTTCGGCGCCTCCCTCGGCTTTCCGCTGGTGTTCATCAGCGAGGCAATGCCGTACTGGTGGGTGCTGCCGATCGGCGGCGTGATCATCGGTTACGTGACCAACTGGGTCGCGCTGTGGATGATCTTCGAGCCCGTGAACCCGGTGAAGATCGGGCCGCTGAAGCTTCACGGACTGTTCATGCGCCGTCAGGCCGAGGTCGCCGATGTCTATGCCGGGATCATCGCCGACGACATCGTCACCCTCTCCAACATGGGCGACGAGCTCCTGCACGGGCCGCAGTCCGACCGCACTCGCTGGATGATCGAGGACCGCCTGCGGCCCGCGATCGATCGCAGTGTCGGCCGCGCCAAACCGGCGTTTAGAGTCGCCCTCGGCACGCGCCAGTACGACGCCATCCGAGAATCAATCGCGAGCGAGGCGGTCGAGTACACGATGACGCCGTTGACCGATCCTGACTTCAACCGCCAGCAAAGCTCATCGGTGCGCTCGCTGATCGCCGCGCGCATGGTCGACCTGCCCTCGGTCGACTTCCAGGATCTGCTGCGCTCGGCAATGAAGGAAGACGAGTGGCTGTTGTTGCTGCACGGCGCCGTCCTTGGCTTCGCCGCCGGGCTGCTGCACCTGGCGATCTTCGGGCCGGGATAGGCGGCGCCGGCCCCAGCCAATACCGTGGCGCCATGCGCCGCCTCTTCGTCCTCGTCGCCGCGGTGATCCTTGTCGACACGATGTTCTACTCGGCGATCGTGCCGCTTCTGCCCGCCTACACCGACGATCTCGGTTTGTCCAAGTCCGCGGCTGGCCTGCTCAGCGCCTCCTATGCCGCCGGAACGTTGGTTGCCGCGCTTCCATCGGGTTTTCTCGCCGCGAAGATCGGCGTTCGCACAACGATGCTCGCCGGCCTCGGATTGCTCAGCGCTTCGAGTCTCGCCTTTGCTTTTGCCGACACGGTGGCACTGCTCGACGCGGCTCGCTTCGCGCAGGGCGTCGGCGGCGCCTGTGCTTGGACGGGTGGCCTCGCCTGGCTGCTCGCCGCCGGTCCCGCCGAGCGCCGAGGCGAGCTCGTCGGCTCGGTGCTCGCCGTGGCGATCGCCGGCCTGCTGCTGGGGCCGGTGATCGGCGGCGTCGCCACCGAGGTCGGCCCAGAGCCGGTCTTCAGCGTCGTCGGCGTGATCGCAATCACCCTCGCCGCCTGGGTCTTCTCCACCCCGGGGGTCGCCCCGTCACCGATACCGGGGCTGCGTCAGGTTGCTGGTGCGATCCTCACCCGTCCCGTCATCTTCGCCTTTTGGCTCGTCGCGCTGCCCTCGATCCTCGCCGGACTCGTCGATGTGCTGGCGCCGCTTCGCCTCGACGAGCTCGGCGCAAGCGGAATCGGGGTCGGCGCCGTGTTCTTGGTTGCGGCGGCGATTGAAGCGACGCTGAGCCCGACGGTCGGGCGCTTCTCGGATCGCCGCGGGCGCTTGGTTCCGAGCCCTGCTCTCAGACGACGCTGAGGCCGCCGGCCTCGATCTCGCCTTCGCCACGGCATTGGTCAGCCTCTCCTGGGCAGGTGGCCAGGTGTTCGGTGGCGCGGCAGTCGTCGCCTTTGCCGACGCGACCAGCGACGCCCTGGCCTACGGTTTCGTCGCGGTCTTGTTCGTGCTCACATCGCTGGTGTTGATGATCTCGCCCGCCGATCGTCGTATCAAATGAGTCAAGTTGTGACTATGCGCAGCCGGGGCAGCGTTCGCGTACCGCCTTCGACGTCGACGGCGCAGGCCTCTACAAGCTTGCCTGGTTCGTCGACGGCGAGGCGGTCGATCGCGATCGCCTCGTGGTGCGCGATCGCACCGTGTTCGCCGTCGGCGATTCACTCGGCGAGGGGACCAGGCCGTACCTGCCGCGCGCATTGCCGCATTGGCGCGTCGACCAGTCTGTTTCGATCTCGCGCCACGCTCCCGAGGGTGTCTCGATTCTGCGCAACCGCGGCAACCTGCCGTCGGTGATCGTCTTCGCGCTCGGCACCAACGATTCGCCGGGTGCGGCGAGCACCTTTCGAAGCGCGATCGCCTCGGCGCTCGCGATCGCCGGCGACAGCCGTTGCGTGGTCGTGCCGACGATCGTACGCCCGCCGGTCGGCGGCATCAGCTACGCCGGCTATAACAACGCGATCGCCGACCTCGCCCGTTCACACGAAAACCTGCGCGTCGTCGACTGGGCCGGGCTGGTGTCCGCCAATCGTGGCTGGCTCGCCGATGATGGCGTTCGCGTCGACGCGACCGGCTACAGCGCGCGAGCGCGGGCAATCGCAAAGCAGGTCGAACACTGCTGAAGTGGCGAGGATGAGCGAGACCCTGAAGCTGACTGCAGGCGAATCGGTGACGATTGTCGCCGCGACATCGAAAAACCTCGAGGTCGAGGCGATCTACCGGGCTGCGGGCAAACCGCCGCCCGGTCACTGGCACCCCGCCCAAGATGAGTACTTCGAGGTCGTCGAGGGCGGCCTGCACGTGCGCCTCGGTGGTACGGAGCGCGACCTCGCTGCCGGCGACACGCTGGATGTCGCGCGAATGACCGTGCACCAGATGTGGAACCCCGCCAGCACGCCCGCCCGCGTGCGCTGGATCACGACACCGCCCGGGCGTACCGAGCAGTGGTTTCGCGAGATCCACGCGCTCCAGGTCGCCGGCAAGACGAGCCGCTCGGGCGCACCGAGCCCGCTGGCGATGGGAGCGCTGCTGAGCGAATACAGCGATGTCTTTCGCCTCGCCGG
>CAJDUA010000076.1_pt1 | contig 10458 bp, 13 predicted proteins | sample 7390011 | NCBI WGS metagenome assembly CAJDUA01 (sample SAMEA7055673, study PRJEB34461) | soil metagenome | biome: terrestrial ecosystem; feature: Peninsula; material: soil | place: Antarctica | collected 2016 | reverse complement strand
GCCCGCCACGTCGGCGCCGGCAGCCCGTCATCGTCGCGGATACCCAGCTCGTCGATGAAGTCCTCGAAATCTCCCATGGGAGATAAGTCGGGCGCTGGAGTTGGTTCCTGACGGGCGACGGCGCCGTGTCGTGGCCATGGTGAGTCCAATCACGGGTGGGTCGGGGCGACTCCGTCCTGTCCGGGCTTGAACAACGCGATGGAGTTCTCGCGTCACGCGCTCAACCAGATGCGAAGGCTCCGCATGTCGAAATGGGATGTGAGTCGAATTCAGACGGATTACGAGTCGCGAGATCACGATACCGACGGGCGCGAGAGGTATGTTGCTCGCGTCCGCGGCAAGCGCATTCGAGTGGTTCTAGGCGTTGACAATCCAGACTTCGTCGTTACCGTCCATGAGCGGAGGGACTGATGCGAGCCGAGTACGACAGCCAGGCGGATGCACTGTCCATCGATCTGATCGACGCGGATAGCTGGGACGGCTCGGATGCGATCGACCCGGACTACTGCACGGTCGCACTCGTCGGCGAGCGAGCGGCGAACGTGGAGCTGCTCTCGCCGGCTGAGCATCTCGAGTTGCTTGCCGTAGCGGCCGAGCGCCACGGACTGGACGCCGAGGCGCTCGAAGCGGCGGCGAGGTCGGCGATCGTTGCTGCCGATCGCGCGGTCGTGCTCGAAGTCGCTTCTCGCTGACTCACCGCGAGCGAGGCGCCCGGCGATCTGAACGGTCGCGGAGATCTGTCGGATCTGGACGAGGGCGGTTGCGCGAACCTGCAGCAGAGCGCTGACCCTGGCGCCCTTCCGCATTCGCTTCGCCGCGATCAGGCCAAGATCGAGATCGGCGGAGCGCGCGTCGAGCGCGCCACCGCGCATCACTCCCGCGAACAGCACCCCACCTTCGACCTCCGGCCACAAGCCCTGAATCTTCGAGCTCGTCGGCACGAGCCCACGACCTTCTTCCGCGATGAGCCCGAGCTGCTTCAAGGCGTTGAGATTGCGAGTCAGCGTCTTGCCGGTCTTTTGTCGCTATGCAGCCGCCAGTTCTCGACATCCGCCTGCGAAATCCCGCGCTCAGCCCGGCGAGTCGCTGAACGGCAACTCGGTGAACCGCGAGTTCGCCACCTCGACGATGTAGACGACGCCCGAGCGCATCGGGAAGTCCTCGCCGGTGTAGACGCGCGACATGCGGTCGATGATCTTGAGCGCGGCGTCGCCCTCGACCGTCTCGATCACCTTGCCGCGCAGCTGGCCGGTCCGATACGGGTTGTCGCGGTCGAAGACCGAGATCGCGACCCGGGGGTCGGCGGCGATGTTGCGGGCCTTGAACGAGTCGGGTTGGGTGAAGAAGCACGGTCGCCCGCCCTCGATCGCCGCCCAGACGATCGTGTTGTGGGGCGCTCCGTCGCCGGTGAGAGTCGCGAGGCTGATGAAGTTCGGGCCCTCGAGCAGTGCCCGTACCTCAGGATCGAGATCCGCCATGCACCGAGTCTAGGTGCAGGCGGTGGAGCCGAGCCGTCGCCGTTCGCCTCCTAGCCCAGCCATCGGCGTGCGAGGCTACGCGCCATGTCCGGCGCCATCGAGGTCATCGACCGAGGACACCTGATCTCGTTCTCGTTCGACGACCTGATCCGCTATCACGGCATGGGCTCACCGGGCGGGGTCGCTCATGCCTTCAAGGTCCTCGAGCGTGCCCTGCCGCTGCTCAGCCCGGACGGACTTTGCGAACGCCGCGAGATCTTCGTCACCACCGCCTTCGAAGGTCCCGGCGCCCGCGACGGGTTCGAGATGGTCACGCGAGCGGTCAGCGGCGAGCGCTTTCGCATCGACGCCGGGCTCGCCCGGCCCGAACGCGGCCGGGCCTTGGAGCGCTTCGTCTTCCGGCTCGGCTACCGCGGGCGCGAGACGACGCTCGCACTACGCGAGGGATTCGTCAGCGACGCGTTCATCGACCTGGCGCGTACCGAGCAGAGAAATGCCGAGCAGGAACGGCACCTGGCCGCGCTGAAGCGAGAGATGTCCGAACGCGTGATGGCGCGTCCGGCTAGCGAGGTCTACGACGCCACGGATCCTGCAGGCGAGTAGCCGACCAGAAAGCCCCATCGGCCGGCCCGGACGCCCTCGATGCCGTAAAGCCGCTCAGCCTCCGTCGAGCACACGTTCAGCGCGGAACCGGCTTGTGAAGCACGCTCCAGACGCCCGGCTCGACGATCTCGACGGACTTGACCTTCGGGCACCAGAGCTGGTCGTTGATCGGTTCGGCGACGAACTTCCAGACGTCCTCACGCGGACGCCCAATCTCTACCGACTCCTTGACCCGCATCGACGCTAACGCTAATCCCTCTTGGCGCAGCGCCCAAGCGGTGCCCTCAGCTCGCCGCCTTCGCCACCTCCTCCTCGCTCAGCACCAGCCGCCATGGCCCGTTCGCGGACTCGGTGGCGCGGAAGTCGCGAAAGTCGAAGGTGAGGATCGGGAGGTCGTGGCGTTCGGCGTAGGCCATGATCGAGGCGTCGACGAGGCCGAGATCGAGATCGGCGTAGTGCGCGTCGAGCGCCACAGCGCGGCGCAGCAGGCCGGGGGAGTGGTGCGCTGCGGTGTGAACGCCGCCGGCCACCGCGTCGAGCAGGAGGCGGGCGCTGTTCGCTCCGACTCGGGCGCGAAGCATGTAGTCGGTCTCGGCGAGCACGACATCGAGGACGATCAGGCCGCTGCCGAGTCGGTCGATCAACCGGGCGGCGACGGCGTGGGCTGAGGACGCGCGATCTGCCGCAGCCACCAACGGCCCGGTGTCGCAGACGACCCTCAAGCGTTGGGATCGGCTTCAGCCGCGAGCTCGGAGAGCACACGCTCGACCTGCAAGGCGAGTTCGGGATCGCCGCTGTCGCCTGAGCCGATCCAGGCCGGGGGCGAACCGCCTTCGCGGAGGCCCGATTCGAGCAAGCGGGCGACCGCGGCCGAGAACGACTCGGAGTCGCCGGAGGCGGCGCGAACTCGGACGTCGAGCGAGTCCGGGAGGGTGACTGTTCTTCGCACCACGCGCAGTATGATACCTACAGTCATACCTATTGTGCCTCGAATGACGCAGATCGTGGTTGATTCGGTATCGGGATGAGTACCCGCGGGCACTGCGATAGTCGACGGTCCCGCGGATTCATTCCGGCGGTGTCGCCACTTATTAGGTGAACAACACGCCGACTTCCACCTCTGGCCACAAGCCTTGGATCTTCCAGGTCGTAGGTACAAGGCCACGTCCTTCTTCAGCGATCAGCCCCAGCTGCTTCAAGGCGTTCAGATCACGAGTCAGCGTCTTGCCCGTCTTAGTCGCGTAAGCGCCGGCCAGTTCGGCCGTCAGCCCGGCGATCTCCCGCGCCAGCACCGGTTCGCTCGTCAGATGGAAACGCTCCGAGAGCGCGAGCGCAACGCGCAGCCGGCGATGCTCAGACGGGCTTGTCCTCGAGCCAAGCGTTTGATAGATGAACTGCTCCCAACGGTCGACGAACTGGCGACGCGAGACGGTCTCGAGCTGCTCGTTGAGCTGATCGAAGAAGCCTCGTGCCGCGTAGATGAGAAACCCCATCTCGTCGTGCGACCGGCTGGCCTCGTCGAGTCTGCGGTAGTAGTCGCTCCTGGTCAGGTTGTAGTGGTTGCTGAGCAGCTGGCACGCGGGCGCGGGAAACCCGGCTCCGAGCAGGATCTGAAGCTCGAGCAGCCGAGCGGTTCTGCCGTTCCCGTCGCCGAACGGGTGGATCCAAGCCAGGTAGAGGTGGGCCACCATCGCCTTGATGAGCACCAGCGGCGGCCCGAGCTCGGGCTCATTCTCCGGAGCCTCGAAGTCCGAACTGTTGAGCCAGTCGCACAGTCGCTGCAGCAGGTACTCCGCGTCTGCCGCCGGGACGGCGCGGTAGCGGCCGACGACCACTGAGTCGGTTCGAATCTCACCCGGCACGACCTCCGCGTCAAGCTCGAGGTCACGCAGGATTCGCTCGTTGAACCGGCACAGCCAATCGACGCTCATCGGGCGCGATGGATCGTCAAGAATCTCCCGGTAGGCGTCGTTGTAGGCGGCGAGAACATTCTCGACCTCCCGCTGCAGGTACTCCCGCGAGGGAGGCAGCTTGAGCGTCCCCTCGAGCACGCCGCGGACCTCCTCCTCCGAGAGCGTGTTCCCCTCGATCGCAGTCGTCGCCAGGATCCCACGAGCGAGGTAGACCTGCATCAGCTCGTGGCTTGCACTAGGGGATAGCAGCGCACGCGCGATGTGCTGGCTCTTGGATGTCGCCTCTCCCAATAGCGTCCAGAAATGGGGCGGAGATGTCCTTAGATCGACGTTGAAGTCGATATGCGAATGGCTTGTCTCGTAGGCACGTTTTCGGGCGATGAGGGAATTATATACGCTAAAATGTCCATGTCAATGTCTCACCTAATGTCCTTAGGCGCCTGGTGCGTATCCGGTTCGTTCCGTCCAAGTTGATTTCTAGCTTCGCTGGATGCCACATCCCTCGTGCCCCCTGAGCATCTTGGCCTTCCAGGGGCTCGGGGGATCGTCCGTCGGCGACGAAACTACTATTGAGCGATGGCATCGCCACCCGCGAGGTCCGAGGCCGGAGGCAAGATCGCCCGCTGTGTCGTCTGGGGCTCGTTCGCTTTCGGGGTGGTGCGGGCGATCTTTCGCCTCTGAAGCCCGATGAGGCGGGCGTTCGCCCATTTGCGTCGCCCGGTCGGGTCGATTAGGGTCGGCGCGAAGGGGTGGAAGCGCGTCCCCCGCGGCTCCGCCCCTCGAGAGCGCCGTCAGCGGCCCCGACCGTCCCGAAGGAGAGGAGCACGAGCATGAGCCCAGCACCTAAGCGCAGAACCTGTGCGCACATGATCGTCCACGAGCTGCTTGCCGAAACCAAGCCTGAATACCGTGGGCACCGACTCAAGGTCGAGGAGGAGACACGCCGCAGCATCGACTCCGGCGAGGCGATGCGGGTGGCGAAGAAGCTGATCACGATCCCGGTCGTCGTCCATGTCGTCTATCGCAGCGACAGCGAGAACATCTCCGACGCGCAGGTCAAGAGCCAGATCAAGGCGCTCAACGACGACTTCCGCGCCAAGAACACAGACAAGAGCAAGGTCCCGGCGGTGTGGAAAGGACTGGTCACCGACGCCAAGATCCAGTTCGCCCTGGCGACGAAGGGCCCGCGTGGCAAGAAGACCACGGGGATCACGCGCGCCGCCACCACCGTCAAGTCCTTCTCTCCCGACGACACGGTCAAGTCGAAGCAGACCGGTGGGGTCAACCCGTGGCCGACGGAGCGCTACCTGAACATCTGGGTCTGCAGCCTCGGCGGAGGCCTCCTCGGGTACGGCCAGTTTCCCGGCGGACCCGCGGCCACCGACGGAGTCGTGATCCTGAACACGGCGTTCGGCACCAGCGGCACGGCGACCGCGCCGTTCAACAAGGGCCGCACCGCCACCCACGAGGTCGGCCACTACCTCAACCTGCGCCACATCTGGGGCGATAGAAACGACTGCTCGGGCAACGACCTCGTCGCCGACACGCCCGCTGCTCAGCAGGCCAACGTGGGCAAGCCGAGGTTTCCGCAGATCACCTGCAACAACGGCCCCAACGGCGACATGTTCATGAACTACATGGACTACGTCGACGACGCAGCGATGGTCATGTTCACGGTGGGCCAGGTGGCGCGCATGAACGCGACGCTCGCCGGGCCGCGAAAGAAGCTCGCGCGTCTGAGATGATCACGGTGGTGGCCGAGTTCCGCAAGGAAGCCCTTTACGGGCGTTGGGTCCATTCCCATGAGGAAGACAGCGAGGGAGTGATGGTGTTCCGGCCGGCAACGCACTCGTTCCCACCGGCTCGCGGGCGGGCGGGCTTCGAGCTGCATCCGGATGGGACCTACCAGCAGAGCTCGCCGGGCCCGGCCGATCGCCCCGAGCACTCGAGCGGATCGTGGTCGCTGCAGGGCGACAGGCTCGTGCTCGCAAGCGAGGGCGAGCGCCCGGGTGATGAGTGGGACATCGTCGACGCCGAAGCCGATCGGCTCGCGTTGCGGAAGTAGAACGAGAGGAAGGCCGATGAAAGAGGTTCTGCTCACCATCAACAACGTCTACTGGCTGATCGGGGCGACCATCTACGTCGGCGTGCTCACCACCCTGCGCCTCTTCCTCTACCCGGGCTGGAAGTCGCTGCGGCCCGAGACCACGCCGGATCAGTTCACGGCTCCGACCGAGGCGGCCACCCGCTTCTTTCTGATCGCGATTCCGACGTGGATGTTCACAGCCATCGTCATGATCATCAGCGAGTGGGGCGAGCCCGAGGTCTGGCTCGCCATCGTGGCCTTCCTGGGGCTGATGACGACCACCTGCGTCGGCTGGTTCGGGATCCAGCCGATCAACCGGGAGATCAAGGCGGGCGTGAGCGACCCGCAGCGCCTGACCGTGCTGCTGACGAAGTGGATGAAGATCAACGACCTGCGCTGGTTCGCCGTGATCGTCATGTGGGGCGCGTTGTGTGCCTACTTCGTGATCAAGCCGGACCTGCCGAGCGCGCTCGGCTAGCCGATGACGCGGCTTGCATCCCCAATCGAATCGATCGCAAGCGACTACGAGGTGGTCGTCGTGGGGTCGGGCTACGGCGGCGCGATCGCAGCCTCGCGAATGGCGCGAGCCGGGCGCCGGGTGTGCCTGCTCGAGCGCGGCAAGGAGCTTCAGCCGGGCGAGTACCCCGACGCCATGACCGAGGCGCTGACCGAGCTTCAGGTCGACTCGAAGGAGGGCCACCTCGGCAAGGCGACGGGCATGTACGACTTCCGCCGCAATGAGGACATGAACGTCCTCTTGGGTTGCGGTCTTGGCGGAACCTCGCTGATCAACGCCAACGTCGCGCTGCCCGCGGAGGATCGCGTCTTCGACGATGAGCGCTGGCCCGAGCCCCTGTGCGGTCAGCCTTCGGCACTCGACGACGGCTACCGACGGGCCCGGGAGATGCTCAGGCCCGCTCCGTATCCGGAGGAGTTCCCGGAGCTGAAGAAGCTCGGGGCGCTGAAGACCGCGGGCGCCTACCTCGAGGGTGACTTCTACCGGCCGCCTATCGCCGTCAACTTCAAGGAGGGCGTGAACCACGTAGGTGTGCACCAGCCCGCCTGCCCGCTGGTTGGCGATTGCGTCACCGGCTGCAACTACGGGGCGAAGAACACGACGCTGATGAACTACCTCCCCGACGCTCGCAATCACGGGGCCGAGATCTACGTCGAGGTCAGCGTGCGACGCCTCGAGCGCAGAGACGGAGGCTGGCTCGTGCACTACGACGTGCTCGACGCGGGCCGCGAGAAGTTCGCAGCGCCCGAGCTCTTCATCCGCGCCGACGTGGTCATCCTCGGAGCGGGCGCGCTCGGGTCGACCGAGATCCTGCTGCGCTCCGCCGAGCATGGCCTGCCGCTCTCAGAGCGCGTCGGGGAGCGCTTCACCGGCAACGGCGACGTTCTTGGCTTCGGTTACAACTGCGACGAGCCCATCCTCGGGATCGGCTTCGGCGACCACGCGGTGGGCGAGCTGCCGCCGGTGGGCCCCTGCATCACCGGGATCGTCGACATGCGCGAGCACCCGACACTCGACTCGGGCATGGTGATCGAGGAGGGCGTCGCACCCGGCGCCCTCTCCGTGCTGCTCGCCAGGGTCTTTCCCGTCGCCGCCAAGGTGTTCGGCACCGACACCGACGAGGGGCTCCTCGATTTCGTCGGCGAGCGTGGCCGCGAGCTCGAGTCGATGGTCGGCGGCGGCTACCGCGGTGCCCTCAACAACACGATGGTCTATCTCGTCATGACCCACGACGACAGCGGTGGCTTCATGCGCCTCGACGACGACCGCGTGCGAATCGAATGGCCGGGGGTGGGCCGCCAGGCGATCTTCCAAACGGTCCACGAGCGTCTCCACAAGGGTCCACGACGGCCTGTATGTCTGCGACGGGGCGATCGTGCCCCGATCGCTCGGCGTCAACCCGTTCCTGACGATCTCGGCGCTGGCCGAGCGCTGCTGTGAGCTGCTGGCGGCCGACCGTGGCTGGCAGATCGACTACACGCTTCCGTCCGCGGCGCCGGTTCCCGCGCCGGAGCCCAGCCGCACCCGGCCCGGCGTCAAGTTCACGGAGACGATGCGCGGCTACTTCTCCACCGAGGTAACCGATGACTTCAAGCGCGCCGCCGAGCGGGGAAAGGCCGACGACTCGCCGTTTCTCTTCACCCTGACGATCGTCGGCGACGACCTCGACCGGCTGATCGAGGACGACCAGCACGAGGCGCGCATCGTCGGCAGCGTCGAGGCTCCGGCGCTGTCGGGCCATCCACTCACGGCGACCGACGGGCTCTTCAACCTCTTCGTGGCTGACCCCTCCGCGGCCGATACGCGTCGCATGCGCTACCGGATGAAGCTGAGCTCGCGCGAGGGTAAGACGTTCTACTTCGAGGGCTTCAAGGTCGCCCGCGACGACCTCGGTCCCGACCTGTGGACGGACCTGACCACTCTCTTCATCACGGTCCACGAGGGCGACAGCGACGCCGGCCCGGTGCTCGGGAAGGGGGTCCTGCGCATCCGGCCCGACGACTTCATCAAGCAGCTGACCACGATGTCCGCCACGCAGGCGGACGGCGCCAGGGAGCGGCTCGCAGCCAGCGGGCGTTTCGGCGCCCACTTCGGCGCCTCGATCAAGGACATCTACGGCGGTTTCTAGAACCATCCTGCGGCCGGCGCCGCGAGTCGCCTCAGCCGCCGAGCATCTCGGCCAGGATGACGCGCTCGAACGACGCAGCAATTTTCAGCCGCTGCCATGTCGAGGCAGCATTGGTGACGATCGGAAACGGCACCGGTGTGCCTCCTTCGGCCTCGAGGACACCAGCCTCCAGCGGCGCCTCGCCTTCGCCCCGCCGCAGCTCGACGTGCATCCGGCGAAGCGAGCGCAGGCGCTCGGCCAGGGGCGCGCCGCGCGAGGATCCGCGGCGAGCGTGCAGGCGCACCTCGCCGCCGTCCGTATCGAGGGCTCCCTCGTACACGAGCTCGCCGTCTGAGAGCGTCACGCGCCCATCGCGAAGCAGGGCGTCGCCGACGCCGGGGGCGCGGATCCTTCCCACCAACCGTGCCTGACGTCGTCCGGCCGAGCCGAAAGCCGCCGCATCCGTGATCTCCACGGCGAGCTCGAGACGGCCGAGCGGTCCGGCGTATCGCTCGCGCCAAGAGACCCGCACTCCTGGATCTTCCATCCTCGTCGACTCGGGGGTCAGGGCAATGCCGAGCTCGGCGTCCATCGTCGCCAGATAGCGGCGAGCGTCGTCGTAGCCCATCGCCACCAGCGTGGCGGCGTCGATGCGGCCCAAGAAGAAGTCGGGGTCGAGCGGGATCGGGTGGCGCGGCTTGACGACGTGGACGATCACCGGACGCTTCTGGCCGTAGGGCGAATGGCCGGCGGCGATCGCATCGTTGAGCTCGCTGATGCGGTCGAGCTCCTCGAACAGGACCCCGTTTGCGCTCTGCTCGATCATGTGGACGTACTGGAGGAAGGAGCCGTCGCGGTAGGCGGGGGTGTTGCCGATGCACCACAGCACCCACAGCTCCTCGGCGCCACGCTTGACGGCGCCGATCAGGTTCGCATCCTTGATCCAGACCGAGTCGGTGTAGGGAGTGTCGCCGCGGCGGACGGCAGGCATCATCACCGGCAGCGAGATCCCGGCGACGAGTGCCTCGACGTCGATCTCGCGGTGTCCGATTGCCTCGTTGACCTTCGACGCGTGGTTGCAGACGTTGAAGGTGCCCTCGATCCCTCGCGCCGAGCGGATCGCCTCGACATCGACGCCGAGATGGGGAAAGACGCGCTCGACGATGCCCGCGCTGCCGCCGAAGCCGGGCAGCCGCGGCGCGCGCAGATACTGGCGCAGCGGCAGCGGCGAGACGAAGTCGCGCAGTCGCAGCGTTCGCCAGCGCTCGCACATCTCCTCGGGCGCGCGCCCGGAGAGGAGCATCGCCAGGTTGATCGTCCCGCCCGAGGTGCCGTCGGCGTGCGCGAATCGCAGGCCCGCCGTTTCGAGCGCGCTGAGCACGCCGGCCTGCCACGCCACCCGCATGCCCCCGCCCGCCAGGATCAGCGAGCGCCGCGGCGAGCCCTCCTCGGCCGCCAGCGAAGGCGTGTGCTCCATCGGCTAGCGGCGCGGCTTGGGACGGGCGCGGGCGCCTGCCCCGTCGCCGCTCACCGGATCCGCCGCCAATGCTCGACGGCGAGCAGACCCGAGAGCAGATCGAACACCGCGACGCCGAGCGCGAGCGGCGAGAAGATCCGCCGCCGCACGCCGAGTCCGACGGCGAGCGAGGCACCGAGCTTCTGCAGCGCCGCCCAGAACACGATCACGGGGTCGCGGCCGGGTCGCAGCAGCGCGTTCAGCAGCCCGCCGCCGACCACGACCATGAACATGCCGA
>CAJDUA010000056.1_pt2 | contig 10630 bp, 10 predicted proteins | sample 7390011 | NCBI WGS metagenome assembly CAJDUA01 (sample SAMEA7055673, study PRJEB34461) | soil metagenome | biome: terrestrial ecosystem; feature: Peninsula; material: soil | place: Antarctica | collected 2016 | reverse complement strand
AGAGCGCCAGCGCCACGTCGAGATCGGCGACGGCGATGCCGACATGATCGATCAGCCCGAACATGAGCTCACCCTAGAGCTAATTCGAAGGAGGCTCGGAGACGAAGACTGAAGCGGGATGTCCCTCGGCGCGCAGGATCTCGTCCAGGGCCGCCCGACCCACCGCCAGCTGCTCGGAGCTGGGTTCGCGAGTCGAGACCAGGCGCTGGATCTCGTGACCCGGCACATGCACGGCGCGACCCATTGGCGAGCCCGGATTGCGCTCGGCAAAGACGAAAAGCTCAACCGCTGTCCCGATGCCTGCAAGGCCTACGGCGACACGCGGCAACGGACCCGGTTCGTCGAACAGCCTCTCGATCAACACCTGCCCGGCGATTGACATCATCAACATCGGGCCGATCAAGTTCGAGCCGCAGCGCTCGTGCTCCTTCGGCATCTCGGCGGCGTCGGTGTCCTGCTCATAGGCGCCGATAGCCTTGTGCTCAGCCGCGTGGTAGGCGGCCAGCGACGGGTCGCGCAGGGCAGTCAGCGCCGGCAGTGCCCCGAGGATCGCGACCACGGCCTCGCGGGTGACGGTCGGGTTGCCGAAGCGACGCAGAGTGCCGGAGATGAACACGCTGAGCGCGGCCGCCGCGACCACACTCGGATCCTCGAACGGCAGCCGCACCGAGCGCAGCCGCATTCGCACCAGCGGGATGACGGCCATTGCTTCGGCCAGACGTAGCGGTCCGCGAAGAAACGGGACCTTCGCCAACGGCCCTCGCGCCAAGCTCGGCTTGCGCCCCGATGCAGTCTCGATGCGGCCATCGGGCGTGCGTGCGGCAACGGCCCAGTGGGTCGGGCCGTGAATCAGAAGACCATTTCGAAGTGCCATACCGCCAAGACGCATCTTCTCCTCGCCAGACTCATCGGTGCCTGAACCATTCGCGTTGCCGACCAGCTCGGGAATCTCGCTCACGCCAGCACCCGCTTGCTGAGGTCGGCGAAGAATGTGGCTGCAAGCTCGACGTCGGCGACCGCGGTGCGCTCGTCGGCGCCGTGGATCAGCGGAGTTGCGGTGAAGAGGTCGAGCTCGTGCTGCGGCGAGAAGCCGTAGACGACCGCCTCGGGAAAGGCCTTTCGAAACCAGTGGCTGTCGCTGAACCCGGGCATGACGATTGGTGCGAGCGTAGCGCCGGGGTCGATTTGCTCGAGCGAGGCAGCGATCGCTTCTGCGAACTGCGACTGCGCCGGCGAGCGGTTGCCGACGACGCGCTCGACGAATTCGATCTCAACCGTGTCGGCGAGCTCGCCGAGGATTGTCCGGACGTGGGCGAGCACCTCGTCGGGCCCGTGGCCGGGCGGCACCCGGCAGTCGATCAAGGCCTCGGCGCGCGATGGGATCACGTTGCTCTTCTGCGAAGCACTGACCTTGGTCGGGACGAAGGTCACCCGCATCATCGGATCGGCCAGGTAATCCGCGGCTTGCGGATTGAGCTCTCGCAGCTGCGCCATCCCCGTATCGACCCCGGCCGCATCGACTTCGTCGCCGATCACGGCCGAGAGGAAGGCGAGGCCCTCCGGCGTCGGCTCGAGCGGCGGCTGCTGGCCGATTCGCACCAGCGCCGGGGCGAGCTTGAGCAGCGCATTTACGCCCAGCGCCGGCACTGAAGCGTGCCCGGCGACCCCGCGAGCGCGAAGCAGGAAGCGACACACGCCCTTCTCACCAGTGCACAGCGGATAGATCCGTCGGCCGTCGACGCTGAATGCGGTCCCGCCGCCCTCGTTGACGACGAGATCCGCGCGCACCGCGTCGGCATGATCCCGGCAAAGCCATTGCGCCCCCAGAGGAGCCCCCGCTTCCTCGTCGGCGGTAAGCACCAGCTTCAGCTCACCGCGGGCGGGACGCCAGCCCGCTTGCGCGAGGTGGCAGGCCGCCGCGACCTCGGCCGCTACTTGGTCCTTCATGTCCTGCGTGCCGCGTCCGCGAACCTGGCCGTCGACGACGTCGCCCGCCCACGGGTCGAAGCTCCACTCGGAGGGGTCGGCGGGAACGGTGTCGACGTGGCCGAGCAGGCAAAGCGTCTGACCCCCGGTCTCACCCGCGAGGCGGGCGACGAGGTTCGGGCGCTCGGGTTCGGCTGCAAGCAACTCACACTCGAAGCCCGCGTCGGAGAGCCGGTCGGCAAGCATCTCCTGGGCAGCGCGCTCGTTGCCCGGCGGATTCACCGTGTTGAGCCGGACCAGCTCGCACAAGAGCGCGACGGCCTCGTCGCCGAGCCGGCTTGCGGTCACCTGCGCGACCTCCTCCATTGACGCAGCGTAGCGGCGGCTCGAGGGGCAGATGGCCTCCGACAGTCAGATGCTTTGTGGCCTCACTCCCGGTTCATACTGGGTGCGTGGAACGACTCTTCGACGATTCAGGCTCAGAGCAGGGGCCGGACCGCTCGGCCGTGCCCGCCGGCGACGCCCCCCTGGCGGTGAGGATGCGACCGCAATCGCTCGACGAGCTGGTCGGGCAGGAACACCTGCTCGCCGACGGCTCGACCTTGCGCACGGCGATCGAGATGGGCGAGCCCCACTCGATGGTTCTATACGGGCCGCCTGGAGCGGGCAAGACGACGCTGGCGCGGATCGTCGCCGGTGCCGCTCATGGTGCCTTCGAAGAAGAATCGGCGGTCAATGCCGGGCGGGCCGAGGTCCGCGCCGTGATTCAGCGCGCTGCCGAGCGCCGTCGCGCCACTGGTCAGGCGACGATCTTCTTTCTCGATGAGATCCATCGCTTCAACAAGGCCCAACAAGACGCGCTGCTGCCCGCGGTCGAGGAGGGGCTGGTGACGCTGATCGGGGCGACGACCGAGAACCCCTATTTCGAAGTCAACTCGGCCCTGCTCAGCCGGGCGCAGATCTATGAGCTGCGAGCGCTCGATCCCGAAGATATAGGCAAGCTGATTCGCCGGGCGCTCGAGGATTCCGAGCGCGGGATCGCCCCCGCGCCTGAGATCAGCGACGAGGCGGTCGAGCTGTTGGCCGTGCGCTCGGGGGGCGACGCCCGCACGGCGCTGGGTGCGCTGGAGCGGGCGGTCGAGGCCGCCGGCGCAGCGGAGTCGGCGATCGGCCTCGAGCTCGCCGAGGACGCCTTGCAGCGAAAGGCGGTCACCTTCGACAAGCAGGGCGATCGCCACTACGACTACGCCTCTGCGCTGATCAAGGCGATGCGCGGTTCCGATCCCGACGCCGCGATCTACTACCTGGCGACGATGCTCGAGGGGGGCGAGGATCCGCGCTTCGTCGCTCGGCGCATGGTCATCCTCGCTTCCGAGGACATCGGCAATGCCGACCCGCAGGCGCTCTCGGTGGCGACGGCGGCGGCCCAGGCAGTCGACCGCGTCGGGCTGCCGGAGTGCGCGCTGAACCTCGCTCAAGCGGCCGCATATCTCGCCTTGGCGCCGAAATCCAACGCCTCGACAATGGCCATCTCCGCAGCGATGGCCCACGTCCGCGAACACGGCGCCAAGCTGCCACCCGACTACTTGCGTGATGCGAATTACGCCGGCGCGAAGAAACTCGGGCGCGGCAAGGGCTACAAGTACGCCCACGACGAGCCTGGCGCGATCTCCGACCAGCCGCTGCTGCCGCCCGAGGTCCAGGGCGAGCGCTTCTACGAACCAACAGACCGCGGCCTCGAGACCGAGCTGCGCGAGCGCCTCGAGGCGGTGCGAAAGCGCCAGCGCGGTTGAGCAAGCGGGGCCTGGCCGCGGGCGCGCCGCGTAGAATCTCGCCGGGTCATGGGCTCGCTCGAATCCTTCAATCCGGCCACCGGCGAGCTCGTCGGGACCGTAGAGACGATCACGCCCGAGCAGGTGCAGGCGGTAGTCGACGATGTCGCCGATGTGCAGCCGTTCTGGGCCCAGCTCTCATTCGCCGACCGTGCTCGCTACATGCTGCGCGCGATGGACGTGCTCGTCGAGGACATCGAGCAAGTCGCCGGCCTGCTCAGCCGCGAGCAGGGCAAGCCGATCACAGAGAGCTACGTGATGGAGGTGATTCCGACCATCGACACGCTCAAGTGGTGTGCCGAGGCCGGTCCCCGGATCCTCGCCGACGAGAAGATTCCCTACCCGCAAGCTTTCCTCAAGACCAAGCGCAGCTTCTTCTCCTACGAGCCGCTCGGCGTCGTCGGCGTGATCGCGCCTTGGAACTACCCGTGGTCGATCCCCTTCGGGGAAGTGGCGATCGCGCTGATGGCAGGCAACGGCGTCGTGCTCAAACCGGCCAGCCTGACCCCGCTGCTGGGCGAGCGGATCCAGCAGATCTTCGACGATGCCGGTTTTCCACCGAGCCTCGTGCGCACGGTCCACGGCGGCGGCGCCGTCGGCCAAGCGTTGTGTGAGGCGTCGGCTGAAAAGATCTTCTTCACCGGCTCGGTCGAGGTCGGGCGCAAGGTGGGCGAGATCTGCGCTGAGCGCCTCAAGGGATGCGTGCTCGAGCTCGGCGGCAAGGATCCGCAGATCGTCTGTGCCGATGCCGATCTCGCCAACGCGGTTTCTGGCTGCGTCTGGGGTGGATTTGCCAACGCCGGACAGACTTGCTCGGGGATCGAGCGCACCTACGTCGTCGAGTCCGTCGCCGACGAGTTTCTCGCCGGCGTCAAGCGTGAGACCGAGCGCCTCACCGTCGGCGACCCGCTCGAATGGGAAACCGAGATCGGGCCGATGGTTTCCGCCGACCAGGCGGACCTGGTCACCGCCCTTGTCGACGACGCGGTTTCGGCGGGTGCCGATCTGGTCGTCGGTGGACCGCGAGAGGTGCCGGGCTACTCGGGGCGCTTCATCGCCCCGACCGTGCTCGCCGGTGTCGAGGACGAGATGCGGATCATGAAGGAGGAGATTTTCGGTCCGGTCGTGCCGGTGATCGTCGTCGCCGACGAGGCCGAGGCGCTAGAACGTGCCAACGACTCCAACTTCGGGCTTGGAGCATCGGTGTGGACCACCGATCGGGCCAAGGGCGAGCGGATTGCGCGCCGGGTCGAATCGGGGATGGTTTGGATTAACGACCACTCCTACTCACACGGCGCCGCGCAATGCTCTTGGGGTGGAATCAAGGATTCCGGCGTCGGCCGGTCCCACTCCAAGTTCGGCTTCTATGAGTGCGTCAACGTCAAGCACATCGCCTGGGAGCCGGGCCTCACCCGCGACTTCTGGTGGCAGCCCTACGACGCCGAACTGGGAACGGCGCTGCGCTCGTCGGCGCGAATCCTCTACGGCAGAGGGGCGACGCGCATGCGAGGACTCAAGGAGGGAATCGGCCCTCTGGTCAAGGTCGCCCGAAAGACTCTGCGTAAGGGCGAGTGAGCCGGCCCCGCTCAGTTGAGCTCGAGCAGCTCCTGCTTGGCCTTGGCCGAGACCTCATGGTCGACCTGAAGCTCGTAGTGCTCGGCTTGCATCGACTGGATCGAGGCGAAATCGCGGCGCCCGCGCTGGGCAAACTGGCCCATTGCGGCGAAGGTCGCACCGAACACCGTGCCGGCGATCAGGCCGTATAGGAGAAGTCCCAAAAACGACTCGGCGTCGAAGAAAAGGCCGAAGAGCAAGGCGAAGAAAAGGCCGATCGTCGCTCCCTGCATTGCCCCCGCCAGCGCTGCCTTGCCCGTCGTCAGCCGTCCGGCGATCTGCTCGACAGTCTTCAGGCCGGTGCCGACAATCGCCATGCGCTCGACCGGGAACTCGCGGTCGGAGAGAAAGTCGACCGCGCGCTCGGCCTCGCGGTAGGTGCCGAAGGTGGCGACTGTGGTTCGCGCCGGAGCGCCTGGCGTTGCTGCGGTTTGCTCATCCATGACAGCCAGTCTATGCAGGAGCGATTCGATAATGCCTAGGCGGTTGTCGTGGGAACGCTCGGTCGGGGCGTGTCAAGAACAAGCTCAGCAGGTGCACCCACGCCGCTCGTCAGCGATCCTGTCGGGATGGAGACTGCGCTCGAGCCACAGGCGCCTGAAGCCGCGGACATGCCTCAGTCTGCGGTCGCAGTGCGCGGCCTGCGCCGCGACTACAACGAGACGCCGGTCCTGCGCGAGGTTACGATCGAGCTGCCCGCCGGGGAAACGCTCGTCGTCCTCGGCCCCAATGGCGCCGGTAAGACGACCCTGCTACGAATTCTCGCGACGCTCTTGCGCCCGACCGCCGGCGAGGTATCGGTGTTGGGCGCCTCGCTGCCGCGAGAGGCCTGGAAGGCGCGCGGGCACATCGGCTATCTCGGTCACGAACCGCTGCTCTATCGCGAGCTCAGTGTGCGCGAGAATCTGGAGTTCAACGCGCGGCTCAACGGCCTCTCGCCTGGTGCCCAGCGCATCGACGAGCTGCTCGACGGCGCCGGCATCGCCCCCCGAGCCGCAGAGCTGGTGCGAAACCTCTCGGCCGGCTTGCGCCAACGCGCCGCGATCTGCAGGGCTCTGATCGCCGAGCCTGAGTTGCTGCTTCTCGACGAGCCGTCGTCTCACCTCGATGTTGCCGCAGCGGCCGCCGTTGAGGACCTGCTGGCGCCGGCGCCTGGGCGCAGCCGCGTCATCGTCACTCACGATGTCGAAGCCGGCCTTGCCTCAGCCGATCGCGCCCTCGTCCTCAGAGCGGGCGGCGGTGCCGCATACGTCGGCCCGGCTGCTTCGATCTCGCCGGCCGAGGTTCGCGCGGTCTTCGGAGAGGTCACATGAACGCCTTTCGCGCCATCCTCGCCAAGGATCTGCGCACGGAGCTGCGCACGCTCGAATCCGTCCCCGCGATGGCTCTTTTCGCAGCTACGACCTTCGTCCTCTTTCGCTTCGGCCTCGATCGCACCAGCCTCGAGGGAAGCCTCGCCGCGGGTGTACTGCTGGCGACGATCCTGTTCGCCGCGATCCTTGCGATCAACCGCGTCTTCGTTGCCGAGCGCGAGCAGGGCGGCTTCGACGTCATCCGCCTGGCTCCGATCGACGGCGCGGCGCTGTTTGCGGCCAAAGTCTGTGTGCTCGCGATCTATCTCACGGCGCTGGAGCTGATTGCCGTACCTGTGTTCGCGATCCTCTTTCTCGACGACCCCGGCGGCTTGCCGGCTCTTGCCGTTTTGCTCGTCGCAGCCAACCTCGGCTTTGCCACCATCGGCGCTCTCGTTTCCTCGATCGCGATCAACTCGCGCGCCCGCGACCTGATCGCCCCGCTGCTGCTGCTGCCGTTGCTGATCCCGGTGATGATCGCCGCCGCTGGCGGCGCCGAGCCGCTTCTGGCCGCAGGCGGGCCCTCATATGAAGGCTTCGGCAAGTGGATCGCGGTGCTTGCTCTCTACGATGTGGTGTTCTTGCTCGTCGGCTACGCGGTCTATGACTACTTGCTCGAGGACTGAGCCGACGGCCCGCTGAAAATGAGCTTCAAGGCCCCGCGAATCCTTCCCACACTCACGGTCGTGACTTTGGTCGCGGGCTTCAGCTTGGTTTTCTTCTGGGCGCCCAGCGACGCCGACCAGGGCTTCATCCAAAAGATCTTCTACCTACACGTGCCGCTGGCGATCGTCGCCCTTGCGGGCTTCATCGTCGCCGCGATCCAGGCGATCCTGCACCTGCGCTCCGGCGACTCCAAATGGGACGTGCGCTCCTACGTCTCGATCCACATCTCGATCATCCTCGGCGTCGCGGTGCTCGTCACCGGCGCGATCTGGGCAAAGGCGTCGTGGGGGAAATGGTTTGTCTGGGAGGAGCCCACGCTCGTCTCATTTCTGATCGTCTTCCTCCTCTACTGCACGTATTACCCGCTGCGATATGCGATCGAAGACCGCGAGCGCCAAGCGCGCTATGCATCGGTCTTCGCAGTCACGGCCGGCGCCTTCGTCCCACTCAACTTCATCGCCGTGCGCATGGCCGAGTCGCTCGTGCATCCGCGCGTCTTTGCCACCGCCGACGGCGGCTTGACGCCGAAGATGACCCTGACATTCTTCATCTGCTTCGCCGGCATCGCGCTGTTGTGGGAGACGCTTGTGCGATTCGAGCTTGCGGCGAAGTCCTCGCGGGCGCGGATCGGACGCCTGCGCCGCGCACTCGACCGCGGCGACGTCACGGCCTCTGGTTCGAGGATCGCACCGGTGGCCGCCAAGGGCACGTCGAGCTGATGCCCGCGCTGCCTCTCGACGAGGCCGGCAAGTACGTCGCCGGCGCCTACCTCGTCTTCCTCGCCCTGCTGCTGATCTACGTCGCGATCATGGCCGCGCGTCTTTCGCGCATCGACCGCGAGCTCGGCGAGTTGGCCGAGCTGGCGGAAGCACCGGAGCGCACGCCCGAACAAGCGACGAAGTCGCAGTCACAACCTCAGCGACCTGCCGCCCCTGAACAAGCCTCACCCGCCGGAAACGTAGCCGCAGGCGAGGCTTCCGGCGGAGTTGTTCCCGAGGCTTCCGGCGGAGTTGTTCCCGAGGCTTCCGGCGGGGGGGTGCATCGTGTCTGAGCTCATCGCCCTCGGCGTCTCTCACAAGACGGCTCCGCTGGAGCTGCGCGAGCGCATGGCGTTGACCGAGGGCCGTGCCGTCAGCCTGCTCGGCGGCCTCGTCGACCGCGAGGAGGTGCTCGAGGCGGCGGCAATCTCAACCTGCAACCGCACCGAGCTGTTTCTATACGCGTCAGATCCCGTCGGCGCCGAGGCCGTTGCACTCGGCCACCTCTCACGCGAGGCCGAGATGCAGCCCACCGATCTCGTCGGCCACCTCTACTCGCTTCAAGGCTCCGCTGCAGCTGAGCACCTGCTCAAGGTCACCTCTGGGCTCGAGTCGATGATCATCGGTGAGGCCGAGATTCAGGGCCAGGTCAAGCGCGCTTATGAGCTCGCGCTCGTCGAGGGCGCCACCGGGCCGATCCTCAACCGGCTCTTTCGCGCCGCGCTGGCGACCGGCAAGCGCGCCCGCACCGAGACCAAGATCTCCGAGCGCTCGATGTCGATCCCGTCGGTCGCGGTCGAACTCGCGCAGCGCACTCTCGGCGACCTCGACGAGCGTCGCGTACTCGTCGTCGGCGCCGGCGAGACGGCTGAGCTCACCGCCCGCGCCCTGGCGGCAAAGGGCGTGCACGCGATCTTCATCGCCAATCGCCACTACGACCGCGCGATCGGATTGGCCGAGCGCTTTGCCGGCGAAGCCGTGCGCTTCGAGGACCTGCCCGAGCAGCTCGTCGCCGCCGACATCGTCGTCGCCTCGACGAGCTCGCCGCATCAGGTGATCGAACGCGAGGCGCTGGCCGAGGTAATGGAGGCACGCGAAGGCCATCCGCTGTTGCTGATCGATCTCGCCGTGCCACGCGACATTCATCCTTCCTGTCGCGAGGTCGCCGCGACGAGCCTCTATGACATGGACGATCTCCAAGCATTGGTCGAGCGAAATGTCTCGGGCCGCGAAGCCGAGGCGCGCCTGGTCGAGGCCATCGTGCGCTCCGAGACGGCGCGCTTCGACCGCTGGCTCGGATCGCAGGATGTGACCGCGACGATCGCCGCGCTGCGCGCGCGTGCCGACGAGGTCGTCGAGCGCGTGCTGGCCGAGAACGCCGGCCGCTGGGAGAACCTCGAGCAAGCTGACGCCGAGCGCCTGGCCGCCGCGTCGAAGGCGATTGCTTCGCGCTTGCTGCATGAGCCGACGCTGCGGCTGAAGCGAGCAGCGAGCGAGGGCGATGCCTACGCCGAGGTCGCGGTGCTTCGCGAGCTCTTCGGCCTCGACGTTGGTTCCGAGCCGCTCGGGGCCGCCGGCGCCGAGGTCTCCGACCTTCGCGACCGCCGCCGCCGCAACCGGTGAGCGCTGTTCGCCTGAGTACCAGGGGCAGCTCCCTGGCGCTCGTTCAGGCCGAGATCGTTTCCGTCGCGATCGGCGGCGCCGAGATCGTCGAGGTCCGCAACTCCGAGCCTGGGGTTGACGACAAGGCACGCTGGGTGGTGGGAGTCGAGCGAGCGCTGCTGGCCGATGAGGCCGACATCGGTGTTCATTCCGCCAAAGATCTCCCCGGCGAGCTGCCGGATGGCTTGGCAATCGTCGGCGTGCCGCCGCGCGAGGACCCAAGCGACGCTCTGATCGGCGAGGCGTCCTCGCTCGACGGGCTCGCCGCGGGAGCGCGCGTGGGCACCGCGAGCTTGCGCCGGCGCTCACAGCTACTCGCAGCCCGTCCCGACCTCGAGGTCGTGGACCTGCACGGCAACGTCGACACCCGCCTCGCGAAGCTCGCCGCTGGCGATTACGACGCGATCGTGCTCGCTACGGCCGGCGTTCGGCGGCTCGGGCGTGAGAGCGAGATCTCGTTTCGCTTCAATCTCGACGATCTCGTTCCCGCCCCAGGCCAGGGATGCCTCGCGATTGAAGCCCTGAGCGACGCCGACGCGCCCGGAGTCGCCGAGGCCGCGGCGATTACCGATCGCGCTGCGTTGATCGAGCTCACCGCCGAGCGCGCCGCGGTGCGGGCGCTCGAAGCGAGCTGCGACACGCCGGTCGGCATCTGCGCCCGCGTTGACGGCGATCAGCTCGTGATCCGCGGTTACGCCGGCTTGCCCGACGGCGGCGCCTGGGTGCGCGATCGAATCAGTGGCGACGCGAGTCAGCCGGTGGCTTTGGGAGAAACGTTGGTCGAGCGCATGGTCGCGGCAGGCGCTCGCGTGATTCTCGA
>CAJDUA010000059.1_pt1 | contig 10678 bp, 10 predicted proteins | sample 7390011 | NCBI WGS metagenome assembly CAJDUA01 (sample SAMEA7055673, study PRJEB34461) | soil metagenome | biome: terrestrial ecosystem; feature: Peninsula; material: soil | place: Antarctica | collected 2016 | reverse complement strand
TGCCCTTCGCACAAGCACCTCGAAGAATGCTTCGACGGGCCGGAGATTCCGCTCGAGGCGCTTGAAAGCCAGATGGAGACCGCAGCCGCCTAAGTACTCACTGCAGGCGTGGGGCTGAGGCCGCCGGGGGGTGGCCAGAGAGGCTACGGTTCGTGTGGAACCGGAGCCTCTCGCGCGCTCAATGTCGCGCGTGCAGCGTCTCCCGTTCACTCCGGGTAGCGTCACCCCATGCTGCTCGGAGTCGACGTCGGCGGAACGTTCACCGATGCCGTCGTCTTCGACGGCCGTTTCCTACACACAGCAAAAGCGCCGACCACTGCAGGCGATGAGTCGGCAGGCGTACTGGCCGCGGTAGAAGTGGCGCTCGAGCGCGCCGGCGCCGAGGCGAGCGACATCGAGGCGTTCGCTCACGGCATGACCGTCGGCACCAACGCCCTGCTCGAGGAGCGCGGAGCGAAAACAGCCCTCGTCTCAACTCAGGGGTTCACCGACCTACTCGACATCGGCCGCCAGGCACGTCCTCACCTCTACCACCTGTGTGCGCCCAAGCCCCCAGCGCTCGTGGAGGAGGGGATGAAAATCGAGGCTGCAGAGCGCACCGGGCCGCAAGGCGTGATCGATCCCATCGCTGAGAGGGAGATCGAACGCATCGTTGCCGAGGTTGAGCGCACCGGCGCCGAGTCGGTCGCGATCTGCCTGCTCTTCTCCTATCTCGACCCGGACCACGAGCAGGCGATCGCGTCGCGGTTGCGCGAGCGGCTGAGCGATGTCCACGTCTCGGTTTCGAGCGAGATCCTGGCGCAGTTTCGCGAGTACGAGCGCTGCTCGACGACAGTCATCGACGCCTACCTCTCCCCCCTGCTCGGCCACTACCTCGGGCGGCTGAGCAAGGCGGCAAACGCGATCGGACTGCCCGACGCGGCGGTGATGATGTCATCGGGCGGCGTCGCTCCGGCCGCCGAAGCTGCACGCGCGGGTGCATGGAGCGTGCTCTCCGGCCCCGCCGGAGGCGCGATCGGCGCTGGGCTCCTCGCACGGCTGTCGGGTAACGGCAACGCCCTCGGCTTCGATATGGGCGGCACCTCCTGCGATGTCTGCGTGATCGACGACGGCCGCGTGCGCAAGACCGACTCGCGCGAGATCGGCGAGCGCACGATCCAGCTACCGATGGTCGACGTTCACACAGTCGGCGCGGGCGGCGGCTCGATCGCATGGCGCGATTCAGGCGGTGCGATGCGGGTTGGCCCGCGTTCGGCGGGAGCCAATCCCGGGCCCGCCTGTTACGGGCTCGGCGGCGAACATGCCACGGTCACCGACGCGAATCTGATCCTCGGTTACCTCGACCGGGGCTCGCGGCTCGCGGGCTCGATCAACCTCGATCTCGGCGCTGCTGAGGCGGCCATCGGCAAGCTCGCAGCAGAGCTCGAGATCGAGCCCGTCGAAGCGGCTGAGGGCATCGTGCGGATCGCCGACAACGAAATGATGCGAGCGCTCCGCGTCGTCACCGTCGAGCGCGGCGTCGATCCGCGCGACTACGCCCTCCTGCCCTTCGGCGGCGCCGGGCCGATGCACGCGGCGGCGATCGCCACGGAGCTGGGAATCGAACGCATCCTTTGTCCGCGCGCGAGTGGCGTGCTCTCAGCGCTCGGCCTGCTTGCTTCCGAGCGCCGCCGCGACAGCGCTCGCACCGTAATGCTGTGCGGCGACGAGCTGACGGCGCCGCGAATTGCCGATGAGGTACGAACGCTGCGCCGGCGCCTCGAGCATGGCCTCACCGATGCACGGGCCGAGGTCAGTTACGAGCTGCGTTATCGAGGCCAAGGCTTCGAGCTCGCAGTCGATTCGAACGAGCGCCCGGAACCGGCGCAGCTCGTCGAGCTTTTCGCGGCAGCGCACGAGCGTCGCTACGGGTACCGCGACCCCGAGGCCGAGATCGAGCTCGTCACCATCCGTTTCGCCTTGATCGAGCTCGTCCCGCAGCCCGAACTCGCGGCGGCCGGCGGCGGCGGCGAAATGGAGCACTCAAAGCGGCGAGCCCGCTTCGGTGGCGAGTGGGTCGCCGCCGAGGTACTGCGCGGCGAGCCCGCTCCCGGCACCGAGATGCGGGGCCCGTGCGTTTTCGAGCTGCCGGAGTCGACGCTGGTCTTGGATCGGGGGTGGAAGGCGCGCGTCGACGATGCCGGCACCGTGGTTGCGGAGCGCACGCCGTGAGCACGCGGCTCGATCCGGTGTCGCTGCAGGTGCTGATCGGTGCCCTGCGCGCGACCTGCGACGAGATGGGAGCCGTGCTGATTCGATCGGCTCACTCACCCAACATCCGCGAGCGCCGCGACTGTTCGACAGCGATTTTCGACGATCGTGGCGAGCTCGTGATGCAGGCCGAGCACATCCCCGTCCACCTCGGTTCGATGCCTGACGCGGTCGCCGCCGTGCTCGAGAAGGAACACCGCAACGGCGGCAGCTGGATCCTCAACGATCCCTACGCCGGCGGCACCCACCTACCGGACATCACCCTGATCTCGCCCGTTTTTGCCGGTGGTGAGGATCTGATCGCGTTCGTCGCCAGTCGCGCCCACCACGCCGATGTTGGCGGTCCCTCGCCCGCAGGCATGCCGGCCGACTCGACTCGACTCGACCAGGAGGGGGTCGTTATCTCCCCCGTTCGTGCCGATGACAAGACCCTTCAAGAGATTGCCGCGCAGATGCGCAACCCGGCCGAACGCCTCGCCGACCTGCGCGCCCAGGGGGCCGCGAACCTCACCGGTGAACGACGCCTGCAGGAGCTGGTCGAAGAAGACGGCGCCGACGAGCTCACAGCCGGCATGGCCGAGATCCTCAACTACAGCGAACGTCGCTCGCGGGCTGCGATCGCGGCGCTGCCAGACGGGGAGTACGAGGCCAGCGATCTGCTCGAAGGTGGTCCCGACGGAGTCGACGACATCGAGCTGCGACTCCGAGCGACGATTGACGGCGACGAGCTTCGCCTGGATTTCAGCGGCAGCGCCGAACAGGTCGAGGGCAACCTCAACTGCCCACTGGCAGTAACCAAGTCCGCTGCATTTTTCGCCGTGCGCGTGCTCACCGACCCGGACGCGCCGCCTTCGGCCGGCGCGCACCGGCCACTCGAGGTCGTCGCCCCCGACGGCTGCCTGCTCAATGCCCAGGCGCCGGCAGCCGTCGCCGCCGGCAACGTCGAAACCTCGAGCCGCGTCGCCGACCTCGTGATCGCCGCTCTCGCCGGCGCAACGCCCGCGCCGGCCCAAGGACAGGGGACGATGAACAACCTCACCCTCGCCGGGAAGCACGGTGGGCGAGCCGCCGAGTGGACCTATTACGAGACAATCGGCGGCGGTCAGGGTGCATGCCCGGACGCCGACGGGCCGAGCGCGATCCATGTGGCGATGTCGAATACGCTCAACACTCCGGTCGAGGCGCTGGAGACCGAGTATCCGCTGCGGGTGCGCGAGCTCTCGATCCGTCCCGGCTCAGGCGGCGCGGGCAAACACCGCGGCGGTGACGGAATCGTGCGCGAGCTCGAGGCGCTGGCCCCGATGCGCTTCACGCTGATCACCGAACGCCGCAGGCACGCTCCGAAGGGACGCGGCGGCGGCGAGGACGCGCTACCGGGGCGCAACCTTCTCAATGGCGAAGAGCTGCCGTCGAAATGCTCGGGCACGCTCGCAAATGGCGACCGGCTGCGAGTCGAAACGCCGGGCGGAGGCGGTCATGGGCAGCGAACGCAACTTTGATCACAAACTTGGAATTCTGATCCGCCTTCTCTACACTGCTCCATCTCGACGGGCCTCAGGGCCCTTTCCGGGCCTGGTTCGGCCCCTAAGTCAACTCCCCCGAACGAACGAATCTATGCCTATTGCCTTCAAAGAGTGGGCCGTAACAACCCGCGCGCTGTCCGAAGGTGAGCAATTGCTCACGCTTCGCAAGGGCGGCATCCGTGAGGAGAACAAGCACTTCGAGCTCGAGCACGAGCAGTTCTTCCTCTATCCGACTTTCGACCATCAGCGAAACGATCTCGTGCGTGAATCACATCACCCCGAGCTTCGTCGCGCGCTCGAGGAGGGTGTCTGGCCCGATGAGGAGCCACCGCCACGGGCGTTGCTCCAAGACGGCGGAATCGCGCAGCCCGACCGCGTGCGAATCCGCGCCTGGGCCGAGGTCGCCGATCACTTCGAAACCGACGATCCGCGCATCGTCGACCTGCTCTCGCCCTTTCACGTCTGGACCCAGGACTACGCGACCAAGCGCCTGCGCTGGAAGCGCACGCATCCCCTCCAAGTGCTGTTGCTGCGGGTCCACCGGATCCCGCGACCGGTCACGGTGCGGGTGCGCGACGAGTACCACGGCTGCCGTTCGTGGGTCGAGATCGACCGCGAGCTTCCCTTCGAGGGAACGCCGGTGATGGCCGACGAGGAGTTCACTCGCGCGGCCGCGGCGATCCGCGAGATCTGCAACGTCGAGCCCGCTCTCGCCTAAGACCCCTGTTCAGGGGGTCAGCGCCGCGCGCATAGCGACGTCGTTCGAAAGACGCGTGGCAAAGGCGCGTCGGGTGCTGGTGCTTGGCATCGGCGGCGGCGGCGACGTTGTCGGCGCGCTGGCGGTCGCGCGCTTGTGCGAGACCCTGGGCACCCCATTCGTGCTCGGCGGCGTCGCCTGGGAGCGCATGCCGATCGATCCTTATCCCGGGCCGAGGTCGATCGAGCAGATCGTCAACGGCGATCCGCTCGGCGCCCGCGCCGTGCTCGCGGGGCCGGAGACGACGACGCCCGAGGGCGTGCCCTTCTCCGAGTCCCACGTCGCCGGACACCTCGGCAACCCAACCGTGCTCATCGATGTAAGCGAGGGGGCCGCGGGGGCGGAAGCCGGCATCGCCGCGGCCGCAGGCCTGCTCGGCTGCAACCTCGTTGTCTTCGTCGATGTCGGTGGCGATGCAATCGCGGCCGGTCACGAGGCCGGATTGGCGAGCCCGCTGTGCGACGCGGTGATGATCGCGGCCGGTCATCGCCTGCGCCATCGAGTCGATGGCGTGCTGGCCGTGGTCGGCGCCGGCTGCGACGGCGAGCTCACCGTCGACGAGGTCCTGGCACGGGTTGCGGCCCTGGCTCGCGCCGGCGCCTGGATCGGAAGCTCGAGCGTCGACCCAATCGTCGCCGACGAGGTCGAGCGCGCCGCAAGCTCGACTGCCACCGAGGCGAGCAGGCAGGTCGTTCGCTGCGCGCGGGGTGAGGTCGGAGTCGCCGAAATCCGCGGTGGGCGACGGCGCGTGGCGCTGGGCCCGGTTGGCGCGATCACGTTTTGGTTCGACCTCGAAGCCTCCGAGTCGCAGCTGCCGCTGGCCGAGGCGGTGCGCGAGGCAGACGGACTCGAAGCGGCACGCGAGGCGCTCCACGCACTCGGAGTCAGCACCGAGCTGGACTACGAACGCGCACGGGCATCGACCGGCGACCGTTAGATTGAGGAGCGTGCTCCGCCGGAAGGGCTTTCCGGTGAGTGGGCTCGAGGTCGACAATTGGCCGGCCGCCGGATAAGCAACGTATGGCCTGGGTGGAAACAGAATCGCTGAGCTTCACGGCGCGCCACGAAAGCGACGATGACGCCTGCGCCCAGCGCACGCTCGACCGCCTTGAAGACGTTCGTCTGCGCCTCGAAGACCGCTTCGACGACGCGCCGGGTGGGATCACCGTGATCGTCCACCCCAACCCGGGCTGGCTTGCCGCCGCACATCCGTTCTTGCCCGTTGCCCGCCTGGCCGCGGCTCCGGCCGGACGCCGCTACCTCGCCGGCTGGGCGATGGCGTCGGAGCTGCACATCCTCAACGACGTACATGCTGACCGCCGAGCCGCCGGCGACGACTCGTTGGCGGCGCTGCGCGGCACTGCCGACCGCCTCTACACGCAGATCGTGATCGCCGCCAACAACGACCGCCTGCCGCCGCCGTGGGGTCCGCGCCGCTGCGGCCGCTACGTACGCTGGGCCTGGCTGATTGAAGGCGGCGCGCAGTACTTCGCCGGGCAGACGGCCCTGTTTCGCGCCGCTGTGAACACGCGGATGCGCCAGGGAAAGCCGCCGAGCTTCCCACCCTCACCCCGAGACGCGATCATCCTCGGCGGCACGATCTTCGACCTGCTCGAGCGCGAGCGCGGTCCCGACTCGTGCGAGGTCCTGGTCTCACGCCTGCGCCGCGAGGGGGCCGAGAAGGCGATCGAACTTGCCTTCGACGCACGCTTTCGCGTTGTCGAAGGCGAATGGCGACGCTACCTGCGCGACGACCTGCCGCGGGCGGGCACGTTCGACCAGCTCATAGACGAAGATCCTTTCGCACCGCGGCTGGACTGATCCACGCCGCCGCCAGTTACAACCCCCAAGGCAGGAACTCACGCCCACGCTGAGTTCCTCCCCTTCGTTTCGGATCGGTCAGGTGGTTGCCTGGTAGAGCAGCCAGACGATGACGGCGGCGCCCGCGAGCGCGACGAGGATCCACAACGCCAGGCGGACCGGGCGCTCGTCGGTGTTGCGAGGCTCGCCCAGCGGCTCGGGGCCCGTTGTGTCGGCGAGCAGCTCGCGAGCGGCGTCGTGGCCAGAGCGGGGAACGAGGATGTCGCGCGGCCCGGCGGCGAGAAAGTCGGGCACATCGAAGCCGCGGGCGCGGCGCTCGACACTGGGGATGCCCTGTTCGAGCAGGATGCCCTGGATCAACTGGGCCTCTGCCAGGTTTTGCGCGAAAGCGGCCTTGACGAGCTCGCCGCTGGCGTACTCGGGCCGGACCTTTCGCGCCCGCTCGTGGGCGTCTGTGATCGGCTCCTGCTCGGCCCGCCCGACGTACACCAGCGGCATCTCGCAATCGGGGCAGAAGCGCTCGTCGAGGCTGAACTTCCGCGCGCACGTCGGACAGGCGAGCGGCTCGACCGCATTGCCGCTCTCACTCGACAACGAGCTCGACCTCCTCGACCGCGGCACCGTCGATGCGAAACATGCGCACCACGGGCTCTTCCTCGGCGAGCGAACAGATCACCCAGTCGGTCCCAGGCCACCACGCCGCGAGGTTGACGTCGGTCTGCGAGGGATAGGCCTCGGTGTTCGGGTGGGAGTGAAAGATCGCCCCGATCTCCTCCCCCCTCGCCTCGATCTCGTTGGTGATCCGGATCTGGTCGCCAGAGGCGATTTGAAAGCGCATCGGGCTGGCGAACTCGTTTTCAGCGCGAAAGTGCTCGGTGAAGCGCCCGTCGGCGGCGGCGATCATCCCGCAGCCTTCGTTCGGCGCATCGGCGCGAGCATGGGCGACGAGCTCATCGTGCAGTTGCTGGGAGATCTGCATCGAGGCGAGGCTACCGAGGCACGTAACGCGAGTAGCAGCGTGAAAAAAGACGTTGCTCCATAAGCGGGACGGTCGAGCCGGCCGAAGTCGGCCTGGTTGCGACGACCTCAGTGGCCGGCTTGGCTCGGCCAAGGTCGTAGGCGCGCCGGTCGCCGGGCGATCGCCAGCACCGAGACTCCGAAGGGGAGCTCCGTGCGGCGCAGAAGCGTGGACTCAGCTGCAAACAGCTTTGCCAACAGCGAGTTGAGCGGTCCGGGCCTGTTCAGCTCGAAGTCTGAGCGCGCATCGCTACGGTCGCTCGCACGCAGCCGACCGAGCAGGCGGATGGCTGCGATGGGCGCGAACAACAGCGTGTTGAAGTAGGTCGCGCGGGCGACCTCAAGCCCTGCGTCGGCGAGCGCTTCGAGCAGGCGCGGGCGGGTGTAGCGGCGCTTGTGGTGAGCGATCAGGTCCTGCTGCCCCCACATCCATTGGTACGCGGGCACGGTTACGAGAACGCGCCCGCTCGGGCGCACCACGCGCGCCGCCTCGGCGAGCGCGGCGCGGTCGTCGTCGACGTGCTCGATCACGTCCATCAGGGTGGCCACGTCGAAGCTGGCGTCATCGAACGGAAGTGAGTTCGCCGGCGCCTGCTGCACGTCGAGCCGGCCGCGGCTATGGCAGAACTCGACTGCCGCGAGCTCGTCGTCGACACCTTCGACCACACCGAAGCGGCTCAGGTCGCCGAGCATCGTTCCGGTCCCGCAGCCGATGTCGAGCAGCCGCCGCCCGGCTGCCGGCGCGCCCGCGAGAGACTCGGCGAGCTCAGCGACGATGATCTTGCGACGCCCGGCAAACCACCAGTGCTGGTCCTGAATCCGCGCGTACTGCTGATAAAAGCGCTCTTCCATCGCGACGCCGCGGATTTCAGCCCGAGATGCAATCGCGGCGCTCGGGCACGCCGCGATCAAGATTCTTGCGATCCTCGCGATGCGAGGGATCGAAGTCGCGATGAAGGGACACGCCCGCAATCGCGGGCTCGAGTCGGCCCCAAAGCTCTAGCAGGGAATCGTCGGCGCGAGCGTCGAGACACCAGCTGTCCATGAACTCCTCCATCACGCTGTAGCCGGCGGCCCTCAGTAGCGCTAGCGCTCGATCGCGATCGAGGCGGCTGAGCAGAGCGTGCTCGAAGACGATCAGCCGCGGCCGCCAGCGTTCGAGGTCCACCCCTGCCAACACTTCGAAGTCATAACCCTCGGTGTCGACTAGCAGCAGGTCGAGACGCTCAACCGAGTGCTTGTCGCAAAGCGTCTCGAAGCGGATGCCGTCGACCTCGGTGGCCGTGATGCGCTCGTCGGCTCGCTCGATGAACGGATGGCCGACGAGGACATCGCGGGAAACTGACCCGAGCAGGTCGTAAGGCCCGACCAGCTCGCAGCGCGTGCCGTCCGCGGGCGGGGCCATCTCGTAAAACGGCAACCTGCCGTCGTCAGCTGCAATCGCGGCGTGTTCTAGCGCGATGCGATCATCGGCCGCGTAGTTCGCCGAGAGCCGTGCGAAGGCATCGTCTTGGGGCTCAACCAGGATCCCACGCCAGTCGCGAGCCCTGCGACTGCGCAGCATCGGCGCGAGATGATCGCCATGGCCGCCATCGTTGGCGCCGACGACGATGAAAAAGGCGCGCGGCTCGACTTGCGCCAGCGCCTCGAGCAGCTTGCGCCCAGCCAGACGGCGCGCTCTGAGCCGAGAGCGCCAGGAGTCGCGCAGCCCGCGGAGCCGTCGCCAGGCTTCACTTGGGTTTTGCATAGCGTCAGCATAGGCGCGGGCGCCAGATCCGAAACGCGGTCGACCTGCACTAGATTCAGCGCTGTTGAAGCGCGTCTTAGTCACCGGCGGCGCCGGCTTCGTCGGTGCGAGCATCTGCGTCGCGCTCGGCGCCGATCCCGCCTGCGAGGTCGTCGCCCTCGACAACCTGCACCGACGCGGCTCTGAGCTCAACCTCGACCGACTGGAGGTCGCCGGCGTCGAGTTCATCCGTGGCGACGTACGCGACGCTAAGGCGCTGAATGCGATCGAGCCAATCGACGCGCTGATCGAGTGTTCGGCCGAGCCGTCTGCGCTCGTCGGCATGAGCGGCAAGACCGCATACCCGTTCGAGACCAACCTCGTCGGCGCCTACAACTGCCTCGAGCTCGCGCGCCGCGACGGCGCCCAGCTGATCTTCCTCTCGACCAGCCGGGTGTATCCCTACGGCGCGCTCTCGTCACTGAGGCTGGGTGAAACCAAAACCCGTTTCGAGCTTGCCGATAGCCAAACCCTGCCCGGCGCCTCGCCAGCCGGAATCTCCGAAACGTTCCCGCTTGATGGACCACGAACTCTCTACGGCGCGACAAAGCTCGCCGCCGAGCTGCTGATCACCGAATACGCGGCCAACTTCGAGCTTTCGACCGTGATCGATCGCTGCGGTGTGATCGCTGGGCCGTGGCAGATGGGCCGCGTCGACCAGGGCGTGTTCACCTTCTGGCTCTTGCACCATCACTTCGATCGCCCGCTCACATACCTCGGTTACGGCGGCTCGGGCAAACAGGTGCGCGACCTGCTCCACGTCGACGACCTGATCGCGCTGATCTTCGAACAGCTCGCCGATCCCGAGCGCTGGCGCGACTTCAAGGGCAACGTCGGCGGCGGGCGCGACTGCAGCCTCTCATTGCTGGAGGCGACCGAGCTCTGCCGCAAGCTCACAGGCAACCAGGTCGAGATCGCTACCAGCGATGATCGCCGACCCGGCGACGTGCCCGTATATCTCTCGGACTGCGCTCGCCTAGAGCGCCTGAGCGAGTGGCGGCCGAGCCACAGTGCGGCACAGATCCTCGCCGACACACACGCGTGGGTCGCCGCCGAGCACGACCGCGTGGCCACGTCGCTCGGCTTCGAGGGAGCGCCTCGGTGAGCGTCGCGATTGTCGCCGGTTCGGGCGGTCTCGTCGGCTCCGAGACGGTGCGCCGCCTCGTCGGCGCGGGACACGACGTCGTCGGCATCGAGAACGACATGCGCGCTGAGTTCTTCGGTCCGGCAGCGTCGACGGCTGCCGTGACGCGGGAGCTGCGCAGCGGGCTCGACGAGTTTCACCACACCGAGCTGGACATCCGCGATCGCGAGGGCATCGATCGTCTCTTCGCTCGGCACGCAGGCAAGATCGTCGTGGTCATTCACGCCGCAGCGCAGCCATCACACGATTGGGCCGCAAGCGACCCGCAGACGGACTTCACCGTCAACGCCAACGGCACCCTCAACCTGCTCGAGGCAACCCGAGCGCACGCCGTCGAAGCTCCGTTCGTCTTCTGCTCGACGAACAAGGTCTACGGCGAC
>CAJDUA010000114.1_pt1 | contig 10842 bp, 11 predicted proteins | sample 7390011 | NCBI WGS metagenome assembly CAJDUA01 (sample SAMEA7055673, study PRJEB34461) | soil metagenome | biome: terrestrial ecosystem; feature: Peninsula; material: soil | place: Antarctica | collected 2016 | reverse complement strand
CTGGAGAAACAGCAATGAGCGTTCAGACTGAGACGCCGGAGAGCGAGCGCCACGCGGTCGTGGTGGTCGAGGACCTGCGCTGCACCTGCTGCGCGGAGGCCGTACTCGACGCGGTCAGGCGCCTCGACGGCGTGCGCTCGGCCGAGCTCGACTACCAGCGAGCCGAGTTGCGAGTCGAGTTCGACCCCGGGCTTACCGACGAGGAGGCCGTGCGCCGGTCGGTGCGAGCGCGCGGCTACCGCTGCGAGGGCGACCCCGGTGGCCCGACCACCGGGCAGCTGGCGCACACGGCGCAGCTCGCGCCGATCACCTGCGGGACCAAGTGCGATCGGATGCAGTACGAGCTCCCGCACACGCGGGCCCACGAGGAGCACCGCGACCCCTCGCACGAGGCGTCGCACGAAGGCGACGGCGGCATGTCGCACGACATGTCCGATCCGACAATGGCCGCGGCGATGGAGCGCGACATGCGCAACCGCTTCTTCGTCGCGCTGGTGCTCACCATCCCGGTGATCCTGCTCTCGCCGCTTGCGGTCAACACCTTCAACCTCGAGCTGGTCGACTCGGAGGAGGCCCGCAACTGGCTGATGCTTGCGATCTCGACGCCGATCGTCTGGTACGCCGGTTGGATCTTCATCGGCGGCGCCTGGACCTCGCTGCGAAGCCGGGCGCTGAACATGGCGGTGCTGGTGGCGACCGGGGTCCTCGCCGCCTGGCTGGCGAGCGTGTTCCTGACCATCGCCGGCGAGGAGACGTTCTTCGAGGCGGCGGCGATGCTGGTTACCTTCGTCCTCTTCGGCCACTGGATGGAGATGAAGAGCCGCAAGGGGACGAGCGACAGCCTGCGGGCGCTGTTCGACATCGTGCCGCCCTCCGCCACGGTGATCCGCGACGGACAGGAGTTGGAGCTTCCCACCTCCGAGGTCGTGGTCGGCGACGTGATCCGGCTCAGGCCCGGCGACAAGGTCGCGGTCGACGGCGTGGTCGCAAGCGGCTCGAGCTCGATCGACGAGAGCCTGGTCACCGGCGAGTCGATCCCGGTCGAGAAGGGCGTCGGCGATGAGCTGATCGGCGGCTCGGTCAACACGTCCGGGACCCTGACCTTCGAGGCGACCAAGATCGGTGCCGACACAGCGCTCGGGCAGATCATCGATCTGGTCGAGCGAGCTCAGAACTCGAAGGCCCCCGGCCAGCGCCTCGCCGACCGGGCGGCCGGGGTGCTGGTGATCGTTGCGGTGTCGGCCGGCCTGCTCACCTTTGCCGCCTGGACCCTGTTCTCCGACGAGGACTTCATCCGCTCGCTCACCTTCGCGATTAGCGCCGTGGTGATCGCCTGCCCGGACGCCCTCGGCCTTGCCACCCCGACCGCGGTCGCCGTCGGCACCGGCATCGGGGCGCGACACAACGTCCTGATCAAGGACGCCGCCACCCTGGAGGGGATCGGAGCGCTTGATGCGATCGCGCTCGACAAGACCGGCACCCTCACCGTCGGCGAGCCGGCTGTGACCGACCTCGTCACCACTGACGACCGACCAGAGGACGAGCTACTGCAGCTCGTAGCGAGCGCCGAGCAAGGCTCGGAGCATCCACTCGCCGCCGCGATCGTGCGCAAGGCGCGCGAGCGTGGCCTCCAGCTGTCCGAGCCGAGCGAGTTCGAAGCGATCGCGGGGCACGGCCTCGAGGCCACCGTGGACGGGCGACGGCTTGCGATCGGCAATGCCCGCCTGCTGGAGCGCGAGGGGATCTCCGCAGACGCCTTGACCGAGCGGGCGGAGCAGCTGGCCCAGCAGGGAAAGACCGCGATGTACGTGGCCGTCGACGGACACGCGGCAGGCCTGGTTGCGGCGGCCGATCAGATTCGCCCGAGCGCGCCGCGAGCCATCGCCTTGCTCAAGGAGCTCGGTTTGGAGGTGGCGATGATCTCCGGCGACAACCAGCGGACCGCGGAGGCCGTCGCGAGGGAGCTCGGCATCGATCGCGTGTTCGCCGAGGTGCTCCCCGAGGACAAAGCGAACTACGTCGCCAGGCTTCAGGACGAAGGCAAGAAGGTGGCGATGGTCGGTGACGGCGTCAACGACGCGCCCGCCCTGGCCCAGGCCGACGTCGGCGTCGCGATCGGTGCCGGAACCGACGTAGCCGTGGAGACGGCCAACGTGGTGCTGATGCGCTCGGACCCGATCGACATCGCGGTCGCGATGCGGCTCTCGCGCGCCACGGTCCGCAAGATGAAGCAGAACCTGGTCTGGGCTTCGGTCTACAACGTGATGGCGATTCCGATCGCCGCGGGCGTCCTGTTCCCCTCCGCCGGGATCGAGCTGCGCCCGGAGTGGTCGGCCCTGCTGATGTCCGCCAGCTCGATCATCGTGGCCACAAACGCGGTCTTGCTGAAGCGGGTGGAAAGCGAGTTGCCCGAAGCGGCTGCGGACTGACTCCGTGAAGGCCACAATCGAACCAGCGCCGCCATGTCTGCTCGAGCACGGCGGCCCGCTGCTCGGAACGCCCGGCTTCATGTTCGACGGGCCCTCGCGGCCAGGTCGGACGGGCTCACGAAACCATCGACCTGCGGCGCTCGGCGCCAGTCAGCGCCGTGAATAGCGGGCCTTGCGGGCCTGCCGGGTAAACGCCGGGTCAACACGTCGGGGGTTCGAGTCCCTCCTCCGGCATGAAGTACCTGCAAATCGCAAGTTCTCAATACGCAGTGAATACGCGGCGTACGTTCAGATTGGTCGCGGCCCACCGTGGTGATGGGTGACTACGGTGGCGCCGCATCCGCATCGGCCGCAGCGCCGAGCTCTTCTGCTCGATCAGCGTCAATACCGTGACGACCAGCCCTGCGGCGACGAGCTGCCGCCGGTGCCGCCGTGCCCCGAGGAGGTGCGAAACGATCCTGCGCGCACCCTGCTCGGCGCCGAGCAGAAGCAGTGGCCATTCGGGAACCATGACCGGGCTGTTCGACGCGGCCGTGTCAGCGCGGTAGGCGTACGCGGTCGATGATCCGTGCGTCGTAGCGAGAGACGAATCGGGCCAGGTATCGGATTTACCTGCGACGCACGACCGATGTGCGGGTGCGCTGCCCATGGAGGCGACACTCGACAGGTCTGGCGCTTGCCTTGCTCGGTTGCTTTCTTGACTCCGATGCGAGAGGATCGCTCTACCAACGCGATCAAGGAGGACGCACCATGGCACAGGTAGAGGTAAAGAGCTTCGACTCTCCTGATGAGACTCGAGAGTTCGAGGGCAACGGCCGGGCGGAGGTTCTGAACGTCGCCGGTCAGACGGTCGGCCGCGCCACGTTCGAGCCGGGGTGGAAGTGGTCGAGCAACGTCAAGCCGATCGCCAAGACGGATTCGTGCCAGGTCTCCCATCTCGGCTACGTGATCTCAGGGCGGATGAGGATCTTCATGGACGACGGCTCAGAGACCGAGGTAAGCCCTGGCCAGGTCGTCGCGATCCCGCCTGGAAGCGGCTGTGCGCTCAACGAAGGTCGGAGACGAGGAGATGCGGACGGCGTTGTTGCCGATTAGCCCAACAGACGCGCCCGCTCGACAATCCGTGCGTCGCAGCGACAAACGAATCGGGCCACCGATCGGATTTACCTGCGACGCACGGACTCAGGCACGTTCGCAAGTTCCGCTTCTGTGGGAAACGGTTTCCCAAGGAAGCGGTGCGTCCTGCCACTCTAGCTCGGGTTTGAAGAAGCCAGTCTCTGATGTCGTTCGCATTCCCGCTCGTCGGAGCACCAAGCGGACGAGCAGCGACCGTCGCAGACGACTCCGGTCGCTAGTCGCTTGAGCATGACGGCATCGTCTTTCAGTTCCTGTTGGGAGGCAGGATCTCCCAGAAGTTCCGGGTCAATGAGGAACTCGACCCCGTCCACGACTATCGGCAATAGCTCATACGGAGCCCAGTCGCCGTCGGACGTGCGATGCGCTAGGAGAAAGTGACCGTCCCGCATCTCGAACGGATACGGGCAGTCGGAGGGCCGATCCGGGTGATCCATCCACCTAGGGTCGGTCATCCGGCTGCGTTGCTGACGGGGCGATAGCACCTGCGCCACCGGGCGGCCCAAGCGCGTAAATCGTGCCTGAGGTATCGGCGCACTCCTGCGAGCCGTCGTCTACCCTTGCGAAGCCAATGGGAGGGCAAGATTCGCTTTCCGCGCAGATGCCGAGATCCTGGCGCCGTGCGGCCATCGCCGGGGGCCTGGCTTCGGCCCTGGTGGCAGGCATCGCCGGCTCAGCGGGCGCGCATAGCTTCGATCAGCCCGACAAGGCGCTGGTCAGCACGACGGGCAACAACTCGGAGCTCGTGCAGACCGTGAACATCGGCACCGCTCCGGGGCAAGGGACGGTGGTGATGTCGTTGGCTCCCAGCGGGCAACCCCTCCTATCCGGTGATGGCCTGAAGCCCAGCTCGGAGCTGCAGGTAACCACGGACTGCAGCGCCCCGTTGGACAAGTGCGTTGGAAACCCCTACTCGTACGACCCGATCGTCGACACGCGGCTCATCCTCACATCGAGTGACGACCTCACAGGCAGCAGTCGGACGGCCGTCCTCCTGGCAGAGCAGGCACGGACATGCACGCACGAGCAGCATCACTGCGTGATCGTGTTCCCACTCCCTGATTCCCCCTTCGCCGTCTCGCCACCGGTCCCGCCCTGTACGGTCGAGCCCGGCGGCTGCGTCCTCAAGCTCGTGCTCGATGCCTACAACTCCGGCGGCCAGTCGGGAGACGTGCTGATCGTCGGCGAGGACGAGCCCGGCTGTTGTGGCATCACGAAGCAGGACAAGGGGAGGGTCAACGCCGTCCGCCTACGTCCCGTGGTGGCGGGTTCCGAACCGGTCGGCGAGGTGAAAACCTACTCGAGCGCGCCGCGCGTCAGCAGCGTGCCGGTTCGAGACACCGTGTCGGAAGGCAAGACCGTGGTGTTCTCCCAGCGCCTGGACAAGCTGAGGAAGAACGAGCAGCTCTCGGTGTCAGCGAACATGACGACCGACATCTCCAAGCTGCTCCGCTACAACCGGGCCTTGATCCAATCCCGGCTGATCCTGGCAGATAGCCGCCAGGCGACCGCCCCGAGCACAGAGGTGAAGCAGGTGGAGGAGCTCAAAGGCGAGATCTCCGAGGCGAACGGCTCCAACTGCACCCAGGACACGACCCCGTGCGAGACTCGAAAGGTTGGGACCACGCATCTGATCCAAAACGCCGGGGGCCCCCTTTACGTCAACCTGGTCGTTTCCTCGACGCCGGCTCGGAGTACACAAGCGCGACCCGGCGAGGCGGTAACCGTCACCGGCGGCACGCTCAAGGTCGTGCGCTACCCGGCGAGCAGGTCCGGCTGATCGCTGGCTTCGGCGAGCTGGTGGCGAGCTGATCAGTCGCCCGCGACATCAGCTGATCTTCGGTTGCGGCGGCCTGGACGGCCTAGCCGTAGGTGAAGCCGCTGGCGATCTTGACCGCTGAGGGTCGGTGTGTTCACCCGCTGCTTTTGCTTCGGCGGGATCGGGAGCGGCTTACTCGGACGGCCCGCCTTCTCGTGGAATGACGAACGACAAGTCCCCGGCTCAGGCTCACAGGCGCAGGCGGTCATATATCCGTGCGTCGTAGCGAGAGACGAATCGGGCCCCCGCTATGTCTCTCACTACCACGCTAGAACCCTCCGCCAGGAAGGTTTCTGCGTTCGAAGGCATCGGCGACGGCCTCCGACACGGTCGCCGTCAATTCAACGCGTCGCTGAGCCTTGTCGTAGGCGATCTGCAGGTCGAATGACGCGAATACCTGCCGCTTGATCGACGGCGGCGCGTCGCGCAGCGCCTTGCTCAAGTCAGGGAGTCGGGCGAGTTGCTCTGTCAGCTCTTCCTTGGAACTCGAAGCGCTCCGGCATTTCGATGTCGAGGAATCGGTCACGCCCCCGCGATGGCTGCGGTCTGCCTGGATCTACGAGTGGATCGAAGCAGGGCTAGACATTTCGCGTCAAGTACCTAGCACTCGGCGACCCCGGACGCACGTAGGGCAGGTGATCCGCATTTGGGAGCACGAGGATCGTGATCAGGCTGCCGCGATGATTGAACGAACCGTGAGGGGCTTGTTACACCAACCGGTCGAGCTGGACGCGTCCTGAATCACACGCATCGCTACCTGCGCTCCTCTGGGTCTAAATCATCAGCGCGGAGCGGCGGGGTGAGGGGAAGGTCGGCGGCCTTCAGCGCATTTCGCCAGGTTCCGAAGTTGTAAGGCTGGCGAAACGTGTTGCCTGACGGTTCGGAAGGGTCTCGGAGCCGATCGTACTGTCGCCAGGAGAGCGGACGGCCGTGGTTGCGCTTGGCGACCCGCTTCAGGATCCCGGATCAGCTGGTCCGGTGTGTAGTCCTTGACGTAGATCCGTGGCATTACGTGTCAAGCGGCGAGCGGTTTCTCGCCGCGGCGGCTGCCGAGGCCACGAGCCTTCGGAAGACCCTCGCGGGCCTCTGATGCTGCCGATCAGCTTCTGAGAGAACGCGCGCGACGCCCGGCCACGACGGCGGCGACCGTGCCCAGGCTGACCAGGACGTCGGCGGTGCGGCGGTGCCCGAACCCCGCCGCGATCAGGCCCGCCGCTCGGATCGGTGTGGTCTCCCTCCCAGCGCCTGCGAACCCGGCGGCGGGCGGGTCGCCCGACCGGAAGTAAGCGGCGCTCACGACTCCGACGCCGGCGATCAGACGCCCCGCCTCGGCCGTCGCCGAAAGGCGGCCGAGCCAGCCACGCCGAACGGCACCGCGTAGTGCTGCGAGGGCGAAGGCGACGTCGACCAGCCCCTCGAGATCCCGCCCTGCCCGGGTGGTGACCGCTGCCCGGGCCAATGCGCCGTCGAGACCGTCGGAGGCGAATCCGATTGCGCAGACGAGCGGGCCCGGGCGGTGCGCAGCCAACGGTACGAGCCAGGCGCGAGTCAGCGTGCACGCGTCGGCTGGACCAAGGGGCCGCGGCTCGCCCTCCTCGCTCTCGAACATCCCGAGGTGCCAATCGAGCATCAGTGCGGTCAGACCCCAGCCGGCGAGCCCGGGCCGCAGGCGCTCTCGAAACGACCCCACCCCGACGGCAGCCGGGATGATCCAGGCGAGCCCTCCCGCAGCGCTCCACCTCCGTGCTTGCTGCGCAAGCGCCGGACGGGACCGGCGTCGTTCACCGGCCCGGCGCCAAGAGGCGCTGAGAAAGCGGGCGCTCGCCGCCGGCCCAAACCCGGCTGCCCGCAGCTCCGCGAGCACCTCGCGGACCCATCGCTCGCCGTCGGTCAGGGCTCGGGCCTCGGCACTGCGCCCAGCTTCGTGCCGGTCAGAAGCGATGAGCCGGCCACGCGGTGAAACTGCGTGGCGCTTCCGGTTTCGCGCCTGGCGACGAGGCGCTCGAACAACAGCGCCTGCGCCAGACCCACGATCACGCAGCCGCCGCCGATTCGCAGCGCCGCATCCCAGCCGACGCCGAAGCCGAAGGCGAGCGTCAGTGCGGCGACGATCAGTGGAAGCTGCCACAACGGCGTCGGCTCGCCGGTCCCAACCCGCCCCGGGTCGAGCTCCGTCGCCCTCTCCATCGACCGGTTCACGCTCCAGGCGCCGACCGTGGCCATCAGGGCGGCGACGATCGCGAGCTGAATCACGGTCGAACGCGAGTGATCGCCGGCCCCGTCGGCGAGCGCGAGGACCGCCACCGCGCTGATCGCGCCACAAGCGGCGAGCGTCGCCCCCTCCAACCGCAGCCGCTGGCGATAGGTGGGCGGGCTCAACGGGCAGCCAGCCGCTCGGCCTCGCTGCGGATGCTCGCCAGCGATGCCGCGACGGTGCGCTCCCACGACCGGGCCACGACCGCCCCCCAGGAAGCCCCGAGACCCCAGAGGTCGGTGCCGAGCTCGCCTGTGTACACGAGCTCGGTGCCCTCGCCGACCTCCTGCAGATCGAAGGTCTCCTGGACGTGCGGAACCGGCCCGCGTACGAGACGAAACGCGATCAGGCCCGGCGCCTCGAAGCGCACGGTCTCCACGGTCGTCGCCGTCAGCCCCCAAGCCACGGGGGTGTGGTGGGCCGCCAGCACCAGGTCGCTTCCACGTTCCAGTACCTCGAGCTTGTCGCGCATTGCCCGCGGCGTCCGCCGGTAGGGAGCGGCGATCACGTCGAAAACCACCTCCCGCGGGGCCTCGATCCTCACCCGTTGCGGCCCCAGAGGCCGCAACCGGCGGCCGACGTTGAGGTCGAGCGCCAGCGCTCCCCGGACCGTGAGCGCGTAAAGGGCTGCCACTCCGGCGACACCGCTGGTAACCGAGATCAGCCGCACGGACCTCAATCTACCCGGCGCCCGACCTAGTCGCAATCCCGCGTGGCCTGAGTAGGCGGCGATCTGCTGGCCAGGAACACGGCGGAGAACGCGCGATCGGCAAGTTCGCCGGCTCGCAGGGTGGGCCTGGAGACACTACTACTGGGTCCTCCACAAACGTTTGAACGGAAACTCGCCTCCGGCGGCGAGCAGCAGCCCTCCGCTCGGGTAGATGATCGAGCTGCCCGGTCAGCTGCTCGTCCTCTGCTTCCTCGCGCTCGGCGCCGATGCCGGCCAACGCGTCGTCGAGCGCCTCCTTCTCGCCGCGAAGCTCTGCGATCCGCTCGGTGTAGACGGGGTTCTTCAGCATCGCTCGGATCGTGCTCGCCGCCCAGTGGCCGCGAATGTTGCGGGCCGAGTCGACGTGATTGGGGGAGGGAGGACCGCCGGGGCGGTTGAGGTGCTCGGCGATCGCCTTCGGCGTCTCGCCGCCAACGAACATCTCGAAAATCTCCGCGACGACGGCCGCCTCCTCCTGCTCAGGCTCGAGCGTCACGCGGGACTTGTCGCGGTCGCCGCGATGACCGTCCGGTAGTTCGTGAAGGCGACGCCGATATCCATACGGCGCTCGGCCGCCTGCCCGGTAGCCCTGTTCGGAAACCTCGCGCATTCCGCGCTTCGTCTCGCGCGACAGGCGATTTCGCTCGAACTCATCCCAGAGCTGCTGCATCCCGATCATCAGGCTGCCCTCGGGCGTGGAGGGGTCGCTGGCGCCGAGGCGATGGGTTTCTTCTACGTGACGGAGCGCGAGTCGGCGAGCGAGACCGGCATACGCGCGGCTGGGGCGATCGCCCGTGTCGGATACCTCGCGCGGATCGCGGAGTGGGAGCGGCTAACGACGGCTCGGACGCCGAAGGGCTTGGAGATCGCGGCGCTGCTGCTTTTCATGGAGAGCAACGTCGGGCGCGACATCGAGGACGACGACATGGACTTCTGGGAAGCGCTCGGCAAGGAGACCGGCTTTATCGTCCGCAGTGAGCCCTTAGACCCTCCGCACGACTCGGAGGAAGGGCTAAACCCGATCTGGGCGGTGCCCGGGCTCGGCGGTCAGGCCCGGGCGCTGCTTCGTGAGAAGACGAAGCTGATGATTCTCACGCGGGACAACGGCGGTGGGCTCGCGAATCCGCAGGGCGAGCCGATCGAGGACGTGACCCTGGACGAGTTCCGGTCGATCTGGAAGTACGGCTTCCTGCTCCGGTCGTTTGAAGAGTTCTTCTGGGATTCCTACGAGCCCGAGCCGTTCAACCCGGATCGCGTCTAGTCGGCGGCGGACCGCGGGAGGGGCACGACGTTGTCGGGGTCCCGGGCCGAGAACAGATCGGCGAGCCCGGTCGCGGTCGCCTCGTCTACGGACGGGACGAGATGGCCGTACGCGTTGACCGTAAGGGCGATGTCCGAGTGCCCTAGCCGTTCCTTCACGGCGTGGAGATTCGGCGAGACGGCAAACGAGAACGCCGCGGCCGTATGCCGGAGGTCGTGGAAGCGGAGGCCCCGTTTCTCGGCCGGCAGCGCCTGCTCAACTGCGGGTCGGAACTGCCGCCGGTAGAACGAGGTGTGTCGGACCGCCGTGCCGCTCGGGGTCGTGGAGAGGAGGTCGTCGGGGCCGTTGCCTCCGGGCGCTGCCACAGCTAGGTGCTCGACGACCCGATCGAGGAGGCGGCCGAGCCGCAGGCGCCCGAACTTCTGGGAGTCGGCGAGCTTCGTCGTCGAGGCCGACGGCGGCGTCCACATGAAGCCCGCCCAGCGCGACCGCGACAACGCCCGCGACTTCGCCCTGCAGCGGGCCGGCTTCCTGGTCAGGCGCTACTCGTCGCGTGACATGTCGCGGGAGCGGCAGGTCGCCTCCGAGGTCCTGACGATCCTTCGCGAGCGTGACGGAGCGCCAACTGGGACCGGCGATCAATCCGCTGCCGGAGCGAATGCGAGGCCATCGATGTGAGAGTCACCCTTCGCGGCCTCCTCCGCAGGGCGCGAAGGCAGCAGCGCCAGGACGGCAAGGGCGCCGAGGAGGCAGACGCCGCCGGCCACGAGACAGCCGGCCTGCAGGCCGTCGTAGAACCCCGCCGACGCGAGCTCGCGGAGGGAGTCGCCCGCCGGCCCTCCCATCGTGTTGGCGATTCCAAGCGCCGCGCCGATCGAGTCGCCGGCCGAGGACGGCACGCCGGCCGGCAGGTCCCCGAGCCCGCTGGAGTACAACGAGGCGAAGACCGAGCCGATCACGGCGACGCCCAGCGTGCCGCCGAGCTCCCGAGTGGTGTCGTTGATCCCGGAGCCGACGCCGGCGTTCGCCTCGGGAACCGCTCCCATGATCGACTCGGTTGCCGGCGCTGTCGTCAGGCCCATTCCCGGCGGGTGCCAATTGGGTTCCAATTCTGATTCGGGGCCCTCGGAGGGGGCATGACGCAACCCCTTCCTTGGGACTCCTACTCGCGGGTTCCCATCAGGATTCCTAGTCATGCTCAGGCTCCGAACGAGGAACGGTCTCGAAAACCGTTAT
>CAJDUA010000063.1_pt1 | contig 10989 bp, 13 predicted proteins | sample 7390011 | NCBI WGS metagenome assembly CAJDUA01 (sample SAMEA7055673, study PRJEB34461) | soil metagenome | biome: terrestrial ecosystem; feature: Peninsula; material: soil | place: Antarctica | collected 2016 | reverse complement strand
CAGGACACCGAATCGGTCTCGATCATCGGCTACAACCAGTTGATATCGAGGGTCAACCTCGGGCTCGGCTCTGCCGTCTCGGTGCTGATCTTCTTCCTCGTCTTGGTGATCGCCTTCCTTTATGTCAAGGGATTCGGGACCGCCGTACCCGGGCGGGAGAAGGAGGCTTAGATGCAGCGCGGTAGCCGCGAGAACACCCTCTGGACCGTCGGCATGGTGGCGATCATCATCGTCTCGATCTTCCCCGTACTGTGGCTGTTGTCGCTGTCGCTCAAGGATCCTGCGACGGTCTCGGACGGTCGCCTGATCCCGGCGGACATCACCTTCGACAACTACAAGTCGCTGTTCGAAGGCGGTTTCGACAGCCCGCTGCTGCGGCCGCTGATCAACTCGATCCTGATCGCGCTGATCGCGACGACGATCGCGATCGTGCTCGCCTCGTTCACCGCCTATGCGATCGCCCGCCTCGACTTCCCGGGTAAGTTCCTGATCCTCGGCGGCGCCCTGGCGATCGCGATGTTCCCGCCGATCTCGACCGTCGGACCGCTGTTCGACATGTGGCGCTCGCTCGGCCTCTACGACACCTACATCGGCCTCATAATTCCCTACCTGACCTTCTCGCTGCCGCTGGCGATCTACACGCTCGTTGCCTTCTTCCGCGAGATCCCCTGGGATCTCGAGCAGGCGGCCCAGGTCGACGGCGCGACCCCGTTACAGGCGTTTCGCAAGGTGATCGTGCCGCTGGCCGCGCCGGGCATGTTCACGGCCGCGATCTTGGTCTTCATCTTCTGCTGGAACGACTTCGTCTTCGCGATCTCGCTGACCTCGAGCGACGCCTCGCGAACCGTCCCGGCGGCGCTTGCCTTCTTCACCGGCGACTCTCAGTTCCGATCATCATCTTCGTCCTCATCTTCCAGCGGCGTATCGTCGCCGGGCTGACGTCAGGAGCCGTGAAGGGTTGATGGGCCACAGAGTTTCAACCGAAGGAGAGCTCACCAATGGCTGAGATCGTTCTCGATGGCATCTCGAAGCGCTTTGACGACGGCTATGAGGCCGTCAAGGACATGAACCTCGAGGTCGCCGACGGCGAGTTCATGATCCTCGTCGGCCCCTCGGGCTGCGGCAAGTCGACCGCGCTGCGGATGATCGCCGGGCTCGAGGACATTTCCGAGGGCGAGATGCGGATAGGCGACACCGTCGTAAACCAGATCGCGCCCAAGGACCGCGACATCGCGATGGTGTTTCAGAACTACGCCCTCTATCCGCACATGACCGTGCGCGAGAACATGGCCTTCCCGCTCAAGCTGGCCAAGGTCCCCGAGGAGGAGATCACGAAGAAGGTCGAGGAGGCGTCGAAGATCCTCGACCTCGATGCCCATCTCGACCGCAAACCCGCCAACCTCTCCGGCGGCCAGCGCCAGCGCGTTGCGATGGGAAGGGCGATCGTTCGCGACCCCAAGGTCTTTCTCATGGATGAGCCGCTCTCGAACCTCGACGCGAAGCTGCGCGTGCAGATGCGCACCGAGGTCTCGCGTATTCAGCAGCGCGTGGGCACGACGATGGTTTACGTCACCCACGATCAGACCGAGGCGATGACGCTGGGCGATCGCGTCGCCGTCATGCGCGCCGGCGCGCTGCAGCAGGTCGGCTCGCCCGCAAATCTCTACAACGACCCGGCGAACCTCTTCGTCGCCGGGTTCATCGGCTCGCCGGCGATGAACTTCCTTCCGGCGAAGGTCGAGGGCGACAGGCTCAAGCTGCCGATCGGCGAAGTGGCGCTGCCCGAAGCCGCGCGCGGCAAGCTCGACGGTTCCGGCTCGCGCGACGTGATCGCCGGGATCCGGCCGGAGAGCTTCGAGGACGCAAAGCTCGTCGCCGACGACGCTCGCGATCAGGGTGCGACGTTCACGGCGAAGGTCGACGTCGTCGAGTCGATGGGGTCTGAGCTGTACGCCTATTTCGAGGTCGGCGCTGACGCGATGGTCGAATCGGACGAGCTCGCTGAACTCGCCGAGGACTCAGGTGCCGGCGAGGTTCCCGGAGATCAGGGCCAGATCGTCGCTCGGCTGGACGCCGCCAGTGAAGTCAAGCGCGGCGAGGAGGTCGAAGTTTGGTTCGACGCGACCAAGATCCATCTCTTCGATTCGAAAACCGGTGCGAGCTTGACCCGCGAAAGCTCCAATGTGGATGGCGGCGTCAGCGGCGAGGCGGCCGGGGATAGGAGCGGTGACGCCGACACCGGCGGGAGCGGGAGCGGCCAGTCCGACGATGCGCCGGCCCGCGACAGAAAGGACGATTCCGGCCGTGGTGTCGATCCGGCGACTAGTTGAGGTCGCTTCGTAGACGATGCTCGAACGTGTCCTGGCTGCCCGAGGTGTGGTCGAGCTCGGCGCGCAGGCGCTCGATCACCTCGTCGTTCCAGTCGTGGGTTCGCAGCAGTAGGTAGCGGAGGCTGACGACGCGCGCGTAGGCTTCGGCTTCGGTGGTTCCCTTTCGGGTCAGCCCGGCCTCGGCGATCATCTCGGTCACCGGCAGGTAGTCGTCGTGAAACCAGGCCTCGGCGACCTCCTCGCGGCTCATGAACTCGCCCCGGGCCTGCATCACCCGAGAGCCCCAGGCCTCGACCCCCTCGGCGAGCCCGGCGTAGTCCCAGCCGTTTCGCAGCGCGATCCGCGAGCGATGCTGGCGCGCTAGTGGCACGCGTTCGAAGAACAGGCGCTCATGGCTCTTCAGCGGCAGATCGGCGAGCGTGACCTCGCGACCGGTGCCGACCGTCGTATGAATTTCGGTTACGTGAGCGTCGATCTTGTCGAGGCCGAGGTGGCGCGCGACCGAGACGCGATGGTGGCCGTCGCGAACGAAATGGAGCTCGCCGATGCGATAGACGTCGATCGGTGGCAGCGATTTGCCTCGGCGCATCGCCTCGGCGATGCCCTGCCAGCGGCCACGCAGGCGAGCGGTCTTCGGCCGGAACTCACGGTCGAACTCGCGCTCGCGGTCGACCGTGCCGACGATCGAGTCGAGCTCGATTGTCTTCAGTCCGAGGCGCTTCTCGCCGCGGTTGCCGAGCGCATCGACGACCTCGTCGAAGGGCAGAACGACGCCGACCTCGCCGGGCTCGCCGCGAAGGCGCGCGCGCAGGCGCGAGAGCTGCTGGCGCCTGCGAGCCCGGCTGAAATCCGACTCCGCGTCCTGCTTGGGATTGCCGGTGTCCACAGCATGCAGATTAGCCCCGTCCGAGTGAACCGAAACGAGCCGGCCGGGCGTAGTTTCAGGTGGATGCGCCGTCGCACGCTCACGATGCTGGTCGCGATCACCGCCACGGTGGGACTGGCGGCCTGCGGCTCCGACGATGCCGCGCCGCCCGCGCCGGATTCGCAGGGAGCCACGTCCGGCGCGGGCTCAACTTCCGCCAAACCCTCGGCAGAGCGCGTCCTCACGGGGACGTTGCCGCTTCTCAATGGAGACGATCAGGATCTGGCCGAGTACGAGGGAAAGGTCGTGATGGTCGTCAACACCGCCTCGCAATGCGGCTACACGCCTCAGTTCGAAACGCTCGAGGCTCTCTATGACGAGCACCGCGACGACGGCCTCGTCATTCTCGGCTTCCCCGCTGATGATGTCGCGGGGCAAGAGCCGCGCGAAGACGCCGCGATCGCCGAGTTCTGCGAGGTTAACTTCGGCGTCTCCTTTCCCATGTTCGCCAAGTCGAACGTCGTCGAGGAGCCGGTCAACCCGCTGTTTCAGCGCCTTGCAGCCGCGGCGGGAGGCCCAACGTGGAACTTCAACAAGTACCTGGTCGATCGAGACGGCAACGTCGTCGAGCGCTACGACGCCGGAACGGCGCCCGATGATCCTGAGCTGAACTCGCGCATCGACGAGCTGCTCTGACACCGCAGGCTGCAGTCCTGAGGGGTCGCTAGGATCGCGACCATGCAGACGATTCGACTCGCCCTAGCCTGCCTTGTCACCACTGCGGCCGTCGTGGCCGTGGCCAGCCCAGCCGAGGCAAGGCCGCAAACGCTCGACTCCTATTGCTCGCCAACCGGCGATTTCTGTCAGGAGATCGTGCGCGCCAGAAAGACCGGAGCGATCAAGTTTCGGCTCGTCTCGTTTGCCTTCAGCGGCCCCTATGAGGTCTGTGTCAAAGGACCCGACGGCAAAGCGTGTCGGGACGGCAAGCTCGACAACTCCAACGGGTCGTTCGATTCGATCTCGTGGCAGAAAGAGTTCCCGATCGGCCCCGGCGGTTACAAGGTCGTGTGGAAGCTCGGCGGCGAGAAGATCGGCAGGACGCTTCAGTTCGGCGTCGACCTCTGAGCAACCGAGGCCGCGACCGGCGCTAGGTCGCCTGGGCGGTTGGCCGGATCAGGATCTCGTTGACGTCGACGTGCTCGGGCTGGGATAGCGCGTAAATCACGGCGCGAGCGATGTCGTCGTCGGCAAGAGCACCTTCGGGGCGGTTGTCGAAGAACGGCGTATCGACCATCCCGGGCTCGATCAGCGTGACGCGGATGCGGTTGTTCTCATGGATCTGGCGCAGCTCGGCGCGAAGCGACTCGCCAATGCCGGTGACGGCCATCTTCGTCGACGAGTAGAGCGAGCCCGGTAGGGCGCGGCGGCCGGCGACAGAGCTGGTGATCACGAAATGCCCGCTGCCGCGCTCGAGCAGGTGGGGTAGGGTCGCGCGGATCGTATAGGCGACCCCGAGGACGTTGGTCAGCACCATCGCGCGCCACTGCTCAGGTGACTCCTCGAGAAAGCCGCGTGAGGCGCCGAAGCCGGCATTGGCAAAGACGGCGTCGAAGCCGCCGAAGGCGTCCGTGGCCGCCCTTGCGAGGCGCTCGACCTGTTCCCATTCGCTGACGTCGCAGGGAACAGCGATCGCCCGCTCCTTGCCGCCGAGCTCAGCGGCGAGCTGTTTGAGCTCGTGTTCACGCCGGGCGGCGAGGACGAGGCGGTAACCCTCGGCGGCGGCTGCCTTGGCGCTGGCGGCGCCGATGCCGCTGGAGGCGCCGGTGATGAGCAGGACTGGGTCGTCGGCCATTGCGAGCATCCTATGCGTCGTGGGGCTTCACTTCTCGACCTGATCTGAGGCCAAGGGTCGTCGCCTGTCAAAATTGACCTTGATGGATCCCGATCGCAAGCGAAAAATCCGTCTCGTCGTTGCGCTGACGGCCGCGGTCTTACTCGCCACAGGACTCGTCTACACCTCCTTCAGCGCCTCGAGCGAGGCCAAAGAGCCCTCTGAGTTGATGGGCGTGAGCGGTGGCAAATACGACCTCACCGGCGAGGTCGCTGACAATTCTGTCTCGCACGATGGCACTGAGCTCAGCTTCGAGGTCGCCGACCGCGACGACCCCTCGGCAACGATTCCGGTGCTCTACACGGGGACGATCCCCGACCCCTTCCGCGAAGGCCGGGAGGTGATCGTTTCGGGCACCGTCGAGGACGGCACATTCGTCGCCGAGCACGACAGCCTGATCACCAAGTGCCCGTCGAAGTTCGCCGACGAGGCTGCGGCCGATCCCGAGCACGTCGTCATCGAGTAACCGCGGCGGCGGGACAATGAGCCGGCGCGTTCTCCGATGCCGATGTGGCTGAGCGCTAGTTCTGCAGCTCGGCGTTGATCTCGGTGATGATGCGGTCGAACTCCGTCTGCGACTCCGTACCGGCGGCCGTTATCGCCGTCGCGCCCTCCTGCAGCTCGGCCGGATCGTCGCTCGAAAGCAGCTGAGCCGCGTCGTCGATCTGCGTCTCGACGTCTTCGAGCAGCGCCACGAGCTCGTCGTGGAGGTCTGCGACGTCTTCAGGGGGGTCGATCGCCGCGATCGTCTCGGCGCCATCACCGAATACCGCCGCCATCGCTTCGGCGCCTTCGACGGCAGCTTCAGGGTTGTTGGAGTTGGCCGCCGGGATCTCGCTGGCAGCCTGCGTGATCTCGCCGACAATCTCGATCTGGGCGCCGTTGACGGCGTCGACGTAGTCGTTTGACTCCTCGGCATCGCCGCCACAGCCCGCGACCAGCGCACCCGCGGCGATCAGCGCTGTGACACCGGAGACCGCCTTGCTCGCTCCGCTCATTCTCCCTCTCCTGTCAGTGGTGGACGAGGCCTCACCGCCCCGGCTCAGCCGCCGCCACTCTAACCCGAGGAGCCACGTTGCGATAATCGGCTTTCGATGATCGAGCTCGGTGCCGCGTGCCTGATCGCATCCCCGTTTACCTGCCTCTACGCGGGCGGCGCGGCACTGCTTGGAGCCCGGCGCGCCGACCGCCGCCTGGTCGATTCCTCGCGACGCGCGATCTATGCCCTCTGCGCGCTGTTGACGGTCTCAGTCGTCGTGCTCGAGGCCGCGTTCTTGCGCTCGGACTTCTCCGTCGACCTCGTCGCCGGGCACTCCTCGACAACGACGCCGCTCGGCTACAAGATGACCGCACTCTGGGGCAGCCAAGGCGGTTCGCTGCTGCTCTGGGCATGGGTGCTGTCGATCGCCTCCAGTGGCGTACTCTGGATGACGCGCTCCAAACACCGCGAGGTCGTGCCCTACGCAACCGCGGTTCTGGCCGGGATCGGCCTCTTCTTCGTCTCGCTGATGCTGTTCGCCGACGGCGCCAACCCATTTGCGCGGCTCGACCCGGTGCCGGCGGAGGGCGCCGGGCTGAACCCGCTGCTGCGCCACCCGGCGATGGCGATCCATCCGCCGATGCTGTACTCGGGCTACGTCTTATTTTCGATTCCGTTCGCATTTGCGATCGGCGCGCTGATCAGCCGGCGCCTCGATTCGAGCTGGATCCGCTCGACCAGGCGTTTCGCGCTCGTCGCCTGGATCTTCCTCTCGATCGGCGTCCTCCTCGGAGCCCGCTGGTCTTACTCGGAGCTCGGCTGGGGCGGTTACTGGGGCTGGGACGCGGTCGAGAACGCTTCGCTGATGCCGTGGCTGCTTGGCACCGCCTTCCTGCATTCGGTGATGGTTCAGGAGAAGCGAGGCATGCTCAAAGTCTGGAACGTATCGCTGATCGTCGCCACCTTCACCCTCTGCCTACTGGGGACTTTTCTCGTGCGCTCGGGGATCCTCGAGTCGATTCACGCGTTCGGGGCCTCGACCGTGGGCGGCCCGCTGCTGGGGCTGATTGCGGTCGTCATCGTCGGCTCGGCGGCGTTGATCATCTCCCGGCTCGGCGACCTGCGGTCGGAGCGGCGCCTGGAGTCGCTGGCCTCGCGTGAGTCGATCTTTCTCGTCAACAATCTGCTCTTGGTAGGCCTCTGCGCCGTGATCTTCTGGGGCACCTTCTTCCCCCTGATCTCCGAGGCGATCACCGGTCAGCGCTCCTCGCTGGGTTCGCCGTGGTTCGACGCCTACACGGCCCCGCTTGCGATCGTCCTCGTCCTCTTCACCGGCATCGGGCCACTGCTGGCATGGCGCAAGATCAGCGCTGGAGCGTTCTGGCATCTGGTCCGCGTGCCGATCGCCATCGCCGCCGCCGCGACAGTTGCCGTTGCCCTGCTCACCGATGCGCTCTCCGAGCCGATGGCGCTGGCTCTGTTTGCCTTCGCGTTCTTCGCCCTGGCGGCGCTGATGGCCGAGTTCTGGCGCGGTGCCGCAGCACAGCGCTCGCTTTCGGGCGGATCGCGGGCCGGCGCCCTGGCCGGGGTCGTCAGCCGAAACCGCCGCCGCTACGGCGGCTACATCGTTCATGCGGGGATCGCGATCCTGTTCGTCGCTGTCGCCGCCTCGTCGAGCTTTCAGACGAGCGCCGATCTGCGCCTGCTGCCTGGCGAAAGCGGTCAGGTCGACGACTTCACGGTCACCTACGTCGAGCCCGACGCCGTCATCGATGGTGAGGAGGAGCGCCTCACGTTCAGCGCCCTGTTGCGAGTCGAGCGAGATGGCGAGAACTACGCGACGCTGACGCCCTCGCGCAACTACTACTCAGCCAACACCGCCTCCGACGCGAGCCCACTGCGCGGCTTCTTTGAGGGCGAAGCGACGAGCGAGGTCGGTCGCCGAGAGGGCATCACCGGCGACCTGTGGACGGCGATGCGACCGGATCTGGCGCCTGTCGACGAGATCATCAGCGCCGCCGACGAACGACTCGAGCGCCTCGTGCCCGAGGTTGGGCCGCAGGGCCCGACCGCGGAGCAGGTCGAAGGCATGCGCGCCTATGCCGACGCCCAGGGCCAGGCGATACAAAACTTCGCCGCTCTTTACGTCGCCAACCCGTTGCCGGTCGACTTCCGCGTCAATGTCAACCCGTTCGTGATCTGGCTTTGGCTCGGCGGCGGGATCGCGATCATCGGAGCGTTGGTAGCGGTTTGGCCGGCCCCAGAGGCCAAGCGCCGGCGCGTTTCCGATGTCTATGCCGCGCGGCTCGCCCGCGAACTCGAGCGGGCCTGACCAACGCCCACATCCGCGCCTCGCCCGTCGAGCAGCTTTCATAGCCGTCCATGGAGTTCATGCTCGCGTTCGCTCTGCTTCTCATCCTCGCCGCCTTCGTCGCGGCGCCGCTCCGGCGCGCTCGCGGCGATTCGGGCGAAAGCGGCGAGGGAGAGGATCCGCGTCGGGCAGACCTCGAGGCACGCAAGGAGGCTCTTTATCGCCAGATTCGCGACGCCGAGCTCGATCGGGCACAGGGCAAGCTCTCCGACGCCGACTTCGAGCGTCTCGACGCTGAGCTGCGCCGTGACGCGATCGCGACACTGAAAGAGATCGACGAGCTCTAGCCCGCACTCGCCGCGGATCTAAGCCCGCCGCCAGCCTGTTTCTCTACACTGCGCGCCGATGGAAGGCATCCTCAACGTGGTTCAGGTCGTGATCTCGGTGATCCTGATCTTCCTCGTGCTCCTGCACTCGGGGAAGGACTCGGGTCTGTCGGGAGCTTTTGGGATCGGTGGCGGCGGCGGCTCGTTCGGCGGCGGCTCGATGGTCGAGCAGAACCTCGACCGCTGGACCATCTTCTTCTCGATCCTCTTCGTCGTCAACACACTCGTTCTGCTCAAGATCTAATTCGCCGCGCGGCTGTCACCGGAGCACTGCTTAGCGTCGTCATCGTCGCTAGCGGGTGCGGGGGGGGCGCAGAGGGCGAGCAAGACGAAGTGCACTCGGCAGTCGCACAGCCGGGCGCGGGTGGCAGCGTCACCTGGGCATTTGCCGAGCGACCTGAAACGCTCGATCCGCTGTACGCGGACGCGCCCGGGGAAATGCTGGTGGCGCGGCAAATCCACGAGCCGCTGATGGAGGAGCTCACCGGCCCGCTCGAAGGCGATCCTACGGTTCCCGGACTCGCGCTTTCGGCTGAGCCCTCGGCCGACTGGACCGTGTGGCGGCTGCGGCTGCGCCCGGGCGTACGCTTTCAGGACGGAAGCGCGTTCAACGCCTCCGCCGTGCTGGCAAATGTCGAACGCTGGCTGGCAACGCCGGAGGGCCAAGAACTGCTGCCGGCGTTGCTCGTCGACGCGCCGACTCAGAACCTGGTGCGCTTCATCCTGCCCTTTCCCGATCGGCGATTTGATCAGACGCTCGCCTCACCACAGCTAGGGGTTCTCTCACTCGGCGCGATCGAGGCGGCTGCCGGCGGTGAGCTCGACCCGGGTGATGCGACCGATAGCGGCACCGGTCCCTTCGAACTGCGTGAGCGCGCCGGCGACCGTCTCCTCCTCGCTCGGAACACGGCTTGGTGGGGGGCTGAGCGCAGCCTCGGCCCGGGGATCGACCAGCTCGAGTTCCTCGCGGTCGCCGACGTCGACGAGCGACTGGCCCAGCTCACCGATGGCACTGTGCAGGTCGCTTCGGATCTTGGCCCGGTTGAGATCAGCCGTGTCCGCGGCGATCCGCTACTGACCGTTGTCCCCGGTGCAAATGGCACGGAAACGGCGATCGAGCGCTCGATTCGAGGCGTCCCGCCCGGCCAGGTCGCGCCGTCGCTCAATGGCATCTGGCGCACCGGCATCAACGGCGGGTAGAGCCGGTACCCCGGGCTACCATCGAATCATGAAGCAACAAATCGACAGGCTGAAGCCGCTCGAGCGGGCGCCGCGTCCGGCCGCCTCCGGGACCGACATCGGCCATGTTCACCTGAAGACCGCCGATCTCGACCGCATCCACGACTTCTACGTCGCCGTTCTCGGCTTCGATGTCGTCGCGCGGATGCCCGATGCGCTGTTTCTCTCCACCGGCGGCTACCACCACGATCTCGGCTTCAACACGTGGCAATCGCGTGGCGGCTCGCCGCCACCGCCAGGGACCACGGGCCTCTTCCACGTCGCCATTCGCTACCCGACGCGCGCCGATCTCGGCGACGCCCTCAAGCGATTGAGGGCGGCCGAGTGGCCGATCGACGGCGCCACCGACCACGGCACACACGAGGCGCTGTACTTACGCGACCCCGACGAGAACGGCCTCGAGCTCTATTGGGACCGCGCCGCTGAGGATTGGCCGGTCGACGAGAAAGGTCATCTCGGTTTCGTCGGCGCGCGCGTGGACCTCGAGGACCTACTCGCCGCTGCCGGCTGACGCATAACCGGTTTCTTGAAAGGTCTACCCGGTGTCGAGGTCGGCGGCCAGCCAGAAGCCGAGGGTCGCCGTAGCCAAGGCGATGACTACGGGTACGAAGATGCTCGAGTACGGTCGGCGAGGCGTTGCACCGGCGCCTTGCCGGTCTGAGCTTCCGTGACCAAGCGGGTTATCTGCGCTAGTGCGGTCTCGGCGCTGTCGCGCGTCGCCCTGCCAGGCCGCCTCCGCCGCCGAGGGCTCAAAGCAACATTCCCTGTGTGTTACAGGGACGTTCTAGTGCCTTTAAGTAGACGCTATTCGAACCCCTCGGTCAGGGAGGCGATTCAGCGACTGCACCGACTTCTGTCCTGAAGACTCAGATGAGCCACGCTGCTTCCTTTGCGGGCAGAGTCGCTTTCACGCGGGAGGAGGAGCGCCCGTCGATCCCCGGCTCGCTGCCCCTGCGCATGGAATGCAGAAGGTTTCGCGGGATACTGC
>CAJDUA010000065.1_pt1 | contig 11269 bp, 12 predicted proteins | sample 7390011 | NCBI WGS metagenome assembly CAJDUA01 (sample SAMEA7055673, study PRJEB34461) | soil metagenome | biome: terrestrial ecosystem; feature: Peninsula; material: soil | place: Antarctica | collected 2016 | reverse complement strand
AGAAGGCGGCGCCCGGGTCGATGTAATCGATGTCGGAGGCAGCGATCACGGTCAGCTCGCCGCCCTGCTGGGCGTCGGCGGGTGCCTCGGTGGGGGCAGGGAATTGCGTGAGACCGGCATCGGTTGCGCTCGTGTCGTCGGCGCTCGTGCTGGTCTCCTCGTCGCCGCACGCCGATACGGTCAGCGCCAAAGCGACGATGGCGCCCAGCGCAAGCAGCCACTGCAGCTTGATTCGCATCGTCTGTCCTTTCTGTTGGTGTTCGGTTGGAAAAGTCGCGTTCATCTAATGCCTCTCTTCGCTCTTGGGTTAAGCGCATCCTGCAGTGCGTCGCCGACGAAGTTGAAGGCGAGCACCGTGAACAGCAGGGCGAGGCCCGGGAAGAGCATGTACCACCAAGCGTCGGCGAAGATGGGCTGGGCGCCGGAGATCAGCTGCCCCCAGCTCGGCTGCTCGGTGACCCCGACCCCGAGGAAGGAGAGGGCCGCCTCGTAGAGGATCACCTGCGGGATCAGGATCGAAGCGTAGACGATGATCGGCGCGGTCAGGTTCGGCAGCAGCTCGCGGAAGATGATCCGTGTGTTTGAGGCGCCCATCGAGCGCGAGGCCTCGATGAACTCCTTCTCGCGCAGCGACAGCACCTGGCCGCGGACGATCCGGGCCATGTAGGTCCAGCTCGTGAACGAGATCACCGCGATCACGACGCCGATCCCGGGCTTGATCAGCCCCCCGAGGCAGCCCGCCCCGCCGCCCTTGGTCTGTCCCAGCGTGCAGGCGGCGGCGAGGCCGGTGGCGAGAAGCAGGTAGGGGATCGCCAGCAGGACGTCGACGCTGCGCGAGATCAGCGTGTCGACCCACCCCCGGAAGTAGCCGGCAAGCAGGCCCGCGACGATCGAAGACGTCGCGGCCCAGTTGGTCGACGCCGAAGAGGTGATTCCCGCTGGGGCCGGTGGGGGTGGCGAAGAACGGATCGAGGGCGCCGGTGTCGCGCTCGTCGGGACCGGGCGCGCCGAAGATGCTGGTCACGACCGGGGCGAGGGCCGCGACCAGAATCAGCAGGAGGATGAAGACGAGGGCCGCGAGCGCGAGCCGATCCTCGCGAAAGCGCCACCAGAAGAGCTCCCATGGCGATCTGGCGGGAAGCATCGCACCGCCGGCCAGCAGCTCGCCGGAGCCCGCGACCGCCGTCGGGCGATCTTCTCGAAAGTTCCCGGCTACCAACCTTTACTTGCCTATCGTCCTCTTCACGCAGGGCCCCCGCTCGGCGAGACCCGTCAAACAGTAGCCGAGTCGGGGGACGCCTGCCCACCCCTGGCGCGCAAGGGCGAAGACGCTCACGGTTGCGGGGTTGCCCCGAATTTCGTGCCCCGATGCCAAGTAGCCGGCGAAGTCGGGACAAACGTCCTACCAGATCGGACCCTTGTCAGTCCGTTCGCCGCGGCGCTTTGAACTGGCCCCGCATGACCGCATCCCAGGCGCGGTCTGGTAACAGATGAGATCGCACGATCGATCACCTTGGCGACGCTTTCGGGCCCGGCGCCGAGGTGGCGCATCGGGCCTTCATAGGCACCGGTCGTGGTCGCGCCGACCATCGCGTTGAACTCGGCGTACGGGTCCCCGGAGGCCGTCGCCCCGGTGTCGGCGAGCGAGCCCGCCGCGGTCTCGCCGAAGTTGGTGATGATCAGCCCAGGCTCGACGATCACCACCTTGATCCCGAAGCCCGAGACCTCGAAGCGAAGCGCGTCGGAAAGGGCCTCGACGGCGTACTTGGTCGCGTGGTATGCCCCGCCGCCGGGAAAGGTCAGCTTGCCGCCCATCGAGCTCAAGTTGACGATGTGCCCGCGCCCGGCGTCGCGCATGCCGGGCAACACGAGCTGGCACATCCGCACCAGCCCGAAGACGTTGGTCTCGAACTGTGCTCGCAGGCGCTCCATCGGCAGCGTTTCCAACGCTCCCGACTGCGAATAGCCGGCGTTGTTGACGAGCGCGCCGATCGGGCCGCACTCGCTCTCAACCGCATGCACGGCAGCGCTCATCGAGCCCTCGTCGTTGACGTCGAGGGGCAGCGTCTTGCAGCCGGCGTCGGCGAGGTCGACGATCTGCTCGGGCTTTCTCGCTGTGGCATACACGCGGCGGCCCTGGCCGACGAGATGTAGAGCGGTCGCGTGGCCGATGCCCGACGAGCATCCGGTGATCAGCACCGCGCCCTTGACTTCATTCATCAGTCAGCTCCTTCGCTGGTATCCAGATCTCGGTGAGTCTGTCACTTCGTCAGCGAACGATGACCTTGCCCTTCATGCCCACGTCGCCGTGGATCTCGCACATGTACCTGTATGTCCCGGCTTTGGCGAAGCTGCGTTTGACGGATTGCGAGCCGTCGAGCGGTTCGTCGAGCTTGCCGTCCTTGAACGTGACCGTGTGAATGCCCGAGACGCGCTTCCAGGTCACTTTCTCGCCCTCGTTTATGGCGCACTAAAGTCCGCGGCGATGCGAGCGGTGACCTTTCAAGGTGTCGGCGAGGTGCGGATCGAAGATGTCCCCGAGCCCGAGCTGAAAGCACCCGACGAGGCGATTGTCCGCGTCGAGGCGAGCGGTGTCTGCGGCTCGGATCTTCACATCTACCACGGGCGAATCGCGATCGAGCAGGGCTTCACGCTTGGCCACGAGTACGTCGGCACGGTAACGGCGGTCGGCGACGAGGTCTCGCGGGTGGCAGAGGGCGATCGCGTTCTCGGCACCTATTGCACTGCCTGTGGCGAGTGCTTCTTCTGCCTACGCGACGACTTTCACAAGTGCGACTACGGCCGCGTCTTCGGCCACGGCGCCACGCTGGGCTCGCTGCAGGGCGCCCAGGCCGAACTGCTCGCGGTGCCAAACGCGAACCTCACCCTGCGAAAGGTTCCCGAGGGGATGAGCGACGACATCGCGCTGTTTGCCGGCGACGTCATGGGCACCGGCTTTCACGCCGTTGCCGAGACCGGCGTCGGACCGGACTCCACGGTCGCGGTGCTCGGCCTCGGGCCGGTCGGCCTATGCGCGGTGCAGGCTGCGCTGGCCGAGGGCGCGGCGAAGGTGATCGCCATCGACACGGTCTCCGAACGCCTCGAGCTCGCCCGATCGCTGGGCGCCGAGGCGGTCCACCTGACTGAGGAAGATCCGCGCGCGGCTGTCAAGGCGGCGACCGAGAAGCGCGGTGTCGATGCCGCGATCGACGCTGTCGGCCATCCCGACGCGCTCAACCTCGCCTGTCGGCTGACGCGAAAGGCGGGAACCGTGTCGGCAACCGGCGTCTACGCCGAGCGCATGGAGCTGCACATGGGCATCGTTTGGATCAAGGCGCTTACGCTGAAGACGGGCCATGCCAACGTGATCAAGCACGTCGACCCCGTGCTCGAGCGCCTCGCCTCGGGCGCCCTCGACCCGAGCCCGCTCGTGACCCACCACATGAAGCTCGACGACGCGGCCGAGGCTTACGACGTCTACGACCGCCGCGAGGCGTTGAAGATCGTGCTGACTCCATGAGGCGGAGTCCGATCACTTGGGATCATTTTGAAGCTCTCGATATGCGCGTCGGGCGTGTGACCGCGGTCGAGGACTTTGCCGAGGCCCAAAGGCCTGCATGGAAGCTGACGCTCGATTTCGGTGAGGAGATCGGCGTCAGGCGTTCCTCGGCGCAGATCACGAATTACACGCGCGAGGAGCTCGAGGGCCGCAGCGTGGTCGCCGTCGTCAACTTCGCGCCGAAGCAGATCGGGCCGTTCATGTCGGAGTGTCTGGTGCTCGGCGCGGTCGGCGTTGACGGGACAGTGATCTTGCTGGCGCCCGACGAGGGCGCTGCCCTCGGCGATCGCATCGCCTGAGCGGCTGGCGTGGGTCCGGTCGGCTTAGGCGTCAGCCGGGACCGGCCTCGATCTCGCCCTCGGGGTAGGCGAGATGGATCTGACGCCGGGCGACGACGATGAACTCGCGCTCTTCGCCGGTCGCGTCGCTGGAGTCGATCGGTGTGATCGTGGCATTGATCAGCGGCACGAAAGCGAGATCGCCGCGGTTGAGGTAATCCGAGAGACGGCTTCGATAGCCCTCTTTCGGCAAGGTCAGGTCGCCGCTGATGCGGTGGCGCGCGGTCTCGAGGACGATCCGTTCGATGCGGTGATCCATGTCGGTCAACCTATCGGCAGCGTGCGCATTCAACCCTAGTCTCGGTTCGTCGATGCCCAAACGGGTAACTGTTGATTGTGGCCACAGCTTCAGATCTGCTCAAGACTTATCTCCAAGACCATCACGCCGGATCGGTGGTCGGTGTCGAGCTCGCCAAGCGCTCGGCTGACTCCAACTCCGATTGGTCTCATGGCGCCGAGATCGCGGACCTTCGTGACGAGATTGCCACCGACAGGGAAGCTCTGGAGAGGGTCATGGACCACCTCGGCGTCAGCTCGAGCAAGGTCAAGGATGGTCTCGGCTGGACCGGTGAGAAGCTCGGACGGCTGAAGCCCAACGACCACCTGCTCACCAGGTCGCCGCTGTCGCGCGTGATCGAGCTCGAGGGCTTGGTGGTCGGCGTTACCGGCAAGGGCGCCCTGTGGGACGCATTGCGCACGGCCATCGGAGACAGCATCGGCGGCGTCGACATCGCTGAGCTGTCCGCCCGCGCCGATTCGCAGTGCTCGAGGCTGGAAACGCTGCGTCGCGCGGCCGCGGCCGAGGCGTTCGCGGCTGCAGGCACTCAGGCCTAGCGGCGCCGGCATACTCCCAGTAGGCCTATTCGTTTCGGCCGCCCCTGCCGCCGAAACCTGCGGCCAGCGCGCGAGCGAAAGTAGATTGCTACGGTGACGTAGCTTTGCTCTGCCGACCATTCACACGTCTCCGCGGGCCCACCGCATGAATGCCGCCGAACTGGGGATGTCGCTGGGGTTGCGCGCGCTCAACCGCGTCGCAGGCCTCGAGCTGCTCGACCGCATCGGCATGCGAAACCGCGCCGAGGCGCTGCTCTACTCGGCAACCAAGAACGGCTTCCGTGCCGCTGAGGGCGCCGGGCGCACCTTCAACGGCCCCGGCCCCAGGCTATCGGCCCCGGCCCGCCAGGCCCGAGGCGAGCGCGCCGCGGCGTTTGATCTCAGCCCCACCGATGAGCAACAGATGATGCGCGAGGCGATCGGCGATTTCGCCCAAGCGAAGCTGCGCCCCGCCGCGCTCGCCGCAAACGATGCCTGCGCCGCCCCGATCGAACTTCTCCGACAGGCAAACGAGCTTGGCGTGGCGATGCTCGGCGTGCCCGGGGAGCTCGATGGCGCCTTCGAGGAGCGCTCGGCTGTGACCTCCGTGCTCGTCGCCGAGCAGCTCGCGCGCGGCGACATGAGCCTTGCGCTCGCGATCCTCGCCCCGGCCGCGGTCGGCACCGCGATCGGTCTCTGGGGCGATGCCGACCAGCAGAGCACCTATCTGGCGCCTTTTGCCGGCGACGATCCGCCAGCCGCTGCACTGGCGATGATCGAGCCGCGGCCGTTGTTCGACCCTCTCGAGCTCGAGACCAAGGCCACGGCGAGTGGGGACGGATACGTCCTAAGCGGTGCCAAGTCGCTCGTTCCCCGCGCCGCCGACTCCGAGCTCTTCGTCGTCGCCGCGGAGCTCGATGGCCGCGGGCCGGCGCTGTTGATCGTCGAGGCCGAGGAGAAGGGCATCGTGTTCGAGGCCGAGCCGGCGATGGGGCTGCGTGCCGCCGGCACGGGGCGGCTGCAATTCGACGGCGTCAAGCTCGGCCCGGGCGCCCTGCTCGCCGACGCCGAGCCGGCTGCCTACCGCGAGTGCGTGCGCCTGGCGCGACTCGGTTGGTGCGCCCTTGCCGTTGGCACGTCGCAGGCGGCGCTCGACTACCTGATCCCCTACGTCAACGAGCGCATAGCCTTCGGCGAGCCGATCTCAAACCGACAGGCCGTCGCCTTCGATGTCGCCAATGTCGCGATCGAGCTCGAGGGCATGCGACTCGCCACCTACCGAGCCGCAAGTCGGGCCGACCAAGGCCTGGACTACTCGCGCGAGGTCGCGCTGGCGCGACGGCTGGCGACGACGAAGGCCATGCAGATCGGCTCCGACGCCGTTCAGCTTCTCGGCGGGCACGGCTACATCACCGAGCATCCGGTCGAGCGCTGGTACCGCGACCTGCGTGCTGCCGGGCTGATGGAGGGGGCGTTGCTCGTCTGAGCGGCGTCTAGCGAACAGGTATTCAATGATCAACCTCGAGATTCCGAAGAAGTTCAAGACCCTGGTCGGCCAGGCCAACCAGGTCGCGACCGAGATCCTGCGGCCGAACTCACGCAAGTACGACCGCGCCGAGCACACCTATCCGAAAGAGCTCGACATGCTCGCGGCGCTCATCGACGGCATGAACGCCGGCTCCGACCTCGGTGGAGCCGGTGCCTCAGGTGTGCGCCGCTCCAGTAACGGCGATACCGGTAATCGCAACGGCTCGAACATGTCGACCGTCCTCAGCGTGATCGAGATGTGTTGGGGCGATGTCGGCCTGACGCTTTCGATGCCGCGTCAGGGCCTGGGCAACTCGGCGATCGCCTCGGTCGCCGATCACTCGCAGCTCGAACGCTACGACGGCAAATGGGCGGCGATGGCGATCACCGAGCCCGAGGCCGGGTCTGACTCCGCCGCGATCCGCACCACCGCCGAGCTCGATGGCGACTCATACGTGCTCAACGGCGAGAAGATCTACGTCACCGCCGGAGAGCGCGCGGACCTCGTTGTCGTCTGGGCCACGCTCGACCGCGCGCAGGGCAGAGCCGCGATCAAGTCGTTCGTCGTCGAGCGCTCCAACCCGGGTCTGATCCTCGACCGCCTCGAGCACAAGCTCGGGATCAGGGCGTCCGACACCGCCGCCTTTCGTCTCGAAAATTGCCGCGTGCCGAAGCAGGACCTGCTCGGCAGCCCCGAGATCGACACGAAGAAGTCGTTTGCCGGCGCGATGCAGACCTTCGACAACACCCGGCCGCTGGTGGCCGGCATGGCCGTAGGACTCGCCCGTGCTTGCCTCGAGCGCACGCAGGATCTGCTCGGGGGTGCCGGCGTCGACGTCGACTACGACCGCCCGCTGCACTCACAGTCTGCAGTCGCGGCCGAGTTGATCGAGCTCGAGTCCGATTGGGAGGCGGCACACCTGCTCACCCTGCAGGCGGCGTGGATGGCAGACAACTCGAAGCCGAACTCCTTGCAGGCGTCATACGCGAAGGCGAAGGCCGGACGCAGTTGCGTCGACATCGCCCTGCGGTGCGTTGCGCTGTGCGGCACCGTCGGCTACGGCGAGGACGAGTTGCTCGAGAAATGGTCGCGCGACGCGAAGATCCTCGACATCTTCGAGGGCACCCAGCAGATCCAACTTCTTATCATCGCTCGGCAGCTTCTCGGCAAGACCTCAGCTGAGCTCAAGTAGCCGCGAGCTTTTTCGCACCGCGCCACACCTACGCGAAGCAAAGGAAGAACTTGAACGCAAAGACACGTCCCGTCGCCATCCTCGCCGGCAACCGGATTCCGTTCGCCCGCTCCAACGGCGCCTACGCCAAGGCCTCCAATCAAGACATGTTCACGGCCGCCCTCGACGGGCTGGTTGAGCGCGCCGGCCTCAGCGGCCAGCGCCTCGGCGAAGTTGCCGCCGGCGCCGTGCTCAAGCACAGCCGCGACTTCAATCTCACGCGTGAGTGCGTACTTGGCTCGAAGCTCTCGCACGAGACCCCGGCCTACGACATCGGCCAGGCCTGCGGCACCGGCCTCGAGGCGGCGATCTTGGCGGCGAACAAGATCGCTCTCGGGCAGCAGGACTCAGCCATCGCGGGCGGCGTCGACACGACCTCCGACGCGCCGATCGCGCTCAACGACGACCTGCGCGAGATCCTGCTCGAGCTCAACAACGCGCGCTCCACCACCGACAGGCTGAAGGCCGTCGCGAAGCTTCGCCCCGGTCAGATCGTGCCCGAGATCCCGCGCAACGCCGAGCCGCGCACCGGGCTCTCGATGGGCGAGCACACGGCGACCATGGCGAAAGAGTGGGGGGTGACCCGGCTCGAGCAGGACGAGCTCGCGGCCGCGAGTCACCGGAACCTCGCCGCCGCCTACGACCGCGGCTTCATGGACGACCTGCTCACGGCTTATCTCGGGCTCGAGCGCGACCAGAACCTGCGTGCCGACTCAACGGTCGAGAAGCTGGCGAAGCTTCGGCCGGTTTTTGGCGGCGAAGACGGGACGATGACGGCAGGGAACTCGACGCCGCTTTCAGACGGCGCCTCGGCGGTGCTGCTGGCAAGCGACGAATGGACCAAGGCGCACGGACACACACCACTCGCGTACTTCACCGATGCCGAAACCGCGGCCGTCGACTACGTCGGCAAGAAGGAAGGCCTGTTGATGGCGCCGGCCTACGCGGTGCCGAGAATGCTCGCCCGCAACAAGCTCACGCTTCAGGACTTCGACCTCTACGAGATCCACGAAGCGTTCGCAGCGCAGGTGCTGTGCACGCTCAAGGCCTGGGAGGACCCGGTGTTTTGCAAGCAGCGACTCGGCCTCGATAAGCCGCTCGGGGTGATCGACCGCGCCAAGCTCAACGTCAACGGCGGCTCACTTGCCGCAGCGCACCCGTTTGCCGCCACCGGCGGACGCATCGTCGCCGGCCTCGCCAAGGCGCTCGACGAGCGCGGTGGCGGCCGTGGGCTGATCTCGATCTGCGCCGCTGGTGGCCAAGGCGTGGTCGCGATCGTCGAGCGCAACGCGACCACCCCCAGAGGCTCGAAGCGATGAGCGACCTTTACTCGCAGGTCGTGAACAGTCGCATCGGCGGCCTCGTAGCGTCGAACGTGGGCCTGCCCCAGCCGGTGGAGCTCGACCGCTTCGTCGAGGGCGCGCCCGTGATCAGAGGCGAGGTCCTTCTCGGAGCAGCGCCTGGTGGACGCCTTTCCGCGCCGCTTGCCGGCGTGCTCGTCTCGATCGGCGCCGCGGTTCGAACCGAACTCGAGGGCGATGTTCGCGCCGCAGTCGGCGAGACCGGCATCGACGCCTCGGTCTGGAACCCCGACGCCGCCGGCGACCAGCGCTTCAAGGCGCTGGTCTTCGACGCCTCTGGGATCGGTGACTCGACGCAGTTGCGTCAGCTCTGGGAGTTCTTTGGCCCGACGATCCGCCGGGTCGAGACCTCTGGGCGCGTAGTGGTGCTCGGGACCGCGCCTGAGGATTGCCCCACGCCCCGCGCGGCGACGGCGCAGCGCGCTCTCGAAGGCTTCGTGCGCTCCGTCGGCAAGGAGGTTCGCCGCGGCGCCTGCGCGCAGCTCGTCTACGTCGCGCCCGGCGCTGAGGAACAGCTCGAATCGACGCTCAGGTTCTTGCTCTCGCCGCGCTCGGCCTACGTCTCGGGCCAGGTCGTGCGGGTCGGGCCTTCCGAGCGCCGTCCCGAGATCGACTGGGAGCGCCCGCTTGGTGGCAAGGTGGCGCTCGTCACCGGCGCCTCGCGGGGGATCGGCGCCGAGGTGGCAAGGGTGCTTGCCCGCGACGGCGCCCACGTCGTCGGCCTCGACATTCGGCCGCTCGAGCCCGACCTCGACCGGCTCATGGGCGAGATCGGCGGCTCCTCGATTGCCGTCGACATCACCACCGTGGAGGCCCCGAAGCTGATCGCGGACCACCACGCGGCCGAGCATGGCGGCGTCGACATCGTCGTCCATAACGCCGGCGTCACCAAGGACAAGACGCTCGGTCGCATGGATGAGGAGCGCTGGCAGGTGCTGATGGAGATCAACCTCTCCTCGGAGGAGCGCATCAACGATGAGCTTGTCGAGCGCAACCTGCTTCGCGCCGACGGCCGCGTGATCTGCGTCTCCTCGATCTCGGGGATCGCCGGCAACGCCGGCCAGACCAACTACGCAACGTCGAAGGCGGGCGTGATCGGCATGGTGCAGTCGATGGCGCCGGTGTTCGCCGAGCGCCAGGCAACGATCAACGCCGTGGCCCCCGGCTTCATCGAGACGGCCATGACCGCGGCGATGCCGATCGCAACGCGTGAGGCCGGCAGGCGGATGAACTCGCTGAACCAGGGCGGCTTGCCGCTCGACGTCGGCGAGGCGGTCGCATGGTTTGCCAGCCCCCGATCGGCTGGCGTCAACGGCAACGTCGTCCGTGTTTGCGGGCAGAGCCTGATCGGCGCATGAGCGCGCGGAGGTTCGAAGGCGCGCCGTCGGCGCTGCCGATCTACGCCCGCGCAGGGTTGGGTGCGATTCCGGGAAGTGGTCGTCTCCCTTTCCTCGCCGGTGGCGGCGGCGACGTGCCCGAGACCGTCTTCGAGCTCGACCGTGTCACCGTCGATCTGGACCGCCTCGCGGCCTACTGCCGCGTTTGCGGCTTCGCCTTGCGCGAGACGCTGCCGGCGACCTACCCGCACATCCTCTCTTTCCCGCTGCATATGGCGCTGATGACAGATTCGAGCTTCCCGCTGCCCGCGATCGGCCTCGTCCACTTCGCCAATGAGATCACCCAAAAGCGGCCGATTCGAGTCGGCGAGGAGCTTTCGCTTCGGGTGCGCTCAACCAAGCTCGAGCCGCATCCGAAGGGACGAACGTTCACGCTTGTGACCGAGGCTCGCGTCGGGGGCGAGGTGGTGTGGGAATCGCGCAGCACGAACCTTCAGCGCGGTGGCTCCGGCGGTGGCGAGACTTCTGGGAATGAAGGAGAAATGTCGAACGCAAAGGGGGTGACCGAGGGCGTCGACATGGCCATGCTCACGACCGAGGCCGAATGGGATCTCGGCGGCGACCTCGGCCGCCGCTACGCCGCCGCCTCGGGCGATCGCAACCCGATCCATCTCTACGGGCTGACGGCGAAGGCGTTCGGCTTTCCTCGCCAGATCGCCCACGGCATGTGGACAAAAGCGCGTTGTCTCGCTCAGCTCGAGTCGCGCCTGCCGAACTCGTTCACGGTCGAGGTCGCCTTCAAGCGCCCGATCCTCTTGCCGGGCAAGGTCGAGTTCGCCAGCGAGGCCGGGGACGGGGGTGCGATCGCTTTCGGCGTTCGCGCCCGCGATGGCGCTTCACACCTAGCCGGCTTTACGGCCCCCTGACCGAGAACGGCAGCCAAAGCACGACTATGGGACGCAAGCTGCCGCTCGGCGCTCGGTCATAGGCCCAGCCGGCTGCGCAGGGCCGGCGCGCGCAGCGAATCCACCACCGCGTCGGCCTCGTCGAGCTCGATGCCCTCGAGCGAGGGTACGCCGATCACGGTGAGCCCGGCCGCGAC
>CAJDUA010000060.1_pt1 | contig 11820 bp, 11 predicted proteins | sample 7390011 | NCBI WGS metagenome assembly CAJDUA01 (sample SAMEA7055673, study PRJEB34461) | soil metagenome | biome: terrestrial ecosystem; feature: Peninsula; material: soil | place: Antarctica | collected 2016 | reverse complement strand
CTCGGTCAGCTCGCGCTCGCGCTTGGTAAAGCTGACGACGAGCTCGCGCATGCGCTTTCGACTCAGCATCAGCGACCAAAACCCCGACATCGGCCCCTCGACGTAGAGGCGGTGAGTGACCTCGACGCTCGACCGTCCCGGATTCATCCGGTGCTCGTGGCCCAGGCGTGCGCCGGGGAACTTCGCCTCGTCGACGAACAGATGCTGCTGCTCGAGTTCGATCACATTGAATTTGACCGTGCCGCCACGCTTGAACTTCACCCTCGCCTCGGCCCCTACCCGCAGCTCTCCCTCGACCTCAGCGCTCTCGATCTGCTCGTTCCAATCCGCCCACCGCGACGGATCGGCCCAAAGCGACCAAATCGCCGCTGCGTCGACGGCGATCCGCTCAGTATGGATAGCCTCAAACACCCCGCCGAGGCTAGCGACGAAGTCGCGGTGAGGGCGTTAGAGACCTGCCGATTCGTAACGCACCTCCACCCGCGGGAAACGTCGCCGAAGGCGACCTCCGGCGGAGTTATTCCCGAGGCTGCCGGCGGAGTTACTTATGTCGGAAGGGGCGAGCCGGCGAAAGCGAAGAACCAGATCATCATTGCGATCGAGGCGACGATCGCCGTGCCGACGAACGTGGCCTCGACCGGGCTCAGCTTGGCGTTGCCCGGCCGATAGGGCTCGTCGCGCATGCTGCGAAGCCATGGATATCGCGTCGGCGCGCGACGTGCGCCGCTTTCGCCCTGCGATCTCTGCTGAATCGAGGCAGCGACGATGAGCACGATGAGGTAACTAAAGATGATCCCGAAGACCAAGATCACCGCGGTGCTCGATTCGACCCCCTGCGCCCCGCGCGAGCCCTGAATCGCAGATCCGACCCAGATCCAGAACAAGGGAATACCGGCGCCAATGAAGATCGCACCGATGATCTCCAAGAAGAAGCGTCCGGTCTTTCCGCTCGCAGCCCTGACGCGGTTTGCCATGGTAAGAAGGTAGCGGGCACCGGGGTCGCGAACTATGTCTTGTGTCACACGCATCAAAGCCGCGCCCACCGCTCCCTGAGGGCCCATTCTTGGTCGTCGGGATGGCCCGGTCCGGGATTGCTGCCGCTCGCCTGCTCGCCGCGCGCGGCGAGATTGTGATCGGCACAGATTCGGCATCCCCGGTTGGTGTGCGCAGGCTTGTCGAGACGGGCGTCGAAGTGGTCTTGGATGTTGACGGATCCGAACTCGTTGAGCGCGCGGGCTGTGTCGTCAAAAGCCCTGGCGTTCCCGCTGAAGCGCCGGCGATCGTCGCCGCCCGAGAGCGAGGGATACCCGTCATCGGCGAGCTCGAGCTCGCATGGCGACTGCTTCCCAACCGATTCGTCGCGGTGACGGGAACCAACGGCAAGACGACCGTGAGCGAACTCCTCGGCCATCTCTGGCGCGCCGCCGAGATGCCCGTTGCGGTCGCCGGCAATGTCGGCACGCCGCTGTCCTCGTTGGCCGCAACCGCGCTCGACCCGCAGACCACGATCGTTTGCGAAGCATCGAGCTTCCAGCTCGAAGACGCCGTTGACTTCGCCCCCGAGGTCGGCACCCTGCTCAACGTCGCTTCCGACCACCTCGACCGCCACGGCACCGTTGGGGCCTATACGGAGGCAAAGCTGCGGCTCTTTTCGAGTCAGACCCACGGCGATCTCGCGGTTGTCGGCACGCCCGAGATTGCGAGCTTCGGCACGAGGCTCGGCGCGGGCACGCTGATCTCCTTCGGCCGCGACGCCGAAGCTGACGCGGCTCTCAGAAACGATGCGATCCACTGGCGCGGCGAGCGCCTTGTCGGCACCGACCAACTGCGGCTGCTGGGCGCCCACAACGCGCTCAATGCGACCGCCGCAGCCGCCACCGCGCTTGCCGCAGGCCTCGACACCGATGCGGTGCGCGCCGGCCTCAGCAGCTTCGAGGGGGTTGCCCACCGACTCGAACCGGTGGCCGAGATCGGCGGCGTCCTCTATGTCAACGACTCGAAGGCGACCAATGTTGCCGCGGCCGAAGTCGCCTTGCGCTCTTTCGACGGCGGCGTACGCGCGATCCTCGGCGGCAGTCTCAAGGGCGAGCGCTTCGATGGTCTCGCCGAGGCCGTCAGCGAGCGCTGCGTCGCCTGCTATCTGGTCGGCGAGGCCGCCGAGCTAATCGAGCAAGATCTGCAACCCGCGTGGGATGCCGGGGTTGAGCATCGTCACTACGACGGGCTCGCCGAGGCCGTGCGCGCTGCCGCGATGCAAGCGGACTCGGATGAGGTCGTCCTCATGGCTCCGGCCTGCGCCAGCTTCGACGCCTACCGCGACTTCGAAGAACGCGGTGAGCACTTCAGGCGGCTCGTGGGGGAACTGACGTGAGCTCAGCCTCATCGAGGGCAAAGCCGCGCAAGCACGGCTCCCCCTCGGTCGAGTACTCGATGCTGCTGACCGCGACCCTGTGCCTGCTCGCGTTCGGCGTCGTCATGGTCTTCAGTGCCAGTTCCACGACTCAACTCCTGGGCGAGTCGGGCGACAGTGCTTTCTACCTCAAGCGCACGCTGATCTTTGGCGTCGCGGGGCTGTTGATCCTGCGGCTGCTCGCCAATCGTGGCGTCGCTCGGGTGCGAAACGCGACGCCGCTGATCCTCGCCGCCTCGTTTGTCCTCTGCGCCGCTGTGCTCGTCCCGGGGATCGGTATGGAGGTCAACGGCTCGCGCGCCTGGATCGGTGCCGGCCCGGTTCAGGTCCAGCCGTCGGAGCTGATGAAGCTGGCCCTGATCCTCTATGGCGTATCGCTTCTGGCAAAACGCCCGAAGATGACGGCCGGAGGGATCAAGCCGTTGCTGCCCTTCCTTGGCGTCGCCGCGGCGGGTTGCGGGCTTGTCGTCCTCGGCGACCTCGGCACGGCGCTGGTGATCGCGATCGCGATCGCGGCACTGATGGTCGCGGCCGGAGTGCGCATTCGCGATGTTGCCCTGCTGGCCGCCGGCGTCGGTGCGGTGGCTTTGATCGCGATCATGATGGAGCCCTATCGAATGGCTCGGATCACGAGCTTTCTCGACCCCAGCGGGGATCCCGGCGGCGCCGGCTTCCAGCTGATCCAGGCGAAGATCGCACTTGGCTCAGGCGGCCTCTTCGGCGTTGGGCTCGGCGAGAGCCTGCAGAAGGCCTTCTACTTGCCCGAAGCCCACACCGACATGATCGCGGCGGTAATCGGCGAAGAGCTTGGGATAATGGGGATCGTGGCCCTCGTCGGCCTCTACGGAATGTTCGGCTATGCCGGCCTGCGAATCGCTCAGAACGCCCGCGACCGCTACGGCAAGCTGCTCGCCGCCGGCTTGACCTCGATGGTCATGGTGCAGGCGCTGGTGAACCTGCTCGCGGTCTTCGGCCTCGCGCCGCTGACCGGCGTGCCACTTCCATTCGTCTCCTACGGCAACGCCAGCATGCTGGTGATGCTGTGCGCGGTCGGACTGTTGCTCAACATCGCAAACGGCGGTAGCGCCGGCAGCGCTCGCAAGCCGTCGACGGGCGCTGCGAGACTGCGGGTCGTCGATGGCCGCTCCGAAAGAACACAGAGTCGCAATAGCCGCGGGGGGAACGGCCGGACACGTCGTACCGGCACTGGCGGTAGCCGACGCGCTACGCGCTGAAGGCGCCACGGTTTCGTTTCTCGGCACGCGCGACCGTGCCGAAGCCGAACTCGTCCCGGCGGCAGGCTTCGAAATCGACTTCCTCGAGCTTCGCGGGCTCGACCGCTCAAACCCGCTCCGCGCCGCGGGCGCTCTCGCGCTTGCCGCCCGCGCCGTTCCGGCTGCGCGCACTGCGTTGCGCGGGCGCGGCGCGCAGGCCGTGCTCGGCGGCGGCGGCTACGTCGCCGGCCCGGCCGGGCTGGCGGCGATCGCGTTGGGGCTGCCGTTGGTGTTGACCGAAGCGGACCGCCACCTCGGCCTCACCAACCGCATCTTGGCGCGGCGGGCGCGGAGAGTCTGCCTCGCCTTTCCGATCGCCGACAGGACCGGCGATAAGTATCTGGTCACGGGCCGTCCGATTTCCGCTGACATCGTTGCCGCCGACCGCGAGGGTGCGCGCCGTCGCTTTGGCGTCGCGCCTGCCGACCGCTGCCTGTTGGTTTTCGGCGGCAGCCAAGGTGCCCACTCGATCAACCTCTGCGCGATCGAGGCATTTTCCGGCGACGATGAAGCGCAGCGCGACTTTCACGTCCTTCACATCAGCGGCAGCCGCGATTACCCGACGTTGCGCGAGCGTCTCGACGCGGGACGCAAGATTGGCCGCTACACCTTGCTCGAATACGAGCCCGGGCTCGCCGACGCGCTCGCCGCATGCGACCTCGTCCTTGCGCGCTCCGGCGGCTCGATCTTCGAGATCGCCGCCGCCGGGCGTCCGGCGATTCTCGTTCCCTATCCGTACGCCGCCGGACGCCACCAGCACGCCAACGCGCAGTGGATGACCGAGGCGGGGGCAGCGATCGAGATTGAGGACTCCGAGCTCGATCCTGTGAGCTTGTGTGAGCTCTCAAGCGAGCTGCTCGCAGACGAAGGCGCGCCGAAGCTGGCGGCGATGGCTGCGGCCTCGGCTTTGGTGGCGCGCCCTGACGCCGCCGCGCGCGTCGCCGCCGAGCTATTGCAAGCTTTAGTGGGATGAGTGGGATGAAAGACCGTGAACTCCATTTCATCGCCATCGGCGGCGCTGGGATGAGTGCGCTGGCGTTGGTCTGCGATCAGCTCGGCGCCCGCGTCAGCGGCTCCGACCGCGCCGAGAGCTCATACCTTCGCCGGCTACGCGACGCAGGGGTCAACGCAGTCGTCGGTCACGACGCCGACCAGGTGCCGCCAGATGCCGACGTCGTGGTCTCGACCGCTATCGGCGAGGACAACCCGGAGCTCGCCCGAGCACGACAACGCAGACAGCGCGTGATCCACCGCGGCGAGCTATTGGCAGAGCTCTGTTCGCTGAAGCGAGTGATCGCGGTATCGGGAACTCACGGCAAGACGACCACCGCGGGAATGCTGGTGCACGCGCTGCAATCGATCGGCGCCGAGCCGGCGTTCTTTCTCGGCGGCGAGCTACCCGGCGCCGGCGGCGAGGCGGCCAACGCAGGCTGGGGCGCGGGGGAGTGGGTCGTCGCCGAGGCCGACGAGTCCGACGGCAGCTTCCTCGAGTTGCATCCTGAGATCGCCGTCGTCACCAACGTCGAGCTCGACCACCACTCGCGCTGGAGCTCGCGGGAGCAGCTGCTCGCGGCATTCGAGCGCTTTGCGCGCGAGGCGGCTGGTGCTGGGGTCTTGGCCGAGAGCGCACTCGATCGACTGCACGGGCGCGAGCGCACGCTTCGCTTCGACCTCGACTCGCCCGGGCCGCCGGCGCTCGAGCTCGCCGTTCCCGGCGCCCACAACGTCCTCAACGCGCGCGCCGCCTTGGCAGCACTCGAATTGGCCGGGTTCGAGCTAGAACAGGGCGCGAACGCGCTTCGCGCCTTCCCCGGGATTAAGCGCCGCCAGGAGCTCAAGGGGGTTCACGAAGCATCCGGCGCCGTGATCTACGACGACTACGCCCATCACCCGACGGAGGTCACGGCGACGCTGGCCGCTCTGCGCGAGCTCGAGCCGCGCCGGTTGATCGCCGTCTTTCAGCCCCACCTATATTCCCGGACCAAGGCGCTCGCGACCCGCTTCGGCGCTGCGCTCGCAGTCGCAGACGAGATCGGCGTACTCGACGTCTACCCGGCGCGCGAGGAGCCGATCGGCGACCTTGCGGGCGTCAGCGGCCTCGACGTCGCTCGCACTGCCGCCGACCACGCGGGCGGGCGCAAGGTCTGGTGGTTGGGCGATGCGGCCAGCGCTCAGCGAGCCCTCGAGCCGCGACTTCGCGAGGGCGATCTGGTGGTGACGATCGGAGCTGGAGATGTGTTCTCGCTGTCTGACGCTCTGGTCTCAGACTGATGGTCGAGCTCGAGCGCGACTACTCACTGAGCAGGCTGACCACGATTCGCGCCGGAGGCACGGCAGAGCTGTTCGCCCGGCCCACGACCGAGGCCGAGCTGGTCGAGCTGCTGGCCTGGGCCGAGGCGCAGGGCCAGCCGGTGGAGGTCGTCGGTTCAGGCTCCAATCTGCTCGTTGCCGATACCGGGGTGCGCGGCTTGGTCCTGAAGCTCGCCGGTGAGCTCGCCGGGATCGAACGCGACGCCGGCGCCGTCATCTGTGGGGGCGGCATGCGCCTGCCCTCGGCTTCGGCGAAGGCTGCGAGCTGGGGCCTCAGCGGGCTTGAGTTCGGAATCAACATCCCAGGCACCGTTGGCGGCGCGGTGCGGATGAACGCAAACGCTTACGGCGGTCAGCTCGCCGAGGCGCTGGAGTGGATTGATGTCTGCAGGGCGGCGGGCACCGTGCGCCTTACCCCGGATCGGCTGGGATTCGAGTACCGCGGCTCCAGCTTGCGCTCGGGCGAAGTCGTTGCGCGCGCCCGTTTCGCGCTTACCGATGCCGCGCCTGCCGCGGTCAAGGCGACGCTGGCCGAGATGCGCGACAAGCGCCGCGACGCGCAGCCGTCCGGGATCAAGACATTCGGCTCGACTTTTAAGAACCCGGATCCGCACGCTCCGGGAGTGCACGGGCGAAGCGCCGGCCAGCTGCTCGAGGCGGCCGGAGCTCAGGAGCTCACATTCGGCGGCGCGCGCTTTTCGGCAAAGCACGCGAACTTCGTCGAGAACACCGGCGAAGCGACGACGGCGGATGTGCTCGATGTGCTCGCCGCCGGACGCCGCCGCGTCCACGATCGCTTCGGGGTTGTGCTCGAGCCGGAAGTGCAGATTCTCGGCGAGGTCGAATGGCCGGCCGCCTGGCAGCTCGGCGCCCCGTCCAGCGACTAGCAGGAGCGGGCGGGGTATGCGCGAATCACTCTCGGATGAGCCGAACTCGGGCAGCAACCCCTGCCGGCCGCAACCGTTCGGCCTCCGCAGCTTCACGTTCGTCGTCTAGACCGAAGGCCAAGGCGAAGTCGAAGGCCCGCTCGAAGACTCCGGCGCAGTCGTCGACTCGCGCCCGTAAACCCCGTAGCGACAGCCGCCGGACCCGCGCCGCAACGCACAAACCCCGCGCGGCAGCCCGTCGCCCACGCGCCGCAACTCGAAGGCTCCGCGGCGCGGCTCCCGCGCGCCGTGCTTCCTGGCGCTACCGGTTAGGACTACTGATGCTCGCCCTGGCGGTGTTCGGCGCCGGATACCTGTTCTGGCTTCGCGATTCCTCGTTCGTTGCCGTGACCGATGTCGAGGTCGTCGGTGTGACCAGCGGCGACACGCAACAGATCGTCGATGAGCTCACCCGTGCCGGCGAGTCGATGACGACTCTTCACGTGCAACCGCAGAAGATCGAGCGCGCCGCGGGCGCGTTCTCGACGATCGCGTCCGTCTCGGTCGATGCCAACTTTCCCCACGGCCTGCGGCTCGAGGTCGACGAACGACCGCCGGCGCTGCTGGCCACAGCCGGCGGGCGAACGGTCCCCGTGGCCGGCGACGGGACCCTCCTCGCCGACGTTGACGCCCCGGAGGAGGGACTGCCCCTACTCGAGGTCGACGAGATACCTGCCGGCGAATCTCTCGGCGGCGAGCCCCTCGAGCAGGCATTGATCGCCGGAGCCGCCCCGGATCCATTTCGCCCCCTGATCGAGAAGGTCGACATGACCAAGGACTACGGCGTCGAGATTACGTTGCGCGGCGAGATCCCGGTTCGCTTCGGCACCTCGAGCAAGGCCGAGGAGAAGTGGGCGGCGGCGGCGGCAGTGCTCGCGGATCCGAGCCTCGAGGCACTTACCTACGTCGATGTGCGCGTACCTGAGCGTCCCGCGGCGGGTGGCGCTGCTCAGCCCGTTGAAACCATCGAGCCTCCAGTCTAGGTCGAGGCTTCGGTGGTTTCGTAAACCCTCAAGTACAAATTGAGAGTTGTAGGTTGCACGATCCCATGCGGTGCCTCGCCGACCCGATTGACACAATCGCCTCGATGACGTACCTTCGCCTTCACGTCTAGACTGCACAGCGGGAAAACATTCAAGCCTCGCTTCAGTCTCGGACGGAAAACCACGGGTCAACGTAGGACGGGAGAAATGGTCGAGTCCAGCTATCTGGCAGTGATCAAGGTCGTCGGAGCCGGCGGCGGCGGCACCAATGCGGTCAGCCGCATGGTCGACGCGGGGCTCAAGGGCGTCGAGTTCATCGCCATCAACACCGACGTCCAGGCGCTGCAGTCGTGTGAAGCCGATATCAAGCTTGCCGCCGGTCACAACCTGACCAAGGGCCTCGGCGCAGGAGCCAACCCCGACGTCGGCGCCGGCGCCGCCGCCGAGTCGCGCGACGACATCAAAGAGGCGTTAAAGGGCGCCGACATGGTCTTCGTCACCGCCGGAGAGGGCGGCGGCACGGGCACCGGCGCAGCCCCGGTGATCGCCGAGATCGCCAAGGAAGAGATCGGCGCGCTCACCGTCGGCGTCGTCACCAAGCCCTTTGAGTTCGAGGGCGCACGGCGCATGCAGCAGGCGATGGACGGAATCGACAAGCTGCGAGCCAAGGTCGACACGCTGATCATCGTCCCGAACGAAAAGCTGCTTCAGGTCGTCGAGCGCCGTACCTCGGTCCAAGAGGCATTTCGGATGGCCGACGACATCCTGCGCCAGGGCGTGCAGGGGATCACCGATCTGATCACCACACCGGGCCAGATCAACCTCGACTTCGCCGACGTGCGCACGGTGATGGCAGACGCCGGCTCGGCGATGATGGGGATCGGCACCGCCGCCGGTGAGAACCGCGCCCAGGAGGCAGCGAAGATGGCGATCAACTCGCCGCTGATGGAGGAGTCGATCGAGGGCGCGACGGGGATGCTTTTGAACTTCACGGGCTCTGAGGACCTGAACCTGTTCGAGGTAAACGAAGCCGCCGAGATCGCTGTCTCGACCGCCGACAAGTCGGCCAACATCATCTTCGGCACGGTGATCGATCACACCCTCGGCGACGAGGTCCGGGTGACCGTGATCGCGACGGGGTTCGAGGGTCGCGAGACCCTGGCACGAAAGCCGATGCAGCTGCGCGAGCGCAGCCGCCGCCGCCAGGTGGGCGGGCTCGGCGACCGCGAGCGGCGTGAGCTCCAGGTCTCCGATGACGACATCGACGTGCCGCCGTTCCTGCGCGATTCCTAATCCGCGAACCTCGTCGCAGGCGCCGCAACTCGGCCGGTCCGCCAGGGGTTAACAGGCTGGAACAGCGAACTTGCAGTCAGTTCACTTCGACCAGGAGGAAGCACGCATGAAGTCGATCTCGAATTTGCGCCTCTCGCCGGCGCTCGTCATCGCCATGACGGCGCTCGTGTTGGCCATGTCTGGAGCCGCAATCGCGCTGCCCGGTAAGAACTCCGTGACCAACAACGACATCAAGGACGGTGCCGTAACGACGAAGAAGATCGCCAAGGGCGCGATTGGCTCGCAGCAGATCAAGGGCAAGTCGATCAAGGGCAACCGGATCAAGGACGGCGGCATCAAGGACAAGCAGATTGCCGAGAAGACGATCACGGCCAAGCAGATCGAGGACGCTACGATCACCGCGGCGCAGGTGGCAGAAGAGTCCCTGTCGTCGAAGAACATCAGCGACTACGCCGTCGTCTCCGGCTCCGCGGGCAACTTCGTCAAGGTGACGGCGACCGAGGCCGCGACGGCTGCCGCCGCCCGCGCCGCTGCTCCCGAGACCGAGCTGTTCAAGAAGGGTCAGATCAGGCTAACCGCGAAGTGCTTTCGCGACACGGTTGCGAACGAGACCACCGCGGAGATCTATGTGAAGGCGGCGGCCAGCGGCGCGATCTTCTCCAGCGGCGAGGACAGCAAGCCCGGTGGCAATGCGGCCACGGATTTTCTCAACACGGACACGGCGGAGACCGCCTCGCAGGCGTTGGTCGTTGTTGCGAGCGCAGCCACACCCGCGGGGCTGTTCGAGGGCGAGTTCAACGCCGTCGGCGCCGACGCCACGCATCTGATCGGCCAGCTCACGGCCGCCGCGAAGAATGGCGAGCTGACGGCAGGCAACGGCGTCTACGGCGCCGGCAACGTCTGCCTCTTCGGCGGCGAGATCGCCGGCTGAGCAGCGGAGCGATTGAAGCTCGGCGTATAGCCTGAGTGCCGTGGAGTCCAGCACGGCACTCAGGCGCACGCCGCTCTACGAGTCACATGTCGAAGCCGGCGCGAAGCTCGTCCCGTTCGCCGACTGGGAGATGCCGGTCCAGTACGAGGGTGTTCGCGCCGAGCACCTCGCCGTGCGTTCGGGCTGCGGCGTCTTCGACGTCTCCCACATGGGTGAGATCGAGACCTCGGGGCCGCAAGCGCTCGAGTTGCTGCAGCGACTGCTCTCGAAGCGAGGTCGTCGACCGCCTCGAGCATTGGGCGATGCTCGCGCTGCAGGGCCCCGGTGCGCGGGCGATCGCGGGCGGCCTGTTTGGACGCGAGCTGCCCAAACGCATGACCACAGCTCGGCTCGAACTAGCCGACACGATCGCAGTGGGCGCCGAGGCGCTAGTGTGCGGCACCGGCTACACCGGCGAGGACGGCGTCGAGATCCTGCTCGCGCCCGCGGCGGCGCCGGCGTTGTGGGACGCGCTACTTGCCGCTGGCGCCACGCCAGCCGGTCTCGGCGCCCGCGACACGCTGCGTCTCGAGGTCTGCTTCCACCTCTACGGCAACGATCTCTCCGAGGACCGCAACCCGATCGAGGCGGGCCTCGGCTGGTGCTGCAAGGAGGACACCGGCTTCATCGGCTCCGAGGCGGTCGCCGCCGCCCGCGCCGAGGGCACCGCCGAGAAGCTGGCGCCGTTCGCGCTCACCGAGCGCGGGATCCCGCGGCAGGGCCATGCGGTGGTCGCCAAGGGTCAGATAGCAGGCGTGGTCACCAGCGGCACCCTCTCACCGTGCCTCGACCGCGGGATCGGGATGGCCTACGTGCGCGCTGATCTGGCCGAGCCGGGGACGGAGATCGAGATCGACGTGCGCGGAAAGCGCCGACCGGCTCGGGTCGAGTCGAGGCCGCTGTACGTCGCTGGGTGACGGTGCCCCAGATCGGCCCGGAAATGGGGCTTGACATTGGCCCGGCCATAGGAGAGGGTCGCGTGGAAATGGCGGGGCCTCCGGCCCCCCTGCACATCAGAGATGAGGGAGGACCAATCCACATGAGTTTCTTTGCACGGCTGCGCCCGTCGCCGGCCATGGTCGTCGCGGTTACGGCGCTGGTCGTCGCCGCCGGCGGCACGGCATGGGCGGTCGCCACGGTGACCTCGGCTGACATCGTCAACAACACGATCAAGGCCAAAGACCTGAAGACAGACAAGGGCGTCAAGGACTCGAAGGTCGTCCCCGACTCGCTGACCGGCAGGGTGATCAACGAATCGACGCTCGGCAACGTGCCATCGGCGACCAACGCGACCAACGCGACTAACGCCACTAATGCGACCAACGCCACCAACGCGACGAACGCTGTCACCGCGCAGCACGGCGCTCCCAGAGCGTTCGCTCGGACCCTCAGCGCCGGCGGCGTCGACGAGGCCCGGTCGAAGAATGTCACGGACGCCAGCGTGAGCTTCGTCGGCGGCTCGGTCTACTGCTTCGAGCTCGGCTTCACGCCGCGCAGCGTGCAGGCGACCGTCGACTGGATCGGTGGGGGAGCCAACACATTTGCCCAGGCCACCCTGCAGCCGTTCGGCCTTTGCCCCGCGGGTACGGATGCCTCGGTGAGGACCACCAACAACGCGGGCACCGGGATCGGAACCATCGATTTCTACGCCACC
>CAJDUA010000057.1_pt1 | contig 11849 bp, 10 predicted proteins | sample 7390011 | NCBI WGS metagenome assembly CAJDUA01 (sample SAMEA7055673, study PRJEB34461) | soil metagenome | biome: terrestrial ecosystem; feature: Peninsula; material: soil | place: Antarctica | collected 2016 | reverse complement strand
CACGACCACGACGAGGAGGCGACCTCCACCGGCTGAGCCCTGGCTCATTGCTGCGCCCCACGCAATTCGAAGACCAAGTAGAGGCCTCGAGATCTCCGCAGATCACGTGCAATCGCCCATTCATTCATGGGCAAGGACGGCTTTGCCGCCATTTGATCGAATAGGTTTAACTACTACAGCGGCCCAAAGCGGGCTCGCTGGCCGAGCTGCCGAGCTCGGACCGCCGATCGCACGACGACCTCACGGGAGGGTCATGTCACTGCTCAAAACCGCGCCGATGCGAATCCTCGCCACCCTTGCCGCGTTGATGATCGGAGCGCTGATCGTCGTCAGTGAGGCCCAGGCAGGCACCTATACGGCGCGGCTCTGCGACCAGGGCTTCTCCGCGGACGGCGACAACGACCCGTTCGAGCGCTCGGGCAACGAAACCACCTTCACGCTGACCAATGCCTGCGGCGCCTTCAACGGCCTTCGCGTTTCACACGTGAGCGGCCAAGCGGGCCCTCAGGGGACCGTGGGACAGTGGCTGGCCGACGCGCCCAACGGCGTCGTCGTCAAGCGGATCGCCTACAGCGCGAGCGGTCAGCGCTCCGGCGGCTACTTCCCGCACGTCGTCGGCACGGTCGACGGCGTGCCGGGCCTCGACATCATCAACGGCGACGCGGATCTGACTGGCGATTTCGCCGCTTACAGCGTCGACGGCAGCGTACGCCGCTTCGGCGTTCGCCTGATCTGCCAGACCGATGGCAGCGACTGCGCCGCGACCCCGGATCAGCCCGAGGCGCGGCTCAAGAACATCGACTACACGCTCGAAGACGCCGCGGCGCCGGCGATCAGCCTCACCGGAGGATCGCTGTTCGAAGGTCCCGTGCAGGGCGGCAGCCAGACGATCGCCTTCGAGGCGAGCGACGCCGGCTCCGGCGTGCGCACGGTGTTGGTGCTCGTCAACGGTGAGCTGGTCGCCCAGCAGGGTGCCGACTGTCAGATCGCGCAGGGCTTTGCGCGGTCGATGAAGCCGTGCCCGGCGAGCGTTGCAGGCGCGATCGGTGTCGACACCTCCGCCTTGGACAACGGCATCAACTCGGTCCAGGTCTGCGTCGAGGACGTTTCCAGCAGCGAGGCCAATCGTGCCTGCGCTCCGAAGCGGAAAGTGCGCATCCTCAATGGCTGTGCCGCAAACCCGGCGGCTCCGGCGAGCTTCGGCCAGACGCTGGAGCTCGAATGGCCCGGCAAGCGAAACGCGGTCGCCCAGACTCGTCAAGGTCGATCACGGAGGGCCACGGCGCGCGTCTTCGGCCCGGCCGGTGAGCCGCTTGCCGGCGCGGCGGTGTGCTTCTCGAGGTCGGTCCCTGGTCGTCCCGGCGAGCGAGTGATCGAGTCTGGAGTCGTCACGGCGCCGGACGGATCGGCCTCGGCGAAGATCCGCGGCGCCTCGAACCGCAACGTCTGGGCGACGTACTGGGTCAATGCCGACACCGCTTTGACGAAGAAGATCAGGCTCGACGTCTCGCCACGGATCAGGCTCGAGCTGCGGCCCGGCAACCGGCTCGCGCTTGGGAAGAAGATGCGGGTCGTCGCCCTGCTCGGAGGTCCCTGGCGTGAGGATCGCCGGGTCTGCTTTTACTCCAAGCGGGCGGGCTCGGATCGCATCGGCTGTGACAACACCGGCGCCGGCGGTCGGGCGCGACTGGGCTATCAGCCGCCAAAGGCCGGCAAGATCCGCTTCTATGCGAAGGTTCCCAACCAGAAGGACTACCCGTATGTGAACGGAACCTCGAGGGTCAAGCGGCTCAAGGTCGTCGGATAGCAGATCGTCCGGTCCGCGATCGATTTTCACCCCCAGTCCTCCTCCTCGAGCTGCTCGGCGGCGCTCACCGGCGCCGGGGTGAGCGCCGCGGCGACGATCACGAGGGTGAAGGCGGCGAGCCGCACATCCCAGCTCGGGCAGCGTGGCCTTCTGAAGATGGCGAGCAGCCGGCGACGCGCGAGCGTCGCACGATGCTGCCGCCGGGGGTGCGCGAGAACTCGAAATCAGCCATTGTGCGCAACCACCTCACCACATCGCCACGTAATCACGGTTCACCCGGACCTGAGGTCGCCGCGCAGGCGCTTGAGCTGACGCTGGGTGTTGGGACATGGCGCCGACCGCCGACTTCGCCTCTATTCCGACATGACCTGATCGCGGTCGAGGCCGAGGACCGAGTCCACATCCTCTCCGCGCTCACCGCGCCAACACCAGACAACGCGAGCGAAGCGGCCGGCCGCTTCTGCATGGTGGTCCTGAACCGCAGCGGCCCGAGCTGTCGTTCCCGGGTGGTACGGGCACGGCTGCTGATCGCGCAGAGGAGGAGCGGCCGTGTCGGTCTCCCGGAGCAGGCTTCGCCGCCCGGATTTCTCTCGGGACGCCGGCACGCCTCGGCTGCGATGACAACGGCCAATTCTCCGCCTTCGCCGAGGCCGACGCGCGGGCGCGACGCCGCCCGGCCTTTCCGCACGCCGCGGCCCCGGCTGCCGCATGATCGACCCGTAAGCTCACGGTAAGACGTGACCGGGAACATTGGCCCATGAGGACGTTCCCGGCGCTGCTCCTGATCGGGCTCGTCCTCCTCGTCGCAGGTTGCGGTTCCGACGACGGCGAGACGACAGACGCCGGCACGCCGGTCGCAGAGGAGCAGCCTGCGACCACGAAGGAGGGTGCGGGAGAGGACGACGAGGCCGGGGCGGCGGAGCAGGACGAGGATGGGCCTGGGACCGAGTTGGTGCTCGGTGACTCCGAGTTCGGAGAGATGATCTTCGACGCGAGCGACCAGGCGATCTACGTTTTCGAGCGCGACACGGGCTCGAAGAGCATCTGTTACGACGAGTGTGCCGCCGCCTGGCCACCGGTCCTGACCAAGGATGCCCCGGTCGCCGGCAAGGGCCTCGACGTGGCGGGGCTCGGGACGACCGAGCGCCGCGACGGTTCGTTGCAGGTGACCTATCGAGGTCACCCGCTCTATTACTACGCGCACGAGGGCCCGGGGGAGGTCCGCTGCCACAACGTCGACCTGAACGGCGGCTTCTGGTGGGTGGTCGGTCCCGATGGCGAACCGCTCACATGAAGCGGGCGCTGGCGCTCGCGACTATGGGCGCGCTCGCGCTCTCCGGGCCGGGGACGGCCGCTGGTGAGCGAACCCGGATCAGCGCCGGCGACTCCGAGTTCGGCCCGATGATCTGGGCGCCCAAGCGACAGGCGATCTACCCGAACGGTGCTGGAAATCCCCCGACTAATTCACCGCGCGGAGCTGGTCGTCGTCGATAACGGGCTTCGCCGCTCTCTCGGACCTCGCGGGTGCGTTTTGTGCCCAGAGGATTGGTGGCTCGCCGAGACGACGCTCGGTGCTAGCCGACGGGGCGCCGACGGGTTCTCGATGCAGAGATGCGGTCGGCCGCGCCCAGCCATTACCGCCGCCTCCCTCAAACCCGGGCGGTTCAGTCTGGCCGTTCAGCCCGGCGCGCCGTCGAGCCGCTCGGCGAGTTCGACGATCAGGCCTTCGGGTCCGCGGACGTAGCAGAGAAGGAAGGTGCTCTCGAAGTCGACGATCTCCCCGACCGTTTCCCAGCCGGCCTCTCGGACGCGGTCGACGACGCCACGCACGTCGTCGACCTTGAAGGCGACGTGCCGGAGCCCAGGACGGTTCGCGGCCGGCGCCACCTCTTGAGCGCCGGCGGAAGGCGAGTGGAAGCGCACCACCTCGAACATGTCGCTGCCGTCGGGGGCGCGAGCCATCACGATCTCGACCCTCACGTTCTCGAGACCAATGATCCGATCGATCCACTCGCCGCTGAACACCCCGGGCTCACCGCAGTCGAAGCCGAGCAGCGCAAGAAACCGGACTGTCTCGTCGAGGTCCTCGACGACAAGACCGACGTGGACGAAGTTGGTGACGCCGGGGCGATGGCTGTCCATTGAGGTCAAACGACTCGCTCGAGATCGCGGGCTGCCAGCGTCGTGAAGATACCACCGTGCGCGGGGGGCGCTCGCGCCGCGCCGCTGCGTCGTCGAGCTCGGCGTAAGACCGTTTCGACGGCATCGACGCGTGCGGCGCGGATGCTGCGTCCCGGCCCGGCCGTGCTTCAGCAGGTTGTGAGTGGCCGCAATCAGGCGCCATTCCGAGCGTGCGGCCGCCCGGCCTCTTCGTTTGAAGCGCCCGATCCGCCGGTTCGCCTTGATCTGGCCAAAGATCTAACGTTATGCTCCCGGGCCGCGCCCCAGAACGAAGGATCAGTCAAGAGAGGAGGGGGCGTGTACGAGCAGGTCTTCGACCCGGTGAGCAATTCGCTGGGACTGAGCACGATCTTTGCGGCGTTGCCGCTGCTTACGTTGTTCGTGCTGCTGGGCGGGTTCCGCGTGACCGCCTGGATTTCGAGCTGGTCGCGCTCGCTGTGGCCCTCCTGGTCTCGATCCTCGTCTACGACGTGCCCGTCGGGCAGTCGCTCGACATGGGCCTCGAGGGCGCGGCGTTCGGCCTCTTCCCGATCATGTGGATCGTGGTCAACGCGATCTGGATCTACAACATGACCGTAAGGACCGGGCACTTCGCCGTGCTGCGGCGCTCGTTCGCGACGATCTCGGACGACCAGCGCATCCAGGCCATCATCATCGCCTTCACCTTCGGCGCCCTGATCGAGGGCCTGGCGGGATTCGGCACACCGGTCGCGATCACTGCGGTGATGCTGCTGGCGATCGGGTTCTCACCGCTGAAGGCCGCGGCGCTGACGTGCTGCTCGCCTCCGCCAACAGCTCCGGCGGCGTGCTCGGCAAGATGATCTCGCCGCAGAACCTGGCGATCGGCGCCGCGGCGGTGGCGATGGCCGGCAAGGAGGGCGACATCTTCCGCCGGGTGCTGTTCTGGAGCGTGGCGATGACCCTTCTGATGTGCATCCTCGTGTACCTCCAATCGACTTCCGTGCTCTCCTGGATGGTTGTCTGAGACCTGGATGCTTGTCTGAGAGCTCGAACAGGCTGATTGCGAAGCTCGAGTCCATTTGCGGCTCGGAGCACGTCTACACGCATCCGCATCAGCTCAGGACCTACGAGTCGGACGGGCTGCTCCAGTACGCGCAGATGCCGGCCGCCGCGGTGCTGCCGGGCTCGGCGCAGGAGGTGCAGCGGGTGGTGCGGGCATGTCACCAGGCCGGCGCGCCATGGGTGGCCCGCGGAGCGGGCACGGGCCTGTCCGGAGGGGCCCTGCCCGTGGAGGAGGGAGTGCTGATCGCGCTGTCGCGGATGCGCCGCGTGATCGAGGTGGACCTGCCCAACCAGCGCGTGGTGGTGGAGCCGGGCGTGACGAACCTCGACGTGTCGAAGGCCGTCGCGCCCGATCACTTCTACCCGCCCGATCCCTCGAGCCAGATCGTCTGCTCGATCGGCGGCAACGTGGCCGAGAACTCGGGCGGCGCGCACTGCTTCAAGTACGGCTTCACGACGAACTACGTGACGGGCCTCGAGCTGGTGCTGCCCGACGGCCAGCTCGTGCAAGTAGGCGGCAAGCAGCTCGACCGGCCCGGATACGACCTGCTCGGCGCATTCGTGGGCTCCGAGGGCACGCTCGGCGTCGCCACGAAGATCTGGCTGCGCGTGATCCCGAACCCGGGGAGCGTCCGCACGCTCGTGGCCTTCTTCCCGACCACCGGCGAGGCGGGCGAGGCCGTCTCCGTGATCGTCTCGGGAGGCATCGTGCCGGGAGCCATCGAGATGATGGACCGGCTCTCGATCCAGGCAGCGGAGGGCGCCACCAACGCCGGCTATCCCACCGATGCCGGCGCGGCGCTGGTGGTGGAGCTGGACGGCTTCGAGGCCGAGTGCCAGGTGCGCTTCGACGAGGTGATCGAGATCTGCGAGCAGAGCGGAGCCACGGGCGTCCGGATCGCGCAGGACGAGGCCGAGCGCCAGCTGATCTGGAGGGCGCGCAAGGCCGCCTTCGCGGCGATGGGGCGGATCGCGCCGAACTACTACGTGCAGGACAGCGTGATCCCGAGGACCCGGCTGAGCGAGGTCCTGCGTCAGATCGACGAGCTCGCCGACGAGTACGGGCTCCAGGTGGCCAACGTGTTCCATGCCGGCGACGGCAACCTGCACCCGCTCGTCCTCTACGACGGCGCAAAGGAGGGCGACCCCGAGCGTGCGGAGGAGCTCGCCGGGCGGATCGTGAAGGCCTGCGTGGATGCGGGCGGGTCGATCACCGGCGAGCACGGCGTGGGCGTCGACAAGAAGCGCTACATGCCGTCGATGTTCTCGGAGCCGGACCTGGCCACGTTCCAGCGCCTGCGCTGTGCGTTCGACCCGGACGGCCTCGCGAACCCGGGGAAGGTGATGCCCACGCCGCGGCTCTGCGGCGAGGTGCCCGGCCCCTATCGCCAGCACCCGCTCGAGCGGGCGGGGATCGCGGAGCGATTCTGACTTGGCCTCGGGCACCGTGATCCGTGAGACCCCCGCCTCCCACGATGAGGCGGCAAGGCTGCTGCGGCGCTGCTCGGACGAGGCCGCCCGCGTGTGCCCCGTGGGAGGCGGCACCAAGCTCGGCTGGGGAGGGCTGGGCGAGCCCGCCGACCTCGAGCTCTCCACCGCCGGCATGCGGGACGTGGTCGAGCACAACGAGGGCGACCTGACCGCGGTGCTCGACGCCGGCGCGCCGCTGGCTGCAGCACAGGCCAGGTTCGCCGAGGCCGGCCAGATGCTGGCGCTCGATCCTCCGCTGGGGAGGGACGACGCGGCCACGATCGGCGGCGTGGTGGCCAGCGGCGACTCCGGCCCGCTTCGCCACCGCTACGGGGCCGCGCGCGACCTGGTGGTGGGCATGACCATGGCTCTTGCCGACGGCACCGTGGCGCGGGCGGGCGGCAAGGTGATCAAGAACGTCGCGGGATACGACCTGGCCAAGCTGCTTGCAGGGTCGTTCGGCACGCTCGGCCTGATCCTGCAGGTGGCGGTCCGGCTGCATCCGCTCGCGAGCACGCGCGTGACGCTCCGCGTGGAGGCCGGCACCGCCGGGGAGCTCGGGGCCCAGGCCTCGGCGCTGTCACACTCGCATCTGGAGATGGAGTCGCTCGACGTAAGTTGGTCGGAGGGCTCCGGCGCGGTACTCGCGCGCTTCGGCGGCGCGGCCGCGCAGCACCAGGCCACGGCCGCGGCCGAGATCGCCGGTGGCGGTGAGCTGGTGGAGGACGATGCCGCGCTCTGGGAGGGCCAGCGGGTGCTCCAGCGCTCGGAGGCCGGGGTGGTAGTGCGGGTGTCCGGCCTGCAGGCGGACCTTCCCCGCCTGGTGGGCGAGGCGGAGCGCGCGAACGCCACGCTGGCGGGGCGAGCGGCGCTCGGGATCTCGTGGCTCGCGCTCGGGAGTCTGGACGACGATGCTGCCGCCGCCGCGGTCGGCGAGCTGCGCGCCCGGCTCGCGCCCTCGCCCTGCGTGGTGCTGGACGCCCCTCCGGGGGTGCGCCGGGCGCTCGACGTGTGGGACGAGCGGGACCCGGGCCGGCTCGCGCTCGCCCGGCGCGTGAAGGAGCGCTTCGACCCGCAGCGGACGATGCGGCCCGGCGTGTTCGTGGGAGGCATCTGATGGCCTTGGACCGCGCGTTCGACGACATCCGCCCACCGAGCACGGACCTGATCGACGATTGCGTCCACTGCGGCTTCTGCCTGGAGACGTGTCCCACCTACGCGCTCTGGAACGAGGAGATGGACTCGCCCCGCGGCCGTATCGTGCTGATGCGGGCTGGGCTCGAGGAGGGCAGCGAGATGTCCGCCGAGCTGGTGACCCACATCGACCAGTGCCTCGGCTGCATGGCCTGCGTCACGGCCTGCCCGTCGGGCGTCCAGTTCGACAAGCTGATCGAGGACACGCGCGCCCAGGTGGAGCGCAACAACGACCGCAGCCCCGCCGATCGCCTGTTCCGGCGCTTTTTGTTCGAGAGCTTCACCCACCCCGGCCGGTTGCGCGCGATGGCGCCCCTGCTCGCCGGCGCCCGCAGCCTCGGCCTCGACCGCCTCGCCGCCAACAGCCGTGCGCTGGCTCGCTTCCCGCGGCTGCGGGCGCTGGCCACGTTGACGCCGCGGGCGCCGCTGGAATCGTCGCTGCGGCAGATCCCGCGGACCATCTCGCCGGCCGGCCCGCCGCGGGCCAGGGTCGGCATGCTGCAGGGCTGCGTGCAGCGAGTCTTCTTCCGCGACGTCAACCTGGCGACGGCGCGGGTGCTGGCCGCTGAGGGATTCGAGGTGCATGCCCTTCGCCAGCCTCGCTGCTGCGGGGCGCTGCAGCTGCATTCGGGCTATGACGAGGAGGCCTCGCAGTTGGCGAGGCAGACCATCGCTGCCTTCGAGGGCTACGACGTGGTCGCCGTCAACGCCGCCGGCTGCGGCTCGGCGATGAAGGACTACGGGCACCTGCTGCGCGAGGACGGCGAATGGGCCGAGCGCGCGACGGCGTTCGCGGCCAAGGTCCGCGACGTGACCGAGCTGCTGCATGAGGGCGAGCCGAGGGCGAAGCGCCACCCGATCGCGCTGCGCGCCGCTTACCACGACGCCTGCCATCTCGCCCACGCCCAGGGCGTTCGCACACAGCCCCGCGAGCTCCTCGGCCAGATCCCGGGGCTCGAGCTGGTCGAGCCTGCCGAGTGGGAGCTGTGTTGTGGCTCTGCCGGGGTCTACAACCTGCTCCAGCCCGAGCCCGCCGCCGAGCTCGGGGAGCGCAAGGCCCGCAACCTGCTCGACACCGGGGCCGAGGCTGTGATCGCGGGGAATCCGGGCTGCGCGCTGCAGATCGCCGCCCACAGCGAGAAGCTCGGCAGGCGCCTGGCGGTCTACCACCCGATGGAGCTGCTGCTGATGTCGATCGAAGGAGGACGTCCGAGTTGAGCACCGAGATCCCCGCCCCGCTGCACGAGCGCTTCGACGAGATCCTCACCGACGAGGCCGTGGCCTTCGTCGGCGAGCTGCACGAGCGCTTCGAGCCCGGCCGCCAAGAGCTCCTCGGCCGCCGCGGCGAGCAGCGCAAGCGCTTCGCGGCCGGCGGCACGCTTGAGTTCATCGACGACACCCGTGAGATCCGCGAGGGCGACTGGCGCGTCGCGCCGCCGCCCGCCGACCTCGAGGACCGCCGCGTCGAGATCACCGGCCCGACCAGCCGCAAGATGGTGATCAACGCGCTCAACTCCGGCGCGCGGGGCTTCATGGCGGACTTCGAGGACTCGAACTCGCCGACCTGGGCCAACATGATCGGGGGCCAGGTGAACCTCTGCGACGCGATCGCGCGGACGATCGAGTTCAGCTCGCCGGAAGGCAAGGAGTACCGGCTGAACGACGAGGTGGCCACCCTGCTGGTCCGCCCGCGCGGCTGGCATCTGCCCGAGAAGCACCTGCTGGTGGACGGCGCTCCGATCGCCGGCGCGCTGTGCGACTTCGGGTTCTACTTCTTCCATAACGCCCGCAAGCTGCTCGAGGCCGGCAGCGGCCCGTACTTCTATCTGCCGAAGATGGAGAGCCACCTCGAGGCGCGCCTGTGGAACGACGTGTTCGAGTTCGCACAGCAGTCGCTCGGGATCGAGCGCGGCACGGCCAAGGCCACTGTGCTGATCGAGACCTTGCCCGCCGCGTTCGAGATGGAGGAGATCCTCTACGAGCTGCGCGACCATTCCGCCGGGCTCAACGCCGGCCGCTGGGACTACATGTTCAGCGCGATCAAGTGCTTCCGCGAACGGCCCGAGTTCGTGCTTCCGGACCGCAACGCGGTGACGATGACGGCGCCGTTCATGCGCGCGTATACCGAGCTACTCGTGAAGACCTGCCACCGCCGCGGCGCGCACGCGATGGGCGGGATGGCCGCGTTTATCCCCAGTCGCACGGACGAGGAGGCCAACGAGAAGGCGATGACGAAGTTGGCCCAGGACAAGGGCCGCGAGGCCGGCGACGGCTTCGACGGCACCTGGGTGGCGCACCCCGACATGGTCGGCGGGGCGATGGAGGAATTCGACAAGCTGCTGGGCGATCGCCCGAACCAGGTCGACCGCCTGCGCGAGGAGGTCTCGGTGTCGGCAGCCGACCTGCTCGACATGGCCTCCACTCCCGGCGAGATCACGCTCGAGGGCCTGCGCAGCGACGTCAACGTTGGCATCCAGTACATCTCCTCATGGCTGCGCGGCAACGGCGCGGCCGGCATCTACGGGCTGATGGAGGATGCGGCCACGGCGGAGATATCACGCTCGCAGGTTTGGCAGTGGATCCGCCACGGTGCCGAGCTCGACGACGGCCGTACGGTCACCGCGGCGCTCGTACGCGAGATCGAGAACGAGCAGCTCGAGCGCATCCGCGCCGAGATCGGCGACGACGACTGGTTCGAGTCGCAGGGCCGTCCGCAGGCGTCACGAGCGCTGTTCGAGCAGGTGGCGCTGGCGGACGACTTCGTCGAGTTCCTGACGCTGCCCGCGTACGACTTCCTCCTCCAGGAGGTCGAGCGGCAAGCGACCCGGGACTGAGGCGCGGATGGAGGATCTGGTCCGAGCATCGCATGCGTACGCGGCCGCACGTTGACGCCTAGCGTCCCGCGGCCAACTCCAGACCGGCCCGCCGCAGTTCGTCGAGCGTAGTGGCCTCGCGCACGCTGGAGAGGCCGAGCACGCGGGCGCGGGAGCTGTCGAACTCGTTGCTCCCCACCACGGCGTGGCAGGCAACGCCCGCCCGCCGGCAGCGCGAGGCCAGCTCGCCCACGGCCTTGCCCGCGAGCGTCTGGGCGTCGAGCTTCCCCTCCCCCGTCACCACGAAGCCCGCCTCGCGCATCCGCGCCTCGAAGCCGAGCGCGTCGAGCACGTACGCGGCGCCGGGCACGAGCGTGGCGCCGCGAAACGCCCACAGGCCGCCGGAGAGCCCGCCCGCGCAGCCGGTCATCGGCTCGCCGCGGGGGTCGCGGGGCGCCTCCGCGGCCAGCTCGGCCAAACGCTTCTGGAGGCGCTCGACCATCGCTTCGTCGGCCCCCTTCTGCGGGCCGAACACGCGCGGGGCGTCCTCCCAAGGCGTGCGCACGTCGCACACCACCTCCAGCCTGGGGTCCGCACCGGCTTCCTCGAGCGCCTCGAGGGCGCCGGCGCCGCCGTCGGTGGTCGAGCTGCCCCCGACGGTGACCACCACGGTGGAGGCACCCGCCGCGGCCGCGGCCGCGATCAGCTCCCCGGTGCCGCGGGTGGACGCCGCCCAGGCGTCGCGCTCGTGCTCCGCGACCAGGCCGAGCCCGCTCGCCTGCGCCATCTCCACCACCGCCCGGCCGTCGGGCAGCAGCCCGAAGCGCGCCTCCAGCGGGCGTCCGAGCGGGTCGCTCACCGTGGCCGTGCGGTACTCGCCGCCCAGCGCGCCCACGAGCGCGTCGAGCGTGCCCTCTCCGCCGTCGCCCACGGGAAGCTCCACGGCGTCGATCCCGCCCGCGCGCAGGCCAACCGCGATTGCGGCCGCCACCTCCGCCGCGGTGAAGGTGCCCTTGAACGAGTCGGGCGAGACGAGTACCGGCCGGGATGCCACGACGCACTATCCTCGCAGCCGCGAAGCAGACCGCGACTGGCATCTACGACCTGAGCGACTACGGCGCTGATCACAACCGCTCCAGCTCGTCGTCCGGAGCGGGAGCGGGCCTCCGCATGGCCACAGATTGCGACGCGCTCGCAAGCACGCGATAGGAGGCGTGGCGGATGACGCGCCGCCCCCTGCTCCTCCGCATGAAAGCAGCAGAATCTGGGCGACGCCAGCGGCCCGCAGGCCAGAGAGCGATACTGCGCGGGCGATGTCCCAGGAGAACGTCGAGATAGTTCGGGCGAGGTACGAGCAGTTC
>CAJDUA010000092.1_pt1 | contig 11934 bp, 12 predicted proteins | sample 7390011 | NCBI WGS metagenome assembly CAJDUA01 (sample SAMEA7055673, study PRJEB34461) | soil metagenome | biome: terrestrial ecosystem; feature: Peninsula; material: soil | place: Antarctica | collected 2016 | reverse complement strand
GCCGTGATCGAGGGATTCAGGGGGAAGAGGCCGAAGTCGGCGGTGATCAAGTCACCGTCGACCAGGAGGCCACGATGCACGCCGACCTCGACGCTCTTCTCACCATCTGCGTGTCGGGGGTTCGAGTCCCTCCTCCGGCATGCCTGAGACGGCGGGCGAAACGCGGGTTCTACATCAGCCCCCCGGGTACGTCCCCCAGTCGGCCTTGTTTGGGAACCGCCGGCCGCCGAGAATGACTCGCTTGTTCGAACCGTTGGAGCGCATGACCACGAGGTCGGTGCCGCCATCGTGGAACTGCGTGTAGAGGATCCTCCGTCCGTTCGGCGAGAACACCGGGTTCTGGGCCAGCTCGAACGGGTCACCCTCCTGGAACCGCGGGAGGTCCGTCAGCGCCTTCTTGTTGCTCCCGTCCGGGTGCATCACGTAGATGTTCCCCTTCGCCCCGGGCTTGCCGCTGTCGCCGGTGTCGAAGGCGATCCACCGGCCGTCAGGCGAAAAGTCCGGATCGGACGCGTTGCGCTGATACGAGGTCAACTGCTCGAGACCGGTGCCGTCGACATTGACCCGGAAGATCGCTGTGCGCCGAGCGGACTTGAAGCGCGTGAATACGATCGTCGTTCCATCGGGGGAGAACTGGGGCTCGGCCTCGAACTGGACCCGGTCCGGCGTGTCGGTGACGCGCCGAGCGTCGTCGACCGTGACCCCGTCGGGGGCGAAGGCCGGGATCACCCAGATCCCGTTCAGCGAGTGCTTACCCCAATCGGCCTCGATCGCAAGGCTCGAGCCGGTGGGCGCCCATCCCGGCTCACCATGGAATCCCGGACCTCGGGTCAGCTGCGTCTCGTTGGCGCCCTCGGCGCTCATCAGGTAGATCTGAACCGGCTTCTTGCGGCCGTCGATGTCGGTCCTGTCGCTGTCGAACGCAATCGTCTGACCGTCCGGTGACCAGTCGGAGATGAACGACACGCCGCCTCGCGGCTTGGTGGTCGTCAATTGCTCGATGTCGCTGCCATCGGGGTTCGCGGAGAAGATCTCGACGTGATTGCCGACGACCCGACTGAAGGAGATGCGCCCGTTCTTGCCCGCGAAGGTCGCCGTCGACGGTACAGCCGAGAAGGCGATGATCAGTGCGCAGACGCAAAGGCAAGCGGTGGTGAGCCGGGCCACGAACCGACCCTAACACGCCGAGCCCGGGATCGACTTCAACTGGACACATGAGTCGGTGTTACGCGCCTAGCTAGGTGTCCTGCCCAAAGACGTTGTGAACACGGCTGATCGGCGGCCGGCCGCCTAGAGCGCTGTGGGGTCTGCGCTCGTTGTAGTGCTCGAGCCAGTGTGGCAAGGCGCGATTTCGATGGCGGTGTGAGCGATAGGCCATCCCGTAGGCCCATTCGCGGCCCATCGTCTGGTGAAAGCGCTCGACCTTGCCGTTGGTCTGGGGCCGGTAGGGCGCAGTTGTCAGGTGCTTGATCTGTCGCGCCGCCAGGAGCTCGCGCAGCGAGCGGTTCTTGACGTAGCTGAAGGCGTTGTCGGTCATCAACCTTCGCGCTTGGATCCCGCGCTTTGAAAACCAGGCCAGCGCCCGCTCGACGAAGGCCGTCACCGTCGCCGCGCGCTCGTCTGCGAGCAGCTCGACGTAGGCCAGGCGCGAATGGTCGTCGACGATCGCGTGAGCGAAGTCGTTGCCGACGCGGGTCTCGTCGCTCATCCAGCGCCGTGAGCGCTGGGAGCGATCGCCGGTGACGCGGTGGCCGGGGCGCTCAAAGCGCGGATAGCGAGCCGTGTCCATGTGCAGCAGATCGCCTGGGCAGGGCCATTCATAGCGGCAGGCCTGCTCGCGCGGCGCCTTTGGCGGGCGTGAGAGGCCGTGGCGAGCGAGCACCTTCGAGACGGTCGAGTGCGGGTGGCCGGTGGCGCCAGCGACGAGCCGCGGCCCCCATCCCGTGCGCCGGCGAAACTCGCAGATGCGCTCCTGCTCGCTCGCTGCCAAGAGTCGAGGCGAGCGATTGGGGCGGCTGCATCGATCGAGTAGCCAGCTCTTGGACTCGAGCTCCTGGGTGCTGGCATCGAGGCGGCGATGCCACCAACGACAGAGTGCGAGCCGCCCAGCGGGTCCGAGAGCAGCGTTAGCGTGAACCTTCATCCGGGTCCTCCTCGAGGGTGGTGGCGTTAGACACCTCCAGCCCCTTGGCGGGCCCGGATGGCTTTTCAGCTGTTCAGAACGTGTGTGGGCGGGTCAGCTAGGGCGTGTCGGCGTCGAAGCTCGTAAGCGGGGTCGTAATCGCGGTGGCCCTACTCGCCGGAATTTTCGCCATCGCTGACAGCGACGCAGCGCAAGAAGTCGGGGAGTACCTCTGGCCCGGATGGGTCGTCGGCGTTCTCGGGCCCGTTGCGTGCTGTTGATGAGCCTGCTGATCTACCGCGAGCGCCATCCGCAGACTGTCGAGGTCGAAAGAGTCGTCGAGGTCGAAGTGCTGCCGAAAGCAAAGCTCAGGTGGGACGAGCCGGCCGAGGGCTCCGCAGAGACCGGGCAACCTCTCTAGCGAGGGAATCGCGAGCCCACGGCGGAATCTCGCGAGCCGCATTGGGAGCAAGGCCACAGACTAAGTAGGGGCGGGGGCAATCGGCCGTTCACTGGATGGCGGGCTCTTCGCGCCGGCTCCGAGCACTCGAAAAGGCCCAGCGGGATGCATGTAGAAGAACAGCCCATGAGCCTCACGCAGTACTACACGGCCACCACCCTCGACGGATTCATCGCCGATCCGGAGAACTCGCTGGATTGGCTGTTCACCCGCAAGCAAGAGGAGGACGGGCCATTGAACTACGGCGATTTCATCGCCGAGGTCGGTGCGATGGCGATGGGGTCGACGACCTATGAATGGATCCTCGACCACGAGTTCGCGGACAAGGACTTGGCACAGGTCAAATGGCCGTACGAGATCCCGTGCTGGGTCTTCACGCACAGGCAGCTGCCTGTGATCCCCGGCTCGGGAATCGAGTTCACCAGCGCCGAGGTCACATCCGTGCACGCGGAGATGACCGCCGCCGCCGGCGATCGCAATATCTGGATGGTCGGCGGGGGAGACCTCGCGGGCCAATTCGCCGACGCGGGGCTGTTGGACGAGGTCATCGTCTCGATCGCGCCGGTCACGCTCGGTGCCGGCGCGCCGCTGTTGCCACGCCGCATCGAGCTGCGCCTGGATGAGCTCGGACGCAACGTCGACCTGACCTGCGCCAAGTTCACCGTCGTGCGCTCGCCGCCTGACGCGAGCCCGGCCCCATGACCGGCCCCCCTTTCCCGGATCGCCAACGTCGGTAGGCGCGATTGCGGATGCACACGAAAACGGCGAGTGGATCGGCGGCAACGCCTTTGGCCTCGACAAGAGCCCGAAGGTCCCTCCCGGCTCCGACTTCATCGCCGTTCAAGACTTCCGCTTCAAATCGATCTCGCCGGCGTCCGCGCCCTGGCAGCGCAGGTGCCGACGGCTTTTCCTCGGCAACAGCCCTGCCGATCCCAACAGCGACGGCTGCCTCTTCATCAACGAGCTGACGACGGCCAAGCGCATCGCCTACATCACCAAGCGGGCAAAGCGGCAGGCCGCAAACGCCTACCGCTTCGCCTACCCGCTCTTCTTCCCGGAGTGCAACGCGCCCGGGGGGTCTGCCTCCTACAACGCCGTCAAGGATCCGCCGATGCTCGAGACGACCGACGGGCTGCTGGGCAAGTACGACTGATTCTCGGTCCAGCTACCGACCGAACACTGCGATCATCGCCCGTTGCATGAACTGCGGGGGAAACGCCATGACTACGTCGGCGCTGTGCGTGTCGAGAAACTTCGCTGCCCAGCGGGCGCCGCGGACGCTCTTTGGAATGCCGCCCTTCATGAACAGCCCCTCGCGGGCCGCGGCGGCGCTGTCCGTAAGAAAATCCTCGAGCCCAAGCGCTGGGGACACGTGGCAGCGCAGATGGGCGTCGGTATCTGAGATCGCACTCAATGCGTGCATCGTTCCCGGGGTCACGAGGACCTCTCCGTCGACTGCCCTGAGCACCCGCTTGTCATTGCCGAGCTGAAACCGGACCTCGCCTTCGACCACCGACCAGCGCTCCTCCTGGCGTGGATGCATGTGCGCGGGCAGGCCGCCGCCGGGCTCGAGCCAGGTCTCGACCACCATGTCCTCGCCTTCGGGATGAAATAGGTAGCTGGCGCGGTGAACCGGATCTCGCGTGGGTTCGCTCATGTCGTCCTCTCGGTCTGTGAGGCTGTGTTACCGTAGAGTAACTTACCACGCTAAGTACTCATCGGTGCGACGATGACCACTACCACCAAACGGGCGCCCGGACCGACGCGAATGCGGGCAGGCGACCGCCGCGCGCAGATTCTGCTCACCGCCGGCCGTCTCTTCGGTGAGCGCGGCTACGCAGGGACGCGACTCGATGACATCGCCGCCGCCGCCGGGGTGACGAAACCGATCGTTTACCGCCATTTTGATTCCAAGCAGGCGCTGTACGTGGCGCTACTGCAAAAACATGAAGCGGATCTGCCGAGCTTTCTCGCCCACGCCGCCGAGCTGGCGCCGGACGTCGAGATCGAAGCGGTCCTGCGTCTGATCCTCGAGCACTGGTTCGACTACGTTCGTGCCAACCAGCACTCTTGGCTGATGCTGTTTCGAGACAGCTCGGGCGACGCTGAGATCCGCGAGCTTCGCAGCCGTGTCAGCGCTCGCGCTCGCGAGGTGCTCGCCGGCTTCATCGCCACACGGCCCGCAACTCACCTGCCCAGCGAGCAAGTCGCGCCGACCGCCGAGCTCGTAGTCAGCGGGCTCGCCGGCTTGGCGTTGTGGTGGATCGACCATCCCGAAGTCGACAAAGAGCCGCTCGTTGACGTCGCCGTGAGAATGGCCTCGCCGGCTTTCAGTTGAGCCGGCCGAACGCTCTCGTGCGGCGCCGCGAAAGGTTGGGTCGGGCGCGTCAGCAACTAATAGGCTCGCGGCGTGGAGGACTCGCTCTTTGCCGCCGTGCTCCTGCCGGTCGCTTTGGCGGTGATCATGACGACGCTTGGGCTTTCGCTGACTCCGGCGGACTTCCGGCGTGTGCTGGTGCTGCCGAAGGGGGTCGCGATCGGGATGCTCAATCTGCTGTTGATCGCACCCTTGCTCGCCTTCGCGGTGGCCGAGCTCTACTCATTGGAGCCGGCGCTGGCCGTCGGACTCGTGCTCTTGGGCGCCGCCCCCGGTGGCACCACGGCGAACATGCTCACCCACCTCGCTCGCGGCGACACTGCGCTTTCGATCACGATGACCGCGATCTCGAGCCTGACCGCGGTACTCACGGTGCCCCTGTTTCTCGAGCTCGCGACCAACCATTTCGGCGCAACCGAGTTGAACGAGAGCGTCGACATGCTCGGCGTCGTCATCCGCGTGCTGCTGATCACCGTTGTCCCGCTCGCGCTCGGCATGTACCTGCGCGCGCGCTGGCCCCAGCGAATCATCGCGATCGAGCCGCGCGCAAAGCAGATCGCGCTTGGCCTGTTTCTTGCCGTCATCGTCGGCGCGATCGTCGCCGAGAACGAGCGGGTGTTGGAGAACCTCGACGACGTCGCGGCCGCGGCAATTACCTTGAACCTCGCGGCGATGAGCGTGGCGTACGCGATCTCGCGAGTAGCGCGACTCGACGACCGCCAATCGACGGCGATCGCGATCGAGCTCGGCGTTCACAACGCGACGCTTGCGATCGCCATCGGCGCATCGATCGCGACCGTGCTGACGATCCCCGCCGCGGTCTACAGCGCCTTCATGTTCATCACCGCCGGCCTCTTCGCACGGTTCATGCACCGCCGCAACTTCGCCGGCTGACGCTTGCAAGCCGGAAAATTTGTTCAAAAGTTCGTTTCGGCCAATCCCGAGCGGGTACCGACTCGGCATGGAACTTTCATTGCTACTCATTGTCATCGGCATCGTTCTTGCCGTCCTCGTGCATTACGCGCTTGGGATCGCACTGATCCTGATCGGTCTGGTGCTCTTGCTGTGGCCGCGAATCGCGGGCTCGAGAACCAGCCGCGTTTAGCACTCAACCGTTATCGAGTCGGCACAGCGCCGGCGGCCCTTGCGGTCGCCGGCGTTTGTCGTTGATGATCGACTTTCCGCGGCGATTCTGGTGGGCGATGGTAGGTTCGACCGGCGGTGGCAGGAGCTCATCTCAGACGATCGAAGGGGCTGGCAAGCGTAGCGCCGGTCGCTGTGCTCGCGTTGTTCGCAATCGTCGCCACGCCCGCTTTCGCCAAACCGTTTCCGGACGACTTCCTCTGGGGCACAGCCGGCGCCGGTTTTCAAACCGAGGCCGGCAATGGCCGCAATAGTGATCCGGCGAGCGACTGGTTTGCTTGGACACACGACCCCGCGAACATCGCTGACGGCACGGTCAGCGGTGACCTCCCCGAAAACGGCCCCGGTCACTACAAGTTGTATCGCCGCGACTTCAACCTCGCCGCCGATGACCTCAACAACAACGCCATTCGCATTTCGATCGAATGGCCGCGCATATTTCCGAACTCGACCGAAGCCGTAAACGTCGGCCCAAGGATCGACCGCACCGATATCGCTGAGCTCGACAAGCTTGCGAACAAGCGGGCTCTGAAGCACTACCGCAAGGTGCTCGAGGCGGCCCAGGCTCGCGGCCTGACCCCGTTCGTAACCCTGCATCACTGGACGATCCCGAACTGGCTTCACGACCCGATCGCCACGCGCGACGCTCTCGCTTCGCGCGCTCCCGACGACCCGTTGCCCGAGCTCTCGGCCGGTGGCTGGCTCGACCCGGCGACGGTGGACGAGTTCGCCAAGTACTCCGCCTACGTCGGCGCCAAGCTGGGCGACCGCGCCGACTACTGGAACACACTGAACGAACCGCTGGTTCAAGTGACCAACGGCTTTGTCAACGTGCCCGGCCTGGTCGAGGCCTATTGGCCGCCGGGCGCCTTCAGCTTCACCGGCGCGATCGCGGCGCTGGTCAACCTCGAGCGCGCCAACACCGTTGCCTACGACGCGCTCAAGCGCTTCGACACCTTCGATGCCGATGGCGATCGGCGGGCCGCCCGGGTTGGGCCGGTGATGAACATGATCGCCTTCACCCCGGCCGACCCGGCCTCGGCTGCCGACCAGGAGGCGACCGCGCATGCCGACTACCTCTTCAACCGCCTCTATCTCAACGGTGTCGTCCGCGGTGACGTCGACGCCAACGGCAATGGCGTGATCGACATCGGCGAGGGCCGGCTTCACAAGCGAAAAGCCGACTTCGTCGGGCTCAACTACTACTTCCGCGGCCGGGTCACGGCCGCAGCCCCCTTGACGCCGGCGATCCCGATCCTCGATTTCCTACCGGCGACTTCGTACGCGACCCGGGCCAATCCCGGACTGCCACCATGTCCGACGACGTGCTCGGAGCTCGGTGCCGAGATCTACCCGGAAGGCTTTCGCGAGGTACTGGGCACGGCCGACAGCTACCGCCTGCCGGTGTTCGTGACAGAGAACGGGATCGCCGACGCCGACGATGATCAGCGCCCCGCCTACCTGCGCGACCACCTGCGCCAGCTCGAACTGGCGATGCTAAGCGACGACGTCGACGTCCGTGGCTACTTCCAGTGGTCGCTGATCGACAACCTCGAGTGGGTCTACGGATACGCGCCGAAGTTCGGCCTGTACTCCTTCGATCCGCAGACCCTGAAGCGCACGCCGCGAGGCAGCGCAAAGCTCTACGGGCGGATCGCCAAGCGCAACGCGCTCCCTGGCGGCTGAGCGCGGATCAGGTTCTAGACGAGCTCGAGCGCCAGCCGCGCGCCGGCGGGCTTCAACTCCCCGCGCTCGATCGCGGCGATTTCGCGCCCGTGGAGATCTGCGCGGTCGAGCTCGTGGGCGATGTAGGGGGCGGGCTCGAAGCTGAGCTCGCGGAAACGCCCGGCGAGAGCTCGGCGAACGTCCGCGAGCGCGATCACGTCATCGAGGTCGCCGCGAAGCGGACGCTCGATGCCGTTGGCGCGCTGCCACCGAAGCGCGACGTCGTCGATGCTCTCGGACATCAAAACCCTGATCGGCGAGGCGGGCAGTGAGGGCGCCGTCGCCGCAGCCGATCTCGAGCACCCGCGCCGGGACCGGGGGCAGCCAGGCTGCGAGGAAGCCGGTCAGCTCAGGCCCTAGATGTCCCACCGTCTCGCCGAGCCTTCTCAGCCGCCTCGAGGGCCTCGGGATCGTGCAGGTGGCACTGAACCCGCGCCTTGTCGGCCTCGAGCTCGCGCGGCTCGAGCGGGGCGTGAAAGCGCACCCGGGCGCCCGCCGGTTCGGCATCCATCTCGGCAACGCCCTTCCAGATCGGGTCGTCGGGATCGGCCGCGCGGATCGTCTCGAGCAGCTGGAGAGCTTCGGCGCCCGTCCGGCCGCGGCCAGCGGGCAGGACCGCATCGGTCGACGGCTCGTCGAGCGCATGCAGGTCCCCGATCCGCTCGCGCTCGGCCTCGTAGTCCACCTCGGACAGCTCGGTCCATCGCGTCTCGAGCAGCGTGCGGAGGTCGCGGCTCTCCCAGCCGCAGACCTCGAAGGCGCGCGGGCAGCGGGGGTGAAAGCGACATCCGAGCGGCGGTGAAACCGCGTCGGGGATCTCCCCTCGCGGCAGGTCGCGGGGCACGCTGCGGGTCGGGTCGGGCTCCGGGATCGCCTTCAGCAGCGAGGCGGTGTAGGGATGCTTGGGGTCGGCATAGATCTGGCTTGCGGGGCCGATCTCGACGATCCGGCCGAGGTACATGATCGCGATCCGGTCGCAGAAGAACTTCGCGGTCGCGAGATCGTGAGTGATGTAGACGTAGGTGAGGTCGAGCTCGCCCTTGAGCTCGATCATCAGCTCGAGGATCTTGGCCCGGACGCTCATGTCGAGCATCGAGACCGGCTCGTCTGCGATCAGCACATCGGGCCCGAGGATGATCGCCCGGGCGAGGACCGCTCGCTGCTTCTGGCCGCCGGAGAGCTGGGTCGGGTACTTGTCGACGAACTGCGCCGCCGGAGCCAGGCCGACACGCTCGAGCGCCGCGGCGACCAGCCCTCGGCGTTCTTCAGCGTCCTCGGCGATCCCGTGGAAGCGCAGCGGGTCGCCGACCGAGGTGCCGATCGTCATCGCAGGGTTCAGCGAGGCGTGCGGATCCTGGAAGACGATCTGCAGCCGCGTGCGAAGCTTGCGCAGCTCGGTCTCGCGAAGGCCGACGATCTCGCGGCCCTCGAGGCGAATGGACCCCTCGCTCGCCTCGACCAGACCGAGCAGGGTTCGCCCGAGCGTGGTCTTGCCCGACCCTGACTCGCCGACGACGCCGAGGACTTCGCCGCGGCGCAGGTCGAAGCTCACCCCGTCGACGGCGTGCACCGCGCCCGCCTCACGCCCACGCAAGCGATCGATGAACGAGCCTCGGACCGAGAAGCGGGTGCTGAGATCGCGGACCTCGAGCAGCGACCCTTCCACTACGCCTCCTCCGCGATGCTGATCTGCTCGCGCTCGAGCGGCTGCTTGCCATCCGCGGGGATCTGCTGCTCGGGCCCGTGCAGCCAGCAGCTCACCCGCTGCTTGCCGTCGGCGCGGACCTCGACCGGCGCGAGCTCGGCGCAGACCCGCATCGCGTTCGGGCAGCGCGGGTGAAAGCGACATGCGGGTGGCGGCTGGCACAGGTCGGGCGGGGCGCCCGCAATGTAGTGGAGTTCGGTGGTCCGCAGTGAGATAGTTGAGCGCAGCAGCTCGCGCGTGTAGGGGTGGGCCGGTGCGGTGAACATCTCGCGCGCGTCGCCCTGCTCGACGATCTTTCCCGCGTACATCACCGCGACTCGGTCGCAGGCCTCGGCGACGATCCCGAGGTTGTGGGTGATCAGCAGCAGCGCCGTGTCGAAGTTGTCGCGCAGGTCGGCGAGGATGGCGAGGATCTGAGCCTCGACGATCACGTCGAGCGCCGTCGTCGGCTCGTCGGCGACCAGCAGGCTCGGCCGCAGCACCAAGGCCAGTGCGATCATGATCCGCTGACGCATCCCGCCCGAGAACTCGTGCGGGTACTGCTTGAAGCGAGTCGGGGGAATGCCCATCCGCGCCAGGGTCTCGAGCGAGCGCTTTCGCATCTCGTCCTTGTCGAGCCCGGGCTCGTGCGCGTGCAGGGTCTCGAGGAAATGACTCTCGATCGTGATCAGTGGATTGAGCCGGGTCATCGGCTCCTGAAAGATCAGTCCCAGCTCCGGGCCGCGGAGCGCGTGCAGCTCGCGGCGACCGAGCTCGGTCAGATCTCGGCCCAGGTAGCGCACCTCGCCCGCGATCGAGGCGTTGTCCGCAAGCAGACCTAGCACCCCGCGGCCGAGCGTCGACTTGCCGCACCCCGACTCGCCGACCAGCCCGATCGTCTCGCCGGCGGCGATCTCGAAGGAGACGCCGTCGACCGCCCGCACCGGGTCGCCGCCGGTTCCGTACCAGATCCTCAGGTCGTGCGCCGCAAGCACTGGCTCACTCACGCCGAGCCTCCGATGCGGGCGCCGCGGCGGCGCCGGTCTCCCCGGCAGGGGCCGGCCCGGGGGGCGGCTCGACCGGGATCTTCGGTCGTTCGAGGCGCCGCTTGCGGATCAGCGGGTTGAGCACGTCGTTGAGCCCCTCGCCAACGAGCGTGAACCCGGTGACCAAGAGCACGATCGCGAGCCCGGGAAAGAGGCCGGTCCACCAGATCCCGGCGCCGGCATCGTCGATCGCACGCTGGAGGTCATAGCCCCACTCGGCGGCCTCGGTCGGCTGGATGCCATAGCCGAGAAAGCCGAGAGCGGCCAGGGTGAGGATCGCGTCGGCGGCGTTCAATGTCGCGATCGCGGGCACGTTCTGGATCACGTTCGAGAGCACGTAACGCCTGATGATCGTTCGCCGCGGCGCGCCCAGTGCCCGCGCAGCCTCGACGTAGGACTCCTCGCGGACGCTGATCACGTGGTTGCGGACCACCCGGAAGTACTGCGGGATATAGACGACCGTGATCGCGCCCGCGGCGGTGATCACGCCCGAATTGATGGTGTCGGAGAGCAGGAAGGCGATCACGATCGCGAGCAGCAGATACGGAAAGGCGAACAGCGCATCCATGATCAGCACCAGGCCGCGATCGAGGCGCCCGCCGATGTAGCCGGAAATCAGCCCCAGCGGGACCCCGATCGCGAGCGAGAAGACGAGCGCGAGGACGACCACCTCGATCGCCGTGCGTGAGCCCCAGATCACACGCGAGAGCACGTCGGTGGACTGCACTGTGGTCCCGAACAGGTGCTGTCCGTCGGGCGCCGCCTGCTTGTCGAAACGCAAACCGTCGGCGGTCACCTGGTCGAAGCCGTAGGGGGCGATCAGCGGCGCGAAGATCGCCAGCACGACGAAGACAAAGACGATCGCGAGCCCGGATAAGAGGATCCAGCGAGGGGTTCCGTGCGCCTCGGCGATCGGCCGCAGGGCTCGGGGCAGGCGCATGCGAGTGGCCATCAGTAGCGCACCCTCGGATCGACGAAGGCGTTGATCAGGTCGATCGCCAGCGACACGAGCACCACCACGAGCGCGAACACCGTGATGATCCCCTGGACCGCGATGTAGTCGCGCTCGTTGAGGTAGCGGACCAGCTCGGCGCCGATCCCGGGCCAGTTGAAGGTCTGCTCGGTCAGCACCGCGCCGCCGAGCAGGATCGCGAACTGCAGTCCGGCGACGGTGACCACGGGCACGAGAGCATTGCGGAACGCGTGATGCAGCACGACGCGACGCTCGCTGATGCCGCGGGCTCGCGCCGCCTCGACGTAGTCGCCCTTCATCGTCTGCAGCAGGTTGACCCGGATCAGCCGGATCAGCACCCCGCTGACCAGCAGCCCGAGCGTGACGGCGGGCAGGATCAGGTGCTGGATGACGTCCCAGAACGC
>CAJDUA010000089.1_pt1 | contig 12010 bp, 14 predicted proteins | sample 7390011 | NCBI WGS metagenome assembly CAJDUA01 (sample SAMEA7055673, study PRJEB34461) | soil metagenome | biome: terrestrial ecosystem; feature: Peninsula; material: soil | place: Antarctica | collected 2016 | reverse complement strand
CTCGCCTCCGCACCACTCCGCCTGCTCAGCTGCCGGGGAGGGCAGGTCGAAGCCGGGTTCGATCGGGGTGACGCGACGATTTTCGGGCACCTCGACGAGATCACCGATCACAAGCGATCGCGACTGATCGCATACCCGGCGAAACAGCTCGCGCTTTTGGTCGGCGTCGAGATGGTGGAGCGTGAGCACGGCGATAACGAGATCCCACGGCCCGTCGGGCAGCGGATCCTCGATGCGGCCGAGGCGCATCTCCTCCCAGCCAAGCTCGCGGGCCTTGAAGACCATCTCGGAGCTCGAGTCGAGGCCGGTAATGCGGGTCTGGGGGAACTGATCGAGCAGGCGCTGCGTGGTTTCCGCGGTGCCGAAGCCAAGCTCGAGCACGCGGTCGGGCGGGAATGGGATCGCCGCGATCGTTTGCCTCTGCAGCTCGTCATAGCGCGGAACCTCCTTGCGCATGAGGTCGAGGTAGGTCTCGGGGTCCCAGTGGAATTGAGGGTTCATCGGGTCGGTAACGTTGCTCCAGGAGGTTGACGATGGCGGCGGCTGAGTATCACACGATCGATCTCGACCGGCTGGCGCTGAGCCCCGGTCAGGGAAAGCGCCTCGAGCTCGAGGTCGATGTCGCGGCGCTCGAGTTTGGCGGCTACGACTACGCCGTCGACGAGGGTCCACTCGCAGCACGCCTGGAGATTTCGCGAAACGCGGCCGGTTACGCGATGCGGATCAACTTCGAAGCCTCGATCACCGGTCCTTGCGTGCGCTGCCTCGGCGATGCGCGGGTCGCCGTGGCCGTCGATACGCGGGAGGTCGATCAGGCGCTCGCCGACGACGAGGAGCTGCGCAGCCCCTACGTCTCCGAGGGCCTTCTCGCGCTGGCTGACTGGGCGCACGATGCGCTTGCGCTCGCGCTACCTCTTAAGTTGCTCTGCCGCCCGGATTGCACCGGGCTCTGCACGGTCTGCGGCATCTCGCTCAACGACGCCGACCCTGCTGCCCACGACCACGGCCAACAGCTCGATCCACGCTGGGCGAAGCTTCGCGAGCTGCAATAGCTAGCATTGCGCCCTTCCAGATGGCTGTCCCGAAGAAAAGAACCTCCTCGACGCGTCGCGACAAGCGGCGTGCCACGCATACCGCGGCGAAGCCGCGCACGAATGAGTGCCCGCGCTGTCACAGCCCACGTTTGCCCCATCGCGTTTGTCCCACCTGCGGCACGTACGCCGGACGCGAAGTGATCGTGCATGAGATCGGCGACGACGGCTCCGACGAGGGCTGAACACCGATGACAACCGTCGCCCTCGACGGGCGCGGCGCCGACCAGGGGCCTGACGTGATCGTTGCCGGGGCGAGAGCTGCCGCCGCCGATGGCATCGCGCTTCGGGTCTTCGGCGATTCGCAACAGCTCTCCGGGCTCGCGGGGGCTGAAAACATCCAGGTGATCGAGGCAGCGGCCGCGATCAGCAACGACGACGACCCGGTGGCCGCGGTTCGCGGCACGCCCGGTGCGTCGGTCGTTCGTGCCGCGGCGGACGTTGCCGCGGGTCGCTCCGACGCAATCGCGAGCGCTGGATCCACCGGCGCGACGATGACCGCCGCGCTGTTTGCGCTCAAGCGGATGCGCGGGGTGCGCCGCCCGGCGCTGGCGCTGCAGCTTTCCGCGCCGGGGCGCACAGGCCCGCCGTGCGTCCTGCTCGACGTTGGCGCCAACACCGAGAATCATGCCGGCGATCTCGTCCAATTTGCCTATCTCGGCTCCGCTTTCAGCCAAGCCGTGCTCGGAGTCGAGCGTCCCCGGGTCGCACTGCTTTCGATCGGTGAGGAGTCGAAGAAAGGGGCTCTCGAAGTGGTCGCGGCACACGAGGCGCTCTCGCAGGTAGACACCATCGCCTTTCATGGCAATGTCGAAGGCCGCGACCTGCTCGGCGACGCGGCTGACGTCATCGTCACCGACGGCTTTACCGGTAACGTCGCGCTGAAGACGATCGAGGGCACGGCGCGAACCGTTGCCGCCGCCGTCGGGGCCGCCGCGAGGTCGAACCCCATCGCCGCCGTCGGTGGTGTGCTGCTGCGCCGGGCACTCGATGGACTGCGACGCGAGATGGACCCCGATGCCTACGGCGGCGCGATCCTGCTCGGCCTTCGAGGAGTCGCCGTGGTCGGCCACGGCAACTCCGGCGAGCTCGGGATCGCCAACGCGATCCGCCTCGCCGCACGAGCTGTCGAGCAAGAGGCGGTCCAACGTACGACCACGCTGCTCGAGGACTCCGGCGCGACCCGGGCGGCGATGCGTGATAAAGAAGAGGGTCGATGAGCTCGACGCCAACCCGTGCAGAGGTGATGGCCAAGGTGCGCGAACACCTTTCGGCAGAGCTCGAGGTCAATGCCGCGGAGATCGTGGACTCGACCAGATTCAAGGAGGATCTCGATGCCGACTCATTGGACCTCTACGAGCTCGTGATGGAGCTCGAGGATTCCTACGGAGTCAAGGTGTCCGAGGAGGAGGCCTCGCGCATCGAAACGGTTGCCGATGCTGTCGACTACGTCCTCGCGCACCCGCCCGCCTAAGCAATGGCACGCAGTATTCGCAGGCTGGGGCGGGGGGGCCGCAACCGCCGCCCTGCCGCGCCGGCGCCGAGCAGAGCCGCATCGACCGGGCCACAACCGCTGCGCGAGCTGCTCGACGCGCTGCCGTTGACGCTGCGCCGCCAAGCGCTCACTCATTCCTCCTGGGTCGACCAGCGCGCCGACTCCTACGGCCGCCTCGCCTTCCTCGGCGATAGCGTCCTCGGACTGGCGCTGGCCGAGCATCTGTTCCGGCTCTATCCGCGCGCCGACATCGGCCGGCTGACGAAGATGCACGGCCAGGCGGTCAGCGGACGCGCCTGCGCCGAGATCTCACTCGAGCTTGGCGTGCCCGAGCTGCTGCGCGAATCAGCGCCGCAGACAATCGAAGGCGGGATCGAGGTCGACGCTCTGGTCGCCTCCGAGCGCGCTCTGGCCTCAGTCTGCGAGGCCGTGATCGGCGCTTGCTATTTGCACCACGGTTTCGATGCGACTTCCAAGGCGACGCTCGCCGCATTCGCCAACGAGCTCGAGATCGCCTCAGAGCGGCTGCTCGACTTCAAATCGGCATTGCAGGAACGTCTCGCGCGCGACGGTGCGCGCGTTCGCTACGAGGTGACCGGTGAGACTGGCCCGCCGCACGATCGCCACTTCGCCGTTACCGCCAGCGTCAACGGCGAAATCCTCGGCGAGGGCTCTGGTCGTTCGAAGAAAGCGGCCGAGCAGGCCGCTGCCGAACAAGCCCTCGAGGGGTTGCGTTAGTGCTGTCGCGGTGATGCCGTCCGGGCCTGTCGCGAGGCTGTGCTTGCGGGTGGGAGACCGCCCTCAGGAATTGACGCGACGATGCACCTGAGCTCGATCACGATCAAGGGCTTCAAGTCCTTTCCCGAGCGCACGAAGCTCGTGTTCTCCCCTGGCGTCAGCGTGATCGTCGGCCCCAACGGGTGTGGCAAGTCCAACGTCACCGACGCAGTGCTCTGGGCGCTTGGCGAGCAGAGTCCGCTCAGCGTTCGCGGTCAGTCGATGCAGGACATGATCTACGCGGGCGGCGAGGGCATCGGGCAGAGCCGCTATGCCGAGGTCGAGGTCGTTCTCGACAGCGACGGCGGCGAGGGCGAGTGGAGTGAGATTTCGGTGACGCGGCACCTCGAGCGCGGCGGCGAGGGCAGCTACCGGCTCAACGGTGCCCGCGCGAGGCTCGCCGACGTCGTCGACGTCCTCTCCGACGCCAACCTCGGCCGCGAGATGCATTCGGTCATCAGCCAGGGCCGCGTGGAGGAGATCGTTTCCTCCGCGCCGCGCGATCGCCGGCTGCTCGTCGAGGAGGCCGCCGGGCTCGGCAAGCACAGAAAACGCCGTCGCCGCGCACAGCTCAAGCTCGAGCGCACCCAGGACAACCTCGATCGAGCGCTGGACGTCGAGCGTGAGGCGCGCAGCCGTCTGCGCCCGCTAAAGCGTCAGGCCCAGGCCGCCGACATCCACGCTCGCCTCGAGCGAGACGCGGCGGAGCTTCGAGCGCGCTTGCTTGCGGCGCAGCTCAGTGGCCACGAGTCCGATCTCGCCGAGGCGAGCAAGAGGGCGATCGCCGCGCGTGGCGTTCGCAGCGCACTCGACGCGCAGGTCGCTGAGGTCGCCAAGCGGCGAACGCTGATCGAAGAACAACTTGCGGCGCGCGATCGCCAGCGCACCGAAGCCTGGGGCCGGCTCACCGCAGTGCGCGCGGCCCACGAGCGGATCTCGGTTCACGCTGAGGCGCTCGCCTCGCGTCGCGCCGATCTCGCTCGCGGCCTCGATCGCCGCCGCGCCGCGCTCGGCGCGCTTGCCGACGAGCTCGTAGCGGCGATGGGAGCGAGCTCAGGCGACGATCCGGTAGCCGCCGGCCTCGAGCGCGTCGCAGAATCGCTTCAGCAGGCAACTGCAGCCCTCGCGGCTGCACGCAACGCCGATGCCAATCAGGCTCGCGCCCAGGAGATCGGCCGGGTGCGCGATGCGGCGGATCACGCCGCGCAAATGGCCCGGCGCGTGGAGGATCTGCTCGGCAGTCGCCGCCAGGATTCGCTCTCCGATCGCCTCGAGCGCGAAACGGCGCTCCTGGGCGCGCTCGAGACCCTGTGCGAGGCCGCCGCCGATGTCCGCGATGGTGCCGGTGAGCGCGCCGCTGCGCTCGAACGCTCCCTGATCGGCTCCGGCGGGGGATCGGAGGACGACGTCGCAGACCAGCTTCGCGCCTGCTCGCGCGAGGAGGCCGGGCTGCAATCGAAGCTGCGCAGCTCAGCCGATGCCGTCACCGACGCCGAGGTTCGAGTCGCTCACGTCGACGACCGCCGCACCGAAGCGGCAGCCGAGATGGAGAGGATCGTGGCGACGCTCGGGCACGACCTGGAGCCGATCAGCGAACAGCTCTCCGAGGACGAGCGGCTCGCAATCGACTCGAAGCTCGAACGCCTGGGACGCCGCCGTGAGCAGCTCGGGCCGGTCAACCCACTGGCCGAACGCGAGTACGACGAAGCTCTGGCGCACGTCGAGAACCTGGAGACCCAGCGCACCGACCTCGACACGGCGCTGTCGGAGCTGGCCGGCCTGATCCGCGAGACCGACAGCAAGATTCACGCCGCGTTCGTGGAGACCTTCGAGAAGACGCAAGAGAACTTCACCGAGCTCGTCGAGCACCTGTTTCCCGGCGGTCGCGGCCGGTTGCGCATGGTCGACGACTCCCGTGGGCCGAAGCCTGTGCTCGGTGGAGCTTCGACCGATGTCGATGACTCCGCCCACATCGAGTCCGAGGACCGAGGCGAGACGGAAGGGGAGGGAGACGAGTTCTCCACCCAGGGCGTGGAGATCGAGGTGACGCCGGCCAGCAAGGCGACGCGGCGGCTTTCCCTGCTCTCAGGTGGGGAAAAAGCCCTGGTCGCGCTCGCTTTCGTCTTCAGCGTATTCCTTTCGCGGCCGTCGCCCTTCTACATCCTCGACGAGGTTGAAGCTGCGCTCGACGACGCCAACATCGACCGCTTCCTGCAGCTCGTGCGCCGCTTCTCCGACCGCGCTCAGTTCATCATCGTCACCCATCAAAAGCGCACGATGGATGCGGCGGAGGTGCTCTACGGCGTCTCGATGGGCGCGGGCGGCGTAACCAAGGTGGTCTCACGCAAGTTCGAACACGAGCAGGCGGTGCTCGCAGAGGCTGGCCCGCCGCAAAAGGCCGAGGCGGCCTGAGCCGCGGCCGTCGTTAGCCTTCCGCTCTCGCGTGGAGTGGGAAGAAGTGATAATTAACGTTCCGTCCGCCTCCTCGGTTTCGCCTCCGCGGGTGGCCGGGTCACCCGAAGGGCCGGAGTCCAAGCGGGGCAGACGGTTCTCCCGCCTGCGGGAGCGGTTGGCGAAGAGCCGACAAGCGCTCAGCGCTGAGATCTCGGCGAGCCTGTTCGACCGCATCGACGCCGAGACGTGGGAGCGCCTCGAGGAGGCACTGATCCTCGCCGACGTCGGTGCCAAGGCAACCGCGGAGGTCGTCGGGCGACTCGAGATGGAGGTCGAGGGCGGGTCGGTCTCCGGTCCGGATGCGATCCGTGACCGGCTGATCGAGCTGCTGGCGGCGCTCGCGGGCAAAGAGCCGCCCCAGATTGATCTCGGCGCAAAGCCTGCAGTGATCATGGTTGTCGGCGTCAACGGCACCGGCAAGACGACGACGATCGGAAAGCTCGCGTCGGTGCTGAAAGAGCGCTTCGGTCTCACGGTTATCGTGGCGGCGGCCGACACCTACCGCGCGCGCGGGGACCGAAATCGTCAAGGGCAACGCCGGCGGCGATCCGGGCGCCGTCGTCTTCGATGCGCTCGCCGCGGCGCAGGCTCGCGGCGCCGACGTCGTAATCGTCGACACCGCGGGCCGCCTGCACACGCACGGCAACCTGATGGAGGAGCTGACCAAGGTCGGCCGCGTAGCCGGCAAGCAACTCGAGGGCGCGCCGCACGAGACCCTGATCGTGATCGACTCCACCACGGGCCAGAACGGCCTGCGCCAGGCACGTGCCTTCGCCGATGCCGTCGACGTCACCGGGGTCGTGCTGACCAAGCTCGACGGCACCGCGAAGGGCGGCATCGCGCTTGCGATCAGCGGTGAGCTCGAGATCCCGGTGAAGCTGATCGGGGTCGGCGAGGCGATCGAGGACCTGCGGCCGTTCGACGCGCAGGAGTTCGCAGCGGCGCTGTTAACGGAATAACTCCGCCGGAAGCCTCGCCTGCGGCTGCGTTTCCGGCGGGTGGCGACGTGTTACTGGGCGGCAGGTCGTAAGCGCTAGTTCCGCGACTTCGTCGCTAGTCCAGGCGAGGGGTTTCCTTCGTCCGTAAGCTGGTTGCGTGTTCGACCAGCTCTCCGACCGGCTCCAGGAAACGCTCTCCGACGTTCGCTCGCGCGGCAAGCTGACTGAGGCCGACGTCGATAAGGCTATGCGCGAGATCAGGCTCGCGCTGCTGGAGGCCGATGTCAACTTCAAGGTCGTCAAGCAGTTCACCGCTGAGGTCAAGGAGCGCTGCCTCGGCGCCGGGGTTCTCGAGTCGCTGAACCCCGGTCAGCAGGTGGTGAAGATCGTCGACGAGGAGCTCGCCGCGCTGATGGGCGGCGCCAGCCGCGACCTCGCCTTCGCCTCCTCTGGGACCACCGTGATCCTGATGGCCGGGCTCCAGGGTTCGGGCAAGACCACCGCCTGCGCCAAGCTCGCGAAGCTGCTCGGCGACGACGGCAAGAAAGTTGGGCTCGCAGCGTGCGACACGCAACGCCCGGCGGCGGTCGAGCAGCTTGTAACGATGGGCAAGCGCTGCGGCGCGACCGTGTTCGAACAGGGAACCGAGCGCAGTTCAGTCGATATCGCCGAGTGGGCGCTCGGCCAGGCGCGAGCGCAGAGCCTCGACGTGCTCATCCTCGACACCGCCGGGCGCCTGCACGTCGACGCGGCGCTGATGGACGAGCTCGCCGCGATCCGAAAGCGCACCAAGCCCCACGACATCCTGCTCGTGCTGGACTCGATGACCGGCCAAGATGCGGTCAACGTCGCCGTGAGCTTTGCCGAAACCGTCGACTTTGACGGCGTCATTTTGACCAAGCTCGACGGCGATGCCCGCGGTGGTGCGGCGCTCTCGGTTCGAGCGGTCACCGGCAAGCCGATCATGTACGCGTCGACGGGCGAACGCATCGAGCAGCTGGAGCGCTTCCATCCCGAGCGCATGGCGAGCCGAATCCTCGGCATGGGCGACATGCTCTCGCTGATCGAGAAGGCCGAAGAGGTCTCGGATGCGGATCAGGCGGCCGAGCTCGAGCGCAAGATCCGAAACAAGCAGTTCACGCTCGAGGACTTCCTCGTGCAGATGAAGCAGGTGCGCAAGATGGGCCCGCTGCAGAACGTGCTCGGGCTGATGCCCGGCATGGGCAAGGCGATGAAGCAGATTCGCCAGGTCAACATGGACGAGCGCGAGCTCGATCGCCTCGAGGCGATCATTCTCTCGATGACGCCGGCCGAGCGCGCAAACCCGTCGATGATCGACGGCTCGCGGCGAAAGCGGATTGCGCAGGGGTCCGGCACCACCGTCCAGGCCGTGAACCAGCTCGTCAAGCAGTTCGGCCAGATGCGCAAGATGATGTCTCAGCTGGCCAAGGGCAAGATGCCCGATCCGGCGCAGCTGATGAAAGGCATGCGTTAGCGGGTCACCCGCTAACCTCTCGCGCCGCTGATGGTACGAATTCGATTGAGAAGGGTGGGTTCGCGAAAGAACCCGATCTGGCGCATCGTCGTCGCAGATCGCCGCTCCCCAAGGGACGGCCGTACGATCGAGACCATCGGCCATTACAACCCGCAGACCGAGCCCTCGGTCATCGTGATCGACGAGCAGCGCGCTCAGCACTGGCTCGATCATGGCGCCAAGCCGACCGCCACCGTGGCGACGCTGCTTCGCACCAAGGGCATCCAGGCCGCCGGCTCCTAAGCTTCCATGCGGGACCTGGTCGAGTACCTGGTCCGGGCCCTGGTCGACGATCCCGACGCCGTTCGGGTGGACGAGCTCGACGACGACGGCACGACTGTGCTCGAGGTCCACGTCGGCGAGGGCGACCTCGGCCGTGTGATCGGCCGCGAGGGCCGCGTCGCCAATGCGATCCGCACGGTTGCCAAGGCTGCGGCCACGGCTCAGGACGGTGGCCGGGTCATGGTCGAGATCGTCGAGGACTAGAACAAATGCCCGCCGGCTGCTCGGCTCCGCCTCCGCGCCGGCCGGATGGTCGGAGCGTGGGGTGATCCGATGCGGGTCGACTTCTTCACCCTCTTCCCGGAGTGGTTTGGTTGGTTCGCCGGCCAGCGCCACGTTCGCAACGCGATCGGGCTTGGCAGCGAGCTTCGCTGCTTCAACTACCGCGATACGACACCTCTCACGGGTGGTCAGGTCGACGACTCCCCCTATGGTGGCGGCGCTGGAATGGTCCTGCGGGTTGACGTCGTCGACGCCGCACTGCGCGCCGCTTATGACCCCGCGGCTGAGCCGCTCGCGAGCCCACGTGTGCTCTTGATGGCCCCCTCGGGGCGCCAGCTCGACGATGCCCTTGTCGACGAGCTCGCGGCAGAGCCGCACCTGGCCTTGCTCTGCGGGCGCTACGAAGGCGTTGACGAGCGGGTGCGCGACCAGCTCGCCGACGACGCGGTCTCGGTTGGCCCCTACGTTCTATCCGGCGGCGAGCTGGCGGCGATGGTCGTCGCCGACACGGTGCTGCGCAAGCTGCCGGGAGCGCTCGGGCATGCCGACAGTGCACTCGAGGAATCGTTTTCGGAGGCGCTGGGCGGCGAGCCGGAATACCCGCACTACACGCGCCCGGCGAGCTATCGGGGCTGGGACGTGCCGGAGATCCTGCTTTCCGGCGATCACGCACGGGTGCGAGGCTGGCGCCAGGCGCGCAGCCGGGAGCGTGGCGAAGGGCTCTAGGAGCTACTTAGGACGCGCTTATCGGGGAGTTGTCTACTATCTGGCGCCTGCGGGCTGCCCCGACGTTGGCGTGGCGCCCGCCTTTTCTACGCCCGCAGCCACCCCGAGGAAGCCGACCCATCATGAGCACGATCATCGAGAGCATCGAGCAGCGCCAGCTGAAGAAGGTGCCGCGGTTTGCGGCCGGCGACCGCGTCCGGGTCCACTTCGAGGTGATCGAGGGCACGCGCCGACGCACCCAGGTCTTCGAGGGCATCGTCATCGCCCGCCAGGGCAGCGGAGCGCGAGAGACCTTCACCGTTCGCAAGCAGTCGTTCGGCGTCGGCGTCGAGCGAACGTTCCCGGTGCACTCGCCGAAGATCGAACGGCTCGAGGTCGTTGCCCGCGGCGACGTTCGCAGGGCAAAGCTCTACTACCTGCGTGGCCGCGTCGGCAAGCGCGCACGGGTCGCCGAGCGCCGCTGGGGTATTGAGGACGATCTGGTGCTTGGAGAAGGGGATGAGGCAGCGCCGGTCGACGCGGAGGGCGTCAGCCTTGAAGAGGTAGCGCCGCTGCCTGCCGACGGACAGGAAGGCGGGGCAAGTGCAGGGGCCGAGTCAGGCGAGACCGCAGACGCTCAGGCCTCGGAGGAGTCCGAGAACACGGACTCCGAGGAATCCGAGGAAGAGCGGGTCTGATCCCGAAGCCGACAACGGGAAGGGGGGCGGCACTCGAACTGGTCCTCATCGTCGCCCTCGCCATCGGCCTCGCACTCGGAATCCAGGCCTTTGTCGTCAAGCCGTACCAGATTCCCTCACCTTCGATGGTGCCGACGCTCGAGGAGGGCCAGCGCATCCTCGTCAACCGTTTCTCCTATCGCCTCGGCGCTGACCCCAGCGTCGGCGACGTGATCGTCTTTCACCCGCCTGTGGGCGCCGAGCGCGGCAATCAATGTGGTGCCAGCGGTCCGGAGCGCGAGCCCGGACAGCCTTGCTCAGAGCCGACACCCGAGATGGCCGAGACCAACTTCGTCAAACGCGTGGTGGCCGTCGGCGGCGATCGCCTGCGGATCGTCAAAGGGATCCCGATCGTCGACGGCGAGCCGGTCGACGGCGATTGGGAAATTCGCCCATGTCGCGGACTCGGCGGATGTGACTTCAAAACCGAGATCACCATTCCACCCGATCACTACTTCATGATGGGCGACAATCGTGGAGCCAGCGACGACAGCCGCTACTGGGGCCCGATCCCTCGAGACTGGGTCATCGGAAAAGCATTCTTCACCTACTGGCCGCCCGATCGCATCGGCGTCCTCTAAGCCGAAACGTAACGCTTCCAAGGCCGTTGCCAGGCGTCGTCGCCGGGCCGCAAAGCTGTTCAAGTTCGATCGTGAGCTCGGTGCTCGCTTCGTCGCCGGCGCCGATGAGGCCGGTCGCGGCTCCCTCGCGGGCCCGCTGGTCGCCGCCGGTGTGCTGATCGACTATGAGCGCCTCTCGCTGCGCGACCGCCGCGCCCTGGGTGATCTCGACGACTCCAAGCAGCGAACCCCGGAGCAGCGCGAGGCGATGTACCCGATCGTGATCAGGGCGGCGGCGCGCGTCGCGGTGACAGTGCGTTGCGTCCGCGCGATCGACTCCCGTGGGCTGCACGTGACGAACCTGTCGGCGCTGGCACGCAGCCTGGAGCGGGTGGCGGTGCCGGGTGCTGTCTGCCTCACCGACGGCTTCCGGGTGCCCGGCTGCGCGGTTGAGCACAGGGCCGTGATCGATGGCGATGCCATAAGCGCCGCGATCGCAGCCGCCTCGGTGATCGCCAAGGTCACGCGCGATCGCTACATGCATCGGATCGCCTCCGAGTACCCCGGCTACAACTTCGACGGCAACGTCGGCTACTCGACGGCCGATCATCGCGCGGCGATCGTCGAGCATGGCCCTTCAGAGCTTCATCGCCGCTCCTTCGCCTCGATCGCTTATTCGCAGCTGAAGCTCGGCTGAGGTGCTCGTACGGCTCAGGCGTCGACGATGACCTCGAAGCCGCCGAAGAACATCCGCTGCGTGTCCATCGGCATCTCCTCCTGCATCGCCTCCTTCATCCGCGGATCGTCCATCACCTTGGCGTTGACCTCGTCGCGCTTGGCCTTCGACTCGTAGGTGATCCAGGAGAAGACCACGACCTCGTCGTCCTCGAGCTTGACGCTGCGGGGGAACGAGGTCGACTTTCCCGCGTCGACGTCGTCGGCGATGCACTCCTTGTAGTCGGTCGCGCCGAACTCGCGCCACAGGGCGCCCGCTCGCTCTGCAATCGCTCGATAGGCATCGACTTTGTCCTTCTTCACCGGAACCACGAACCCGTCCACGTACTCGGCCATCGAAACCTCCTCGGTTGGTTGAGTGTCCGATTCTAAGACCGGTGTCGCCGCACAGATTCATCGGTCCTAGAAGGCGCCGCGCAGGTGCTCGTACTCCGTGACTCGGCCGCCGTCGTCGAGTCGGAGGCCGACGACGTCGAAGCG
>CAJDUA010000056.1_pt1 | contig 12046 bp, 11 predicted proteins | sample 7390011 | NCBI WGS metagenome assembly CAJDUA01 (sample SAMEA7055673, study PRJEB34461) | soil metagenome | biome: terrestrial ecosystem; feature: Peninsula; material: soil | place: Antarctica | collected 2016 | reverse complement strand
ACCGCACTCGACGGTGTCAAAGAGGATGCCGAACTAATCTACGTCGGCAAGAACTCTGGCCTCGAGCAGTTTCGCGCCAACGAGGTCCAGTCTGAGATCGAGGCTTTGATCGTCGCGCATGCGCGGGCGGGGCGCAGTGTTGTTCGCCTCAAGGGTGGAGACCCTTTTGTCTTTGGCCGTGGCGGGGAGGAGGCCGAGGTTCTCGCCGAGGCCGGGGTCGAGTTCGAGGTCGTCCCCGGCGTTACCGCCGGGGTCGCCGTTCCCGCCTATGCCGGCATCCCGGTGACCCATCGTGATGACGCCTCCGCGGTTGCTTTCGTCACCGGCCACGAGGATCCAGAAAAGCCCGAGACAGCGCTCGACTGGCCGGCGCTTGCCGGCTTCCCAGGCACGCTCGTGCTCTACATGGGCGTCAAGAACCTGCCGCTGATCGCCGAACGCCTCTCCGCCGCAGGCCGCGACCCGGCACAGCCGGCGGCGGCGATCATGCGCGGCACCCACCCCGACCAGCGAACGGTGGTCTCCACCCTCGCCGAGCTTCCAGCCGCGGTGGCCGAGGCCGGCCTCGGCGCTCCCGCGATTTTGCTCTTCGGTGAGGTCGCTGCCCGCAGCGAAACGATCGCCTGGCTCGAGCGCCGACCGCTTCACGGGAAGCGCGTCGTCGTCACCCGAGCTCGGGCTCAGGCCAGCGGCCTCGCCTCGACATTACGCGAGCTCGGAGCCGAGTCGATTGAGCTGCCGGCGATCCGGATCGAGCCGACGATTGCAAACGACGCGGTTCGCGAGGCGGTCGCCAGCCTTCATACCTATGCACTCGTGTGCCTGACGAGCCCCAACGGCGTGCGCCTGCTGTTCGAGGCGATGGCCGAGCAGGGCCGCGACGCACGCGCGCTCGCCAACGCCACGGTAGCGGCGATCGGCCCAGGCACCGCCCGAGCGCTGGCCGAGCACGGCGTGCTGCCCGACATCGTCCCCGAGCGCTTCGTCGCCGAAGCGCTGGTCGAGGCACTCTCCGACGTCGACGTCAAGGGTCGGCCCGTGCTCGTCGCCCGTGCCGCCGAGGCGCGCGACGTGCTCCCTGATGCCCTGCGCGATCGGGGCGGCGAAATCGATGTCGTCGCTGTCTATGAAACCGTGCGCGACGATCCCGAGCCTGAGGCGATCGAGGCCGCGCAGACGGCCGACTACATCACCTTCACTTCGTCGTCCACCGTGACCAACCTGCTCGAGGCGCTCGGCGAGAGCTTTCCCACCGGTGCGCGCATCGTTTCGATCGGCCCCGTGACGAGCGAGACGGCGCGAGCGGCTGGACTTACCGTGCACGTCGAGGCCGAGCGACATGAGCCCTCGGGCGTGGTTGAGGCGCTGATCGCCGACGCATCGCGCGTGGCCTGAGCGCGGGCGAACGTCGGCGCGCTCGGGCGAGGCCCCCGCGTGCGGCGTAGATTCCCGCGGGTGGACGCGCGCCCAATTACCTTCCTCACCGACTACGGCGAGGCCGATGGGTTCGCTGGCGTCTGCCGGGCTGTGATCGCGAAGATCGCACCGAAGGCGCCGGTAATCGACCTCAGCCACGGAATCGCCAGTTACGACGTGCGCCAAGGCGCGCTTGCTCTCGCGGGCATGCTTCCGTTCGCTGCGGCGGGCGTCCACCTGGCGGTCGTCGATCCGGGCGTTGGCGGCTCTCGCCGCGCCGTTGTCGTGCGCACGGCCGAACAGGAGCGAGTCCTCGTCGGGCCCGACAACGGCCTACTTTCGCTAGCTGCCGAGCGCTTCGGCGGGGTCGTCGAGGCGTTCGACATCTCGCGATCTCCGGTTCGCCTGGAGCCGGTGTCGGACACCTTCCACGGTCGCGACCTGTTCGCCCCGGTTGCGGCGCACGCCGCCCTGGGCACACCGCTGGTCGAACTCGGTGAGCCGTTCGACCCAGGCTCGCTGATACGCCTGAAGCTCGCCGGGCCACAGGTGATAGCAGGCCGGCGGCTGACGGCAGAGGTGGTCGACGTCGACAGGTTCGGAAACGTCGGTCTCTGGGCGAGCCCAGAGAACGCCGAGAAGGCGGGCCTGCGCCGCGGTGAACGCTTGCGCATCACGGCACGCGGGCGCTCGGGCGAGGGGGTCTACACGGCCACGTTCGCTGAAGTCGAAGTCGGAGAGACGCTCGTCTACGTCGACGCCGTAGGCGCGCTTTCGCTGGCCGTCAACCAGGGCAGCGCAGCGACCAAGTTCGAGCTCTCACCCGGCGAGACGATCTCGCTGACGGTGATGTGACCGACTTCGGGCGTCCCCATCTGCACCTCGCGCTGACCGAGTCGACCAACGACCGCGCGCGCGAGCTCGCCGTGGCCGGAGCGCCGACCGGCACCGTGGTGACCGCGGCCGAGCAGAGCGCCGGCCGTGGCCGTCGCGGGCGAGTGTGGTCGGCTCCGGCCGATGCTGCGCTGCTCTACTCGGCAATCCTGCGGCCGATCGAGCTCGAGCAGGCGCTGCTCCCGCTTGCCGTGCCGGTGGCCGTTTGCGAGGCGATTGAGTCGCTGAGCTCGTACGTATGCGCGATCAAGTGGCCCAATGACATCTGGATCGACGAGCGCAAAGTTGCCGGTGTGTTGATCGAGGCGCGCCCGCCGCAGTGGGCGGTGATCGGCGTTGGCGTCAACGTCTCGATCGCCGCCGACGAGTTTCCCGCCGACCTGCGTTGGCCGGCGACGTCGATCGGCGGCGGGATCGAGGTCGTTGCGGTGCGCGACGCGCTCTCGGCATCGCTCACGCGCTGGGCGGCGGCGAGCCGCCAGGAGGCTATGAAGGCATTTCGCGCACGCGATGCGCTCAGCGAACGCGAGGTTGGATGGGCAGGCGCTGGGGCGAGGGCAGGGGCCGGCATCGCGCGCGGCGTCGATGATCGCGGCGACCTGGTTGTCGAGATGGCCGACGGGCGGGTGGCGGCCCTCGGTGCGGGGGAAGTCAGCCTCCGGCTCGGCTGACGACCGAATTCGTCATCGAGTGTCGAGTTCAATCGCATGCGCGACTAAGTCGACTGTCGGGCGGGCGACGGGCTAGGCGGCTTCGTCGTCGGCGACGGCCTCGACCGCCGCGTCGGCCTGATCCCGCTTTGCGCGCTTTGAGTCGCCCTTCTCTGCCACGAGCCGCGGTTTGGCGTCGCCATTCTCCGCTCCGCCCATCGGCTTGGCGTCGTCCTTCGCCGCTGCGGCCTTGGGCTTGGCGCCGCCCTGCTCGGGCTCGTGCTTCGGCTTGGCGGCGCTTTTCTCCGGTGCAAGCTTCTCACGCGAGCGCCCATTACTTGCCTCGCTGCCTCCGCCTCCGTCGCGCTTGGGGCGACGCCGACGACGCTTGCCACCCTTGGGGAAGTTGCGCAGCAGCTCGCGAGCGACGGCAGAGGGCTTTCTGGCCAAACGCATCCGCGCTCCGCGCAGCACCTCTTCGGCCTCGGGCGTGTGCGCAACCGAGGCGGCCAGCAGCGAGACCGCGAGGCGGCGGTCTTGCTGGCGCGTCGCGTGGACAATCCGCCGCGCGTTGCGCCCGTGGGCGCGGCCGGAGGAGTTCACGAACAGGCCCAGCAGCCGCTTCGTCTCCGGCCAGCGCTGGACCGCGTATTCCTCGTGCAGCTCGCGAGTGACCTCGGCCAGACGCCAGACCCAGGCCTGGGCTTGATCGCGACGGCCGATGCGCTTTTCCGCCAGTGCGTTCAGCAGCACCTTGGCACCGGCGCGGCGCTCCTCGCGCGGCCACGCGGCGACGATCTCTACCGCGTCGTCGAAGGGTTCGGACTCCCGCAGTGCCGCGACCTCGGCCAGCGCTTTCAGGCGCAGCTGGTGATTGCGGTTTCGCTGCAGGCAGGTGAGCAGGAAGCGCCGGCGTAGCTCCTTGGCCTGATCGTGCTGAATCATCGTCTTCACGCGCCGCCAGTTGTTCGACGTCACGCGCGCGCCGGCGAGCGCCGCCCATGCGTGCTGTTCTGAGTAGTTGAGGTTCTCGACTGCGATCCGCCAGAGCTCGCGCTCGAGCACAGCGAGGCGGCGCTCGGGCTCGGCCGCGACCGGGACGACGCGGCGTTCGACGCGCACCCGGCGCCCGCGGCCGCGGCGAACGGGACCAACGACGATTGCTCCGCCGCGATAGACCTCGCGGTCGAGCAGGCTGTGCAAGGTGACGATCGTCTCGTCCGACGTCGTCGCCGGATGCACCAGGTCGATCACGAGCCCAGCCTCCTTGCCCGGGTTACGGCGGGTAACGCGACCGACGCGCTGCTGGTAGACGCGGCGCGAAGCGGTCGGCGCCAGGTGCATGCAGATCGTTGCTCGCGGCGAGTTCCAGCCCTCGGCAAGCAGCATCGCGTTGCACAGCACATCGACTTCGCCGCGCTCGAATCCGGCGAGGATCTCGGCGAGCTCGCGCTTGGGCGTCTCACCCGAGACGGCCTGGGCGTTGATGTCGACCTTGCGAAACGCCGCGGCGACGTTTTTTGCGTGCTTGACGCCGGCGGTGTAAACCACGCCCGGCACGCGCTTGAAGCGCGATTGGTAGAGGTCGGCGATGGCGACGTTGAAGGGCTCTTGGTCTAGCAGCGCCGCGAGCTCTTCTTGGTCGAAGTCCTGATCGACCTCGCCGCGTCGAAGCGGCACCTTGGCGATCGTGCGCACTCCCGGGCCCGGGGGTATGCGAATGCAGCGCAGCGGTGAGATCACGCCTCGGCGCGCTGCCTGGGCGAGGTCGAAGCGCGACGTCTGGGTTGGGAAGAGGTCGGTGACATGGCGGGCGATCAGAGCGCCGGTCGCGGTCATGCCGATGAAGACCGGGCCGGTCCAGCGGCGAATGCAGGCGCTCGTCTTCTCACCGAGGGCGGTGTGCGCCTCGTCGCAGATGACGATCGAGTAAGCATCGGAAACGCGGCCGGCGTTTCGCACGAACCACTGGTAGGTCTCGACCGTCACCGGCCCGTAGGGGTGATCGGAGCCGTCGAGCAGCGGCGGCGAGAGGCGATCCTTGTAGCCGCGGGTGGAGATCTCGCCGATGAACTGATCGACGAGATTGCGGCGGTGGGTGAGGATGAGCACGCCGCCGGTACGCGAAGCTTCGATGAAGCCGACGGCGGCGACCGTCTTTCCGGCACCGGTCGCGTGCTCGAACCAGAACCTACGGTCGGCGCCCGGATCCTCCGGAGCTTCAGCGACCAGGTCCTCGTCGGCGTCGGTGTCGGGCTCCTCCCAGTCCTGGGGCTCCTCGTCTTCGGCCAGCTCCTCGCTCTCCTCGGGAAGCTCCTCGCCCTCCTCCTCGAGCTCGTCATCGTCGAGCAGGTCGGCGCCCTCGTCGACGTCTTCTTCGTCGTCCTCGGCGACTGCCTTCTTGGCCGCAGGCTTGGCCTCGACCACTGGGGATTCGTTGCCGTTCGTCTGCGCCGTGCCGTTGCGGCCGTTTCGACGCGCCTCGCCCTCGGGGCTTTCGAGCTCCGCGGTCATCGCCGCAAGCGTTCCCGAGAGCGCGTCGACCTGATGTTCGTTGAGCTCGGCGCCGTCTAGAAGCGTTGCCTTGTCCTCGGAGAGCAATCGTTCGAGGCCCAACAGCAGCGAGTAGTCGCGGCGCCATTCCATCGACGGCGTCTCGGCACCGGCGTCGAGCTCACGCAGGGCGGCATCGACGCCGCGTCGTCGCGCAGTCCCGGCCGTCAGGTCGGCGATCGTCTCGCCTTCGAGCAGCACTGGCTCGCGGGAGAACTCCCGCACTCGATCGAGGTCAGCCTCGCTCAACTCGCTGGCCGACTTGGCGGCAACGTCAGTGTGATTGGACATGGGAAGGGGGGAGGTGATCCCGTGCTCGCCTAAATGACCTAACTGCCGGTGATCCAGGTTGTGGACGGCGAGCGAAGTAAGCTCAGAAGAGGCGGGCGCCAGGCCGAGATCCGAATCCCCATGGCCGGACCGACGTCCTCCGCTGGTCCGAGATTCCTACGGGACCATGAGCTATTGAACCACACTGGCAGGCAGATGCGCGACCACACGACACCCTGGGGCAGAATTCGCACCACCGCCGCGGTGGGCGGCGCGGCTGCCTTGATCACATTGGGCGGCTGCGGCGATGATTCGACTAACGATCCGGATTCGGGCTATCCGGAGTCGGTGGGGACCGAGGCAGACTTTTCCGAGGCCCTCGCAGGAGCGCCGGCGGCGCTAGCCGAGCTCTACGCCGAGGGCGACGTGATCATCGCCGGCGGACCCGAGGCGTTCGAGGAGCAGCTGGCCGAGCTCGAGGGGTATCCGGTCGTCGTCAACAAGTGGGCTTCATGGTGCGGTCCCTGCCGTTACGAGTTTCCCTTCTTTCAAAAGGCAGCGAGCGAGCGCGGCGACGAGATCGCCTTCATCGGCGTCAACGCCGACGACTCGACCGAGGCAGCAGAGACCTTCCTTTCGGAGATCCCGCTTCCGTACCCCAGCATCAGCGACCCCGAAAACGAGATCGAGAATCAGATCAAGGGTTACGCCTTTCCCTCAACCGCCTTTTACAGCGCCGACGGCGAACTCGTCTACACCCGCCAGGGTCCGTATGGGTCAGCCGCCGATCTCAACGCTGAGATCGACAAGTACCTGGGCTGAAGCCTGAGATAATGCTGGTCATGCGCCCGCGCTGCCAGGCCTGGCTATTCGTTGCGCTGGCCGGCTTGCTCTTGCTGCCCGGCGCCGTCGGCGCTCAGGAGACGCAGACAGTGCCATCGATCGAGCTCTCGGGGACGATCGACCCCGCGACCGAGAAGTGGATGAACAGCGCTCTCGATGACGCTGTGGCGGATGATGCGCCGCTCGTAATCATCGGCCTCGATACCCCCGGCGGGCTCGACACCTCGATGCGCGCGATCATCCAGGACATCATCGAGGCGCCGATGCCGGTCGTCGTCTACGTCTCGCCCGACACCGCCCGCGCTGCTTCGGCCGGCGCCTTCATCACCGAAGCCGCCGACGTCGCGGCGATGGCACCGCAGACAAACATCGGCTCCGCCAGCGCCGTCACCGCGACTGGCGGCGACATCGGCGGCACCCTGGGCGAGAAGATCGAAAACGACGCCTCTGCCTTCATTCGCGCGCTCGCCGAGAGCCATGGCCGCGCCGGCGCGCCCGCGGAGGCGATGGTCACCGACGCCGAGAACTTCACGGCAACCGAGGCGCTCGAGCAAGACTTGATCGACCTCATCGCCGCCAGCGAGGACGAGCTGATCGCCGCCCTCGACGGATTCGCTGTCGAGGGCCCGAAGGCGGGAACGCTCGAAACCGCGGGGCTCGTCGTCGACGAGCGCGACATGCCGCTGCAGTACGAGCTGCTACAGATCCTCGTCAACCCGAACATCGCCTACTTGTTGTTGCTCGTCGGCATCATCGGTATCGCGATCGAGCTTTTCAGCCCGGGTCTGATCGTGCCGGGCACGCTCGGAATCGTCTCATTCTTGCTCGGCGCCTTCGGCACCTCACAGCTCCCGGTAACCGCCGCCGGGATCGCCTTGCTGGTCGTCGGCATCGCGATGGTCATCGCTGAGGCTCATCTGCCCACGAACGGGATCGTCGGTGCCATCGGAGTCGCGGCTCTGGCCGCCGCCGGCCTCCTGCTCTTCGACACCGGCTCAGACTTCGATGTCTCGGCGCCGCTGGTGATCGGCGCCGCGATCGTCACCGGCGGCCTGCTCGCATTCGCGATCAGCAAGGTTCTGCAGGCCAGCCGCAATCCGGTGTTGACCGGGTGGGAGGAGATGATCGGCGCCGAGGGGGACGTGCGCGTTTCACTCAGTCCAACGGGACAGGTCTACGTACAGGGCGCGTTGTGGAAGGCGGTGCTCGCTGAAGGGGGCTCTGAGGCCGAGGCCGAACGGCTGCGCGAGCGCGGCGCTAGAGTCCGAGTCGAAGCGGTCGAGGGACTGACCCTCCGCGTTCGCCCGGTCGCAACGGCCGGGAACACCACTGCCGAAGGAGCCAGCTCGTGACAGTCGCCCTCGCGGTCATCGCCGTAATCGCGGTCTTCATCCTCATCCTCCTCGCCGCTTCGGTGCGGATCCTGCGCGAGTACGAGCGCGGCGTCATCTTCCGTCTCGGCCGGCTGATCGCGCAAAAGGGCCCTGGCCTGATCCTGCTGATCCCGTTCATCGATCAGATGGTCCGCATCGACCTGCGAACGGTGACGCTCAACGTCCCGCCCCAAGAGATCATCACCAAGGACAACGTCACGGTGCGCGTCACCGCAGTTGCCTACTTTCGCGTGATCGACCCGAACAAGGCAATCACCGAGGTCGAGAACTTCCTCCTCGCCACCTCGCAGATCTCTCAGACCACGCTGCGCTCGGTCCTCGGCAAGGCGGAGCTCGATGCATTGCTGGCCGAGCGCGAACGGCTCAACACCGACCTGCAGCGGATCATCGACGAGCAGACCGAGCCCTGGGGCGTGAAGGTGTCGACAGTCGAAGTCAAAGACGTCGAGCTCCCGGCCGAGATGCAGCGCGCGATCGCGCGCCAGGCCGAGGCAGAGCGCGAGCGGCGGGCGAAGATCATCGCCGCCGACGGCGAGTTCCAGGCTTCCGAGAAGCTCTCTCAGGCGGCGAACATCATGAGCGAGAACCCGGCGACGCTACAGCTGCGCTACCTGCAGACGCTGGTCGAGATCGGCGTCAACAACAGCACCACCGTGGTCTTCCCGCTGCCGATCGACCTGCTCAAGCCGCTGCTCGAGCCTCATGCTCCGTCAAGCGTTCCGTCGTCGCCGAACCCGCCGAAGCCACCGCCGCCGCCGACGCTCGCGCCGGATCCGCCCGCCTAGGGGTGGGCTGCGACGCACCACAGCCGGACGGGCGCTAGCTGTGTCTGAGATCCGGATCGACCAGCTCAACGGGCTACGGGCGATCCTCGCGCCTGGACGCGCTCAGCGCCCAGACGCGTTCGCGCCCGAGCCGCCTCGGTCGAGCCCCGACGCGGCCGAGAAGTGCCCGTTCTGCGAAGGCCGCGAGGACCGCACACCACCTGAGGTCTGGGCTAACAGACCCGGAGGGGGAGAGCCCGACGCACCCGGGTGGCTGGTGCGCTCGGTGCCGAACCTCTATCCGGTGCTCGCCGCCGATACTCAGACCGCTGCGAGCCCGGGCCCGCGACCCGAGGTCGAGAGCGGTTTCGCCAGCTCGATCGATCCGCTGGCGGTATCCACGCGGGGCGCCGAGACAGACCACTTTCGTTCCCAGCCTGCGATCGGAGCCCATGAGGTCATCGTCAACGGCCCCGAGCATGCGACCGCGCTCTCGCAACTCACCGACGAGCAGCTGGCAGTCGCCGTCGCGGGCTGGCGCGAGCGCATGCGCGCTCATGCCGATTCGGCCTACCTGCACCTGATCGTCAACGAGGGCCCACTTGCGGGAGCTTCGCTCGAGCACTCTCATGCTCAGCTCTATGCGATGGCGTTCGTGCCGGCGGCGATTGCGCGCGAGCGTGAGCGCACCGCCGCCTATCACGAGCGCACGATGGGCTCGCACCTGCTCGAGGACATCATCACCGACGAGGTCCGCCGCCGCGAGCGTCTGGTCGCGATCGACGACGAAACCCTGCTGATCTGCCCCTGGGCTTCGCGCTCGCCGTTCGAGTTACGGATCGTCCCGCGGCGCCCCTGTGCGCGGTTTCAGGACGACGAGGTCGGCGCGGCGATGATCGCATCCGCGCTACGCGCGCTTGGCGCGGCCCTCGGCACCCCTCCCCAACTCAACCTCTGGGTGCGCACCGCACCGCGCTCGGCCGCGGAATTCTGCTGGTACATCGACATCGTCCCGCGATTGACGACGAAGGCCGGCTTCGAGATGGGCACCGGCGTCGAGATCAACGTCTACCCGCCCGAGCGCGCCGCCTCGAACCTGCGCGAGGCGCTCGGCTGAGCGGCGTCGCGGCGAACCGCTCTACTCTCCAGCCCTCGATGCCCCCCGTTCGCCAGCCCTTCCCGCGCTTCATTGCCGACGCCTCGAAGGAGGGCCGCCCCTACGGCCGTTGGGAAGAGCGCCTGCGAGAGGAGTTCGCCCGCGCCTGCGCGCCGCTGGCAGACGAGGCGCGCTCGACGCTCGACCCGATGACCGTGAAGTGGTTTCCCGACCGCTCCTGGGGAGGCCGTGTCTACGTCCCGGCCAGCGGGCGCGCGTCCCAAGCGATCGAGAACGGGGACGGCGAGGAGGTACTCGCCGAGTTCTACGGCTGGGTCTCCTTCGCCCAGGGCGACGACGACAGTGAGCCGAGCGACCTGCGCGCGAAGGTGGACTTCACCGACGTCACTGCCGATGACAATCCCGACTGGAAGATCGACCTCAACGACGACGTCATCGGCGAGTGGCGCACCGACGGGGGCCGCGGCGGCGAGGTAACGCTCGTCTGGGGCCTGCCGCTGGTGCGCGGCGCCGTAGCGGTTACGGCTGAGCTCGAAGGCGAGGCGATCGATCAGGCGCCCGTCACCGACGGGCGCTTCACGATCGTCGCCGTCGATGCCGTCCACGGCTTCGGTGATGACCTTTATCTCGAGATCAAGCTCTGGGGGCGAAACGTCGCCTTGGTTGCTTCCGAGAGCCTTTACGCCGCAGACGACGAGGACTCGTAGCTAACAGCGATGCGCCGCGTGGCAGCAGCGTTGGCGATCGTCGCGCTGGCCGCCGCGCTCGCGCTGTGGATGGTCCTGCTCGACGACTCGGCTGAGCCAACGATGCAGCGTCACGCCGCGGCGCCCGCCCCGGCGGACCGGGCGCAGCCGCCCAAGCCCGCCGAGAAGAAGCCGAAGAGGCGGCGCTTCACGGTCTCGGTCAGCGGCGACCTGCTGATGCACAGTCCGCTGCTCGCTCGTGCGCTTGCCAACGGTGGCGGCGAGAGCTACGACTTCGCCCCGTTCTTCGAGGCGATCGAGCCCTACGTGCGCGGTGTCGACCTCGCCGTCTGTCACCTCGAGACCCCGCTCGGTCCGGGCCCGCCGGCAACCTACCCGGTCTTCAACACGCCGATCGGCCTCGCCGCGTCGATCGAGCGCAGCGGCTGGGACGCTTGCTCGACGGCCTCCAATCACTCGCTTGATCAGGGAATCGAGGGGATTCGCGACACGGTCCGAGCGCTCGACGATCAGGGCCTCGAGCACTCCGGCTCCTTCGCGACGGCACGGGCCGAGCGGCGACCGACGATCCTGCGCGTCGATGGCGTCAAGCTCGGCTACCTCTCCTACACCGACGCCACCAACGGCTTCATCGCCCCGAGCGCCTGGGCGCTCGACGAGTATGCGGCCGCCGATCCAGCGGCGGGTGCGAGGGCGATCATCGAGGATGCGCGGCGGGCGCAGCGGGCGGGCGCCGACGCGGTGATTGTCAACATTCACTGGGGCGATGAGTACTCGAGCGAGCCGAACTCGTCGCAGCGTGTGGTGGCGAAGCGGCTGACGGCGTCACCGCTGATCGCCGCCGTGGTCGGCCAGCACCCGCACGTCGTTCAGGCGATCGAGCGCATCAACGGCAAGTTCGTCGTGTTCAGCGAGGGCAACCTGGTTTCCAACCAGGGCACGGCGTCGGGGCTACCGGTCAGGACTCAGGACGGGCTCGTTGCGCTGCTCGACTTCCGAGCCCGCCGCGGCGCCGTCGAGGTGCGAAGGGTCCGCTACGTGCCGGTGTGGGTGCGCCCGGGCGACTACGCCGTGCTGCCGGCAGACCCCGCCGCCGATCCGGATTACGCCGACGCCCTGCGCGAGTCGCGGGCGCGGACTTTGGCCACCGTCGGCGAGGGCGACGGCATTGAGGCGGTCTCCGAGTAGGCAACGTCAAGCGAAGGTCGGAGATCGGCCCTGACCTTTCACCCTCGGTCCGTTGTTCCTCCGAGACCGTTCGCGGGTAGACATACTCTGCTGAACGAATCAACGACCCTGAGGAGGGGATTGTGAAACGAGTAGGAACATCAATCCTGGCGACCGTAGCTCTGATGAGCGTGGTCTTTGTAGCCGGGGCGGCCGGACACACAGCCAGATTCGACTCCACTGTCACGGCCAAGTTCGACAAGAACACCAA
>CAJDUA010000066.1_pt1 | contig 12145 bp, 15 predicted proteins | sample 7390011 | NCBI WGS metagenome assembly CAJDUA01 (sample SAMEA7055673, study PRJEB34461) | soil metagenome | biome: terrestrial ecosystem; feature: Peninsula; material: soil | place: Antarctica | collected 2016 | reverse complement strand
AGCGAGCGCAGCCCGAAGGCCAATGACAGATAGACGACGTAGAAAGCGAGCGCCAGCTCAGCCATGGTTTCGGACCTCCGAAGTAGTGCAACATTCGTCATTGCAGGAGTCACCATCAGCCGTCAGAGCCGGCGCCGCACAGCAGCCCTCGCCGCGCCAGGTCTCCAGTCCCTCGCGTAAAGCGATCGCTGCGATCACGAGCGCCGCGATCGGATCGAGCCACCACCAGCCGAACAGCGCGTTACCAGCGAGACCGACGAAGACAGCCGCAGCAAGATAGGCGCCCAGTCTAACCTACGAGAACCGAGGAGACTGGGCGGCCCCTGAGCCGTCCCCCGCCGCCCCAGCGGCTGGCTCTGGCATCGGATGCGGCGCCTATCTCGGAACTGATGCGTGTCTCGGTGCTCGAGTTGTTTCCGCACTTCTATGACGAGCGGCAGACCGCGAGCGCCGCTGTGCATATCGCCCATCTCGACATGCAGCTGATCGAGGACGGCACCTACCTCGTGCACCAGGCCGATGACGAGATCGTGGCTTGCGGCGGCTGGAGCAGACGTGGCAAGCTCTTTACGGGATCGGGTGCGGCCGACGATGACGATCGCCTTCTCAACCCTCAAACGGAGCCCGCGCGGGTGCGGGCCATGTTCGTCCGCAGCGACTGGACCAGACGCGGTCTCGGCCGGGCGATCCTTGACTCGTGCGAGCAGGCCGCCCGCGAGGAGGGCTTCAAGAGCCTCGTCCTGGGGGCGACGCTGCCCGGCGAGCCCCTATATCGCTCGTTCGGATTCCGTGAGGTCGAGCGGTTCGTGCTGATGATGCCCGATGGCGTGTCGGTCGAGCCGTCGCCATGGAACGCCCCGTCGAAGGCTTTTGGGCGTAACGAGACTGTCGCGTCGCGCGACAAGAGATGATGGACGATGCTCTGACCTACAGGCAACCATCAAGGAGGCGAGCAACCATGAATGCGCGGATGACGACCATCCAAATGGACGCCGGACGTATCGACCAGGCGGTGAGCCGGGTCGAGGAGGAAGAACTGCCGACATGGAAGGAGCTCGAGGGCTTTCAGGGATTCACCCTGTTCGCTAATCGTTCGAGCGGCGAGGTGATCGGGGTTAGCTATTGGGACTCGAAGGAGCACATGGACGCGGCCGAAGTGACGGTGAAGGCCTCTAGAGAGCGCGCAGCCGAGGCCGGAGGGGCCACCGGGGAGCCGCAAGTCGAACTCTTCGAGGTCGCGCTCGATACCTTCGTTCGCTGACGCCTTTCCGCTATGTCCGCGCACAGGCAACACGCCCACCTCGAGGCGTCCCTCGAAGCGGCATGGAGCCTCGTCGCCACGCCGAGCCGTTACCCGACTTGGTGGCCGCGTGTAGTCGAGGTGCGAGGCGAGTCCTTCGAAGAGGGTGAAGAGTACGTCCAGGTGACGCGGGATCCGAGCGGAAACGTGCAATCGAACTTCCTGATCGAGCGGCGCGATGATCTGCGAGAAATTCGAATGAGCTGTCAGTTGACTGGCGCTTATGCCCACTGGTGGCTCACCGCGGCTCAGGGCGGCACGTTCGTGGAGCTGGAGATGGGAATGGAGCCCCGGCGCCTTGGGCATCGCGTCTTCGACAGGACGGTGGGAAGGCGGTACTTCCGCAGCTGGAGCGACCAATCCCTCGATGCCCTGCGAGAAGCGGCGCGCCGCGAACGCGCATAGGTTTCGTCCGTGACGGAGCGTCTGCTGCTGGTCCTCACGGTTGTTGGGTTCGTCGTGCCAAATGCGTTGCTCGGCGTCTTCATCGCCGACGAAGGAGTCGATGTCAGCGGCTACTTCTCGCTGTGGCGTGAGGCCGATAGGTCCCCCGCTTAGTCCGGGCTGTTAACGGGCGATCACGCGCTCGCACGCCACCGGGCGGTCTTGGCGGTCGACCCGGGCGAGGTCTTGCCCGGTACCGCAGATCACCACCTCGTGGCGACCGTCGACGGCACGAAAGACATCGTCGCCCGGCCCCCCGCCGTAGCTATCGCGACCGTTTCCGCCAATGAGTAAAGGGGGCACCTCGGCGGCAACGGCGGTGAGTTCGGATCGTTGCTCCCACCTCCCTCGCCTCCCCCACCGGCGCCTCCACCAGCGCCTTCGTCGCGCTCGGGGATAACGATCGTGGGCCTGTTTGCCTCGCCCTCCCGGGTCGGGTGCCCGTTCTCGTCGTAGCAGCGGGCGATGATCCGGGGATGCACCGGCGTGCCGGCCGGCAAGCTGGATTGTGGGCAGGAGCCGGCGATGACGCTGCCGTCCCGATTAAATCCGTAGCCCTCGGCGCTGAGGAAGATCACACCGCCGGTGTCCTCACGGATCAGGTCGGGTGAGCGGATTCTCCTCGTATGTTCAACCGCACGCACCAGACGTGGGCGTAGTCCGAGTCGCGTCGCGGCGCAGGAGCACTGTGTAACCACATGGATCGGCAACAGGCCTGTAGCGGCGGTCAAGGACCCCAGCCGTTCTGCCGTTGTCGTCGAGCCCATAGGTGCTACTGCCCTCCCACTCCACGATCCACGTCGGCCGTTGAGCTGACCTCAGGAGCGAGCGCAGGTCGTGCTCGGCCTCGGGAATCGCCCGCAGCATCAGGCTCCAGTTGTACGGATAGGGATTGCGCAAACCGCTGTAGTAGGTAACGTTGGCCTGCGAGTAGCGCACGTAGATCGTGTCCTTGGCGTGCGCTGCCTCGCCAACGGAACTGCCGACCGCTTGGGCCTCAAACGCGGATGACGTTGCTCTGCTAACCGGAAGACCGATCCCGGTCGCTGCAACGGCCAGCAAGGCAAGACCCCCGGCCGTGCGACCAGCCCATCGATGGCTCGCGACCGCGAGGGCCACCGCAGCCGTTACGGCCGCCACGGGAATCAGCTCGATCAGATAGTGAGACCAGTAGCTGCCTCCGAGCAGCACGCCCGCCAGGCCCCCGAGCGCCCAGCCGACGACGGTCGCGCTAATCACGCCCCGGCCTCGGAGCGCACGGACGCCGACCACAGACCAGATCAACACGAATGCCAGCCCGGAACCAACCAGTGGCAGGAGCAGCCGCTCTGCGAATCTTCCGGGAAGGCCCCCCGCAGAACCAGCTAATGCGCCGAGGCCATCCAGGCGAAAGCCCAGGAGCGCGTATGAGGTTGCTCCGTCGGGAGCACCAAGGGCTGCTTCCCACAGTTCGAGGCAAAGCACGGCGGTGGCGGCTCCGGCGAGATAGGCGCCCGCATCGATGAGGCGGGAGCGCCGGGTCTCCTTGCCGATATACATGCCGGTCGCCAGGCAGGCCACTCCGGCGAAAAGGGCGTCACCAAACGATTGCTTGACCAAGAGCGCAGCGATGGCGAGACATCCGGCCAATGCAAGGCAGACAAGCCTGGCACGTGATAGGCGCTGGGCGACAAGCAAAAGGAGCACTGACGCAGCAGACGGCAGAACCGCAAGCAGCTCGGCCGGCGTGAAAACGGCGCCGAGCGCAACCGAAGAGCCGAGAATGGCCGCGATGAACGCACCCCACACGCCGGCTCTGGGTCCGCCGAGTTCGCGGGCGACCAGGGCGGTGAGGACGACGAGTAGGGCTACGGCCACGGTGCCGATGGTCCGAACGGCGGCAGTACCGCCCGTCTCCGTGGCGAGCCCAAACAGGGCAACGAGTACTGGCGGGCGGTCGAGAAATGAATGGCCGTACAGGTACGGCCCGCTCTCTTGCCAGTGGGCAGCGATATAGGCAAGACCGCCCTCATCGTTGCCAAGCGGCGCTCCGAACCAGGGTGCGCGAAGACCGACGGCGAGGACTACCGCGAGAGATGTGAAGAGCCAGAAGCGGCGCGAGCGAAAGAGACTTTGCAGGGCTTCAACGCGCGAGTGCGTCGAACGCTGCAGATTGAGAAAGCCAACACGGCCGAGGACTGTCGGCGAATTCGTCACGTGACAAGTATCCACTGAAGCTTAAAACGGCCGTGTCGAATCGCCCCTGGGCAACACCATCCTCACCATTGCACCCGCGGAGGGGTCCCGCACGATCGTCGCGACGCCCTCATGGGCCGTTGCGATCGCCCGAACAATGGCCAGGCCAAGACCGGCCCCCGAGTCAGAACGCGCTCCGCTGGCCTGGGTAAAGCGCTCGAACGCTTCAGCCTCAAGGCCGGGAGGGAATCCGAGCCCCTCATCGCTGACAGTCAGAACCAACTCGTCTTGGGACGATCGCTCGGCATCAAGTCGAACCGTTCCAGCGCCGTGGCGAATCGCGTTGTCGAGGAGGTTGTCGAGGGCCTGCTCCACGCGCAGCGGATCGACTTCAAAGCTTCCGACACCGTCGGCTCCCACCACGACGTTCAGGCCCGCCTGCCGGCTCGACTCGGCGCGACGTGAGCGAACGCGCTTGAGCAGAGCGCAGATGTCAACCGGCTCGCGCCTGATCGGGAGCCTTCCCTGGTCGGCTCGAGCGATCACGAGGAGGTCCTCGGCGAGCCTCACGAGCTGGTCCACCTCCTCAGCGGCGGAGTCAAGCGCGGCCTCGAGCTCCTCCTTGGTCCCGCCGGTTCTCCTCACCAGGTCGATCTCAGACTTGAGGATCGCGAGCGGCGAGCGTAGCTCGTGGCTCGCGTCGGAGACGAAAACACGCTCGCGTTGAAGAGCCATCTCGACCCGTTCGAGCATTGCATTGAGGGTTTCAGCAAGCTTCCGCAGCTCGTCTTTGGCTTGTGGCGTGGGGAGTCGCTCCTCCGCCCCGTCGAAGCTGAGCTCCTGGGCCCTGGCCCGCATCGCATCGACCGGCGCGAGCGACCTCCCCCCGAGCAAGTACCCGAGGCCAGAAGCGAGCACGAGCGCGAACGGCGCGCCGAGGGCGAAGGCCTTCAGAATCCCATCGAGGGCCTCCTCGCGGTCGCTGGTGGTTGCTCCGACGACGGCGATTGCGGTCTGGCGTTCCGTATCCACCGGTACGGCGACAACGCGGCTCTCCCCCTCGATTCCAACCACCTGAATGCCGTCAAGGCGGACCTCCTCAGCTCGAGCGAGGTTCACCTGCTCACGATTTAGGACCTGATCGCTCGCCGGGAGCGTCGACTGGATAAGGTGCCCGCGGGAATCGAGCAGCTGGGTAAAGCTCGACTCCCCCTCGCCGGCTCTGATGCCGCCCAGGTCTACCTCTGCGGGGGTCGAACCCTGGACAAGTGTCGCGATGTCGTCTGCGCGTGCGCCAAGGCTTGCATCGAGCGCTCGGCTGAGCTCGTCGCCGACGCGCAGGTAGACGAAGGCTCCGGCTACAACGAGCACCACGAGCAGCCCGACTGAGAAGGCTGCCGCGAGCCGGACGCGGATCGGGAGCGGGTTCAACGTCAGCCGTCTTCTCGCAATCGGTAGCCGACGCCGCGGATGGTCTCGATGGATTCGGTCCCGAACGGGGCGTCGATCTTCCCGCGCAGGTAGTTGATGTAGACATTGACCACGTTCGAGCGGTTCTCGTAGCCGTAATCCCAGACGTGCTCGAGCAGTTGGTAGCGACTCAGCACATCCCCGGGTCGGCGCATGAAGGTCTCGAGCATCACGAACTCCTTGGCCGACAACGAGATCTCGGCCTCACCGCGCCAGACGCGCCGCCGCGCGGGATCCATGCGCAGATCGCCCACCTCGAGCACTGCCGGGCGCTCGGCTGGACCGCGGCGCACGAGTGCGCGCAATCGCGCAAAGAGTTCCGAGTAAGAAAACGGCTTGGTCAGATAGTCGTCGGCGCCGCCGTCGAGTCCGGCTACCCGGTCTTCGACGCCGTCACGGGCAGTCAGCATCAAAATCGGCGCCCAGACGCCCTGCTTGCGAAGCCGGCTGCAGGTCTCAAAGCCATCGATCCCGGGCAGCATCACGTCGAGCACGATCGCGTCATATTCGGTGGCCTCCGCCATCCAAAGCGCGTCCTCACCACGCCCGGCCACGTCGACCGCAATCGCCTCGGATTCAAGACCACGGCGGAGCAGACGCGCCATCTTCACCTGATCCTCGACTACGAGCACTCTCATAGAGCCGATTATCCGCGCGAACATTAGAGCGCGGTTAGAGTCGAGCGCGGTTAGAGTCGCCGCGGCACGAGTGCCGCCAGCCCGCCCGGCTTCAAGAGCGCGCCGGCGCCTTCGAAAAGCTGCGTTTTACCCGCCGATTCAATCCAATCTTGGACTAACCGCCATCCAATCAGCGCCTCCTAGCGTGGTTGGCGTAATCGAGTTCTCTAGAAAGGAACACCATGATGATCACCAAGGCAAAGCAGGTTCTGGCCGGTATCGCCGCCCTGGCGGCGCTGTCCCTGGGTGGCGCGGCGGTCGCCGGTGCGGCCGACGGCAGCGCGCCCGAGTCGGAGAACGATGCCCGAGCGCAGGCAGCAGCCTGCGCGGCGGCCGGCGTCCCCACCAACGCGAGCAACATCAACTACGACGACGAGACCGGCGTATGCACGCTTGATGCGGGCGGAACCGACGAGGAGGAGTAACGGGGTCCGGCAGGCTCGTTGAAGAGCGGGCTGTTGGACCAGACCGGAGCCTCACCCCCAACGTCACCATCAGTTCGAGGGCGGGGAGTACATCCCTCGGACAACGCTGATGCGGCTCCGCCTTCGGGCGGGGCCGCTCGTCGTTTCCGAGCACTCATGTTCCCCCAACCTCGGGCTAACGGACCTCCAATCAGAGCCTCATATGTTCGGTCTCGACAATCAATCGGCCTAGGAGGCTCTCAGTGTTCGAACGGACCAAGATCAAGATGACGGCACGTGTCGCAGCCGGTGTCCTCGCTACGACTACGGCAGGAGCCCTCGCTGTCGCGGGGTGCGGTGGCGGCAACTCGCCGCCAAGCAGCACAAACACCGCGGCGGCGGCGAATGGGATTCCCGACAGTCTTCGCACCGTTGAGGGCGGCGCCGAGGACACGACCGACTTCGCGCTCGCAGGTGAGCGGGCGCAGGCGGTCGACGCGGCGAACGCGCTGAACGACGCGGCGCAGGGACAGGCAGCGAAGGACCTCGCCGCGGCCGGCGTGTCCTCGGCGCAGATCAGCGAGTTGCAGGCGCGTGCAGCGGAGGTCGCCAAACTGGCGCCCATCGCAGAGCCGATCGAAGTGGCCCTTGCGGCGAATCGGGCGTTCAAGCTGGTGCCCGGCTTCTTCGCCGTCTACAGCGATCCCGTCCCGGCCGATGTAATCCAACTCGACTACCTGGATTTCGAGGCGAAGCTCGAGGCGCTTGCGGGCGACCGGACAAAGGCGGCTGACGCTGTCGGGCAGTTGGATCGGACATGGAGCTCGCTGCGCAGCCAGGTGGTTGCTGCAGGGGGCGATGTCGCCGCCGCGAGCTTCGACACGCACGTTGCCGAGATGCGAGAACTGCTCCACACGGCCAGTGACACGCAGCTCGCCGACGAGGCTCAGCACGGTCTCGACTTGGTCGACCGGATCGAGGTCGTCTACGCCGGCTAGCGCCAAAGGTCGGCGCCCGAAGGACCGCCTGCCCTTCCTCGGCGACCCTTGCGTGCTGAGCTGACCACGCGGCCGGTCGCACGCCAGGTCCCCCGAGTCACGCTGTGAGCGCTGCGGCACTGGCGAGGGCCAGGGCTGTTCCGAGGTACTCGACTTCGCACTCCGCCGGGCCGTGCTCTAGGTGCGACGCCCCGCGCGTGACAGATCAGCCGCGACCCAAAGCCCTGAAAGCATCGTCAGAACAGCGACGATGGCAATCGTCCCGCTGAACTCGATCGCGTCCGAAAGACCCCCGGCGAACAGGCCGCCGACCACGTAGCCCATGTCGCGCCAGAAGCGATAGACGCCCACGGTCGCTGCGCGTGCCACCGGCGCGACCGTGTCCGAGATCGCCGCGATCAGGGTCGGATAGACCAGCGCTGTTCCGACCCCGAGCCCGACGGCGGCGATCACCGCCAGCCCCAACTCGCCATCCGAGGCCGCGAGCAGCCCCAAAGCCGCAGCCTGGACGAGCATGCCGGCGACGATCAACGGCTTGCGGCCGACGCTGTCCGACCAGTGTCCGGTCCAGATTTGACCGAGCCCCCAGATTGCGGGATAAAGGCCGGCGATCAGCCCGATCTCGCCGACGCTCGCCCCCTTGGAGGCGAGAAAGAGCGGCGTGACGCCCCAGGCGAGCGCATCGTTGAGGTTGTTGACCAGGCCGGCCTGCGAGCAGGCCCGCAGGGCCGGCACCCGGTACGTGGCGTCGAGAAAGGCATCGCGCAGGCGGGGCGCCGTCGCCTCTGTGTCGTGGTCGCGCGCCTGTTCAAGGGCGACGTGAGGGGCGGTGTCGCGGACGAAGAGGACGCAAATGAGGAGCGCCGCTGCCGCGATCGCGAAGCCGGCGACCACGAGGATGTCTCGAGCGACGAACTCCGCGGCAAGCCAGCCGCTCAGCGCCGCCGCGACGGCGACGCCGCCGTACCCGGCCGCCTCGTTGAGCCCGAGGGCGAGCCCGCGGCGTTCGGGGCCGACGAGGTCGATCTTCATCACGACGGTCATCGACCAGGCGAGACCCTGGTTGACACCGAGAAAGACGTTTGCGGCGACGATCCACCCCCAGCTCGGCGCGAGCGCGATCAGCAGCGGCACCGGCAGCGCGACCGCCCATCCCACGATCAGCAGCCGGCGCCGGCCGACCCGCTGCGCAAGCATCCCGGCGCCCAGGTTGGTTAACGACTTCGCCAGCCCGAAGGCGACGATGAACGAGAGCACCGCCGCGGTCGAGCTGAGCCCGAACTCGTCCTCGCCGATCAGCGGCAGGGTCGAGCGCTCGAGGCCGACCATCGCCCCGACCAGCGCGTTGACTGCGACCAGGAGCGCGAACTGGGACGCGTTCTCACGCAGCCCCAACTCAAGCCGGGATCGAGTCAAGCGAGCGCTGAGTGAGGCCGACCCGATCGGTTGGCCGCCACGATGTCGGCCTGGTGCTCGGGCGCCGGCGGGATGTCCTCAATCAGCGAGGCGACGAACGTATCTTCGGATTTGTAGCCGAGCGCCTGGTTGTGACGCCGCTCGAAACCGATCGTCGAGGCGGGGTTGCCGGATAGGCCGCGCCCGCACACCGAGCCCGAGTAGTGCGCCGGGTAGAGCGCCAGGTGGTCGGGCAACACCAGCAGGCGATCGGTGAGCGATCGATATAGCAACCGCGCCATCTCCTCGACCGTATGCTCGCCTCCAGCGTGTAGGTCCGGTCGGCCGACGTCACCAACCAGCAATGCATCACCGGTCAGCACCATCCACGGCTCGTCGCCGCGGCGGTGGTCGGTCACCAGGTAGGCGTGGTGGGCTCCGGCGTGACCGGGAGTCGCCACCGCCTGGATCACCGTGTTGCCGAGCGTGACCAGCTCGCCGTCGGCGACGGCGTGGTGGTCGAAGTCCACCCCGGCTCCTTCGGGCATGTAAGCGGTGGCGCCGGTGCGCTCGACGAGCTCCGGCAGTCCGGAGACGTGGTCGGCCTGCAGATGCGTTTCGAGAACAGCCGTGATCTGAGAGCCCTGGGTCTCGGCCGCGGCGAGGTATTGCTCGATCAGCGCGGCATGGGCGTCAACCACGGCGAGCTCGCCGGCGCTATTGCAGCCGAATAAATAGGAGGCGCAGGCGGTCTCGTCGTTGAGTAACTGGCGAAAGAACATCAGCAGGTCGCGGGCGCGGCCCCGGTCAATAGCTGAACACCGTGGCGCCCTCTCCGATCCACTCCCAGAGTGGAGTCGCGCCGGCGATTTTGGCGTTGCTGACCAGAGCGCCCTCATCGAGCTGACGAGCGTTGAAGCAGATCGGGCAGACGAACAGTTCGCCGCCGCCCTCGCGGTACTGCTCGATGAGCCGCGAGACTGGTGGAGCGCCCGCCGACTCGATCGCGTCCGCGTAGCCCGGCAAAGCCAATCGCACCGCCTCCTTGGTCAAGAATGTCGTCACCTGCTTGCCTTGATCGAGGGCCGCGGTGCCGACCAAGAGAGCGATCGTGACCTTGTCCGCGTCCTCGTGACCCGTCATCAGGTTGATCACGACCTTGTTGTTGGTTGAGGCTTCCATCTGGTCTCCTCAGTGCTCGGGGTTCGAGCGTCCGCCAACGATGCAGCCGGCGATGCTGACGGCGCAGCAGTCGCTGAGCGTGGCGATGAACGCCCGCTCCGAGGGTGTCGGGTCGCGATCGTCTGGGCGCAGCAGGTGGATTGAGCGGCGCATCGGCTCCGCTCCGTCGATCCGGAAGTCCACCAACTCACCGCGCTCGATCTCGTCGGCGACGACGAGCTTGCTGACGAAGCTGACGCCGAGCCCGGCCTGGACCGACCGTTTGATTGCCTCGTTTGAGTCGAGCTCCCAGCGATTGGCGGGGTGGTAGGCCGAACGGGCCATGTGGCGCTCGGCCACAGCTCGGGTGCTCGAGCCGGGCTCGCGGACGAGCAGCGTCCAGCGTTCGAGCTCCGATACCTGCGCCTTGCCGCGGTGCAACCTGACGCGCCCTGGGGCCGCGATTCCGACCAGCTCGTCGTCGAGGAAGGGCTCGGCGCGCACGCCGTCTGGAAGCACGGTTTCTCCGGCGATGCCGAGCGAGAACTCCCGCTTCGCGACTCGATCGGCGACCCAGGCGCTGGAGCCGATCGCGATATCGACCTCGACGCCGGGATGGCGATCGGCGAAGCACTGCAGAATCGAGGGAAGCACGTAGGCGCCCGAGGTCGACGAGGCGGCCAGGGCAAGGGTTCCGGTTTCGGCTCCCCGCAGCGCGTCGAGCTCCTCCTCCAGTCCCCGCAGCGTGTCGAGCACTCGGGCGGCGTGAGCAACCACGACTTGGCCGGCCTCGGTCACACGGCTGGCACGGCCGTTGCGCTCAACCAGCTTCTCGCCGATCGCGGCCTCAAGCGTCTTCAGCTGCTTGGTCGCCGATGGCTGGCTGATTTGGCAGGCGTCCGCCGCGGCCGAAATCGAGCCGCGACGATCGACCTCGAGCAGCAGCCTCAGCCGCGCCGGGTCGAGAGCATCAACTATGCCAGTTGGGAAAGGCATCTATAGGAAGATTCGTCTAGGAGAATAGACCGTGAGCCAGGTAGCTTCGCTTCACGATGGCCATAGAAGTCACTCACATGCGAGGGTCGGAGGCATGGACGTACGCCAACCTCGGGGTCCAGGCGTATTGCCTGACGTCCCAACAAACTCGGCGCGTGGTGGCGCCGGCACCGGCCAGCGAGGCCACGACATAGACCCGATCGAGGAGGAGAGATGGCAACGACCGTCGATACCGAGGAGCTGGAGGCGAAGGTCAAGGACATGTATCGCCACGTGGCCGAGGAGCCCGATGGCAAGTACCACTTCGAGCTCGGCCGCACGCTGGCCACGCACCTCGGATACCCGCCCGAGATTTTGGATCGCGTTCCGGAGGGCGCGATCGAGTCGTTCGCCGGCGTCGGCTACTTCTTCGACCTCGCCGAGCTGACCGAGGGCGAGTCCGTGATCGATCTCGGCAGCGGATCGGGCATGGATGTCTTCTTCGCGGCCGATCAGGTCGGACCCAAAGGCAGGGTCGTCGGCATCGACTTCACTGTCGAGCAACTCGAGAAGGCACGCCGCCTCGCCGCTGAAGCCGGATTCGGCCAAGTCGAGCTGAAGGAAGGGCGGATCGACGCGCTTTCAGTCGAGGACGAGAGCGTCGACTGCGTGATCTCCAACGGCGTCATCAACCTCTCGCCGCAGAAGGACCGCGTCTTCGCCGAGGCAGCGCGCGCCCTGCGTCCGGGCGGCCGGCTCGCGATCGCCGACATCGTCAGCGAGCAGCAGCTCAAGGAGTCGATCGTCTGCGACGCCGACCTTTGGGCTTCGTGCATCGGCGGCGCAGCGCAGCAGGACGCCTACCGCGAGGCGATCGAGTCAGCCGGGTTGCGAATCGACGACCTCCGCGAGAACCCCTATGACTTCATCTCCGAGCAGGCCCGCGACGCCAGCGTCAAGTACGGGGTCAAGAGCGTCTCACTGCTGGCTACGAAGAACTGAGCTAACGCGACGCCAAGCGGTCGAGCGTCCGGGTCAGACACCGATGATCTCGACCGGCTTGCCGATCGCGTCAGCCAGGATGGCCGAGTTGCGTTGGGCCGACCAGATCGCAACGCTCGGATCCGCGCGCGGTCCGGCGCGGGT
>CAJDUA010000079.1_pt1 | contig 12310 bp, 11 predicted proteins | sample 7390011 | NCBI WGS metagenome assembly CAJDUA01 (sample SAMEA7055673, study PRJEB34461) | soil metagenome | biome: terrestrial ecosystem; feature: Peninsula; material: soil | place: Antarctica | collected 2016 | reverse complement strand
CGGTCCCGCGTTCGTTGTATAGGTCAACGGAATACTTCTCCTTCGTCGGCCTACGGGGTTAGCTGACGGGCTGGCGCTGAAAGAGACTGCGCCCCCACCCTCCCTTTCGGGTCGGCGGGTTAGCCCCAATACAGATGGTTCCCCCGTTCTCGCGGCACCCCTTCAATTGGCGGGCCCGAGATTCGGCTTTACCGCTTATCGAGTTGTCGCAGCCTACACCGTTCGACGCCGTTGTGCAAAGACCTGCTCACGAAACATCAATGATCCACACAAGCAATGAAGTTTCAGCGGCCCGGACGGAAGCTGATCAACTCCTCGCGGTCGCTCGAGCCCGAGACGCCGATTGCCATCACGGGGCCGACGTCGCGAGCGTAGAACTTGAACTCGAGCACCTTCGGCTCGAGCGGATTCAGGTCCTTGGTCATCAAGGTTGGCCTGAAGTGACCGAAGGGGACCTCGGTCTGCTCGTCGGTGCTGACGATCTCGGCCGTGTCCTCGGCCTCACCGGCGTAGTACTCCTGGCGATAGGCGAGCCCCTCGACCGGCTCCGCCGGCAAGATCACCCCGGCTTGGGCGCCGTCGACGCCGGCCTCGAAGGAGCCAGACTTCGACACCGGCTTGCCGTTCTCGTACTCGGTCGTGTCCTCACCCAGGTACCAGATGTTGCCCGCAGAATCTTGCGCGTACCAGTCATCGGTGACCTCGGTCGGGACGCCGTCCTCGGTGACCACGTCGCGGACGACGTTCGCCTCGACGCCGTTGGCGATCATCTTCGTCTTCGGGGTCACGGTGACGACCACCCTCTGCTCGGTGCCCTCGCTGTCGGTCTCACGGTAGACCCAGCGGCTGCCGACGGCCATCGGCCAGTAGGGATTGTCGATCTCGGTGGTGAAATCCGCCGGGTCGAGCTCGACCGGCTCGCTGCCCTGCGGCAGGTTCTCGGCGGCGCTGCTCGCCGCGCTGGCCGCTGTCTCCGTCGCGGTGACTGCCGGAGAGTCGTTGACCGTGGTCGTGGTCTCGCTGCCACAGCCGGCAACGGCGAGTCCGGCCCCGAGCGTAGCGACAGCGGATGCGAGTACGAGCCTGGGCGCGGTCACACTCATCAGTATTTCCTCTCAAGCCCGATTCGGGCCTGCTGGTCAGTCGACGATCCGATTCTCCTTGGCGGCAGGTGAAGAGACGATGAAAGCGCCCCGGGAGCCCCTTTCACGGTCATTTCATCGCCGTCCAGTAGGCAGGCGATACCCGAGGCACGAGGAGGTAGTCCGAGATGAGACTGAACCGCAGATATGTTGGCATCGGCGCCGCCGTGGCGGCGATCGTAGCCGGCGGGGTGGGGGTCGCCGGCGCGGTCGGCGGCGGCGAGTCCGACCAGCCCGTTACCGGCTCAGAGGCCGAGAAGGCGAAGGCGGCGGCGATCGAGGCCGCCGGCGGCGGCAGCGTGACCGAGATCGAGTACCAGGACGGCGACGGAGCCGGCCTCTACGAGGTCGAGGTGCTCAAGCCGGACGGCTCGCAGGTCGAGGTCCACGTCAACGGCTCGTTCGGCGATGTCGGCACCGTCGCCGACGACGACGACTCAGCGGCCGACGAGGGCGAGGCCGACGAGGACTGAGCTGCACAGCCGAAAAGGCGCTCTCATCGGCTTGCTTGCGGCAGGCGCGCGAGAGCGCCTCGGATCTTCGCGGCGATCCTCCCCACCTCGGCGAAGTTGCTGTCGCCGGCGGCGCCGACGGCCTTGACGATCTCGGTGTCGATCCGGCTTCGATCGGCGTCGTCGAGGTTGGCGGCGATCCGGTCGCGGATCCAGTCGAGATTGGCGACGTCGGAACGCACGGCGGGCAGGTCCCCAGCCGCAGCGTCGACGGCGAGCATCGCGGCCTGCAGGTCGAGGCGCGCCAGATCGATCTCCGCAGGAGCGCGATGGCGCAGCTGCAGGTCGAGGCTTGCGACGGCGACATCGATTGCCGCGAGGCGGCTCTCGCCAGGCTCGCGAGAGCGCACTGCGCGCTCGAGCGCGTTGAGGGCATCGCGCATGTGGCCGGCGAGGAGCTCTGGCACCTCGCCGCTTCGGAAGGCGGCCCAGTCGGCGGTCAAGTTCTCGACCGCGGATGCGGCCTTGGTCCAGTCGACCGCGCGATCTGTCCCGTAGATCTCGGCCGCGCCGGCCGAGATCCTCGTCAGCTCTGGCGGGAGTGGCGCACCGAGCGCGTCGAGCGGCACCGCCAGGGCCATCAGCTCGAAGTCGCGTCCGTCGCGAGTGTAGAACTCCCCGTAGCCGGGCGCCCACTGCTTGACCTCCGGACCCTCCGGATGGTGCTCGTCGATCTCGAACGCCCCTTCGACTGGCCCTTGCGGGCCGTCAACCGTCAAATCGACGGACTTCACGGTCGACTCCTCGAAGACCAGGCCGGGGATGTTCTCGGAGCGGTACGCGTCGCCAACCTCGGGATCGTCGGGTGTGATGATCCCCACCGGGCCGTCCCTGCCGGCGAGCCAGGCGCCTTCCAGGTCGGCGATGTGGCCGTCATCGCCGTAGTTGAAGACGTCCTCGCCGAAGTACCAGACGGCTCCGTCGTCGCTTTGGGCGAAAACGTCAAGCGCGACCTCCTTCATGCGCCCATCGAGATAGCCGACGAACTGGGAGACGACGCACTCCACCGGCTGTCCGTTCCACTCGACGATCCGGGTCTCCGGAAGGAGGGTGATCTCGATCCGCAGTGCTTCACCGTCGACCTCGCCGAGGACGACTGCCGAGGTCACCTCGGAGACCGGGTTAAACGGATTGGTGATCTCGGTCGGGTGCGAGAACGACGGCGCCGCGAGGTCGATCCGCTTTTCCTCCGGTGCGAACGGGAACTTCGCCAGCCCCGACGCCGCGAGCTGAGCTTCGGTCGGCTGGGGGATAGTTGACAGCTCGGGCGACTCGCCCGAGCTGTCAACCGCGCTTCCGTCGCAGCCGACCGCGACCGCCGCCGCAAGCACGAGGAGCAGGGACGCGACGAGCGTCTGCTGGCGAATCCCGAGCTTTCCTGTGCGCGGCGGCCGGATCGCGGGCGGGGCCTGCCAGGTCATCAGCCGACCTCGACGCCGGCAAGGGTCCCGAGCAGCCGTTTCGCCTCTGCCTCGGCCGCCTTCGGCTCCTGGTCGACGACGCTTCCGCGCAGCACCAGGATGTGCGTGTCGATCCGGGTCAGATCGGCACGGTCGATCGCCTGCGCGAAGCGGTCGCGGACCCACTCCATGGTTGCGATGTCGCCGTTGACCGCGCCGCTGTCGCCGGCCGCGGCGTCGACGAGGATCTGCTGCGTCCAGAGCCCGAACCTGGCCAGGTCGATCTCAGCCGGGGGCAGGTGGCGGAGTTCGAGGTCGAGCGCCGATTGGGCGACGTCGATTGCCCCATTGCCCGCCTCAGCGACGTCGCGGGCATCGATCCCCGCGCTGAGGTTGTCGACCGCGCGGCTCATCTCGCCCGCGATCCGTGGGGGAACATCACCGCCGCGATAGTCATCCCATGCTTTGGTGATCTGCTCGAGACCCGCCGCAGCCGGCCCCCAGCTCCCGGCCACCGCGGCCTCGGCGACCGCCTGACCCTCGTTTGAGAGCAGCTCGAGCTCGGCTGCCGGGGACCCGCCGAGCGCATCGGTCGGCACGGCGAGAGCCATCGCCTCGACATCGCCCTCGTGGGCCGAGAAGAACTCGCCGTAGCCCGGGGCGAATGTCTTGTCGGAGTAGCTACCGTCGTCGTGGAGCTCGGCGGCGACCAGCGCGTCCTGCACTGGTCCGGTCGGCCCATCGACGGTCTCGTCGATCGACTTCACCTCGACCTCCTCGAAGGCGATCGCGGGAATGTTCTCCGCCCTATGTACATCGCCCACCTGTGGGTCGGCGGGCATGATCATCTCGGGTGGCCCTTCCCTGCCCGCGAGCCAGGTGCCCTCGGTGCCGTCGATCAGGCCGTCTTCGTTGTAGTCGTTGACGTCCTCGCCCAGGTACCAGACCGAGCCGTCGTCGGCTTGCGCGTAGTAGTCGAGCGCCACTTCCTCGATCCGTCCGTCGAGGAAGGCGGCGTACTGCGAAACCGCTGCCTCGACCACTTCGCCGTCGGCGACCTCGATGAATCGCGTCTCCGGCAGCAGGGTGGTCTCGGTGTGAAACGGCTTGCCGTCGACCCTGCCGCTGAGCACGACCGATTGCAGGTCCGAGATCGGGAACAGCGGGTTGGTGATCTCCGTCGGGTTCGTGAACGGCGCGGCTTCGAGGTCGATCCGCTCGCTTTCGGGTGCCAGCGGCAGCTGCGCCAGGCCGGCCGCCGCGAGCTCGGCGTGCGTCGGCTGCTCGATCGGGATCGAACGCGGCGTCTCGAGAACCTCACTCGAGCTCGCGACGGAGTCGCCGCTTGCCTGTTCGCTCTCGCCGCCCCCGCAGGCGCTTGCGCCGACCGTTACGGCAACTGCCGCGCCGAGTGCCAGTGCGCGGAGCGCGTGGGTTCGGCCCATGGTCGTGCGTAGTGTGTTGATGTTGTCTCGCATGTCTAACTCCCTTTGGTAGTCCGGGTCTCTGGTGGAGACCGCTGTCATCGGGGTTTTAGGAGGGCCGGCTGAGAGGAACCTGAGAAAATGCCCTTCGCGGGCTCGGCTCTCAGCTAGCTCTCAGGTTCGGCGGCAGAATGGTCCTATGCGCGTATTGGTGGTCGAAGACGATGTGCGGATGGCCGGCGCCCTGCGGCGCGGGCTGGGCTTCGACGGGCTTGTGGTCGACGTCGCCAGTGACGGCGAGCAGGCGCTGCGGATGGCGCAGACATCCGACTACGATGTCGTCGTCCTCGACGTGATGCTTCCGGGCTTCGACGGGGTCGAGACCTGCCGTCGCCTGCGCGCCGCCGAGAACTGGGTCCCGGTGATCATGCTGACTGCCCGAGACGGCGTCGAAGACCGAGTTCGGGGCCTCGACCACGGGGCCGACGACTACCTGACCAAGCCGTTCTCGCTGGCCGAGCTGCTCGCGCGCCTGCGAGCGCTCGCACGGCGGAGTTCGACCGACCGCCCCGTAGTACTCGAGGTCGGAGATCTCAGCCTCGACCCCGCCACTCACGAGGTACGCCGCGGCAAGGTCTCGATCTCGCTCTCGGCGCGCGAGTTCTTGCTGTTGGAAACGCTGATGCGCCACCCGGGACAGGTCTTCAGCCAGTCGCAGCTGCTCGAGGCTTGTTGGCAGCTGGGCTTTGAGCCCCGCTCCAACGTGGTCGAAGTCTACGTCCGCTACCTGCGCGAGAAGATCGATCGGCCGTTTGAGGTCCAGTCGCTCGAGACCCTGCGCGGCGTCGGCTACCGGCTGCGAAGCGACGGTGGACGGTGAGCCGCATGCCGATCCGCCTGCGGCTGACGGCGGCGTTCGTCCTGGCGGTTGCGGCGGTGATGGCGGGTGCCGGGCTGTTCACCTACTTGCGCCTCGAGTCCGACCTCGATGACGCGATCAACGATGCCCTCGCACGACGAGCCGATTCGGTCGCTCTGGCGGCCGGCCGGCCGGCCGACGGGCTGGGCGAAGCTGGGAGGTCTCCGGCCGACCCCCAGGACGGCTTCACCCACTTGATCGACGCTTCGGGACGCGTGGTCGACTCGGCCGGTGGGCATCGCAGGCTCGTGCTGACGTCGGCTGAGATCGAGCGAGCCAGGGACGAGACGGTGATCCTCGAGCGCCGGGTCCCGGGCATCGATGGCACGACCCGCGTGCTGGCACGCGGCGCGCCCACCGTGGGCGAGCCGGCGGTGGTCGTCGTCGGCCAGTCACTCGAAGACCGCGACGAGACGCTCTCGAACCTCGTTGCCTCGTTCACGATCGGCGGTCCGGTGGCGATCTTGGTCGCGTCGCTGCTCGGCTACGGCCTCGCGACCGCAGGTCTCGCCCCGATCGAGGCGATGCGCCGCCGCGCAGGGGAGATCTCGTTGGCTCGCGAGGACGCGCTGTTGCCCCTGCCCGAGACCCGCGACGAGGTGCGGCGGCTGGGGGAGACGCTGAACGAGATGTTGGGGCGGCTGCGGGGTGCCTTCGAGCGCGAGCGCCAGTTCGTCGCCGATGCCAGCCACGAGCTGCGCACGCCGATCGCGGTGATCAAGGCCGAGCTCGAGGGTGCCCTGCGAAGCGACGAGGTCGGGCCCGGCGCCCGCGAGGCCGTGGTCGGCGCGGTCGAGGAGTGCGACAGCCTTGCCGCGCTCGCTGAGGACCTGCTCGTTATCGCGCGAGGTGCGGACGGCGAACTGCCGGTGCGTCCGGAGACGATCGAGGTCCGCGAGCTACTCGGTGGAGTTCGTGATCGCTTCGCCGACCGGGCGACCGAGCGCAACCGGACGATCCGGATTGAGGTCAACGGCGATGATCAGGTCGTCCTCTACGCGGACCCGTTGCGGATGCGCCAGGCGCTGAGCAACTTGGTCGACAACGCCTTGCGCCACGGCAAGGGCGAGATCCTGCTTGGCGCAGGCGCCGTCGAGGACGCGATCGAGCTGGAGGTCTCAGACGCGGGACAAGGCTTCGAGCCTGCGATCGCCGAAACGGCCTTCGAGCGCTTCAGGCGCGGGGACTCGGCTCGCGGCCGCGACGGCGCCGGACTCGGCCTGGCAATCGTTCGCGCTGTGGCCGAGGCGCACGGAGGCACCGCGGAGATCGTCGGCGGCGCCGGCGCCGGCGCAACCGTGCGTCTCACGCTCCCGCCGATCAACTCGAGTGGCGCTCGAAGCTGACCAGCTCCTCGCGGTCGCTTCCGCCGGACACCTCGACCCCGAGCACCGGGCCGACGCCCCGAGCGTAGAACTTGTAGTCGAGCGCCCCGGGTGGGTCGAGCGGTGAGGTCTCCTCCTCGCGGTAGGCCAGGCCCACCGTCGGCCGCGCAGGCATGACGACGCCGGCTTGCGCGCCGTCCACACCGGCCTCCCAGGAGCCGTCCGTCGACTTGACCTCGCCGTTCTCGATCTCCCTCGCGCGCTCGCCGAAGTACCAAACGTTGCCCTTCTCGTCCTGCGCATACCAGGCGTGGTTGTCCTCGATCACCTTGCCGTCCTCCCGCACCACCGTGTAGACGATGCGCGCGGTGATCCCGTTTGCGATCAGCTTGGTCTCGGCGGTGACGGTGACCACGGCCCGCTCTTGCAAGCCTTCGAAGTCGGTGACCCGGAAGACGCTTCGATCGCCCGGTCTCATCGGCCGGTAGCGATTGTTGATCCGAGTGCTGAAGTCCTCGGGCTCGAGCTCCACCGTCTCGTTTCCCGTGGGCAGATCGCGAGCGGACATCGCTTGACGATGGGTCTCGCGGTCATGCGCGGCCTGGGCGCCATGGGCGCCGCCCAGGGTGGCGAGGGTGAGCATCGTGGCCCCGATGAGTCTCTGATTGGCAGTGATGGAACGCAAAGTAGGCGAGGAAACTGAAACCAAGATGAGAGCCGTTGACTGTCGACCGATACGCAGCGGAGCCATCGTTGGTGACGAGCACAGGGACCGCTCGCTGGCGGGAGATCTTTCTCGATATCGCGGTGGTGAGTCGCCGGTTGTTGCGGCAGACCTGGTGTAGGTTGGCGCGCGTGCAACTGAGCGCAAAGACAGTGCTTCTCACGGGCGCAACCGGCGGGCTGGGACGGGCGATCGCGTTCGCGCTGGCGTCGCGCGGGGCGAGCGTGGTGCTCAGCTCGCGCAAGGCCGCCGAGCTCGAGAGCCTCGCCGCTGAACTGCCTGGCAGCGGCCACCGCGTCGCCGTCACCGATCTCGCCGAGGAGGGCGAGGCGCTGACGCTGCTCGAGCAGGCGGGCGAGATCGACGTCCTCGTCGTTCGAGCGGCGTGGCTCCGGCCATCTCGTCTTCGTCTCGTCGATCTCGGGGAAGGCCGCGACCGCGCGCGCCTCGCTTTATGCGGCGACCAAGTTCGGGCTTCGCGGCTTCGCTCTCTGCCTGCGCGAGGACCTGCGCGGCAGCGGCGTCGGCGTCTCGGTGATCAGCCCAGGGGCGATTCGCGCCGCGGGTATGTTCGCTGATTCGGGCGCCTCGGCGCCGCCGCTGATGGGAACCGGCACCCCCGAGCAGGTCGGTGCTGCCGTCGTCAGCGCGATCGAGCGCAACCGCAGCGAGGTTACCGTCGCACCCCTGCGCCAGCGCGCTCTCGGCCGCCTCGGCGCCAACGCTCCCGAGCTCTCCGGCCGCTTCGCCGGCAACCTCGCGACGAAGGTGGCCGACGAGATTGCCGCCGGGCAGACCGACAAGCGCTGACGGAACACCGGGTCATAATGACCCGATGAGCAATTCCTTCTCCTCCAAGGCCAGCCTTTCGGTTTCCGGACGCGAGTATGAGATCTACCGTCTCGATGCGCTTCAGGAGAAGTTCGATGTCGCGCGACTTCCGTATTCGCTCAAGGTCTTGCTCGAGAACGCGTTGCGCCTCGAGGACGGCGAGTCGGTCAGCCCCGCCGACGTCGAGACGATCGCGTCCTGGGACGCGACGGCAACACCATCCGAAGAGATTCCGTTTCAGCCGGCGCGTGTCCTCATGCAGGACTTCACCGGCGTGCCGGCTATCGTCGACCTGGCGGCGATGCGCGACACAATCGACGCGCTCGGCTCCGACCCGGCCAAGATCAACCCGCTGGTGCCGGTCGATCTCGTCATCGACCATTCGGTCCAGGTCGACGCCTTCGGCAACGCGCGCGCCTTCGACATCAACGCCGACCGTGACTACGAGCGCAATCACGAGCGCTACGGCTTCTTGCGCTGGGGCCAGCAGGCCTTCGACAACTTCCGCGTTGTCCCGCCGGCAACCGGCATCTGTCATCAGGTCAACCTCGAATACCTGAGCCAAGTCGTCTTCTCGCGCGAGCTCGACGACGTCACCCAGGCTTACCCCGACACGCTCGTCGGCACCGATTCACACACCACGATGGTCAACGGCCTCGGCGTGCTCGGCTGGGGCGTCGGCGGGATCGAGGCCGAGGCGGCGATGCTCGGTCAGCCGATCTCGATGCTGTTGCCCCAGGTCGTCGGCTTTCGGCTCGAAAACGAGCTGCCCGAGGGCGCGACCGCGACCGACCTCGTACTCACCGTCACGGAGATGTTGCGCGAACGCGGAGTCGTCAGCAAGTTCGTCGAGTTCTACGGTCCCGGCCTGCACACGCTCGGGCTCGCCGACCGGGCGACGATTGGCAACATGTCGCCTGAGTTCGGCTCGACCTGCGCGATCTTCCCCGTCGATCGCGAGACCCTGCGCTACCTCGAGTTCACCGGTCGCCCGACCGAAATGATCGAGCTCGTCGATGCCTACGCCCGAGAGCAGGGGATGTTCCACGACGAGAGCTCCGACGATCCGACATTCTCCGAGACCCTCGAGCTCGACCTCTCTTCGGTCGAGCCGTCGATTGCCGGCCCGAAGCGCCCGCAGGATCGAATCGCGCTCGCCAACGCAAAGCCGGCGTTTCTTCAGACGCTGGCCGAGTTCGATCAGGGTGCTGCCGAGGCGCTCGGCAATCACGTCGACGAGGCAAACGCCGAATCCTTTCCGGCCTCCGACCCCCCGGCAGACGACCACGCCGACGAGCGCGGGCGCCCGCACGCGATCAACGGCACGCACAGCGGACACGGCGCGGCAGCAACTGCCGAGGCCGCCGCAAGCCCGGTCACGGTCTCGCTCGAGAACGGCTCCGAGGTCGAACTCGATCATGGTCGCGTCGTGATCGCGGCGATCACGAGTTGCACGAACACCTCGAATCCCTCGGTGATGATCGGCGCTGGTCTGCTTGCAAAGAAGGCCGTCGAGCGCGGCCTTTCTTCCAAGCCATGGGTGAAGACCTCGCTCGCACCGGGATCGACCGTGGTCACCGACTATCTCGCCAAGGCCGGGCTCGACGAGTTCCTCGACAAGCTCGGCTTCAATCTCGTCGGCTACGGCTGCACGACCTGCATCGGTAACTCCGGCCCGCTTCCCGATGTGATCTCAGCGGCCGTGGCCGAGAAGGACCTGATGGTCTGTGCGGTGCTATCGGGCAACCGCAACTTCGAGGGTCGCATCAACCAGGACGTGCGAAACAACTACCTTGCTTCGCCCCCCCTTTGCGTCGCCTACGCGCTCGCCGGGCGCATGGACATCGATCTGCTCAACGATCCGCTCGGCGAGGACGCCGATGGCAACCCAGTCCGCCTCGCCGACATCTGGCCGACCTCGGAGGAGATCAAGGCGACCGTCGAAGAGGCGGTTCGCCAGGAGATGTTCGAACGCAGCTACGCCGACGTCTTTACCGGCGACGATCGCTGGCGCGAACTCGACACGCCAGAGGGTGACCGCTACACGTGGCCGGACTCGACTTACGTGCGCAAGCCGTCGTTCTTCGATGGCATGGAAGCAGAGCCCTCTCGTGTAGAGCCGATCACCGATGCACGTGTGCTCGCCGTACTCGGTGACAGCGTCACGACCGATCACATCTCGCCCGCGGGGGCGATCAAGAAGGACAGCCCAGCCGGTCGCTGGCTGATCGACAACGACGTAGAAGTGCGCGACTTCAACTCCTACGGCTCGCGCCGGGGCAATCACGAGGTGATGATCCGCGGCACGTTTGCCAACGTCCGGCTGCGAAACAAGCTCGTCGAGCGCGAGGGCGGCTTTACCCGTAGGTTCCCAGACGGCGAGGAGACCACGATCTATGAGGCTGCCATGGCCTACGCCGCCGACGGCGTTTCGCTCGTGGTGTTCGCCGGCAAGGAATACGGCTCAGGCTCATCGCGAGATTGGGCAGCTAAGGGAACAGCGTTGCTCGGCGTCCGCGCCGTGATCGCCGAGAGCTTCGAACGCATCCATCGCTCCAACCTGATCGGGATGGGAGTGTTGCCGCTGCAGCTGCCCGAAGGCGAAACCCTCGACTCGCTTGGGCTAGACGGGACGGAGACGATCGAGATCGGCGATCTCGAGAACGGCGAGGTGAAGAGCGTTGCGGTGAGCGCGGCGCGCGACGGCTCCGACACGGTCGAGTTCGAGGCGACGGTGCGGCTCGACACTCCGAACGAGGTCCGCTACTTCCAAAATGGCGGGATCTTGCATCGCGTGCTGCGCGACCTTCGCTAGGAGACCATGAGGTCCGGTTGACACCGCCGGTCGCAATCGGTCAGAATGGCCCAGAGTCCCGCGGGAGGGAAGAACTCTTCAAAAAACTCGTCCCCGGCCAGTCCCGCCTCCGGGGGCGATCGCGTCGGCATCCCTCCCTGGCTACCGACGCGCTGGCGGTGGCGCGGGCCGTGTGGACCCCCTGCCTCCCGCGGCCCCGCCCCGCCAACATCGTCCCACAGGGCGACCTAGGCGCTCAATAACGCTCGTGGCAGATGCAACGTTGGTGGCTCTGCGTTTGACACCTGCCATCGGGGTAAAGGGGGGTGCAAGGGGTTAGGACCAAAGGGTTGACCCAATGGCATGGGGCGGGCCGCGTGACCCCCTTCGCGGACCCGCCCCACCTTTTTACGTCCGCAAACTCTCGCGTGCCCAGCGGCGCTCGATGAAATGGATCGCGATGACGCTGCCTACCGGCCCGACCGGGGTCAGGGTGGCGGCCAGCAGGGTCCATGGTGCCTCGTGGCGCAGGACAGCGATCCAGACTCCGATCGCCAGAGCGATGAAGCCGATGCCGTGGGCCAGGCCAAAGTAAAAAGTTGCGCGTTCCATCCCGGGCGTGCGCTCGGTAGCTGACTCCATCAGACGATTGTTAGCGCAGCGGCCTCTCGGCCCCCGCGTGCAAAGCGTGTGGGCGAGGATTGGACCGCCGTCCATGGGACCGCCCTCGGCTCACCGGGAATATGTCGCTTATGGCAACAACCTCCCTCCATACAACCGGCCGGGCGCTACGCGATCCTGCGGCCGTCGCGCGTGAAACGCGCCACCTCATGGGCTTCGAGCGTCACTCTCACTGCGATTCCTGCGACGCCGAGCAACGCTCGTGGTCGCGCCTGTCAGCTTGCGCGGAGTGCGGAGACGCCTACGTCTGCGCTGTGATCCGTCGCGCGGCCGTCGCGGCTGCTTAGTTCATCGGACTGCCAACCCGGCTCAGTCGTGATACTGAGCGGCGCAGTTCGCCGAATGTAAGGGTGGAACGTAGGGCGTTGGGCGGTGGTTGGCTAAAGCCGGCGCCGAGTGATGCGATATAAGACGGTGTCTGTGGCAGGCCGGCTCCCAATCGCGCTCTTCGTTTTCGCTGCGACGCTGATCGCGCCCGCGCTCGCATCGGCCGACTACTCGCTCGAACCCATCGGCACCTTCTCGAAGCCGCTCTTCGTCACCTCCGAACCCGACGAC
>CAJDUA010000051.1_pt1 | contig 13557 bp, 11 predicted proteins | sample 7390011 | NCBI WGS metagenome assembly CAJDUA01 (sample SAMEA7055673, study PRJEB34461) | soil metagenome | biome: terrestrial ecosystem; feature: Peninsula; material: soil | place: Antarctica | collected 2016 | reverse complement strand
TTGGCCGGCAGCGGCTCAGCCAGGATCGCCGCGACCTCGTGCTCTGCGAGAGCGGCGCGGACAGCGTCGATGTCGTTCCAGGCGATGACGATCGTTGCCGCGGCCTGCGCAGCCGGGACACCGGGGCAGGCTGGGATGCCCTGCGTCGCGAGCCCGGAGCCGGCCTCGGCCAGCAGGCCGTCGACGTGGCCGTGGTAGGCACCGGCGAACTTGATCAGCTTCTCGCGGCCGTTCGCCGCGCGCGCCAGCCGCACCGCGCTCATCGCCGCCTCGGTTCCCGAGTTGACCATTCGAACCATCTCGACCGAGGCGAAGCGGTCGCAGATTTCCGCTGCAAGCTCGACCTCTGCCTCGGTCGGAGCACCGAAGCTGGTGCCGCGAGCGGCAGCTTCGGCAACTGCTTCAAGTACTTCCGGATGTGCGTGGCCGAGGATCAGCGGGCCCCAGGAGCAAACCCAGTCGACGTAGCGGTTGCCGTCGACATCGACCAGCTCACAGCCTTCGCCGCGCTCGACGAAGAGCGGATACTCGCGGCCGATCGCGCGCATCGCTCGCACGGGCGAGTTGACGCCGCCCGGAAGCAGGCCCACGGCGCGCTGGTAAAGAGCCTCAGAAGTGGCGGTGTCCACTAGGCGGAGGCATGCCCTGCCTCCCACTCCGCGTACTCGTCGGTGAAATAGCGCAGCCGGACCTTCTTGAACTCGGTTGAGGAGTAGAGCGTGGCGCGGTCCTCACCGTGAAGCTCGTGCGCGTCGGCGATCGAGTCGAGGATCGCATCGCACTCCTCCTTCGAGCGGCCGTGGGCCATGGTGAACACCGAGTAGGGCCAGTCGGCATACGTGGGGCGCTCGTAGCAGTGCGAGATGCCGCGGACGGCCGACATCTGCGCACCGACTTCGAGGATCTTCTCCTCGGGCACCTTCCACACCCCCATGCCGTTGGCCGAGAAACCGGCGCGGCGATGGAAGAGGATTGCGGCGACGCGGCGCAAGATATTGCGATCGACCATGCCGCCCAGGTGCACGAGCAGCTCGTCGGTCGACATCCCTGCTTCAGCCGCGGCGTCGTCGTAGGGTCGGTCGACGACCTCCATCGGACCCTGGAGGGCCTTGATCACGGCGATGTCGGTCTCGTCGTACGGCTGGGCTTCGAGCTCGCGTGGCGTGGCTGCCTCAGCGGCAGCGGCAAGGGCGTCGGTGCCCTTTTCCATCTCCAGGTTCATGTTGATCTTGAACAGCTTCAGCGTCGGCAGCTGGCGAATCGACTCGGCGCCGGTGAGCCGCTGCAGCACCGCGAGCGTTCCCTGCAACCCGAGCTCGGAGTCGGGCGGAGTGGCGATTGTGAACCAGAGATTGAACTCGTGGGTGCGCAGATAGTTGTGCGAAACGCCGGGGTACGAGTTGATGATCTTCGCCGCGCGGTGGGGGTTGTCCGAGTCGACCTTGGCGGCGACGAGCATCGATTCGTAGCCGAGCGCACGGGTGTCGAAAATTGGCGTGATCTCGCGAATGATTCGCTCGTTGACCAGCCGTTGGGTGCGAGCCATGAGGTCGTCGAGCTCGAGGCCGGCCTCCGAGGCAAGCAGGCGATACGGCTGCGGATCGAGCGGGAAGTTCGACTGCAGCAGGTTCATCAGCCGCTTGTCGGTGTCGTCGAGTGGGATCGCGGCGCCGTCTTTTCGCGACCGCACCTTCGGCTGCGGTGCCTTGAACACATTCGCTCGCGCTCCGCTCAAGAGAAAAAGCCCTTGAACTGCTGCACGCTCACGTAAGCCATGCCGCCACCTCCTTGGCGTAATAGGTGAAGATCACGTCTGCCCCGGCGCGACGAATCGCCGTCAGGGCTTCGAGCGCAGCAGCGCGCTCGTCGATCCACCCGTTTGCCGCAGCGGCCTTGAGCATCGAGTACTCACCCGAAACTTGGTAGGCGGCGATCGGCAAGTCGACGTCATCGCGGATCGCACGAATCACGTCGAGGTAGGGAAGTGCGGGCTTGACCATGACCATGTCGGCGCCCTCCTCGACGTCGAGGCGCACCTCGCGTAGCGCTTCGCGCACGTTCGCGGGATTCATCTGGTAACCGCGGCGGTCGCCAAACTCGGGCGTCGACCCGGCCGCCTCGCGGAAGGGCCCATAGAAGGCTGAGGCGTACTTCGCCGAGTAGGCGATGATCGGCATCTCCGCGTGGCCTTCCTCGTCGAGCTGGTGGCGGATCATGCCGATGCGCCCGTCCATCATGTCGCTCGGAGCGACAACGTCGGCGCCGGCCTCGGCGTGTGAGATCGCCGTCTTGGCCAGCAGCTCGAGCGTGATGTCGTTGTCGACCTTGCCCTCGCGAACGAAGCCGCAATGACCGTGATCGGTGTATGCGCAAAGGCAAACGTCGGTGATCACCGTGAGCTCGGGGTGGGCTTCCTTGAGCGCGCGCACCGCCATCTGCACGATGCCCTCGTCGTCGTAGGCGCCGCCGGCAGTTTCGTCCTTGGTCGAGGGGATCCCAAAGAGGATCACGGCCTCGACCCCGACGGCGAGCAGCTCGGCGGCCTCGCCGAGGAGCTCATTGATCGAGAACCGCTCGACCCCCGGCATCGACGCGACCGGCTCGCGCACGCTCTCGCCGGAGACCACGAACAGCGGCTGGATCATGCGCCTCGGCGAAAGCTCGGTCTCGCTGACGAGGTCGCGAAGGGCGCTGGTGCGACGCAGGCGCCGCATGCGCATGGCAGGGAAACTCACCTGCTTGATTCTAGGGGCGTGAGAGGGCCAGCCCTGTGCGCGCCCCTCAGCCGTGCGGGACTTCCACGTCCTGGTCGAGCGGCATCGTCGCGCTCAGAAGGGGCGAGGGCTCATCGGCGTCTTGGTCGCAGACGAAGACGAAGTCGACGACGCCGGTGTCGATAGTCGCATGCAGGCCCTCCACCTTCCACTTACGGTCGATCGTGCGCAGCCTGCGCACTTCGCCGGAGATCTCGATCGCACCGACGACCGAGCCGCGGATCGTGCCGGCGTCGGGGCCGTCGGCCACCTCGGCCGAGGCCGTGAAGGCGATCGTGTCGTCGTCGAGCGCGGTCGCGTCGCTGAAACACAGGCCGGTGCCGTCGAGCTCTCCGAGCTCGTAGCTGCGTACCGCGCGCAGCTCGCCAGGGTTGATCGAGAGATCGCCGGCCACCGAGCCCATGACTTCGTCGAGGGCGAGCTCGACGACCAAGTTCTTGCCCTCGGCGCCGTTGCCGCGCTGAAACAGCCAGAACGCATCGGCGAGGACCGCCGCGCCCTCGACGTTGAGCTCGTCGATGTCTCGGCGCAGCAGCGTGTACAGCGGTTCGAGATCTATCATCCGCGGCTCGCCGTCGAGTGAGCCGTCGGCCGCCAGCGTCCAGAAAAAGCCGCGGTCGCGGCTCGTCTTCGAGCCGGAGCCGAGCCCGAGCAGGCCGCCGTAGGGCTCGCCCTCGAACGGGGGCAAAGCGGTCAGCGCCTCGATGTCGGGCTTGTTGCGACTGCGCTCGTCGGGGTCATCGGAGAGCCCGCCCGAGAGCGCGCGGCGAAGCTCGCCAGGTTCCGGCGTGGAAACGGTGAACACCGCGAGGTCGAGCTCATCATCGCCAATCACATAGATGAAGTCGCCGCGCCGAGCGACGGCCGAAGCAGACGAAACGTAGGGCGCACGATCGTCGCCGTCTGGGCGGGCGACATCGAGGTCGCGCAGCTTTCGCAGCTCGAGCGGCGGCAGGTCCTCGGGCGTAGCGTCATGGTCGCTCACACGGAGGTCCTACCCGGTGGGCGCCCGCACGCAACCAAACTTCTGCCGATCCGCCGATCTAGGCGAAGCGCCGGAGCGCGAGCCTCGCCAGCACCCCGTAGGCGACCAGGATCGCGGCGCAGTGCAGCAGCGGGACGAGGATGTCCGGGCCGGCTGCGTCGAGCGCCCCCTGCATCGCGTCGAGGGCGGGGTCGAACGGGAACAGGGCGCGGATGATCTCGATCGCCTTGAAAACGCCACCGCTGACCGTTCCTGACGGCACCAGCGAGAGGAACGCAATCGGCAGCGAGACCATGAACGCGAGCAGCGAGCTCGCGCGCACTTCCTTGGCCGAGCCGCCGATTGCAGCACCGAAGGAGGCGAACGCCCCTCCCGCGGCGAGGATCGCAAGCGCGATCAGTGGCGCCCGCTGCCATTCGATCGAAACCAGCGCGGTCAGCGCGACAAGCAACAACAAGGTGACGGCGAACGAAGCGACGATTCCAAGAAGCACCTTCTCGGCCAACAGACCAGATGGGCCGACGGCGCCGCGGGTAATGCGAGCGAAGGCGTTCTCCTCACGCTCGAGCGCAAGCGAGCCGGCAACAAGCAGGACGGTGACGAACATCAGGGTCACCGTCGCGGCAACTGCGATCGCGAACGTGTCGAGGGCTGAGCTGTCGCCCGAAACGACGGTTTTGTCGACTGAGATCGGCTCGGCCACCGCGCCGAGCAGGGGCAGGGCGAAGTCGAGGTTCTCCTGTGCCAGGCGGGCGAAGCGGATCACCGACTGCAGCGCCGCACGGGCATCGCCGTCGCGCGGCAACTCTTCGCTGACCGCGTTCAAGATCGCTCCCGACTTGACCAACCCGAGAACGTCGAAGTCGGCGATCAACGGCAGATCGAATTGGCCCCCGTCGATCAGCAGGTCGAGATAGTTGGCGGCCTCGTCGGAGATGCGCTGGGAGAGGATCAGGTTGGCCTCGGTGATCAGTGCCTGGATGCGGTCGTCGACCAGGCTCGCTTTGACCGGGTCGTCCTCGTTGACGAGGACCTCGACCATCGGCTCCTGGGGGTTCAGGCTTGCCAGCGACTCGAGCTGATCGAGCAGATCCTCGGGCAGGATCAGCGCCGCGAGGACGTCGCCGTCTTCGACCATCTGCTCGGCCTCGGCGCGGGTCTCGACATCGACGCATTGCACTCGCTCGCAGAGCTGGTTGCGAGCGAGCCCTCGGTCGATGCCCTCTTCGTCACCGCCGATCTGAAACTGCTCGTCCTCGGGAATCTCATTGAGGAAGGCGACGCGGGGGCGCGAGTCGTCGCCCGACAGCGCGAACCCGATGAGCACGCCGAGGGCTACCGGGTAGGCGATCAGCAGGGCGACGATCAGCGGTGAACGCCGCAGGATCTGCAGGTCTTTGAGCAGCAGCCACCGCATCAGCGCCCAAGGCCCTCCATCAATGCTCGCGGCCCGCCAATCAATGTCCCCGCTCTCGAAGGAAGCTGACGAAGGCGCGCTCGAAGTCGCGCGTTTGTGAATCCGAGACGGCCGCGTGCAACTCGGCCGCTGTGCCGTCGAAGAGGCGCTCGCCGTCGGCAAGCACGAGCACACGGCTGCCGTAGCGCTCGGCCTCGAGCAGGTGGTGGGTGGTGTAGATCACCGTCGTGCCGGCGCCCGCGAGATCGAGCACGAATTCCCACAGGCGCTCGCGTTGACGCGGGTCGAGCCCGGTCGAAGGCTCGTCGAGCAAGAGCACAGTTGGCGCCGACAGCAAGCCGATGGCGATGTTGACGCGCTGCTGGTTTCCGCCCGAGAGCGTGCCGACCTGATCGTCGCGGCGCTCGCCCAGCGCTGTCTGATCGAGCATCCGCTCGACCGCGACGTCGACGTCGACGACCTGCTCGAGGTGGGCGAACAGGCGCAGGTTCTCGGCGACCGTGAGCCGGCGATACAACGAGGCCTGCTGCGGCACCCAGCCGACTTTGCCGGGTACGGTGAGCGTGCCTGAGTCGGCTTCGCGGATCCCGGCCAGGATCGAGAGCAGCGTCGTCTTGCCCGCGCCGTTGGGGCCGATCACCGCCAGCAGCTCTCCCGCCGCGGCCTCGAAGGAGACACTTCGCAGGGCGGCGCGGTCGCCAAACTTCTTGCCGACCTCATGCGCCTCGATCACCGAGGAACTCTGTGGCGCCGCGTCACTCACCGCGGGAACCCTAGAGAAGCGGCGAATAGGCTCCCGGCGATGAAGGTCTTGTTCGTCGGTGACGTGGTCGGCAAACCCGGGCGTACCGGACTGGCCCGTGCCATGCCCGGCCTGCTCGAGCGCCACGAGCCTGATCTCGTCATCGTCAACGGCGAGAACTCGGCTGGCGGGCTCGGGATCACCGAGGGGACGGCGAAGGATCTGTTTTCGATGGGCACCGACGTGATCACGCTCGGCAATCACGCCTTTCGCCACCGCGACGTATTCGACTATCTCGATGGGGCCGAGCGCATCGTGCGCCCGTCGAACTTCATGACCGGCAATCCCGGCCAAGGTCACACGATTGTCGAGGCCGCCGGCATGCGCGTAGCCGTGATCAACCTCATCGGCCAGGTTCAGCTGCGTGCGGCGCGCTCGCCCTTCGCCGAGTCCGAGGTGCTGCTCGACCGGCTCGACGGCCGCTGCGATGCGATCTTTGTCGACTTCCACGCCGAGGTGACGTCGGAGAAGGTGGCGATGGGCTGGCACCTCGATGGCCGCGTCGGCGCCGTCGTCGGCACCCACACCCACGTGCCAACCGCAGACGCTCGCGTGCTGCCCAACGGCACGGCCTTCATTTCAGACGTCGGCATGACCGGCTCGCGCGACAGCGTCCTCGGCGTGCGCTGGGAGCAGGCGCTGCAGGGCTTTCGCACCCAGATGGCGGTTCGATTCACAACCGCCGACACCGACCTCTGGGTCAACGCGGTGGTGGTCGAGCTGGGCGCCAACGGTCTCGCGAGCTCGATCGAGCAGGTCCTCGAGCCCTGCCCTGATTGACGACTAACTGTCGAACCCGGCGGTCTCGCGGTTGGACCTTGGGCCGATCGCGACCAGGGCGACCAGCAACGGTCCGAGAAACCACGGGATGTAGAGGTAGAACCAGTGATCGACCGAAAGCTGCAGGCAAATCACGACGGCCGCAGCAAGCGCAGCGATCTGTGGCAGCGTGCGGCGGCGGGGCACGAAGGCAACAAGCACCGCCAATACGGCCGACGACACGAGCAGCACCGTTTGCAACCAGTCGCTGCCCGCGACCTGGCCCCAGATGCTGAACGGGGAGCTGCGGTCGATCTGGCTGACCAAGGTGCGGTCGAAGAATGTCGCCAAGCCCGGGTCGATGGCCGGGTGGGCGAGCATCAACGCCACGACTGCACCGAAGACCACGCTGAAGCTCGCAACCGGGCGCAACGCGCGCCGCCGCGAGCCGTCGGCGCTGGAGCAACTCCAGCGATCGGCAAGGCCGCGATCACCGGCGGCAAACAGCGGTGCGAGGACGATTGGCGCGAACTTCGCGCTTGCCGCCAACGCCAGCAGCGTCCCGCGGGCAAACGGCTGTGCGAACAGCGCCAATGCCCAAACGACGAGCGCGGCGATCAGCGCGTCGTTAGTGTTCGATTGCAAGGCAAAAGCGGTGTAGGGATAAGCGAGCCAGGCAAAAGCGGCGACCACCCCCAGCCGCCGGCCCTCGGCCCCCCTCCGCAGACGGGTGGCGCAGACGAAGAGGCCGAGCACGGTGGTGAGGTCGAAGGCGATTGCCGCCGCGTGCGCGGCCGCGAGCTCGTCCCAGTCGCCACTCCAGGGGAGCGCGAGCTCAAACAGGACATACGCGTAGTAGTTGACCGGTCCGTAGGTGTCGCCGAAGCGGTTCTCTTCGGGAAACTCTCCCTCTCCGTACAAGGGCTCCCCGTGAGTGATCTTGTCGGCCCCGATGGCGCCCGCGTAACCGACGTCGATCACCCCGGAGTCGGCAACGTTGATCGTCACTCTGAACGTGATCAAGGCCACCGCCGCGACCACGAGCCAGATCGTGCGGGCGCTCGGGTGCAGCCCGTCGCCGCCGCGAAAGCCGACCCAGAGCATCCTCGCCAGCAGGTAGACCAGCAACGGGTAGACCAGCGGCACCGAGACGCCGATCTCGCCCGCGTTGAAGAAGACCTGCGAGACGCCGAAGCCGAGCAGCACCAGGAGGTCGAGGTGGGCGATGCGAAGCGGCCGGCGCCAATCGAGCAGGCCGAGCAGGAAGATCAGCGCCAGCGGGATCCAGACGTAGGGCGCGTTGAGAACGTGGCCGAACTGGCCCTCGTAGCCGCGCGCCATTGGCCAGGCGACCTGATATCCGGTCCACGATTCGCGGACCTCGCCGCTGATCGCATCGACTTTGACCTGAACGACCTCGCGCTCACCCGCCTTGTAGCCGACTTGCCACACGTCGTTGTCGTCGGTTTGAATCGCGACCGTCAGTGCACCGTAGATCGCCGACTGCTCGGCGACCTTGGCATCGTCGTCGGCGATCGCGATCGCCTCCCCGGCGGTGACGACGTAGTCCTGCGGTGTCGGCGGCAGGTAGTCGGGCGCGGCCGGCTGCGCCTTGGTTGAGCCGGCAGTCGGCGCGGGCGTCGCAGCGGCGAGCGCGGGATGTGCGGCGAGCAGGGCGAAGGCGAGCGTCGCCGCCGCCAAGTGCTTGCTCAGCTGAACGTCCACAGCTTGTTGCCGACGAAATTGACCGGCATCGAGAGTGCGACGGCGAGCGCCTGAGCCGGGAGCTCGGCCAGATCCGCACCGTTGACGAACAGCTCGAGCAGGAAGAGGTTGACGCCGAGGCCGACGAGGCTGACGGTAAAGAAACGCGCCGCTTGAAAGCCGGCGTGCCCGTCGGCGGCACCAAACGTCCACTCCCGGTTCCAGGCGAAGTTGTTGCTGACGGCGACGCAAAAGGCGCCGATGGCTGCCGGAATGTGGTGCAGCGAGGCGGCCCCGCTGAGCAGCGCGAAGACCGCCAAGTTGATCGCGTAACCCGAGAGGCCGACGAGGGCGAACTTGAGCAGCTGCGCCCAGTTGGCCGGCCGGCGTGAGCCGAGATGGATGCGGCGAGCCAGCCCGCCGCTCACCGGACGGCCTCCTCGACCGTGACAACGCCAGCGTCCTTGTCTCCGTCAATTACGCCGAGGCCGAAATGCGTCATCACCAATCCGGCGACGTCGCGCAGCGCCCACTGCTCGCGGCTCGACTCAATCCCGGGCTCGAACCCGCAGAGCAGCAGCGGCCCGAGCGAGTCGCCGGCGTGAAGCGAGCCGTGGCTGCCGCCGGGGCAATGTGTGATCCCGCCCCAGTCGACGAACTCATAGTCGAGCGCCGCCGAGATCAGGATGTCGGCGCCTTGCGGCGCCTGAAGCGCGCTCCATAGTCGCGTGAGCGAGTCGGGATACGTCTGCGAGTCGATGCGCCCCGACTCGATCTCCGCCTCGAGCGCGCCGAGGTCGCCGCTGACGTCCCACCCGACACCGCGGCGGTCGCGAACCCGTGAGCCCGGGCGGAAGCGAAGCTCCTCGCCGGCGCGCTCGACCACCGCTTCGCGGCCATCTTGCGGCGGCCCGGTTTCCCGCCGCTCGACCGCGCTGCCGTCGGCGCGAGCGAGCCAAGCGACCAAGTCGACGCCGTCGAGTCGGTTGAGCCGCGCGCGCACGGCGCTGTGTGCTCGCTGGGCCTGACGCCCTTGGGAGAGGACGTAAACACCGGCTGCTCGTGATGTCGGCGCGACAGCGAGCTCAGCGTCCGGACGCTCCTCGTTGGGCTGCAGCACCCGCCACTCAGACCCGAGAACCTTGGCCAGCGAGAGTTCGCGCTCGACTCTCGTCTGAGCGTGATCGGCAACGACGATCACGGCGTGCTCGGTGAGGAACTCGTCGATGCCGCCCGTTGCGCCCACGAGCTCGGCCAGCGCATCGTCCGCCCGTGCAATCGACTCGACCTGGGCCTCAGGCCCGTGCTTGTGTGAGTGATAGTCGTTATCGGGCAGCGAGAAGAGCAGGAAGTCATAGAGGTCGTGTTCGACAAGTTCGTGGGCGACGCAGGCCGAATACTCATCGCGCGTGCCGGGGCGCGCCAGGGTCGGCTTGCAAGGCACGCTGCGGCTCGAGTAGAGCTCGCCGTAGAAGAGCTCGTCGGGCCCCCAGGTCGCGTGCTTGAAGCTCGCTGCGACGGCAACTCGGCGCAGCATGCCCTCGAGGCCGAGCTCGTGGCGGGTGCGCCCGCGGTAGATCAGAAACGGGGTGCAGGCGCTGCGCAGGCCGGCATCGCCGAGGCGTTCGAACACCGTTTCCACCTCGTGCGAGAGGTGGGCCATGTTCATGTTGTAGACGACGTCGTAGAGCGAGCGAAAGAGGCCGAAGGCGCGTGTCGCCTCGAACGAACTGCCGTACTCGACGTAGCGGCGCTCGGTTCGGTGATACCAGTTCATCGCGCTGATCCAGTGGCGGTCGGGACCGACGCCGGTGACGATCTCCGAGCAGCACACGGGCGTCACTGACGGAAACGAGGAGACGCAATCGCCGATCAGGACGCCGCGGTCGAGCAGCGCCGCGAATGTCGGCGCGACCCCCTCCTTGGTCGCGGCCGCGAGCTTGTCGGTGCGAAGTGAGTCGACGACGCAAAGGACGAGCTTGTCGCGACTCAACGCAAAGTCCTGAGGCCCTCGTACTTGCGCGCCGCCTTGCGCCGGCGCCCAAACCAAAGCGAGACGAAACCGAAGAATGCGGCGATCGCAAACGGCGAGATCAGGATCGAAAGCCCGGCGAGGGCGAGCGCCGCGAGCGCGATCAGCACCGAGGTGAGGACATCGCCGTCGCTTCGGCGCGCTGCCGACTCGGCGACGTCACGAACGACTGTGAAGGCAAAAGCGCCGAAGAGGGCGCCGAGCGGCCAGCCGGGGTAGGCGGGATGGTCCTCCTGGGCAAGCGAAATGCCAAACAGCACGGCGCCGGCCACCGCGGCGGCGACGAGAAGGACGACGCCCACGGTTCCGCGGCGGCCCGCAGCGCCGGCGAAGGCGCCGGCGGCGAGCGATAGGCCGAGGCCCTGGAAGGCTGCGAACCACAGATCCATCGGCGCAGCAGGCTACCCATCGACGGCCGGCTGCGGACCGCGGCGGCGGGCGCAGAGGACTCTGGCTGCGGACGCTCGACCTCCTCGGGCTGGGCTTCGACGGCTGAGGGCTTTAGCCGAAGCGCTGCTTTCGCTTGCATCCGGCGAGCTTGACTATGACGGGACCGTCGGTGGTGACGTCGAGGACGGCGTCGCATGAAAGCTTCGCTCGCTCGACATCGATGACCACTCGCTCCAGGTTCTCGAGCTCGAGCTCGAGTCGATCAGCCTTCGGCACCGGCGTCGGTGGCGACAGCCCGCGGCTCTGCTCGACGTAGGCGAGCGAACCGAGGTTGCCCGGCGGAAGCGTGCCGCCACCCGCCCGTTGGGAGCCGGCAGTTGAGTCGGTGGTTCCGATTCCACCCGAGAAGGCGTCGACCTTGCCCAACGCCGCGGCTGCGCTCGCGTCACGCAGCTCTAGGCGCGAGAGCCAGTAGGCGTGATCGGCGATGCTGAGCCGATCGGGGAAATCCATCGTCGGGTTGACGACGTAACTGACGTGGGCCGGGTTTCGCCGAACGCGCTTGTTCGCGAGAAAGTCGGCCGCGGGCTGGTAGGAGTCGTTGGCCGCGAGTGCGAAGTGATCTGCGCCGGGGAAGGCGAAGTAGGTGTAGCCGTAGCCAAGCTCGTCGAAGGTCTTTACCTGCGCCGTCGGCCCCGCGATCGGCACGAGCTCGTCGAGGACGCCGTTGAAGATCATGAACGGCACGTGGCGAACCGAGGCAAGCATGCGATTTGTATTCGATGCGGCGCCTCCGGGTTGGGGATCGTTGGGCGGGATCCAGACGCCCTGACCGGGCGGGCCGACCACCGGCTGAGCTGCTGCAAACAAGTCCGGGTACTGGGTCGCGAACTTGTAAGTGCCGTAACCGCCCATCGAGTAACCCGAGATCGCGCTGTAGCCAGGGTCGAGCTTGTAATGGCGGGCGACATCGGCCCAGACCTCGAACGTGTCGGCTCCGGCAGAACCGTAATACCAGCCGTCGGTGCCACGACCTGTCGGCGTGACCACGATCGAGCCCTCCCCGCGCTCACCGAACTGCGACTGGTTTCGCGTCCCGGAGAACTGGTTGTAGTTGGCGCCGAGTGAGTGCAACAGCAGCGTCAAGCCGTAACCGCGCTTGGGCCTCCGGCTTTCCGGCAGGTAGACCGCGTAGGGCAGCAGTCGCCCGAGCAGCTGTCCCGAGCAGTCGTCCGTGCCGTCACACTCCTTCGCCCAATCGGCGCCCTCGCCGAAGGAGAACCGGCTCGAGAGGATCCGGTTGATCGCCCCATTGGCGGGGACGCCGCCGGGCTTGCCGATCATGTCGTCGCGCTTGCCGCGGCGTAGCTTGGCGAAGTTGACGACGGCGCTGAAGGCTGAGATGTCACCGGCGGCGAGGGCTTGGGCCTGCCCCTCCTCCCGCCACCAGCGTGGGTCGTTGAAGATCGAAGCCGTGTCGGCGATCGACTGCAGCGGCTCGTCGAAGCGAAAGGCGACGTTGAAGAATGCCGTCGGCGTATTGAGGCCGCCAGCGCCTCCCGGCGCGGTCGCCGTCGCCGAAGCGCCGGGTGTCAGGTAGCTGTCAGCGGCCAGGTCCCACAGACCCGACCCGGCGGCGAGGCGAACGCGCCGCGACCGCGGGTTCCAAGCCTTGGTCGGTATCCGCACTTCAATCTGATGACGGCGCGAATCCACCTTCACCCGTGGCGCGGGCCCGAGTGGCTCGCCGGAGACGGCGTCGACGAGATCCGCCTCGTCGCCGTGGACGGTGAGGAAAAGCTTGGCCGGCGCAGCTACGTTGGCACCGTGAGGCAACGCGTGCGGCTCGGCCGAATCGCCGATCGCAAGCGTCGAGGCGACGAGGCCGGGGTCGGTCATCGAATTGAAGGTGAGACGGAAGGCGGTTGAGCGAGCCAGCGGCTTGACGCGCAGCTCGACGAGGTCGGCGGCGTTCTGGGAGTAACGCGGGTCCGCAGGATAGGTGTAGGTGCCGTTGAAGCGCGCAAACGTGGCCCCGGCCTTGGGATCATTCGGGTCGGCGGCCCCCTTGGCTCCGAAGTCGTCGTAGATGTAGTCCTGGTAGAGGAACTCGCCCTTGCGATACGCGCTGGCACCCGAGACCAGGATCGGCTTGGCGCTCCAAACACCGGCGTTCTTCAGCTGCGGCGCCGTCTTCGGCTTGGCGTAGAGGATCGGGGGGCCGGGTTTTGGTCCCGGTCCTGCGTAGAGCGAGCCCTTGGCTGCTGACGCCGAGGCGGGCGCCAGCAGGCATACGGCAACCACGATCCCTGCTGCTAGGCGACGCACAATCTGTATCTAAGCGACGCCGGACATCGTTTGCGCCGACCGCGTCCTGCTAGAGCGCCACGTCGAAGGGCGAGAGATCGCGATCGCCGTGGTCAATGGAATCGCTTTGCCCGCGGTCGAGGCGATTCCGCACGAGGAGGATCGGTTCAGCTATGAGGCGCGCTATGAAATCGGTCGCACGGAGTACCTGTGCCCGGCGCCGCTCGGCGCCGCCGAGGGCCCCGTCCTCGACGCCGCGCTTCATAGCTGGGACGTGCTCGGACTCGAGGGCTTCGCCCGCATCGATCTGATCCTCGCCGCCGACGGCCCACAGGTGCTCGAGGCCAACGCGATTCCGGGACTCACCGACACCTCACTCTTGCCAAT
>CAJDUA010000049.1_pt1 | contig 13923 bp, 17 predicted proteins | sample 7390011 | NCBI WGS metagenome assembly CAJDUA01 (sample SAMEA7055673, study PRJEB34461) | soil metagenome | biome: terrestrial ecosystem; feature: Peninsula; material: soil | place: Antarctica | collected 2016 | reverse complement strand
CGCGACAGCACCACCTGCGAGCGGGTCCTGGCGACCAGCCCGTTTCGCTGCAGGTCGATGATCAGCCGCTCGAGATCGGCGTTGTCGGCCGTTCGCACTCGCGCGATTGCGTCGGCCTCACCGGTGACGCTCCACGCCTCCGCCACCTCGGGATGGTCTCGCAGCGTTCGCGCCACCTCATCGAGCGTCGTGCCCGGGCGGTAGAAGAGCTCGACCAGCGCTTCGGTCTGCCAGCCGAGCGCGGCGTGATCGACAACCGCGGTGAATCCCCGCAGCGCCCCTTGCGCGCGTAGGCGGTCGACGCGGCGCTTGACCGATGGCGCGGTCAGCTTCACACGGCCGGCGATGTCGTCGTAGGTACGCCGCCCATCCTCCATCAACAACGACAGAATCCTGCGGTCAACTGCATCCATTCGCAGGATTATTGCGCACAGATGCGCATTTATCCACGTTGAACTACGCCACCGGCACTGTTACCGTTGAAAGTCATGCCCACGACGCCCAAATTGAAAGTCATGCCCACCCCGCCCAAAGCAGCCCGCGTCCTCTTCGACGAGTCGCACTCCGAGTCGTGGACGATCCGCCCCGACGTCGCCGGCGCGATTCAGCCCGCACACCCGGGCGACTCCTCGCTGGTACGCGCGGCCGGCGCCCTCGCCGCGCGCGAGTTCGAGACCGCCGCGCACACCAAAGGCCTGCTCAGCGCCGATGCGCTGGAGCACACTTCGGTACTGGTCATCGCCCACCCCTCCGACCCGAAGTGGGAGGCCACGGTCGACGGCGGCTCGCCGCTGCTCGAGCCGAGCGAAATCGACGCGATCGAAGCCTTCGTTGAAGCCGGCGGCGGCCTCATCGTGCTCGGTGAAACCGAGCAGGAGAAGTACGGCAACAACCTCAACCAGTTGCTCGCCCGCTTCGGCGTCGAAATCGAGAACGCCACCGTCCAGGACTACGAGCACCATCGCGGCGACGCTCCCTCGTGGATTCTCGCCGCCCTCGGCGACAGCCTCGCCGCGCCCCCGGCCGAGCGCGAACGCCTCGATGCATCGCCCACCAACCCCGCCGGCCCATCCGCCGATCCGCTCGCCGGCGTTTTCGAAGCCTGCTTCTATCGTGCCGGCGCGCTGCGCACCTCTAACGGCGCTACCGTGATCGCCCGCGCCCACCCGACCGCCTCGGTGCCCAACGCCGCGCTGGCCGCGATCACCCAGCACGGCGCCGGACGAGTCGTCGTGCTCGCCGACTCCGACCTCTTCGGCGACGACTGCATCGAAGCACTCGACCACGAACGGCTTTGGCTCAACCTCATCTACTGGGCCTCGCAGCCGTCCTTCGCACATCGCCCCTCTTGCCCCGCTTCCGCGGCCGCAGCCGATCCCGCCTGGATCCGGCTCAAGGCCGCGACCGAGGAGCTTCGCCTCACTCAATCTCCCGACGGATCAGTCGACACCGATGCACACGATCCCGCTGTCCTCAACCGCCTCGTAGCCGCGATCGCCGAATCAGCCCAGGCGCTCAAGCCCCACTTCACCCACCAGCACGATTACATCGACACGCTCGCCACCGACATCATCGCCTGGTCGGACGCCGGCTACCCCAGGCCCGACTTCGCCCGTTCGGTCGAGGCGTTTCGCCCCGAGCGCGATCGCCGCGACGCGATCGAGCATCTCTGTGTCTTTCCGATGTACAAGCAAAACGGCTCCACCGACACCTGCTTCGAAGCGCTCATCGTCCGCGTCCCTTGGCCCGAGTGGATCGCCGAGCTCGAGCGCACCCGCTACGACAACGCAAAGTTCCTCCCGGTCACCTTCGTCGACTACACCGAGGGCTATGACTCTGAGTGCGCCGTCCTTTTCCCCGAAACCTTCTCCACCGCCGAGCGACCCTCCGACTACCACTTCGGCGCGATCTTCTGCGACCGCGAGGCCGAGCGCTTTCGCCGAGTCGGCACCGCCGCCGCAGCGGTCCTTCGGCTCGACCTGCCGCCGGATGCTGCCTGTCTGCTCACCTCCGCAGCGGTCTCTGAGAGCGCGTTCATGCTCTGGGACCTGGTCCACGATCGCACCCATATGCGCGGCGACCTGCCCTTCGACCCGTTCATGATCCGCCAGCGCTCGCCTTATTGGATGTACTCGCTCGAGGAGCTGCGCTGCGACCTCACCGCCTTCGCCGAAGCGGTCGAGCTCGAGCACGAGGGCTTCGCCTTCGCCCGTCACGTCCAGTACGCGATCCTCTTCGACCGCCTCTTTCGCTTCCCGATCACCGGCGACCGCAAGCGAAACTACGACGGCCTTGGCGGCCAGCTCCTGTTTGCCTTCTTACACCGCGAGGGCTACGTCCACTGGACCGACAACCGCCTTACGCTCGATTGGGGCCGCCTCGCTGAAGGTGTCGGGCGCGTGCGCGAGCGCGTCCAAGAGCTCTATCACTCCGGCATCGACCGCTCCAAGCTCGGCCAGTGGGTCGCCGCCCACGACCTGATCTCCGAGTACGTTCCACCGACCGAGAGCTCGGTCTGGGCGCGTGAGCGCCGCAACCTGCCCGAGGTCGAAGAGCCGAAGCAGCTCGTCGACCTCGTCCGCGACGACGAGTTCCCGCTCAGCCTCTTCTACGTGCAGCTGCAGCCGAAGCTCGGGCCGGCGCTGGAGCGTGCGCGTCGCGAACCGGCGCCAACCGGCTAGCGGGCACGCGCTGCTCTACCAGAGCGTGCCGCGGGGATCGAACTCGCGGATCCGGGCGTCGCGGGTGATCAGCCGGGCTCCGGCCTCGCGGGCGGTCGCGTAGATCATGCGATCGGCGGGATCGCCTCCGAATCGCTCGCGCTCGAGCAGCGCTGCCGCGAGCGCGACCGGTGGGGTCAGCGGGAGTGCCACCACGCCCTGCTGCGCGAGCGCCTGGCGCACCCAGCGGGCGAGGTCGCGGTCGAGCGCTATCCGGCCTCGGAGCACCAACATCGCGACCTCCCAGCAGCTGATCGCGGCGACGCCGATCGACTCGCTCTCCGCGATCGCAGCGGTCGCCGCGGTGCTGAGTCGAGTCCGGTCGGCCACCCACCAAAGCCACGCGTGGGTGTCGAGGACAACCATCGCCCGGCTACCCGGCGTCCCAGGGGGTGTCGATCGGGGCGATCAGCGCTTCGTCGTCGACCTTGAACTCGACGCTCCCGCCGAGCGAGACCTCGTTCTCGACTGGTACTACCTTCGCCACCGGGTGCCCGCGCTTGGTGACCACGAGCTCGCCTCCGCCCTCCGCGACCTCGTCGAGCAGCGCCAGGCAGCGCGCCTTGAACCGGCTTGCAGAGATCGATGTCATAGGACCATGGTCATCCTACCATGGTCACTTACTCCGTCCCCGAAAACGAGACGCCCCGTGAGAGACGGGGCGCCGGTGCTAGGGAGGAGAGATATATGTGGTTGTCGCGGCGGCTGCGGTGAGGCCGTTACGAGGCGGATGGCCTTCGCTGGGGTTCTCACCGTTTCAGTCGGCGCATCGATCAACTTAGGCCACTGCAGCCGCCCCGCACCCGATCTCGGCTCAGAACACCGTTCGATCCGGTTATGACCCTCCCAACCTCTGGCTATCGACGATTGCATCGTCAGGCTTCTCGGAGACACGTCGTCGCAGGAAGGCGATGAAGTCGCGTTGCTCGCGTGGCAGCGACGCGAGTGAGCGCGAGACGATGACGAAGTGGCGCGGGAAGCGCAGGCCAGTCACGGGCCGCGCGTAGAGGCGGTCGCGACCCTCGTCGAGCGAGAGCGCGGAGAGCAATACCGGCGCCGAGCGATCCAGCGCCTCGCGCTTGGCGACCGCCGTGCTGCCTACTTCGACCAGTGCCGGGGCGAAATGCAGGCCCTGCTCGGCCAGGACGGCCTCCGCACAACGACGGCTGTGTGCTTCGGGATCGCGCATGACCAGCGACGTCGCCAGCAGCGAGCGCTGTGGCACCGTCTTTCTCCGATGCCACGGATGGTCGCCCGGAACGGCGATGATGACCTCGTCGCTGACGAGGGCGAGCTCCTCGAGCCCGTCGTGGGCTTCCTCGCCCGGGCTCGCGGCGGTGATCCCCGTGTCGGCGGAGCCGTCGGCGATCATCCGCCGCACGGCGCTGGAGTTGGCGATCGTCAGCTCGACCGGGAGATGGCGACCGCTCTCACCCTGGTATGCGACGAGCTCGGCCGGCAGGTAGAACTCGGCGATCGTGTGGCTGACGGCGAGACGGATCGGATCGGCCTCGCGCTGACCGTCGCCGAGCATCGCGCCGATCAGCTCCGCTTGGTCCAGCAGGCGCTTCGCCTCGGGATACAGCCGCCTGCCGGCCGCGGTCATCGTCACTCCGCTGGGTGAGCGGCTGAGCAGGTCGACGCCGGCCACGGCCTCCAGGGTTCGCAATCGCTTCGAAAGCGCCGGCTGGCTGATCTGAAGCGCGACCGCCGCCCGGCCGAGGGTGCCGAGATCGGCCGCCATGCAAAAGGCCCTCAGCTCGGCGATCTCGGGCGAGCGCACAGGCTTTCGCGGCACCTGAGCGGCGTCGTTTGCGGCTTTGTTGTCAGCGTTGCGACGAGCCATCCGTGATCGTCCTCCCGGCGCCATGCAATCAGACCATGGCATGACCGCCCTTTATCGCCCTGGCTACGCTTTGCCGCTCATGTTCGAACAACGCCTGCGGATCGATCTCTTCGCCTTCGCACTGGGAGCGCTTTGCCTGCTCGCGGTTGGCTTTTACGCCGCGCGAAACGGCCCGGCCGTGATCATGTGCGCGCTTTGTCTCGGCAGCCTCGTCGCCGCCCGGCTCGCCGGTTTTTCAAACCGCGCCCTCGTCCCGCTGGCGTTCGGGTTGGTGGCATTGCTGTGGTTCGTCTGGAGCGCCTCGCCCGACGACGCGCGGCGGACCAGCACCCTCGCCCACTTCGCCGGCGGCGGGCTCGCGGGCTGGGCAATCGCCGAGTTCCTGCGCCGCCACACGGAGGGAGCGTCGCTCGCGATCATCGCGGTCGCCGCCGTGTTCGCGATCGCGGTCACCTGGGAGCTCGGCGAGATCTTTGCCGACCGCGCATTCGACACCGCGCTGATCCCGAGCAAGCGCGACTCCGCGCTCGACATCTTCTTCGGCACCGCGGGCGGGATCGTCGGCGTCGGCGTGGCGATGTTGCTCGCGCCGGCACCTCGCCGGACTTAGCCCTGGCCTCAGCGAACGAGGGTGAACGCGCGCTCGCGCCGCGATCCGAAGCGGTACACGGCGAAATCGTCGTCGAACGCGACCGCGCGATCGATGCCTAGTCGCTCCATGACCGCGAAGCTGGTCCGATCGACAAGCGAGAACTCTTGATCGCTGAAGAGCCGGCCGATCTGCCAGGCGCTTCCCAGATCCTGCTCGCGCACGGGCTCGATCGTCGCCGGCCCCAGTCGCAGCCCGTCCCAGAAACGCTCGGCTGCGTCGAAGCCGAGACGGTCGCGCAGCAAGCGCCAGCTCTCGGCGAGCACATGGTCACTGGTCATCAACCCGGTCTCCGCAATCAGTAGCTCGCGGGCACGCCCGCTCGAAACGTCCGCGGAGTCGGCCGCCGCGTAGAACGCCGAGCTGTCGACGAAGGCGCTCACTTCGGCGCCAGGCGCCCGGTCTTGCGCAGGTGCTCGTTCCAGGTCGCCTCAGCGAGGTAGCGATCTTTGCCGGCGGCGATGTCGGATCCGCCTGAATCGCCAAGATTGAAGATCGCGCTGACGTCGAGCACCTGCGCGTCGCTCGCGGGGGCGAGCTCACGCGTCAACGCCCGCCTCGTCAGCTCCGCCAGAGAGATGCCTAGTTCTTCAGCCCGTTTCCGGGCTCGGCGGTGTAGTTCCCGGTCGAGGCTCACCTGCGTTCGCACCATCATTACATCTACATCATAATGTAAGCACGTTGGATCCGGCCGCTGGGCGCGGACGCTACGGTCCATCAATGAGCGCTCTCGAAGGCCGCGTGATCGCGGTCGCCGGTGCCGGCGGCAGCCTCGGGCCGGTGGTCGCCCGCCACCTCGCCGACGCGGGCGCGAGCCTCGCGCTCACCGACCTCCACCAGGACAGCCTCGACGCCCTCGTCGCCGACCTCGGCCTGCCGCAGGAGCGCGTCGACGCCGAGGTCGTCGACCTGCTCGACGAGAACGCTGCGGTCGGCTGGGCGAAAGCGATCGACGAGCATTTCGGCCGCACCGACGGCCTGCTTCATCTCGTCGGCGGCTGGAAGGGCGGCGAGCCGCTGGCGACGGCGCCCCTGGCTGACTACGAATGGCTGCACGACGCCTTGGTGCGCACGACGATCCACACCACACGCGCCTTCTACGACGCGCTGGCGACGAGCGAGCACGGGCGCTTCGTCCTCGTCTCTTCGAAACAGGGTCAGGACCCCGATGGCACCAACGCCGCCTACGGCGCGACCAAGGCGGCCGCTGAAAGCTGGACCCTGGCCCTGGCGGATTCCTTTCGCAAGGCCGAGTCGCCGGCGACCGCGAACATCATCGTCATCAACGCGATCCTGACCGAGCGTATGCGCACCGAGAACCCCGACAAGCCATATCGCACCTTCACTTCCACCGACGAGATCGCTGAGACGATTGCGTTTCTGTGCTCGGATGCCGGCGCGAAGATGAACGGCAAGCGCCTGCCGCTGCACCCGCTGCGGTGATGGCGGCATGAGTGGGACGCGGGGCTTTGCCTCCGACAACCACGCCGGCGTTCACCCAGAGGTGCTCGAGGCGATCGCCGCCGCCAACGAGGGTCACGCCGCCTCTTACGGCGCCGACGCCTGGACCGTCCGCGCCGAAGCAGCCTTTCGCAAGCACTTCGGAGCCGACGCCCGCTCCTTTTGCGTCTTCAACGGCACCGGCGCAAACGTCGCCGCGATCGACGCACTGACCCGCCCGCACGAGGCGGTGATCTGCAGCGACACCGCCCACCTGCACGTCGACGAGTGTGGCGCGCCCGAGCGGCTCACCGGCACCAAGTTGCTCACCGTCGCGACCAAGCACGGCAAGCTCGCGCCCACCGATGTCGAGCGCTGGGAGTCGCGCCGCGGCGACGAACATCAAGCCCAGCCGCGCGTCGTCTCGATCACCCAGTCGAGCGAGCTCGGCACCGTGTACACGCTCGACGAGACCCGGGCGATTGCCGACGCCGCCCACGCGCTCGACATGTACCTGCATGTCGACGGCGCACGGTTCGCTAACGCTGCCGCCGGGCTCGACTGCTCGCTGAGCGCGCTCAGCGCCGAGGCCGGCGTCGACGTGGTTTCCTTCGGTGGCACCAAGAACGGGCTCATGCTCGGCGAGGCCGTCGTCTTCGTCACGCCCGGTCTCGGCGAGCGCTTTGCCTACACGCGCAAGCAGCTCGGCCAGCTCGCCTCGAAGATGCGCTATCTCTCGGCCCAGTTCGAGGCGCTTCTGAGCGGCGATCTTTGGTGGCGAAACGCCGCGCACGCAAATGCGATGGCGGCGCGCCTCGCCGTCGCAGTCGCGGCGATCGACGGCGTCGAGGTCAGCCACCCGGTCGAGGCAAACGCGGTCTTCGCCCGGCTCGATCCGAAGGCCACAGCGCGGCTGCTCGCCGAGCTCGACGGCGATCACCCTTTCTACGTCTGGGACGCGCTCTCCGACGAGGTCCGCTGGATGTGCTCGTGGGATACCGAGCCGGAAGATGTTGATGAGTTCGCGGCGGCGATCGCGAAGGCGCTCGCCGTCTGAGCTCGTATCACCCGCGAGTGCCGGGACTTCGCCCGGGCTCGAGGACAGCCAGCCCGTGTGCTGCGCAGCCCTCTGCCAGCTGCCGGTCAAACGTCACCATCACTTCGATAGCTCCCGCCTCGGCGAGTGCGACGGCGCAGGCCAGGTGAATGGCGTCGAGTGCGGCGACGCTCTCCGGCTCGATGCGGTCGGCGCGATCCAGCAGCGGCTCCTCGATCGCAACTAAGGCGACCGCGGCGAGAATGAGCTCCGCATCGTCGGCCGCGTCGTGGCGCAGCGCCAGGCGGCGCAGCTCCAGCGCGAGCAATCGACTCGAGACATGGCGATCGAACCCGCGAAGTGCCTCGACTATCGCGGCTGCATCAGGCTCACCCAGCAAAACGCGCCCGAGCGCGCTCGTGTCGATGTAGGCGCCGGCCAACCGCTCACGACCGCGAACGTCGGCCGGGGCCAAGAGCGTCGTCGGTGGTCCCGGCTGGGGCGCCGCGGGGCTCGAGTCGCGATGCCGCATCTTCAAGCCGCTCACTTGGTATCGAAGCGCCAAACTGCGCCCCGAGCTCGGCGTAGCTGCCGCGGTTGGTTGGCACGAGCCGCGCCACCTCCCGACCGCGTTCGGTAACCGTCAGCGTCTCGCCGCCCTTCACCCGCTCCAGGTGCTTGCTCAGGTTCTGGCGAAGTTCGCGTACACCGACGGAAGAAGCCATGTGCGTCATAATGTAGCACCTCGACAGGACATATAGTGGGTAGACTGGCCACTATGGCGTTCGTGATCAAAAGGCGAAACGGCTGGGAGATCCGCGAATCGATCAGCACCGACCGCGGCCCGCGCAGTCGCACCCTCGCCACCTTCAAGCATCTCAACGAGGCAACCATCGACCACGCCTGCGCTCGCGCACAGATAACGCTCGATCCCGAAGCGCTGATCAAGAGCGCTCTTTGCGCCGGCGCGCCGGTCGATCCGGGCGCCGCCGACGCCCACGCGGGCGCCCTGCTTCGAGCAATGGAATCTGGCGATGCGCCCCGCCCGGCCCTGCGCCGGCTGTTGGCCGACTGCCTCGAGGGTGAGCCAGTGCCGTCGGAGGGAAGTCGGGGCGCGATTGCCTGGCTCGGCGTTTCAGCCGAGCAGCGTGCAGCTGCGTTGGTAGACCTGCTGCTTCTCGCCGATGCGATTCCAGTCGGGCGCCGGTCGAGCAAGCCGGCTTTCCCACCGTTTCGGACTACGCCGATCTCGACGCGCGATTGCGCGGCCCCTACCAAGTTGGGCTCGTAGCGGAGCGATGGCTGAGCCCGCGCTGCCCGAGAAGGTCAGCGCCGTCGACGCTGCACTCGACGCGTCGCGCATCGCACACGCCTTCGGTGGTGCACTCGCGCTCGCCTACTACGCAGAGCCACGGGCCACGATCGATGTCGACGTCAACATCTTCCATGCGCCGGCCGAGCATTCACGGGTGGCTGCGGCCCTGTCGCCGCTGGGAGTCGAGACGCAAACAGATGAGACCGCTCTGGTCCGAGACGGTCAGTGCCGGATCTGGTGGGGACGGACGCCGCTCGACCTCTTCTACGCCTACGACGAGATCCATCGTGAAATGGCGAGCCAGGCCCGTCGCGTCCCCTTCGCCTCCGGCGAGATCCCGATCCTCTCGCCGGAACATCTGCTCGTCTGCAAGGCGGTTTTCGACCGAGCGAAGGACTGGATCGACATCGAGCAGATGTTGACCTCCCTCGACCATCTCGACGTGAAGCAGGTAGAGCACGACCTGGAGCGGATCGCAGGATTAAAAGACGCGCGGACCGTTCGCTTCGACGCGCTCGTCGAGGAGCTGCGCGGGCCCCATAGCGCTTTTTAGCGTCCGATTACTCGCGCTTGCGAGCGCGGGCTCAGCGCTGGTGGCCGCGTACGTGGCGCTGGCCGCGGATCCCGCCGGCGGAAATCCTGTGTTCGGACATGGCCTCGTCGGCGAGGCCGAGCAGGCCGTCGAGCGATCCGGCCTTCGCCACCGGCGCGATCGCCACGCCGAGGCTGACCGAAAGGCCGAACTCGCGATCCGCGCGGCTGGCAAAGGCGACGGCGTCGCCGATCTCGAAGCGCAGTTGCTCGACGCCGTCGGCCCCACCGGGCCGCAACATGGCGAGCTCGTCGCCGCCGACGCGCCCGATCACGTCGCCCTCTCGAGCGACTGAGATCAGCGCTGCCGCGGCCTCGCGGATCAACTCGGAGCCGGCGTGATGGCCGTAGGTGTCGTTGACGTAAGCGAGCCCGTTGAGGTCGACGAAGACGGCGGTCAGCTGCGCGTCTTGCGTCTTTTCGGAGTCGAGAAAAACGGCAGTCGCCTGCTCGAAGAAGCCGCGACGCGTCGCCAAGCCGGTGAGCTCATCAATTTGCGCGTCGTCTTCGTGTTGCAGCACACCTACTCCCGCCTGCTCGTGCCTCATGCGGATTCCATCGGCACGCTCTTCGCGCCTTGAAATAACGACGATATAGCCTGCGGCGGTGATTGCCAGCCGCGACGCCAGGGTGCGCGAACGCATCGAGATCGCCGGCGCCGGCGCGCTAGCACGCTTACCCAACCGCGTCGCCCGCCTGCTTGCCGGCGCTCCAGTCCGCATCGACGGACAGCAGCTCGATGTCCACGTTCAGCTGGGCCTTCGGCTCTCGGCGAGCTCGCGCACCGGACTGTTCGAGGGCGGCCCGGTCGCGAAAGAGCGCATCAGGACTCGAGCCGATGCGCGCTTGGTCGCGGGCCGCACGATCGAGCTCGCAAACGTTGAGGATGTCGACATCGGGGGTGCCGAGGGAACGATCGGCGGGCGCCTCTACGTGCCCGCAGTCGCGGGTACCGCTGCCCCGATGATCGTCTACTTCCATGGCGGCGGGCACGTTATCGGCGACCTCGACACTCACGACCAGCCCTGTCGCTTTCTCGCCCGTGAAACCGGCGCGGTGGTGCTCGCGGTCGATTACCGACTCGCCCCCGAGCACCCCTTCCCGGCGGCCGTCGACGATTCGCTTGCCGCTTTTCGCTGGGCACACCGCGAAGCCAAGCGCCTCGGCGCTGATCCACAGCGGATCGCAGTCGCCGGCGACAGTGCCGGCGGCAACCTCGCAACGGTCGTCGCCCTGTTGGCAAAACGCGACGGCGGCCCGGCGCCGGCGTTTCAAGCTCTGCTGTATCCGGTCGCCGACCACTCGGCGAAGTATCGGTCCGCTGAGCTCTTCGGCGAGGGCTTCTTTCTAACTGAGCGCCAGATGGACTGGTTTCGCGACCACTACTTCGCCAACGCCGACGACCGCCTCGACCCGCGCGGCTCGCCGCTTTTGGCCGAGGACCTGTCCGGCCTCGCACCCGCGCTCGTCGTCACCGCGGGTTTCGATCCCTTGCGCGACGAGGGCGAGGCCTATGCCGAGCGCCTCGAGCGAGCAGGCGTAACGACGATTTTGCGCCGCGAGTCCGACTTAATCCATGGCTTCGTCAACGCCGCCGGCCTCGGTGGCCGACCCGCCGAGGCGCTGGGGGCGATCGCGGCGGACCTGCGCACAGCTCTCGCCGCGGCAGCTGCGCCGATCATCGTTTAGCCCGCCGCGCCTTTCGCACCTCTTGCTCGGGGTCGATCAGCGGAGCGTCGGCGTAGTCGTCGATGACGTTGGCGTAGTGGCGTGCCAGCGTGTCGACCCGGTTATCGACGATGCGGCTGATCCGAGCCAGCGGCCAGCCTGCTTGCAGGCACAAGGCGATGTAGGAGTGGCGACACAGGTGATAGGGCGTGGCAGTCTCGAGCTTGTCGGCTAGAGCCGGATCTGTGGGGCGCAACGACTCGGCCACTGCATCGCGGGCCGGGTTGTAGCGGCGCGCGCGCCAGTTGCGAAAGTCCTGCTCGGTCCAAGCCGATCCGTCTTTGCTGTGGATCAGGTAGGCGTCGGTGGCCAAGGCATCAGCCTCGATCAGCGCTTTGACCTCGTTACGCAACGGCGCCCACAACGGCGCCCGGCGCTCGCGCCCGGACTTGGTTGTTCGCAGCGAGATGTTCTTGGGCCCGATGTCGGCAACGCGAATCGCCAGCGCGGTGAACGGCCGCGCCCCGGTTAACGCCTGCAGGCTCAGCAGCAGCGCGTCGCGCGCTGGCCGCTCGCTCAAGCTGGCCAGGATCCGGCGGCGCACCTGTTCGACGATCCGCGGCGAGAACACGTAGGGCTCCTTGCTACGAGCCTGCGAGGGCCATTCGACCTCTCGCATCGGGTTGGACGCCAGGCGGTAGGTGTCACCGCGCGCGGCAGCCCATCTCAGGGCGCCGGCGATCGGTTTCAGCGCCACGGCGATAACCGCATCAGTAGCCCCATGCTCACGACACCAGTCCTGCCAGTTGGTGATCTTCTCGGCCGTGATCTTCGAGATCGCGGTATCGCCGAGGGGATGGGGCTCGACCCAGCGCCTGTAGTGGTCGCGGTAATTAACGCGGGTCTTCTCGGCCAGCCTCACGTTCGCGTAGCGCTGCCACCAGACGCCGGTGACGAGGTCGGTCAGCGCCAAGCGGCTCGGCGGCCCGGAGAGATCGAGCTCCACGATGGCGCGATGCTAGGCGGCCAAAGCGCGTATGAGGCGCGCGTAGCCGTACGGAAGCGGGTCGATATGTGCCGCATATCTTGCCGAGGACAATGATCCTGACGTCGGTTCCCAATCTAGTCCGAAACTGTTCCCTAGCGTATCCCGAAACTGTTTCCTAAAGCATCCCGAAATGGTATCCTTCGTTCGTGTCTAATGGTCCTCGCGCATATCGGCGACGCATTCTCGACGACGAACTCGATCAGCTAACGCCTCAACTTGCAGCCATCGCCATCGAAGGCCCGAAGGCTGTTGGCAAGACCGCGACGGCCTCCCAGCGCGCCGCCAGCGTCCATCAACTCGACGATCCAGCTCAACGTGCGATCGCCGAAGCCGATCTCGATCGCATCCTTCAAACCGAAGCGCCGGTCCTGATCGATGAGTGGCAGTACGTCCCGCCGGTTTGGGACCGGATCCGCCGCGCTGTCGATGCCGGCGCGGCTCCGGGACGCTTCCTGCTGACTGGGTCGGCGTCGCCGGCGAGAACCGGCACCCACTCGGGTGGCGCGCGCGTTGTCAGCCTGCGCATGCGCCCCCTTGCCTTGGCCGAGCGCCTGACTGAGACGACAACCGTCAGTCTGGCGGATTTGCTGACCGCCGAGAAGCCAGCGGTCACCGGTACAACCGAGTTCAGGCTGGCTGACTACACCGAAGAGATCCTGCACTCCGGCTTTCCCGGACTACGAGAACTGACTGGTCGCGCCCTTCGCGCTCAGCTCGACTCCTACATCGCACGCGTTGTCGACCGTGACTTTCCCGAGATCGGAGGCCGTGTCCTGCGCAATCCCGACGCCCTCAAGAGGTGGATGTCGGCGTACGCAGCAGCGACGGCGACTACGACGAGCTTTGAGAGGATCCGCGATGCCTCGACTAGCGGCGAGCAAGTCAAGCCGACTAGAAAGACGGCCCGGCCGTATCGAGATGTCTTGCAGCGATTGTTCTTCCTCGATGAGGTCCCGGGCTGGAAACAAAGCCGAAACCACATTTCCGAGCTCGCCGTGCCGCCCAAGCACCATCTCGCGGATCCGGCGTTGGCGGCCCGCCTGGTTGGAGCCTCCGCCAAGTCGCTACTGGCTGGAGACAACTCCGGCCCCGAGATTGCACGAGATGGAACGTTCCTCGGCGCGCTGTTCGAGTCGCTGGTGACCCTCTCGGTTCGTGTTTACGCCCAGGCGTCCGAAGCGAGCGTTGGTCATCTTCGGACTCATCGCGGCGAACACGAGGTCGATCTCATCGTCGAGCGCGACGACAGCCGTGTCGTCGCAATTGAGGTCAAGCTCGCGGCCGAGCCAAGTGAAGAATCCATTCGCCATCTTCATTGGCTCGGCAAGCAAATCGGCGATGACCTACTCGATTCGATCGTGATCACGACCGGGGCCGAGGCGTATCGACGCCGGGATGGGATCGCCGTGGTTCCCGCCGCGTTGCTCGGCCCGTAGCGCACGTTGATCTGCCCCGACGCTGACCGACGACGCGACCATTGCTCTCGTAGACTGGCCCTTGTCGCGCCCGGATAGCTCAGTTGGTAGAGCACCTCCATGGTAAGGAGGGGGTCACGAGTTCGAGCGTAAGCAAGACGTTCTCGAGCGCGAGCTGCGTATCGGCGGCGAATG
>CAJDUA010000048.1_pt1 | contig 14345 bp, 15 predicted proteins | sample 7390011 | NCBI WGS metagenome assembly CAJDUA01 (sample SAMEA7055673, study PRJEB34461) | soil metagenome | biome: terrestrial ecosystem; feature: Peninsula; material: soil | place: Antarctica | collected 2016 | reverse complement strand
GTCTGTCGCCAAGCGCGCAAGCTGATCCTCTCCGCAGACGACATCGATGAGTCCGGTGCTGACATCACGATCAACGTGCCCGGCGACATCGAGCTCAAGGAGGTCGAAGCCGGCAAGTCGATGCTCGCCACGGCCGTGATCACAGATGCCGGCAGCTACCGGCTCACTGCGCTCGCGAGCGACGATCGCGCCAAGCGCGCCGACGACTCCCGGTTGATTCAGACGTCGACGGCTGACGACCAGTAACGCCGCTCACTACGAAGCGTCTCGCGGGTCGACCGCTCTTCGTCGGAGGAGAGCGGAGGAGCGCCACCGCTTCCGCGGCGGCGACGCTCACACTCCGTAGCTGCGGCCAATGACGTCGAGCATGATCTCGTCGGTGCCGGCGCCGATGCGGTTGAGCCGCTGGTCGCGATAGGCACGCTCGATCTCGTACTCCTTCATGTAGCCGTAGCCGCCGTGGATTTGCACGCACTCGTCGGCGACCTCATGGCAGACGCGAGTCGCGAACAGCTTCGCCATCGTGATCTCTCGCACCGGGTACTCGCCGTTGGCAAAGCGCCAGGCCGTTGCGTGGACGAGCTGCTTGGCGGCTTCGATCTTGGTCGCCATGTCGGCGAACTTGTGGCGGATCACTTGGAAGCGCCCGATCGGCCGACCGAAGGCTTCCCGCTCATTGGCGTACTCGAGCGTCTTTTCGAACATGCGCTCAGACGCCGCATAACAGCCGGCCGCGGCGACCAGCCGCTCACCCTGAAGCTCCCAGGAGATGTGGTAGAAGCCCTTGCCGACCTCGCCAAGCACGGCGTCGGCCGGAACCCGCATGTCCTCGAAGGCAAGCTCGCCTGTGTCCGACGCGTGCATTCCCATCTTCTCGAGCGTGCGCGAGATCGAGAAGCCGGGCACGGTGTTGCCGTCCTCGTCCCGCAGATCGACCAAGAAGAGCGTGATCCCGTCGTGGCGCTTATCCGGGTCGGTTTTGGTCACGAGCACGCAGAAGTCGGCGCGGGCGCCATTTGTGATGAACGTCTTGGCGCCGTTGATCACGTACTCGTCGCCATCGCGAATCGCCGAGGTGCGGATGCCTGCGACATCGGAGCCGGCGCCCGGCTCGGTAATTCCGAGCGCGCCGATGCGCTCACCCTTGATTCCCGGCACGAGATAGCGCTGCTTTTGCCCTTCGGTGCCGAGCAGGTGGACGGGAGGAAGCACCATGTCGGTCTGCACGGCGAAGCCCATGTTGGTGCCGCCCGATCCCGAGTAGCTCATGCACTCGGCGCGAATCAGCGAGTAGAAGTAGTCGCCGCCCTGACCGCCGTAGGACTCCGGGAAGCAGAGCCCGAGGTAGCCGAGCTCGCCCGCACGTCGCATGACCTCGTCGGGCCACAGCGTTTCCTCCCATTCGTTGCGATGCGGGTGCATCTCCTTCTTCACCCAAGCGCTCATCGAGTCGCGCAGATCGAGGTGCTCGTCGCTGAAGATGAAGTGCTTGCGCGAGCCGTCGTGCTCGGGCTTGATCACGGTTGAGGTCGCTGCGGGCATCGGTCCTCCTGATCGCAAGGCGGGGGGTGGGCAATTGAGAAGTATACAGTCGTACTTCTTACTTTGCTAGGGTCACACCACCGGCCTGCGCCGGGCGCCAATGGCTGAGTTCGAGAAGATCCGCTACCAGGTTGCCGATCATGTCGGCACAATCACGCTCGACGATCCCGAGACGCGAAACGCGCTCTCCGACCAGCTCTTGGGGGAATTGCTCGACGCTTTGCGCCTGGCCAAGGCCGACGACGCCGTCCGCGTGGTCGTCTTGGCCTCCTCACACGAAAAGGTGTTTTCGGCAGGCGGCAACCTCGGCGGATTCGCAGCCGATGTGCCGACGTCGGAGAAGTTCTTCGGCACCGGCCTTTTTCCAAAGGTGTTCTTCGAGCTCGGCGAGCTCGGCAAGCCGTCGGTCGTTGCCGCCGGCGGGCATGTTCTTGCCGGATCGCTTGGAATTGCGCTCGCCTGCGACCTGATCGTTGCCAAGGAGAGCGCCGGCTTCGGCACGCCGGAGATCAATGTCGGCCTCTTCCCGTTCATGATCATGGCGCTGCTCTACCGTAACGTCGGGCGCAAGAAGACGACGGAGATGCTTCTTCTCGGCGAACGGCTTACCGCCGAGCAGGCGCGCGAGGCCGGCATCGTCAACAAGGTCGTTGCCGCCGACGAGTTCGATGCGGCGGTGGCCGACTGGGCCAAGAGGCTGGCCGCCAAGTCGCCGCTTGTGATGCGCCTCGGCAAGGACGCGATGTGGCGCCAGATGGACATGCCGCTCGCCGATGCACTCGACTACCTACGCGCCCAGCTCACGATCGAGCTCTCTACCGAGGATGCGCTCGAGGGCGTGACTGCCTTTTTTGACAAGCGAGATCCGCATTGGAGGGGACGATGACCGAAAGCGACAAGGTTGCAGCGGCGGCCCAAGAGGCGAGCCTGGCCGAGGCGCCTGCGCCTGAGGCGCCGGAGTCTCAACTGGCAATGCTCGTGGTGGACCTGCACGAGCGCCGCGAGAAGGCCAAGCTCGGCGGCGGCGAGGAGAAGATCGCCAAGCAGCACGAGCGCGGCAAGCTGACGGCGCGCGAGCGGATCGACCTGCTCGTCGATCCCGGGACCTTCGTCGAGATGGGCATCCACGCGAGGCCCCATTTCTCGCAACGCTCGATGGAGGGCAAGGAGGCGCCGGCGGATGGCGTCATCACCGGATGGGGCGACATCGAAGGCCGGCCGTGTGCGATCGCGGCCTACGACTTCACCGTGATGGCGGGCTCGATGGGGATGACCGGCGAGATCAAGATGGGCCGGCTGCGCGAGATGGCGCTGCAGCAGCGAATGCCGTTGATCTGGCTGTTGGACTCGGCCGGCGCTCGGATTCAGGAGGCCGCCGGTTCACTGTTTGCAGGCTCCGGACACCTCTTTCGCGAGGAGGTGACGATGTCTGGCGTCGTGCCGCTGATTGCGGCGATGCTCGGCCCCTGCGCCGCCGGAACCGCCTACATCCCCGGTCTCGCCGACTTCGTGCCGATGGTCGTCGGCCAGGGCGCGATGGCGCTTGCCGGCCCGCACCTGACCAAGGCGGTAACGGGCGAGGACATCACGATGGAGGAGCTCGGCGGCGCCAAGGTCCACTGCCGCAAATCGGGTGTCGGCGACCTCGAATGCAAAGACGACGCCGAGTGCATTGAGGCGGTCAAGTCCTACCTCTCGTTCTTTCCCTCCAATTGCGAGCTGAGGCCGCCGGTGCGCGAGACCGCCGATCCGGCCGAGCGCATGTCGCAGAAGCTGATGGAGATCATCCCCGACTCCAACCGCCAGCCCTACGACATGTATGAGGTCATCGCTGAGATCGTCGACGACAGTGAGTGGTTCGACATCAAGCCGCGATTCGCGAGAACGATCATCACCTGCCTTGCGCGCTTCGGCGGACAGCCGGTCGGCATCGTCGCCAGCCAGCCGAAGCAACTCGGGGGCATCCTCGAAAACGACTCCGCCGACAAGGCGGCGCGCTTCATCAATCTCTGTGACGCCTTCTCGATTCCGCTCGTGTTCCTTCAGGACGTACCGGGCTTCATGGTCGGCTCGAAGACCGAACACGCGGGGATCATTCGCCACGGCGCGAAAATGCTCTATGCGGTCTCGCGCGCGACGGTGCCCAAGGTCACCGTCGTCATCCGCAAGGCCTACGGCGCCGGCTATTACGTGATGAACGGCAAGGCCTACGAACCCGACCAGATTTACGCCTGGCCGACAGCGGAGATTTCGGTCATGGGAGCCGAAGGCGCGGTCAACATCATCGGCCGCTCGGCGATCGAGGCCTCCGACGATCCCGACGCGACGCGCGAGGCGATGCTCGAGGCGGTGCGCTCGCAGATCGACAACTACATCGCTGCCGGCAACGCGATGATCGACGACATCATCGACCCGCGTGAAACTCGCCCGCGGATCATCGCGGCGCTGCGGATGGCCAAGGACAAGCGCGTCGACAGGCCGTGGAAGAAACATGGAGTGATGCCGGTGTGAGCCGATTTGAAGACCCGGTGATCGTCAGCTGCTCGATCAGCGGCGCAATAGCCAACCGAGACCAGTGCCCGGCGATTCCGTATACGCCCGAGGACTACGCGGCGGAGGCGCGTCGCGCGGTCGACGAGGGCGCCTCGCAGATCCACATCCACGCTCGCACACCAGACGGCGTGCCGAGCTACGAGGTCGAGGACTTCCGCGCGATCACCGAGGCGATCTTGGCCGAAGTCGACGACGTGATCATCAATTACTCGACAGGCGCGCTGGGCATTTCTTTCGAAAAGCGCCTCGAGTACCTAACCGCGCTTCGCCCGGACGTCGCGGCGCTGAACATGAGCTCGATGAACTACGCCAAGTACTCACGGCGGCGCAAGGATTTCGTCTTCAAGACCGTGTTCGAGAACTCGTTCGATCTCATCATCGACTTCCTCAATGCGTTTCGCGAGCTTGGGATCAAGCCCGAGCATGAGTGCTTCGACGCCGGCCATGTCGCCAACCTCGACCCCCTGATCGACATGGGCCTGATTTCCGAGCCCCACCAAATCTCGCTGGTGATGGGCGTCACCGGCGGCATCCGCCCCAACGCGCGCAACATCGCCTTCATGTCCGAGCAGATCCCCGGCGGCCCCGACCGTGGCGCCAACTGGCAGGTGATCGGCATCTCGCGCGACCAGTGGAAACTGCTCGCCACCTCGCTCGTTCTCGGCGGCAACGTCCGCGCCGGCCTCGAGGACAACCTCTATCTCCCCAACGGCGAGATGGCGAGCTCCAACGGCGAGCTGATCGCCAAGGCCCGTCAGATGGCCGAGGACGTCGGTCGGCGGGCTGCGACGGTAGCTGAGGCCCGAGAGATGCTGGGGCTCGGCCACCGAACCTGATGGGCGAGTCGTCCGACAACTCCGACAGTCCCGGACGCGAAGCAAAGGAAACGTCAGGCAGTTATTCGGGGCCCCTATCTGACATCCGCATCCTCGATCTCAGCCGCCTGCTGCCGGGCGGGTTTGCCTCGCTGCTTCTTGCCGACCTTGGCGCCGACGTGATCAAGGTCGAGGACACCGGCGTGGGCGACTATTTGCGCTGGGCGCCGCCCTTTTACGGCTCCGATGAACAACAGGGGCTCGGTACCCGCTCGGCGCTCTACCTCTCGCTCAACCGTGGCAAACGTTCGGTGCGCATCGACCTCAAGTCAGACGCCGGGCGCGAGGCTTTCGTGCGCATGGCTGCTGATGCCGACATCGTCCTCGAGAGCTTTCGCCCGGGCGTGCTCGACAGGCTCGGCGTCGGCTATAAGCGCCTGCGGGAGGTGAATCGACGGATCATCGTCTGCGCAATCTCCGGCTACGGGGCCGATGGGCCCAACACCACTCGCGCCGGCCATGACACGAACTACCTCGCGCTCGCTGGGCTGCTCGGTCTGACGGGGGAGGCCGATGGCCCACCGGTGTCCTCGGCGGGCCAGATCGCCGACCTCGGTGGCGGCGGGCTGATGGCGGCTTTCGGGATGCTCAGCGCCTTGCACGAGCGCGATCGCTCGGGCGAAGGGCAGTTCGTCGACGTCTCGATGACCGACGGCGCGCTCTCGTGGCTGGCAATGGCCGCCGCCGCCTACCTCGCCGACGGGCGCGTCCCCAAGCGCGGCGCGGAGATGCTCAACGGTGGCGTCGCCTGCTACTTGCCCTACGAATGCGCCGACGGCTGGATCAGCTGTGGAGCGCTCGAACCGAAGTTTTGGCAAGCCTTCTGCGGTGGCGTCGGACGCCCCGATCTGCTCGAGCACCAGTTCGCAGCGCCGGGCTCGCCCGGCCACGCTGCAGTGGCCGAGGTCTTCGCGACGAAGTCGAAAGCCGAGTGGGCGGCGTTCAACGACGCCAACGACTGCTGCATCGAGCCGGTGCTCAACCTGGACGAGGCGCTGTCCTCGCAGCTCGTGCGCGAGCGCGAGATGGTCGTCGAGCTCGACCAGCCCGAGCTCGGCCCCGTTCGCCTCCTCGGCCACCCGGTGAAGTTCACGCGCACGCCCGCCGATCCGACCCGGGCCGCGCCCGCACTCGGCGAGCACACGGTCGAAGTCCTCGCCGAGGCGGGGTTTGCCCAGGCAGCTATCGAAGAGCTGATCGCCAGTGGCGCCGTTGGCGGGCCCAGCGGCGGCCCCCCCGAGGCCAAGTTTCTCTCATGACCGAACAGCAGCCGGCCTCCCCCGAGCGGGAAGTGCACAAGGCGGGGGCCAGTTCGCTGCTGAAGATCTCCGAGCTCGCCGAGCGCTCGGAAGTGCCGGTTGCAACCGTGCGCCACTACCTACGCGAGGGACTGCTGCCCGAGCCGGTGAAGACGTCGCGCAACATGGCCTACTACCCACCCGAGTTCGTCGGGCGCATCCGTCTGATCAAGCAGCTCCAAGAAGAGCGATTCATGCCTCTGCGCGTGATTCGCGACCTGCTCGAGCGAGAAAACGCAGAACCCGACCGCTTGCGGGCGATGATCGAGCTCGAGGACCGAATCCTCGATCGCGCGCTCGTCGAAGAACGCGAGCGTGTGCCGGTGGCAGAGGTCGCCGAGCGCTACGACATGCCCGCCGACGTGCTCGAACGCATGGCCAAGCTCGGGGTGGTTTCGTCCGATGACGGCGGTTACGCGCCTTCGGACGTTCGTGTGATCGAGGCGATCAGCCGCTTTCGTGCCGGCGGCTACGACGAGAGCCTCGGCTTCACCGTTTACGACACCGTGCGCTACAAGGAGGCGCTGGAACCGCTGGTGGCCGAGGAAGTCAGGGTGTTGCGCGAGCGGCTCGCCGGCGACGTCGACCCCGATCGCGCGATGGAGATCATCGAGGCTGGTCTCGGCCCGCTCAACGATCTGATCGCGGCGCTGCACACGAAGCTGATGGTGGCCGCGTTCGAGCGAGGACGCGGCCCCCGCTAGCGGTCAGGTCTGCGTTCGCGCTAGCGGGCTCGTCGCGTCAAGCGCCCGGCTCCGAGTTAGGGCGCGCCTGGGGATAGTTGTCCATCGCGATCGAGCCCAGGTGGGAAATTACGATCGAGACCGACTCGGTCTTGTGGGCGAGGTCGTCGAAGGTCACCGGCTTCTCGCCGCCGACTGTGATGCCGTAGACGAAACAGTCGGCGCAGACGACGCCTGCCGGGGGTTTGTCGACAACCTCGAAGTCCGCGGCTTCAAGCTCGTCACAGCGATTGGCCGCCCCGGTCGAAAAGACGAGCGACGACTACAAAACATGAACTACATAAAGACAACGCTAGTCTTGGGTCGTGCCCAAGGGGCCGGCTCGGTAGGGGTCGGACACTAGCCACCGCTCAATTCAGATTCGAAGGGGACCCCTTGCCAGCTGTGTCGCACGAGAGTGCGGGTGCCAAAAGAGGCCGGAACGCCAACCCGGACCGGGTCGCCGAGGCGAAGCTGCTGCGCCGCTACGCCGAAACGCGATCGCCGCTTTTGCGCGAGCAACTGGTGCAGAAGCTCACGCCGTTCGCCAGGTCCTTAGCGGCCCGTTACCGGACCCACAGTGAGCCCTTCGAGGATCTGCTTCAGGTCGCAAACCTCGGCTTGCTCAAGGCAATCGATGGCTTCGACCCCGAGCGCGGCAAGCCCTTCGCTGCTTACGCGGCACCCACCATCCTCGGCGAATTGCGACGCCACTTCCGCGACCACGTCTGGATGGTGCGGTTGCCACGCGGTCTCGGCGAGACGACGATGCGAGTCGACGGCGCCAGCACTGCGCTTGCCGAGGAACTCGGTCGCTTCCCTAAGCCTTCAGAGATCGCCGATCGACTCGAGATCTCGCTCGAGGACGTGCTCGAAGCGCTCGAGGCGGGACACGCCCGGCGCACGCTCTCGCTCGACGCGCCGCGCCTAGGCGACGAGGAGTCGACTTCGACGATCGAGACGATCGCCAGCAGCGAGGACGGTTACGACCGCGTCGAGGCCCAGCTCGCCTCTGGTACAGCCGGCCTCGACGAGCGCGAGTGGCGGGTTTTGCGGATGCGCTTCGCCGAGAACCGGAGCCAACACGAAATCGGCAGCGAGCTCGGGGTATCGCAGATGCAGATCTCGCGCATCAGCCGCAAAGCGCTGTGGAAGCTGCTGACCGCGGTGCAGGGCGAGGATGGCGAGGGGAGCCCAGTGCCGCCATCGACCGTTCGCAGCCAGGCTGTTTGAGCTGAACAGGCATGCACGACGAGCAGAGCGAAATAACGCCGGCTTCCTGACTCGAACTCCGTCCAGGAAAGCTGACCGCCCGGAGCTTCAGCCGGCGGCCGGGGTTCCGCCGAGTGCGGCGATTGCCTCGTCGCGGCTTTCGAACAGACCGACCGCCCGATCGATCCCGGTCAGCTCGAGCAGACGGCGAACATCATCATCGACGCAGCAGACGCCGAACCCCCGCTCCTCTTCGCCCAGCCGCCGCTTGGCCTCGACGAGCAGACTGAGCCCGGTTGAGTCGATGAAGCTGCAGTCGCTGAGATCGATGAGGGCCGATCCCGCGCCGGCGCCGAGCACGGTGGCAAGTGCGGAGCGCAGCTGGTCAACAGTGCTCTGATCCAGCTCGCCATCCACACTCACGGTGTGCAGGGAACCTTCGAATTGGGCGTCGACTGTAAATGGCATGCTCGGCTCCCTGCGATCTTATCCGCTTGAACCTGGCCACCTGTACGAGAGTCACGCGCGCGCGTGGATTCGTGCCAGTTACAGTGCAGAGCACGTTCCTCGCACAGGTTCGGGATGGGAAGCGGCAATGCAAGGGTGGATCGCCAGACTGCGGGAACAGGGTCTCACGGGACCGGCGCAGCTTGCCAGCGAACCGGTCGCTCTGCTCATCGGCCTTTCCGTGCTCGCTTTCTGCGTGGTCGCAGACATCCTGCTCGACAACGAGTCGGCCGCGATCGTCGGCACTTACGTCGCTGCGCCGTTCGTTGCCGCGCTGATCTCGGGCCCACTATCCACCGCGCTTGTCGGCGTGCTTGCCGTCGCGGCAGCAGCGGCGAGCCCGTCGTGGAACATGAACACCGAGAGTGCCGACCAGATCGTGCGGATGGGTGTCATTTTCGGCGGCGGCGTCTTCGCCGTAGCCGGCTCGTGGCTTCGCACGCGGACCTACGGGCGCTCAGAGCGCTTGCAGTTGCTCGACTCTGTCGGGGCTGTCGCCGACGGCTCGCTGCCGCTGGCGGAGACGCTGCGCCGTGTTACCGAGGTGATCGTGCCCGCGTTTGGCGACATCTGCATCGTCGACGCGATTCACGACGGCCACAGCTCTCGGCTCGCGGTTCGGGCGCAGGGACGCGACGACGCCCACGCGATCGAACAGCGAATGCGCCGGCGTTCGCCCGACCTGCCCAACTGGCTCGTCGACGTCGAGCGCTCATGGCGCCACATTCCGCGTTGGCGACCGCAGCTAGGCGACGAGGAGATTCGCCGCATGGCCGAGTCGTCCGATGATCTCGAGTTCCTGCGCACGCTCGGCCTCTGCTCATCGATCGTCGCCCCAATCAGGGCGCGCGACCGCAATCTCGGTGCGCTTACCCTGCTCAGCGCCTGGTCGGAGCGCCGCTACACCGCCGCCGACGTTCAGTTCGCCCAGATCCTCGCCAGCCGTATCGGGCTGGCGCTCGACAACGCCGGCCTCTTCTCAGATCTCGAAAGCGTCGAGCGGCGAATGGACACGGTGATGTCGATACTGGACGAGGCCGTGGTTATCCACGGTGTCAACGGAGAGCTCGTCTTCGCCAATCCCGCCGCGGCCCGTACGCTCGGCTACGAGACCTCAGAGCAGGCGCTTTCGACGCCGATCGCAAAGCTCGGCGAGCGCTTCAAGATCAGAAACGAGGCTGGGGACGAGGTGCCTCCCGAGGCGCTTGCCGGCCGCTCCGCGCTGCCGGGGGCGCGGACCCAGCCGGTCACATTGAGGGTCACCGACCGCGTCGGAGGGCGGGAACGCTGGATGCGGACCAAGGCGCGGGCGATCACCGGAACCGAAGGCGAACCCCTGTACTCCGTCGCCGCGATCGAGGACGTTACCGACGTCAAGCGGGCAGAGTTCTCTCACCGTTTGCTCGCGCGAAGCGGCGAGCTGCTGACGCACTCGACCGATTATCGACGCACGCTGGAACGAGTGCCGCAGATCGTTGTTCCCGAGTTCGCCGATTGGTGCACGGTGGAGATGCCCGATGCCGGTTCGAAGTTGCAGCGCGTTGCGGCAGCCCATCGCGAGCCGAGCATGGTCGGACGCGCCGCGGGAATGCGTGAGCGCAACCCGGCGTTCGTCGACGACGAGGGCCCGGTGGCCGCTGTGTTGCAGAGCGGGGTGCCGCAGCGATTCGAGCTCAGCGACCAGCGGCTGCGCCAGCTCGCGCGCAACGAAGCGCATCTGGAAGAGCTGCGAGCGCTCGCCCTGCGCTCAGTCATGATCGCGCCGATGAGCGCCGGCGGTGCGGTCGTTGGTGCCCTCGTGTTCGTCAACCATCAAGGTTCGCGCTCATTCGACGACGAGGATCTCGCGGTCGCCGTCGAGCTCGCGCAGCGGGCGGCGCTGGCGATCGAAAACGCTCGGCTGGCCGAAGAGCGGGAACGAGTCGCAGACGCGCTCCAGCGCGAGCTCTTGCCGCCGAGTCTGCCGCGCATGCCCGGCTGGCAGGTGGCGACGATGTATGAGCCGGCGGGCGAGATCAACGAAGTCGGCGGTGACTTCTATGAGGTCTTTCCAGTCGACGACGGCTGGGCGGTGGTCCTTGGCGACGTTTCCGGCAAGGGCGCCGCGGCCGCTGCGCTGACGGCGGAGGCTCGCCACACAATCCGCACGGCCGGGGTGCTTTCCGACGATCCTCGGCAGGGCCTCCACTTGCTCGACGAGAACCTGCGCGGAAGAGACGACGCGGCCCTTTGCTCTGCTGTGATGGCGATCTTGCCGGCCGATCCCGCGCGAAGCTCCGAGGTCACGGTCTATCTCGCGGGTCATCCGCACCCGATGCTGATGCGCGACGGCGAGGCGACTCCGGTTGGCGTCCCGGGACCGATGCTCGGCGTGGTCGACGATCCTGTCTGGCGCGGAGCGAAGGTAACGATCGAACCCGGCGATCAGCTTGTGCTCTACACCGACGGCGTGATCGAGGCCCGCGGGCGCGACGGTGAGCGCTTCGGTGAACAGCGCCTGCGCCAGGGTCTTGCCGGCAGCGTTACGCCCGACAGCGCCGTTGAGCAGGTTCGAGGGGCCCTCGCAGGCTTTGGCGCCGAGGGTCGCCAGGACGACGCCGCGGTGGTCGTCGTGCGCTGCCGTCCCGCGGGTGTAGGCGCGGCGCGGCAGATGGAGGTGGTTGCCGCCCCCACCCAGCAGACCCGATGAAGCAAAGCGCCCGGGCCCCGGCGCTGGTTGCGCTCGGCGGCGGTGCGATCGCGCTCGTCTCGATCCCGCTGCTTGCCGCTGCGGGCCGTCCCTTTCTCAGCCTCGAATCGCTGAGTCCCTGGCTTGTCACCTACGCGACCGGGCTGTTTGCCGCGCTCTTCGCCGCACCGTTCGCGCTTCACCAGCGGATCGGCGGCATGCTCGAGGCGGACGCGCGCTGGGAGCGGGCGATTCTCTGGTGGGCGGCGGTGACCGCCGGCGTACTCGCCGTCGGAGTGCTGGCCGGCCTCGGCTCAGGCTTCGATTCGGACACGTTGGCCGGCGCGCTCGCCCTCGTCACGGTGACCGAGGCGGTACTGGTGCTGGCGACTGTCGTCGTCTGGATGATCGACGGCTGAGACACCGCAGCGAGGTGATCCCAGGCTGACCCGGCCGCCCCCCGAGGCGAAGCCGAGGAAGGCGGCGGAACGGTGGTTGTTCTGCGCTAGATTGACTAGTCAGTCAAGCGGCCAGCCGGGTATGCGGGCCGAGCCGAGGAGAGGGCCCTCCGCAGAGCATGAACTTGCGCACCGCCGCAATTCAGATGAACTCGAACGCCGACAAGGCGCGCAACATCGACGCGGCCGCGCGCCTAGTTGCCGGTGCTGCCGCCGACGGCGCCGAGCTCGTCGTTCTGCCCGAGAAATGGAACGTGCTCGGTGCGCCTGGCGAGCTCGAAAACGGCGCCGAGGAACTGCGCACGGGCACGGCGCTCGAAGCCGCCCGCGAGTGGGCGCGCGGGCTCGAGATAACGCTGCTGGCAGGCAGCATCGCCGAGCGCGTCGAGGGTGAGGAGCGCCTTTTCAACACCTCATGCCTGATCGACCCGTCGGGCGAGATCGCCGCTGTCTATCGCAAGATCCACATGTTCGATGTCGATGTCGGCGGCGTCGCCTACCGCGAGTCGGCCCATGAGCAACCCGGGACCGAGATCGTCACCGCGCCGGCCGCGGGAATCGAGCTTGGCCTGAGCATCTGTTACGACCTGCGCTTCCCCGAGCTCTACCGGATCTTGGCGGTCAGAGGAGCAAACGTGCTGGCCGTTCCCGCTGCGTTCACGACGACCACGGGCCGCGATCACTGGGAAGTATTGCTGCGTGCGCGAGCGATCGAGAACCAGGCATTCGTGATCGCCGCCGGCCAGTCCGGTGAGGCACCGCCGCACTACGACTCATACGGGCACTCGATGATCGTCGACCCATGGGGCGAGCTCCTCGCGGTGGCGCCCGACGGCGAGGGTTTTGTCTGTGCCGATCTTGAGTTCTCGCGGCTACAGGAGGTCCGCGCCTCGCTGCCTTCGCTGGCGAACCGCCGCCCTCAGGCGTATCGCTGGGGAGAAGTCGAGGCCCCGGTCTGATGGCGAGCTCGAAGGCATCGCCGTCCGATCGGCGCCGTCAGATCCTCGACGCAGCGATCCGCGTTTTTGCTCGTCAGGGCTTCCACGCCTGCCGAGTTTCCGACATCGCTCGCGAAGCGGGCGTCGCTCACGGCCTCATCTACCACTATTTCGACTCCAAGGACGAGATCCTCAACGAGCTCTTCGTCGAGCGCTGGTCGCTGCTGCTGACGGCGATCGCGGAGGTCGATGCGCGGCCGATTCCGCCGCGAGAGAAGCTCGACGCGGTCGCTGGGTTCATCATCGGTTCCTACCACCATGATCCCGAGCTGATGAAGGTGATCATCGTCGAGGTGACGAGGGCCGCCAACTCGTTCGGGCGCACGCATCTGCCGGAGATCAGGAAGGCATACGACCTGATCGCAAAGATTGTGCGCGACGCTCAGAAACAGGGAGCTTTTCGCGATGACGTCGACGCCGATTTCGCCTCGATGTGGTTCTACGGGGCGATCGAGCAATTGCTTTCAGGCTGGGTGTTCGAGCTGATCCCGGGTACCGATGGTGACTACGAGCGCGCCCGGGTGATGGTGGTCGACACGATCTGCGGCGGGCTCGAGCGCGGCGCCGCAAACGGCGGCGGATGATTTACTGCTCCGGTCGTGGTGGGTAGCCGCGCGAACGGGTAGGTGGTGGGTCAGTGAACAACGAGATGGTCAGACGACTGATGTGGACCGGCCTCGTGGCCGCAACGGGCGCGCTCGCGAGCGTTGTCGCGCTGCGGGTATCGGCGGCCGTGTGGCAGCGCCTCTTCGACGAGGATCCGCCTGAATGAACTACCAGCCGCCGAACCGCCCGCAGGACGACCGCTCCGTGAGCGAGCTGGTCTTCGACGTCTCAGAGCGCGTCTCGACGCTCGTGCGCGAAGAGATCGCCCTCGCCAAGACCGAGATCACCGAGAAGATAACCAAGCTCGTCAAAGGCTCGGTCGTCGGCATCGTCGCAGGGCTCTTCGCCTTCCTCGGCCTGATCTTGCTGATGCACTCGATCGCCTGGCTCCTCAACGATCTCCTGTTCGGTGACAACTTCTGGGCCGGCTTCTTGGTCGAGGCGCTGATCTTCTTCGCCGTTGCTGCCGGCGCCGGCTACTTCGCATACAAGTCGCTTCTGGCCGGCGCTCCTCCCACTCCCGACCTCGCGATCGAAGAGGGACGCAGGATCCGTCAGACGCTCGAGTCGACGACGCCGGTCGCCAAGGAGCCTGTCAATCCGGCGACGAAAGGACCTGCCTGATGGCAAACGAGCCCGAGATCTACAGTGGCGCGGGCGAGCCGGTGGCAAAGCGCGCAGCCGGCGCTCCTGGGCGCAGTTCAGGTCAGATCCGCGCCGACATCGAGCGCCAGCGCGAGGAGCTCTCGCACTCGGTCGAAGCGCTGCGCGGCCGGGTTACCGAGCTCAGCGATTGGCGCCGTCAAGTCCGCGAGCACAAGCGCGAGCTGGTCATCGGCGCCGCTGTCGTCGGCTTCGCCATCGGCGGGCTGATGGCGTTGCGCCGTCGCTAGCGCCGCCGCAAGC
>CAJDUA010000046.1_pt1 | contig 14568 bp, 13 predicted proteins | sample 7390011 | NCBI WGS metagenome assembly CAJDUA01 (sample SAMEA7055673, study PRJEB34461) | soil metagenome | biome: terrestrial ecosystem; feature: Peninsula; material: soil | place: Antarctica | collected 2016 | reverse complement strand
GCTGCGGCTGGTCGGCCACACGGAGCCGATCTACCTGCTCGACTGCGGGCTGACGCAGGCCCAGCGCGAGCTTCTGGCAGGGGAGGTCGAGCTCGTCCCCGGGCCGGCTCAGGCGACGCCGCCGTGGCTGCTGAAGACGCTCGCGCCACTTGCTCGACCGAGCGACGTCGCGGTGCTGGTCGACACCGACATGATCGTCACCCGACCGCTGACGCCGCTGATCGAGCAGGCCGCGGCCGGGCACACGGTCGCCTTCAAGGACCGCCAACAGCGCTACTTCGAGAACTGGGGCGAGCTGCTCGGCCTCGGCCAGTCGAAGCCGCGGCCGTATGTGTCCTCCGGTCTCGTCTTCGTGGGCGGTGCAGACGGTAAGGAGTTGTTGCGACTGCTCGACGAGCGCCAGCGACATGTGGATTTCGAGCTCACCTTCTGGCGTCAGAACGTCCGCGAGTACCCGTTTCGCTACGCCGATCAGGATGTGCTCAACGCGATTCTCAGTACTCGCGACGACGCGCGGCTCGAGGCGCTCGACGCCCGCCTCGCGGCCACACCCCCCTTTCGAGGCCTGCGGATCAGCGACTCCCGTACGCTCAGCTGTAGATACCGCGACGGAACCGAGCCCTGCGTTCTGCACCAGTACCTGCGCAAGCCGTGGCTCGAGGCCACCTACCACGGCATCTACTCGCAGCTGTTGCGGCGCCTGTTGGTGGCCGGCGACACCGCGGTTCGTCCTCCCGAGCAGGCGTTGCCGCTGCGGCTGCGAACGGGCGGCCGCGCCCGGGCCGAGCGCGCCCGGGTCAACGCCGCGGACTTCTTACGCTGGCACCTCGGCGATCGCCTGCCGACGCCGATCGCGACGCGGGTCGAAGACATGCGGCGCCTGCGCGGCGCCGGTGGGCCGTGAGCGCCGCGGCCTTCTACTGCGTCGCCGACGAGCGTTACTTCCTCGGCGCGGTGGCGATGATCAACTCGCTGCGCCTGCTAGGACATTCAGAGCAGGTGCACCTGCTCGACTGCGGCCTGCGCCCCGAGCAGCGCGAGATCCTGGGCGGCCATGTGACTCTGCTGGAGAACCGCGAGCGGACGCCGCCGTGGCTTGCGAAGACGATCGCCCCGCTCGAGCATCCGGCCGAGGTGATGATCCTGATCGACGCTGACATGATCGTGACGCGTCCGCTGGTCGAGCTGATCGAGCGAGCAGGCTCCGATCGAGTCGTGGTCTTCGAGAACGACACCGATCGCTTCGTTTCAGACTGGGGTGAGCTGCTCGATCTCGGTCCGGCACGGCGCCGGCCGTACGTGTCCTCGGGATTGATCTTGCTCTCTGGCCGCAGTGGCAAAACCGTGCTGGCGCTCCTCGACGAGCACCAGCGGAGTGTCGACGTCGAGCGGACATTCGCGCGCGCAGCCGACGCCGACTACCCGTTCCTGTATCCCGAGCAGGACGTGCTCAACGCCATCCTCTCCACCTCGATCCCCGAGGAGCAGATCGTCTCGCTCGCCAATCGGCTGGCTCCGAACCCGCCTTACGAAGGGCTGCGGATAGTCGACGAGGCGCTCCTACGCTGCCGCCATCCCGACGGTGTTGAGCCGTTCGTCCTGCATCAGTTCGTGCGCAAGCCGTGGCTCGAGCCGATGTATCACGGCATCTACTCACGGCTGATGGCGCGCCTCCTCCTGGGCGGCGACGTCGCGATCAAGCTCTCGCCACAGTCGGTGCCGCGGAGGATGCGAAACGGCGCGCGAGCTGGAGCTGAGCGCATGATCGTCAACGCCACCGACCTCGGCCGCTGGTATCTGACCGAACGCCTACCGCGCTGGGTCAAGGGCCGCAGCGCTGCGGCGCGAGGCCACGGGGGTCGGAGAAACCGATGACGGCGACGGCCTTCTATTGCGTCTCGAGCGATCTCTATTTCCCCGGCTCGGTTGCGCTGATCAACTCGCTGCGCCTCGTCGGCCATACGGAGCCGATCTACTTGCTCGATTGCGGGCTCAGCGCTTCCCATCGCGAGCTGTTACAGGGTGAGGTCGAGGTCATCGAGGGATCGGCGGATACGGCACCCCATCTGTTGAAGACGGAGGCACCGAGCCTGCATCCCGCGCAGACGATGGTCCTCATCGACGTCGACATGGTCGCCACCAGGCGGCTCGATCCCTTGATCGAGAAGGCTGCGGCAGGGCGCGTCGTTGCGGTCAAGGACAACCTCGATCGCCATGTGCCCGAATGGGGTGAGCTGCTCGGCCTCGGCGCGATCGACCGTCGCCCATACGTCTCCTCGGGCCTTGTGGTGCTCGGCGGCGGGATCGGCGCCGAGGTGCTGGCGCTCTGGCACGAGCATCGCCACCGGGTTGATTTCGAGCAATCCTGGTTTCGCCGCGACGTCAGCGAGTACCCGTTTCGATTCATCGACCAGGACGTGCTCAACGCCGTCATCTGCGCCCGCGTGCCAGCCGACAAGCTGATCGTCGAGAGCGCTCGCATCGCCCCGCATCAGCCCTACCGTGGCCTGCGGATCGTCGATGAGGCGACGCTTGCGTGCGCCTACGCTGACGGCTCTGCGCCGCAGGTCCTGCATCAGTACCTGGGCAAGCCCTGGCTCGAACCGATGTACCACGGCATCTACTCGCGCTTGTTGACCCGGTTGTGGCTCGATGACGATGTCGCGATCAAGCTCCCCCAACACGAGGTGCCAGCGACCATGCGCCGCGGGACGCTGGCGCTGTTACGGCGAAAGCGCGCCGACTTCGCGGACCTGACCCGATGGTACGCACGCGACGTGATCCCGCAGTGGACACGCGCCCGGCGCGATTCTCTGCGCGGCGGCGGGCAAACGTGACCTTCCCATTCCGCGCGTTCTACTGCGCCTCGAGCGAGCTGTATTTCCCCGGGGCGGTGGCGATGATCAACTCCCTGCGCCTACAAGGACACGACGAGCCCATCTTCCTGCTCGACTGCGGGCTGACGCCGGCACAGCGACGTCTGCTTGAGCGGGAGGTGACGATCGTCGTCGGCGAGCCGGATACCCCGCCCTACATGCTGAAGACGATCGCACCGCGACTTCACCCCGCCGAGATGATGCTGCTGATCGACGTCGATATCGTCGTCACCAGGCCGCTGATCGATTTGTTCGAGCGGGCGGCACCCGGGCGGGTGGTGGCCTTCGAGAACGACAGCGATCGCTTCGTCGCGCAATGGGGCGATGTGCTCGAGCTCGGCGCGGTCACCCGCCGGCCATACGTTTCCTCGGGGTTCGTGGTGCTCGGGGGCGAGGTCGGGTCCGAGGTCCTGCGGCTCTGGGACGACCGCCTCGACCGAGTCGAGTACGAGCGCTCGTACTTCGGCCGCGACGAGCCCGGATACCCGCTTCGATTCCTCGACCAGGACGTGCTCAACGCCGTCCTCGGCGCCACCGTCGAGGCGGACGAGCTCGAGGTCATCGAGCATCGGCTCGCTGCGATTCCCCCGTTCAGCGACCTCCGTCTGATCGACGAGCGGGCGCTTCGCTGCGCCTATTCAGATGGCGCCGAGCCCTACGTGGTCCACCACTTCGAGCGCAAGCCATGGTTGGTCCCGACCTACCACGGCCTTTACTCGCGGCTTCTGAGCCGACTCTGGCTCGGGCCCGACCTGGCCCTGCCGTTGCCGCGGGAGCAGATCCCGTTGCGCATGCGCGACGGCGTGCTCGCGCGGGCCGAACGGATCAGGGCGAACACGATCGACATCGTTCGACGCTACGTGCTCAAGCGTCCCGCGGCGGCGCCGTGAGCACGCCGGCCGCAGCCTTCTACTGCGTCGCCGACGAGCGCTACTTCCCCGGGGCGGTGGCGATGATCAACTCGCTGCGCCTGCACGGGCATTCAGAGCCGGTTTATCTGCTCGACTGCGGGCTCACCGACTCCCAGCGCGCGCTCGTGGCTGCCGAGGCGACGGTGGTCGAACGCCGCGGCGATGCGCCGGCGTGGCTGCAGAAGACCGCGGCTCCGCTGCGCCACCCAGCCGAGGTCGCGGTGCTGATCGACGCCGACATGATCGCCACCCGCCCGCTTGCCGAGCTGATCGAGCTCGCAGCCGAGGGCCGGGTGGTGGCGTTCGAGAACGATCAGCAACGGTTCGTCTCCGACTGGGGCGAGTTGCTCGACCTCGGTCGAGCGCGACCACGCACCTACGTTTCCTCGGGACTGGTCATGTTCGGGGGCGAGGCCGGCCACGACGTTCTGCGTCTGCTCGACGACCGCCAGGACCGAGTCGACGTAGAGCTCACCTTCGCGCGGAGAAACGTCGCCGACTACCCGTTCCTGTATCCCGAGCAGGACGTGCTCAACGCGATTCTGTGTACCCGCGCCAATCCTCGGCACGTCGTCACCCTCGAGCGCCGACTGGCGGCGACCCTCCCGTTCGAGGGCCTGCGAATCAGCGCTGTGCGGCCGCCGTCCTGCAGCTATGCCGACGGCTCGGTGCCGTATCTGCTGCATCACTTCGACCGCAGGCCGTGGCTGCAGAGAATGCGCAGCAACGTCTACTCGCGGCTCCTTGCGGGCCTGCTCTTGGACCCTGACCTGCCGCTGCGTCTCGATCCGCAGCAGCTGCCATCTCGGCTGCGCATCGGCCCAGCCGCGACCGCCGAACGGATCGCGACCGATCTCATCCTCGCCGCGCCCGGGCTCGCGCGGCGACTGCGCCAGCGTCGCGCCAACTCCGCCCAAGGGAAAGCGATCGAGCCGTGAGCAAGCCCCTTACGATCATCGTCTCCGCCGTGGGCTGGGCGGGCCACGTCTTCCCCGCGCTCGCCCTCGGCCGCGAGCTGGACCGTCGAGGCCACGCGGTCACGGTGCAAACCTTCGAGCGCTGGCGCGGAGTGGTCGAGGGACTCGGCCTCCGTTTCGTCGCTGCCCGCGAGCTGATGCGTTTTGCGGGAATCGAAGAGGGACACGGCGGCCCCACGCTCGCCGAGGCGGCGATCGAGATGCAGCCGTTGCTCGCCGACTCGCGCCCGGCGGTCGTCGTCAGCGACCTGTTCACGCTCGTACCGGCGCTTGCCGCCGAGGCCGCGGGAGTGCGCCGCGCGACGCTGATTCCCCATCCCTACCCGGTTCACGAGCCCGGGCTGCCCCTCTACCCGCTCGGGCTGCTGCCGCCGCGGACCGCTGTCGGCGCGCTCGCCTGGCGCGCGGCGGGCCCGATCGTCGGTCCGCGCTTGCCGAACACCAGGCTGAGGCAGGTTCGAAAGGCGCTCGACCGCACCCGCGCCGAGCTCGGTCTCGGGCCGGTGGCCCGCTACGACGGCCAGATCAGCGATCAACTCGCGCTCGTGGCCACCTTCCCCCAGCTCGAGTACCCGCGACGCTGGCCGGCCAATGTCCACGTCAGCGGCCCGATGCCGTTCGAGCTCCCTCATGCCGACGTCGAGCTGCCCCCAGGCGAGGAGCCGCTCGTGCTCGTCGCTTCGAGCACCGAGCGCGATCCGGACATGAGCCTCGTCCGGATCTCGCTCGAAGCACTCGCCGACGAGCCCGTGCGCGTGATCGCGAGCATCAATCGTCGCGGTGAGGCGTTCACCGGGCCGGTGCCGACGAACGCTCGGGTGGTCGATTGGCTCTCCTACTCGCAGGTGATCTCGCGCTCGGCGCTGGTCATCTGCCACGGCGGCCACGGGACGATCGTGCGCGCGCTCGGCGCGGGCACGCCGGTCTTGGTCGTGCCGCCGGCGGGCGACATGGCAGAGAACGGCGCCCGGGTGGCATGGTCGGGAGCCGGCCTGATGCTTCCAGGCCGCATGCTGAGCACCAAAGGAGTGCGGGTCGCCGCTCGCAGCCTGCTTCGCGAGCCGCGCTTTCGCGCCCGCGCCGGGGCGCTCGCCGCCTGGGGACGCCATCACGACGGCACCGCGGCGGCGGCCGTGCTGGTCGAACGGCTGGCGCGGTGAAGCATCGGCTCCGCGTCATCGTCGGCGCCATCGGGTTGGCCGGGCACACCCTCCCCGCGATCGCCTTGGCGCGCGAGCTGCGATCCCGCGGACACGAGGTTCTGTTCCACGGCTTCGAGCGCTGGCGCGAGACCATCGAGGATCTCGACCTCGGTTTCGCGGGCGATCACGATCAGATCGTGAGTCGATCGATCACCGGACCGGAGCCCGATCTGGCGCAAACGGCGCGAGCGCTGGCGGCGTCGATCGCCGAGTTTCGAGCCGACGTCGTGGTCGGGGATGCGCTCACGCTGTCGCCGTTGTTGGCCGCCGAGGTCGCCGGGCTGCCGCGGGTCAGGCTTTTTCCCGAGGTGTATCCGATCCAGGCTTCGGGAGCACCGGTCTTCTCGCTCGGGCTGGTGGTGCCCCGCACTGCCCTCGGCGCTGCCGCATGGCGTTCGGCCGCGCCGCTGCTCGCGACGAGAATGCCGAGCACGGGTTGGCTGCGCAGCTCGCATTCGGCCCTCAACCGGCAGCGACGAGAGCTCGGACTGCGCGAAGAAGCGGAGATCAATCGCCCCGACCCGGATGAGCTGACGATCGTCGCGACGCTGCCCGCGCTCGAGTATCCGCGAACGTGGCCGGCCCGCGTCCACGTCACCGGTCCGCTGTTCTTCGATCTGCCGAGCCCCGAACTCGAGCTTCCAGACTCTGCCAAGCCGTTGGTGCTCGTCGCCCCGAGTACCGTCAAAGACCCTGAGCGCCGATTGATTCGGATCACGCTCGAAGCGCTCGCGCAGGAGCCGGTCAGCGTGCTGGTGACCACGGGCGGGCTCGAGCTCGCGTCCGCCGGGGCGATCCCGGCGAACGCCGTCGTCGTCGATTGGGTCGACTACTCCGAGGTGATGAAGCAAGCTTCGCTTGTCGTCTGTCACGGAAACCACGGCACCATCGCCCAGTCGCTTGCCTCGGGCATCCCCGTCGTCGTCAGCCCGGCGATGCCCGATGATGCCGAGCACGGCGCCCGCGTCACCTGGGCCGGTGCGGGATCGATGGTGCCGCAGCGGCTGCTCGGTCCACGGTCGATGCGCGCCACCGCCAGACAGGTTCTCGGTCAGGACCGGTTCAGGCAGCGCGCGAGCGAGATCGCGGCCTGGAGTCGCGCCAACGACGGCGCGGCAAACGGCGCCGACATGATCGAGAGCTACGTGCTGTCGGAGACGCCGGACTCGTCAGCGGAGCTGCGGTAAGCGGCCAGAACCTCGGCGAAGGGACCGTCGGCGACGACGCGTCCGCGGTCGAGCCAGAGCGCTCGCGGGCAGATCCGCGCGAGCGCGACGTGGTCGTGGCCCGCCGCGGCGACGACGCCGCCACCGGCGCGCAGCTCCAGCACGTAGGCCTCGACGATCGCGCGAAACTCGTGATCGAGCGCCTCGAAGACCTCGTCGAGCAGGAGCACGCCAGGCGAGATCACCTGAATCGCGACGAACCCGAGTCGCGCGCGCATCCCCTCCGAGTAGGTGTGAACCGGACGGTCGAAGGCATCGCCCAGATGCGCCCCGGCGGCCATCATCTCGATGCGCGCACGCGCCTGCTCGCGGCTGAGCCCGGCGAGCACGGCGAGCAGCTCGGCGTTCTCGCGCCCGGTCAGCGTGCCCTGCAAGCCGGCATCCGTGGCGAGCAGGGAGCCCACGGCTCCGCTCACCGACGCCGTGCCCTCGTCGGGCGCAACGACCCCCGCGAGCACGCGCAACAGCGTCGTCTTGCCCGAGCCGGTACGGCCGATCACGGCGACCCCGGCGCCGGCTTCGATCCGCAGATCGAGGTCTTTCAACCCCCAGGCCGAGCTGCGCTTGCGCCGCAGATGAGCGAGCGCGGGGGTGAGCACGCGGCCGAGGTGGTCGAAGTCGAAGCGCACGCCAAGGCCCTCGAGCGCTATCTCGCCCCCGGTCGGAGCCATCTTGTCGGCGATCGCCGGGCTCATCCGATCAACTTCGCGAACTGGGACTGCTCCGACCGATAGATCGGATAGCTGATCGCGAGAATGACCGCCGCGAATGCAAGCGGCACAAGCAGCTGCCAAGCCGCTGGTGACTGTCCGTAGAGCAGGGCATCGCGGAAGGTCTCGAAGAGGCCGGTGAGCGGGTTGTAGGGCAGGAGGTCGCGCGCGGTTCCGGAGAGCTGATCGAGCGCAATCAGACCGGGCGCGATGAAGAACATCGCCCGAACCAGGGAGACGCCGAACGGCAGCAGTTCCGGATACCAGATGCCGAACAGCGTGGCCGGATAGGCGAGCGCGATCGAGAAGATGACCGTCACCGCGAAGGCGACGGGCAGCCAGAGAATCGCCGCCGTCGGCGCGACGGCGTAGACCACCATCATCAGCGGGATCAGGGTGAGGCTTGTCGTCAGCACAACGCTCTCGGTGATGACCGCCGAGACCGGGATCAGGGCACGGGGAAAGCTCATGTTGAGGATGATCGAGGAGCGGATCGAGACTGCTTGGAACGAGTTGATAACGCTCGTGACCACGAGCTGAAACGGCACGATCGCGCAGACCAGGCTGAGGCCGGTCGCTTCGTCGCTACGGTCGAGCACCAGCGCCACGAGCAGCAGGTAGACGCCGAGCGCGGCGATCGGATCGAGCAGCCACTTGACGACTCGGATCCTGCCGCGGCCGTATCTGATCAGGATGTCGGAGCGAACCAGCTCGCCGAGCAGGTCGTAGGCACGCCGGGCCCTTCCCCGCCGTGCCGCCCTCGTTGCTGCCGCCGAGCCGCCTTCAGGGCTCACGCGGCGAGATCGAGATCCGCCAAGCCCTCCGCCAGCGGGCCCTCCTCCAGGTACTCCGCCTTGGCGTTGACCGACCAGACGTCGTGTGAGGCGCCCTCGGTGCGATTCAGGGTTGCGAGCATCGCGGTCCACATCGAGTGGTCCTGGTTGTTGTAGCGATGCAGGCCGTTGCGGCCGAAGGTGCAGAGGTTCTCGAAGTGCTCGAGATAGCCGCGAATCTCGGCGACTGCCTCGCGGTAGGAGGCGTCGTACATCGGATAGGCCTTCGGCACGTGCACCTTGACGCCGTCGATCACCTGCGAAGCGTCGAGGACGCCGATCCTCCCGAGATCGTTCTTCGCCAGCTCCACGGCTTCGGAGTCGGTCATGTTCCAGATCTCGTCGTCTTCGAAGCAGAAGTACTCGACCCCGAGGCAGGTGGTTCCCTCGGGGACCATGTCGGGGCTCCAGGCACCGAAGTTCTGCACCCTGCCTGCCTCGGTTCGTGTGTCGTGCAGATAGATCCAGTTGTCGGGGAAGGGCTCCTTTTCACGCGTCATCAACGCCACGAGGCAGAGGTTGCGATAGCGAAGCGTCCGCGCTGCCTCGCGCACATGGTCGGGCGCGGGCGGATCGAGTGACAGCACCAGCTCGGCCAGCGGGATGCTCGAGAAAACCTCGTCTACGGCGTGGCGCTCCTCGGTGCCGTCGACCTCGACGACGATGCTCTCGACCCGGCCTGCCTCGTGGCTGATCGCGACGCAGCGGTGGTTGAGAAGCACAGGAATGCCGCGCTCAATGACGCGCTCGGCGAACATCTCCCACATCTGCCCCGGACCGAGCCGCGGGTAGAGGAACTCCTCGATCAGCGTCTTGGGCTCGCCGCGCTGCAACCGGAGGATGCCGAGGATCGCGTGCCAGAAGCTGAACTCCTGAATTCTCTGCGCTGCCCATTCCGCCTGAATCTCCGAGCCCGGAATGCCCCAGACCTTCTCCGTGTAAGAGCGAAAGAAGGCGTCGTAGAGTCGCTTGCCGAATCGCCCGACTACCCAGTCTTCGAACGTCTTCGGCGTCTGGTTTCGCAGGCGGTGGCGCCAGTAGAAGTACGAAGCGGCACAGCGCACCGACTCGACGACGCCGAGGCCCTGGAAGACGTCTTGAGCTCGCAGCGGATAGTTGAAGAAGCGTCCGCGATAGAAGATCCGCGACATCCGCGGCCGTGTCAGCAGCTCCGGCCCGAGCATGTCCTCCCACAGCTTTTGAACGGGCTCCAGCTTCGTGTAGAAGCGGTGGCCGCCGAGATCGAAGCGATAGCCGTCGAACTCGACCGTTTTTGAGATCCCGCCGACGGTTCCGTCGGCTTCGAAGACCGTCGCCTCCCTGCCGGCTCGCGCCAACACCCAGGCCGACGTCAGCCCAGCCGGTCCGGCGCCGAGAACGGCCGCTCCCAAATTCTCACGATCGTTCGCCTGCCCCTGATACAACGCGTGCGCCAGTCTACTCACACGCCTTGCCTGCTTCTGAGTCCCAACTCTGGAAAGCTGGCGCAGATGGTCCGCCCCGCAGAGCGCTCGCCAGGGTTCTCTCTGAGAGTCCTTCTTCGAAGCGATTAGAACCATGTGGCCTGTCACTGCGAGCCCACCGGGCTCAGCCAAGAGCAACGCCGGCTATCGAGCGCTGATGCTCGCCGGCGCATCGCGTCTTCGCGGGCATCGAAGCCAGAGCTCGCGGGCCGTGGCGCGGGCGCTTCGCGACACCGCGCTGGGGCGGATTCCCGAAGCTGAACGTGCCTGGATCAAGCGCATCGACGACTACCGCCCGCAGCTGCCACTGGACGCGATCGGGGCCTCACCCGACGCTCGAGGCCGGCCCGAGTCCGAGCGGCTCTCCGAGGCTCGCGAGGCCGTCCGCTGGATGAGCATCCCGTCGCTGCTCGGTCGGCTGCTCACCCGGATGGTCGGCGAGCTCGGGCCGCGATCTTGCCTCGAGCTCGGGACGGGCTTCGGCCTTTCCGCTGCCTACCAAGCCGCCGCCTTGGAGACACGCGGCGCCGGCAAGCTGACGACGCTCGACATCGAGGGGATGGCGACCCTGGCGCGGCCGGGCCTTGCCCGGCTCCAGCTTCTGCACAGGATCGACTTCTTGCCCGGGCAGATCGAAGACACACTCGAGGCTGCGCTCGAGCTGACTGCTCCGATCGACTACGTGCTCCTGGACGCCGACCATACGGAGGCGGGGACCATGGGCGCATTCGATCGGATCTCCCCCCATCTTGCGGCGGGAGCCGTGGTCGTCCTCGACGACGTCGCCTGGACGCAGGAGATGCGCCGCGCGTGGCCGGCAATCAAGAATCGCCCAGGCGTCGAAGCGGCAGTCACGCTGAAGCGCCTCGGGATCGTGATCGCCGCGGGAGCAGCGTGATGCGCCTCGGCCGCGGCGGATTGGAGATCCGAGGCACGCCGGTCAGCGCAGAGGCCGTAGCCGCGAGCGCCGTGACCTTCGTGTTCGTCGCGCTCAGCATCTGGTGGCTCGTTTACGACAAGCGCACGCCGGGCGGCGGCGACCCAGCCGACCATCTGCGGACGACGTTGCAAATTGCGGAGCTGCTGCGAAACGCCGACTTCGGCGGAGTTGCCGATCTCGGCTACAACGCCGCGACCGATCGCTTCTATCCGCCGCTGGTGCCGTTGATCGGGTCCAGCGCGCCACTGCTCGGCCTGGTCGCCCAGGACTGGGGCACCGTCACGCTCAACATCGTCTTCGTCCCCCTATTGGCTGCGGGCACGTTTCTCGCGGGTAAGCGCGTCTACGGACCGATGGCCGGGCTTCTGGCGACGTGCTTCGTGCTCGGCACGCCGATCGTGCTCAGCCTGTTTCACGTCTTTCTTCTCGACGCGCCACTCGCCGGCTCGGTGGCAATCGCCTTCGCCGCGCTTCTTGCGAGCGAGCGCTTTAGCGACCGCCGCATGAGCATCCTCGCCGGCGCGTTGATCGGGGTCGCGCTGCTCGTCAAGACGATCGCCCCCCTGTATCTCGCTGGACCGATGCTGGTGATCTTGGCCGGTGGCGGCTGGCGCCAATGGCGAAATATCGGGCTCGCCGTGCTTGCGGTCCTGATCGTCGCCGGCCCTTACTACGCGATCCATCTCGATGATGTCTTCAACGTCGGTCGTGAGACCACAGTCGGTGCCGATATCGGAGCAACCGGCTCCGCCTTCGACCGCGATTCGCGGATCTCGTTCGACAACCTCACCTACTACGCCTGGGCGGCGATCAACGAGCAGTACTTCGTCCCGTTACTGGCGCTGTTCGTCGTCGGGTTCGCCTCGGCGGTGCGCTCGCTGCGCGCGCGCGGAGTTGCCGAATTGCTCGCCGGCGTCGTCGTTACCTATTTCGCGCTCGCCGTCGCGCTCTCGATTCGCGATCCGCGATATACGCTGCCGCTGGTCGTTTTCGTTGCGATCATCGCCACCGGCTGGATCGCGACGACTACCAAGGTCTGGCTTCGGCGCGCCGGGCTGGCGCTGCTGGCGGTTGCGGTGACCCTCAACGTCGCCACTTCGCTGTTCACCTGGGTCCCCGACGTGCGCATCGAGCCGCCGGGGACCAACTACGAGTTCGGGATCGACCCCGGCAGCTTCACGGTCGTCGACGACCGCGGCTACTGGGTCGGCCCGCCGCAGCCCGATCCGTTCTGGCAGCGGCTGTTCGAAGGCGCCGAGCGCGACGGCCTGAAGACGATCCGCTTCTACATCCGCCAGCAGCCGCTGTTCTGGGGAGTGGACTGGAAGGGTCTGGACATCTTCGGCGAGCCCTACGGCGTGCGTGAGGTGACCGTGAACAAGGCGCCCCCCTACGAGGAAGCCGATTTTCGCGTGAGCATCTGGACCGACGATTCGCTGTTCGTCGGCCGCAAAGGCTTGCCGGAGCCCTGCGGCAGCGTCGACGAGGGCGCCGGCCTGCTCGACGGTGAGCCCGTGGCTACGAGCGTGCTGGTCGAGCGCCGCGGTCCCCAGGGGTTCGAGCGCTGGTGCGACTTCTGAGCACGACGGCGATCGTCACCGGCGCCGCGAACATCGCCGCGGCGAGCGCCGGGAGCTCGAACCTGAACTCCGTCCCCATGGCGGCGACGAAGAGCCCGGGCTGCAGCGTCAGCGCCGAAACGGCCAGCGCTCCGACAGCGAGCTGTTCGGCGGCCGAACGGCGGCTGATCAACGCCGCCGCGGCGACTGCCGAGATCAGCAAGTAAAGCCACACGGTATAGAGCGGACCTCCGCTTGGGGTGGAGAAGAACGGGTTCACAGCCTCCGGCTCGGTGAACAGGTCGAGGTAGTCGAGGGCGGCCGAACTGACGCCTGGGAACCAGATCCGGTAGCCGAACGGGTTGTCGCCGACGTCCCCGATGTAGACCGAGCGCGCGCGTCGCGTCAGCGTCAGCTGGCGGGCGAAGAGCTCGCCACGGGCACCGATGTACTCGAGTGGATCTGCGGTCAGCTGGTCGAGCCAGGCCGATCTCAGCGAACCCAACTGGGACGGCTCGAGAGGAGCGGCGATTACCAGCGGCTCGAAATAGATGAGATCGACCATCGAGTCGACACTGAAACGGGTCGTGAGCGCCTCGAGCCCCCGATCGGGAGCGACATCGGCCGGAAAGAGGTTCTCGCCTTCACGTTCGGACAGGGCCGCGAGGTCGTAGATGTACAGGTACTGCTCGGGGTCTACGTCTTCAGCCTTGATCACCTTGGTGCCGATCACCTGCGTCGCGAACATGGCAATCATCAACACCGCTCCCGCAGCGAAGGTCGAGACGAGCGGTCGCCGAACAAGCGCCCGAGCCCGAGCCCGGCCCGCTGTCGCCAGATGCTGGATGACCAGACCGACGATGAACATGGCGGCCGGGAGCATCGCTGGAGCGGCATTCTGTCGCGAGGCCAGCGCCAGCCAGAGCGCAACTGCCGCCAGCGCGAGCCAGCGGGCGCGCAGAGGCCACGAACGTTGCGCCGCCCGCGCGCACAGCCCGTACGTGAGCAGCATCAGTGCCGTGAACCACGCATCGCGCCCGACTGAGCCGAGCATCCCGAATACGGGCGGCCAGAAGCAGATGAACGCGGTTGTCGTCGTCGCCGCAACGCGGCCGAGAGCCACTCGCAGCACGATGTATCCGCCGAGCGCGAATACCGCGACCTGCGCCAGCAAGACGAAGCCGAGACCGAGTCCGAGCTTGAACAGCGGGTACCAGAGCGCCAGCAGGAGCGGCGCGTGGCGGTTCGTGAAGGCGGCCTTGTCGGTTTCCTGGATCTGTGAGACCGAGTCGACGTTGATATGCCCTGGCGCAAAGGAGGCGAAGATCACGGCGACGGTCACCGCAAGCACCCCGTAGGCAGCCGCGCGTTCGCCGGTCAACTTGCTCGAGAGCCGTTTCATCCGCGGGTGAGTCCGCCTAGCGAAACAGGCGAGTCGCGATCGACCTCAATGGCGGGCGGATGCGGTGAAAGATCCAGCGCGCGAGCGCCTGCGGCCAGCGCACCGGTGCGCTCAGTCGCCAGCTCAGCGAGCTCTCCATGCGATCTACCTCGGCCTCGGCTGCGTCGAGCTTGGTCGCGATGCTGGCGGCGGCCGAGTCCTGGGCGGCCAGGCGCTCGCGCCCGAGCCGCTGGTTGGTCCGCCACAGCTCGGCGTTGGCGCGCTCGAGCGAGGCGAGGCGCTGCTCGAGCTCGGCGATCCGTCGCTCGGCGTCGCCTTCGGCGCTCAACTCGGTGCTGTCCAACGCATGCCTCTTTCCTTGATTCGGGCACGGATCTCGCCCTCGATTCGCTCTTGATTCGGGGAGCCGATCTGACGCAGCATCGACCTCTCCCTGATCCGATATTCGAGCAGACGCTCGGGGATCACG
>CAJDUA010000053.1_pt1 | contig 14658 bp, 12 predicted proteins | sample 7390011 | NCBI WGS metagenome assembly CAJDUA01 (sample SAMEA7055673, study PRJEB34461) | soil metagenome | biome: terrestrial ecosystem; feature: Peninsula; material: soil | place: Antarctica | collected 2016 | reverse complement strand
CACATCAGCCGCTCTACTCAGGACCTCCAGCGGATCGCCACAGGCGTGATTGGGGCTCGTCGGGCGCTTGGATTGACGCCGGGTGGTAGCTCAGCTGGTAGCTATTCCCGGCTCCACGAGCCTCGTGGTACCGGCGGCGGAGCCGTCATCGAGATCCTGTACAGATTGCAGACGTGGACGTGATCCATGAACTCTTGGCCACCCGGATCGCCGCGGAGAAGCTCGGCGCGCGGGCGATCTCGATCGACGAGGCCCAGCAGCTGATCGACAACCGTTACATGATCGTGCGAAACACCGGCCGTGGCCGGAGGCAGGAGCGGGAGCTCGCTCGGCGGCTGGTGACCGGTCGCACCGACGGAGGCCGCGCCGTGACTCTCGTCGTCGAACGGACATCGGACCCGACGACGTGGGTGATCGTCACGGGCTGGAGCGCGACGGATCGTGAGCGTAAGATTCTCGATAGCTGAGATGCCCGAAGACCCCTGGACAGATCCCGATCCGCAGCCCGGCGACTTCGACGATGATCTCGCCGCGATCGATCCACGCGACGTGCAGGTCGTCGAGGCGGGGTCGGGTGGCCGGGTGACGCTTGTCGTCAGCGTCGAGGGCGAGGACGCCAAGCGCCTTGAGCGAATCGCAGCCGAGCGGGGTAAGGGCGTGGACGAGGTCGTCGCCGACCTGGTCCGAAACGCCTGACGAGCGCCACCGAGGTGCTCATGACTAGATCGACAGGGCGCTTCTGGCTACCAGTTCTGCGCGGCGCCGCTTCCCGGGATCCTCGTAGCCGGACTGGTAGCAGCGCGCCGACGGCCCGCATGAATAAGCCACGTGGCGGAGGTTTTCAACACATCAGCCGCTCTTTTCTGGACCTCCGTGAGATCGCGACGGGCGTGATCTCGCAACTCGGTTTCGGCACACCCTTCGAGCTGCCCGAGGCCGGCAACTGCGGCTTAGAGGAGCTCCGCGATCGATGCGGCCGCGCGGGATGCTCCGTCGGTCTCGACGGGGCGATAGTCGACCTCTCGCCCGATCTCCTCGGCGATCGCGGTGGCGATCTCCGACGGGCCATCGACCTCGAAGTCCATCCGCCGACCGGCCTCGTAGCGCTCGAGGCGGTGGCGTACGTGGAAGTTCTGCTCGAAGTGATGGCGCAGTGGGAAGTACAGGAACGGGCGGCGGTTGGCGGTCAGCTCCATCGCCGTCGTGAGCCCACCCTGGACGACGGCGAGATCGCAGGCGGCAAGGTGACGGTAGAGATTGTGCACGTAGGCCCGCAGTTCCAGTCCCTCGACCTTCGGGAGCGTCGCTGGGTCGATCCGCGGGCCGGTGACGACGACCATCCGCAGCTCGGAAATGTTCCGCTTCGCCTCCGGGAACGCCTCGATCACCCTGCGGAGCAGGTGACCGCCAACACCTGAGCCGCCCACCGTGACGAGGCAGACCCGCTCCTCCGGGGCGTACCCGAGTTCGTGCCGCAGCGCCTCCCTGTCGGCGAACTGCGCCGGGTCGAAGCCGGTCACGTAGCCGCTGAAGTCGAAGTGCTCCTCGGTCCAGTCGCGGATCGCAGGAAGGTCGGGGCCGAAACGCTCCGGAACGATGTCGTCGGGGTTGCCGACGAACAACGCCCGGTCGCGCAGGCGCCCGTAGCGAGCGATGTGCTCGATCATCTCTGCGTTGTAATCCGCTGTGAGATAGGCCTCGTGCGGGCCGCCGTCCTCCATCGGCAGCCAGCCGACGAAGTCTGTGAGCCACACGTATGCCGCCCGTTTCTGCTCAGGGTTCTCGTGCAGGTAGTAGTCGAGTTCCCACGCCTCATCGCCGATCCAGAGGTCGTAGTGCTCGGCCTCGACGAGGTCGTGGAAGACCATGAAGTTCGAGAGCAGGATCTCGTCCATCCGCCTCCACGCCTGGAAGCAGTGGAGGTCGTGCTCGGCGGATTCGGACTCGATGTGGCGCGATTCGTTGGCGAGATGCTCGCTGGCCGGATGGATCCGCTCGCCCTCGCCCTCGAGCACCTTGGTGACCGGATGCTGCGCCAGCCAATCGATCTCGAGGTCGGGATGGAGTCTGCGTAGCTCCCTGGCGATCGCCACGTCACGTTGGGCGTGGCCGAGGCCGATCGGCGAGCAGACGTAGAGGGCGCGCTTGCGGCGGCTGCGACCGCGGCTCCACCCGGTGCGGTGGCTCGATCCGATTCGCGCGCCGACCGGCTGGGTGCGCTCGGCGAAATCGCGCAGCAGCAGGTTGACCTTCACGGGGTCGCGAGCCTGGGGAAGGTGACCCGAGCCCTCGAGGCTCACGAGGGCGCCACCGGTCAGCTCGGCGAGCGCGGCGCCCGAGTCGTGGGGGCGAACGGCGTCGTCGCGCCCGTGGATCACGAGGGTCGGGCAGCGGATCTGGGAGGTCAGCTCGCGGACGCTGGCCTCGTCGGGGAAGCGCGGCGCGAGCTGGGTCGCCACCAAGGTCTCGGGGTCGGTCTCGAGTGCCCAGCCGATCGAGTCCTCGCGTTGCTTGGTGGAGTGGGGCTCCGTGAAGACCTGGGAGAAGAAGAAGTCGAGGAAGCCCTCGTAGTCCTCGAGCCAGTAGTGGCTGTTCCACTTCTGCCAGCCGCTGTACGCCTCGTGGCGCTGCTCGAACTCCTGCCCGGCGGCAGCGCGCGGCACAGCTGGGGGCAGCGGCAGGGCCGGTGCGATGAACACCATCCCGGCGACGCGCTCCGGATGGCCGGTTGCAAGCAGCAGAGACCGTTCGGCGCCTCTGGACAGAGAGACGACGATCGCCCGATCGGTCCCCGTCGACTCCAGCACGGCAAGGGCGTCGTCCGCGAACTCCTGCTCGAGGTAGGCCTCGGGCTCCGACGGGCGATCGGACCTGCCGTTACCGCGACCGTCGAAGGTGACCACGCGGCAGTGGCGGGCCAGGTAGGGGATCTGCAGCTTCCAGCATCGCGAGTGGATGATCGACCACGTGGGCACCAGCAGAACCGTCGGCTCGCCCTCGCCATAGACCTCGTAGAAGGTCCGGACGCCGTCGCGCTCGACGTAGCCCTCGGTGTCGGGGTAGCGCGCGCGGCTCTGCTCGTGGCGCTCCGGCGCGATGGGCGGTGCGGCAACTGTGCTCATCGACCCTCCTCCAGCGATCTCAACCATGCCTCGATCCAGGCGAACAGCTCGTCGTGGCCGTCGATGATCCCCGACAGTCGCTCGAGCTCGATCCCCTGGTTGAACGTCATCACCAAGCTGACCAGCGCATCCACCGGGAACGCCTCGCGCTCGAGTCCGTACTCGGCGGCGGCCCCGGCGAACGCCTCGGTCAGCACCTCGCGCCACTCCGCGTTGACTCGCGCGACGCGCTCGCGGATCTCGGGGCGGTTCCAGCCGAGCGCCTGGAGCTCGAGCCAGATCTTCGGATAGCCCGCGCCCAGATCGCTCTCGAGGTATTCCATCGCGGTCCTCCACTTCTCGATGAAGGGCAGCTTGGCCTCATACATCGCACGCTGTCTCTCGACCAGGCGCTCGGTGAAGCGCTCGAGCGCCTGAAGCAGCACCTCGTCGAGCGAGCCGAAGTAGTAATGGACGAGTCCCTGGTTCAGGCCCGCTTCGCCCGCCAGGCGGCGGGTCGTGATCCCCGCATGACCGACCTCGACCAGTAACCGCTCGGCGGCATCGAGGAAGGCCTCGACGTTGCGGGAACGCGCGTCGTCCGCCTTGGGCGCCGGGCTGACCGTCGGCCTCGAGGCGCTCCGCCCGCGCGAAGTTCTGGTCACGTTTGCCTTAGTCATACGCCTTAGGCATACGACTAACACAGGATGACCGAGATGTCAAGGAGCAGTTGCTGAGGCCCCGCTGGTCACAGCGGAGGGGCGGCGACCACGACCGTCACCTCGACGAGCATTATTGCCACCGGCCCGAAACCGGTAGCACGACTGGTCGCAGACGTTTCGCTAACCGCATGAAAAAGCCACTTGGCGCGGATTTTCAACACATCAGCCGCTCTTCTCCAGACCTCCGTCAGATCGCGACAGGCGTGGCTTGGCCCGCTGAAGCCGTCGACGGGCAGGCGAGCGGGTAGCACGGCTGGTAGCGGACCGGATTGAGCCCTGAGCTGTCTACGGCGGTAGGGAGCTAACGACCGGGATGACTGTTCGAGAGGCTTGCCTACCGCGCGAATGAGAAATCAGGGATCGGGGCGCTCGACGCTGGGCGGCGCGGTTCGAGATGATGCAAGTGGCCCAGACGGAGGAGGAGTAATGGCACCAATCGTCTCGAGCATCGAGATCGCCCGGCGGCCCGAAGAGGTCTTCCCGTACGTCACCGACCCCTCGCGGCTCGCTGAGTGGCAGGAGGGCGTCGTCAGTGCGCACGTGGAGGACGGTGGCCCTCCAGCCGTGGGCTCGAAGGCCATAACGACCCGCCGGATCGGTCGCGGCGAGCGGACGATGACCATGGAGATGACCGAGGTCAGTGCTCCTGGCAGCTGGGCGATTCGCGGTATCGACGGCCCGGTCAGGGCGATCATGAACGGCACCATCGACCCGCTCGATGACGGTACACGGTCGCGCGTGACGATCGAGCTCGACTTCGCGGGGCACGGGGTCGGCAAAATGCTCGTGCCGCTCGTCGTTCGCCGGCAGGCGCAGAAGGAGCTGCCACTGAATCTGCGGAACCTGAAGACGCGGCTCGAGAGCGGGGCTTAGCGCGCCTCACGCCTCCGCCTCCGCGCGTGGAAGCAGCGGGAACCGCGGCTGTGGGGTCAGCGCGGTGGCGACGCCCAGGATGGGCACCTGCTACCAGTCGCGCCGACCGTCGAGCCCCGGAAACCGATAGCGCCGCTGGTAGCAACGCACCCGAAGCTCGCTTGCTCAAGCCACCTTGGCGCGGGTTTCAACACATCAGCCGCTTTTTTTCAGCGCCCTGCCACGACCCGCGAGGCCGCATATGCGGTGGCAGGGCGCGATCACAGCCGTCGGTCGCCTCAGGCCGCAGTGGGGGTGTCGGGGTCGCCGGGCGGTTCGCCGCCTGAGCCGGCCGCGAGGTTCCACGGCGGCGGCACGGCTGAGCGCTCAGATGCCGCGAGGGCGTCGCGACCAAGCTCGCCCGCGGTGTGATAGCGGGCCTCCGGCGCCTTGGCCATCGCTCGCGCGACCACGTCGTCGAAGTCCGCGGGAAGCTGCTCGGCCACCACGGTGGGCCTGGGAGGCGGCTCTGACAGGTGGGCCATCATCTTGTCGATCTCGCGATCGCGTTCATAGGGAGCCTTCCCTGTGAGCGTCCGGTACAGGACGGCGCCGAGCGCGTAGATGTCGGTGCGGCGGTCGACGTCAGTGGCCTGAAGCTGCTCGGGGGAGGCATAGTCGATCGTGCCCACCCAGTTTCCGGTGCGGGTCAGGCCGCTCGTCGAGGAGACGTGCTTGGAGAGGCCGAAGTCGCCGAGGTAGGCATACGGCTCATCGCCCGCGGCCAGGAAGATGTTGCCGGGCTTGACGTCGCGGTGGACCAATCCCTGTTCGGCGGCGGCGTCCAGCGCGTCGGCAACCTGGGAGACGACGACCGCCGCGTGACGAGGATGCAGATGTCCCCGCAGGGTCAAGACGGCGTTCAGATCGAGCCCTCGGACGTAGTCCATGCTGAGATAGAGGCGCCCGTCGTGCTCACCCGCGGCACGGAGGGCGACGAGGTGCGGGTGACCGAGGGCCCGGAGCAGACGCGATTCACGCTCGAAGCGGCGACGGAAGCGGTCGTCGCCGGCGACGTGCGGCGAAATCAGCTTGAGCGCGACGGTTTGCCCTGACCGGATCTCGATTGCGCGGTAGACCTCCGCCATTCCGCCGACGCCGAGCAGCCGCTCGATCCGGTGGCCGGCGAAGGTTGAGTCGTTCTTGAGCAGCGCCGCCACTGCGGGAGATCCTCTCAGGCGGTTCGACTCTGGCGCCGGTCGACTTCGGAGCGCGTGTCGCGGCCGGCGGGGAGGGGTTAGGTTCCATCCATGCACGGCGCCGGCGACGGAGAGGGACCGGTCGCGTCCCCTGCGTCGATTCTCAGCGGCGTAGATCGACTGCTGCTCTCATCCGGCGAGCTGACGATTGGCCGAGCCGAGGAGAACGACCTGCCGATCGCCAACGAGCGCGTCTCGCGCCGTCATGCCCGGATCTATGTCGAGGACGGCGCTTGGTGGGTGGCCGACCTCGGCTCCCGCCACGGCACCGTCGTCAACGGCGAGCACCTCTCCAACGACACCAGGCGCCTCGAGAACGGTGACGCGATCGAGATCGGCGATCACGCGTTGCGTTTCCTGGCCGGCGAGGAGACGCGGATCGCTTCGCGTGAGGTGCCGGTTACCGAGACGCAGGTCGTTGCGTTCGAGGGAGGCCGGCTGAGGATCGGGCGCGACCCGAGCAACGACGTCGTCTTGCCAAACCCGAACGTCTCACGCTTCCACGCCGAGGTCGCGTCGAGGGACGGGCGAGTGGAGCTGCGCGACCTGGGATCGAGCAACGGCACCCGCCTCAACGGCGAGCTGGTCGAAGACGGCCTCCTCGAGGCCGGGGCCTCGATCGGGATCGGGCCGTACCGCCTCGTCTTCGATGGCGAGACCTTTCTCGCGCGCGACGAGCGCGGCTCGATGCGCCTACGCGCCGAGGGGGTGACCGTGCAGGCGGGCGAGAAGACGATCCTGCATCCCGCCTCGGTGTCGATCGGACCGGGGGAGCTGGTCGCGGTGATCGGCGAGAGCGGCGCCGGTAAGAGCACGCTGCTGAAGCTCTTGGCCGGTGTCAACCGGCCCTCCGCCGGCCGTGTCACCGTCAACGGCGATCCACTCGCCGTCCGCCTCACCGATGTCGGCTACGTACCGCAGGACGACATCGTCCATTCGCTGCTCTCCGTGCGCGAGGCGCTCGGCTATGCGGCGAGCCTGCGATTGCCGTCCGATACGACCGAGCAGGATCGAGACGCGGCGATCGAAGGCGCCCTCTCCGAGCTCGCTCTCGAGCAGCATGCTGAAACGCGGGTCGGCACGCTCTCCGGCGGTCAGCGGAAGCGAACCGGTGTCGCCTCCGAAGTGCTCGGACGGCCGGGCCTGCTCTTCCTCGACGAGCCGACGACGGGGATGGACCCAGGGCTCGAGACGAAGATGATGGAGCTCTTCCGCGCGCTCGCGGACAAGCAGCGCGGCGTCGCGCTCGTGACCCACGCGACCAAGAACCTCGCCCTCTGCGACCGCGTCTTGATCCTCGCGCGGGGCGGACACCTGGTCTTCAACGGGACGCCCGACGAGGCCCTGCGGTTCTTCGAAGTCGAGGACTACGACGCTATCTACACCGCACTCGACGAGACCCCACTCGACGCATGGCTGGCGAAGCCGGGATCCGCCGCCGAGCCGGAGCGCGGGCCTGACCCCGCTCGCGAGGGCGGCAAGCCGCCGAGCCGGAGCCTGGTGCGGCAGACAGGGCTGCTGACCAGCCGCATGATGAAGCTATTGGTTCGAGATCGCCGCAACCTGCTCTTGCTCGTCGGGCAGGCACCGATCCTTGCGCTCGCCGGGATCGCGCTGTTCGCAAGCGGCGTCTTCGATCGGCCCGGCGGCAACCCTCCGCAGGCGATCCAGGCGCTCTTCCTTGCCGTGATCACGGTGATCTGGTTCGGATCGATCGATGCCGCGCGTGAGATCGTCAAGGAGCAGGCGGTGTTTCAGCGCGAGGCCGCGATCGGGATGCGACTGAGCGCATATCTGAGCTCGAAACTGGTCGTGCTCTTCGGCTTGGTCACAGTTCAGACGCTGCTCTACGGCGGCCTGCTGTTCGCCTTTCGCCCTCTCGATGAGCCGGCCGCCGGCTGGCTCGGAGTTTTCGCGATCTTGCTCGTCACAGGCTTCACCGCCGTCAGCATGGGGCTCTTGATCTCCGCGCTGGTCTCGAGCGAGGACCAGGCGATGAGCGTGATCCCGCTCGCCGTGATCCCCCAGCTGCTCTTCGCGGGAACGATCGTGCCGCTCGCCCAGATGCCCGAACCGGCGCATTCGTTGTCCAATGCGATCTTCTCCCAGTGGAGCCTCGCGAGCATCGGCGAAACCGTGGACATGAACGCGAGGATTGCCGGCGATCCGGCGTTTAGCCAGGCCAATCCCTACGGGGACAGCTTTTTCGACGTGCCGCTCGCGACCGGGCTGTTGATCCAGGTCGGCTTCATCGCCCTCTTTCTCACCGCTGTCGTGATCCTGCTGCGAAAGCGGATGCCCCGACGCCCGGCATAGCCGTGAGCGCGAGCTCGGCGAAGAGCCGGCCCCGAGGCACGTCGGACTCGCCGTAACGCCCGCCGTCACGCCGGTCGAGGATCGAGAGCACTCCGACCGTCTCGCCTCGGCGCTCTAGCGGGACGACGATCATCGTGTTCGGGATGTAGCCGGTTACCGAGGCAATCTGGGTCGCGAAACGTGGATCGTCGCGGCAACTCGCGACCGCCACGGCCTCACCGCTTTCGATCGAGGCCCCGGCGATGCCGCGACCGGGCTCCAGCCGCACGCCGACGATCTCCTCGGCGCCCGCTCCCCAGGCCGCGTGATAGACGAGATCGCCCGTGGTCGGGTCGAGCAGTGCGAGCGACGCCGCGGCCGCCTCGAAGACGCCGGCCGCGGCGCGCACTATCGCTTTCACCAGCTCCTGCTGCTCTGCCGGCCCGGCCGCGGAGGCGAAAAGCGACGCGCCCCCAACCGCCTGCACCGGCGAACCGAGCGCCGCGGCGAAGGCGGCCGCCGAGCCGAAGCGCCGTTCCGGATGAAGCTCGAGGCCTCGTCGCAGCGTCTGCTCGAGCGCCGTTGAGACATCGTCGAACTCATCGGCGAGCACGGTCGCGTCGCCGTAGCTCGGCGGTCTGCCCGTGATCAGCGCCCAGACCGTGGCCGCAAGCCCGAAGACGTCGCTGCGAGGCGAAACGGACTCGCCGACCAGGACCTCTGGCGCCACGTAGAGCGGGGTGCCCACGCCGCGCGTTCCGGTCGCCTCTCCCTCCAGCTTGCGCGCGATGCCGAAATCGACCAGCACGACCCCGCGCTGCTCGCTGAGGATGAGGTTCTGCGGCTTCACGTCACGGTGAACGATCTGCTGCTCGTGGACGTACTGCAGCGCTTCGCATGCCTGTCGCGTGTACTCGAGCGCTTGATCGAGCGGCAGCCCCGGATCGCCCTCTTCCCCCACGATCCGGCCGAGGTCCTTGCCCTCGACGAGCTCCATCACGAGGTAGTCGCCGTCGTCGTCTCGGACGTGGCCGAGTACCTCGACCACCCGCGGGTGTCGCAGCCCGGAGAGCAGCCTCGCCTCGATCTCGAAGCGCTCCCTGGCGCCCTGCTGAAGCAGCCGCTTGAGCGCGACCTCGCGGCCGTCGCCGCTGCGGGCCCGGTAGACGGCGCCCATGGCTCCACTCGAGATCGGCTCGACGATCTCGTAATCACCGACCCTCTCCACGATTCGCACCCTAGCTCGCGGTAGGGTGAGCCGGTGAGTCCGCCGGGTGAACGACCCTAGGCAGCCCGTGCTCTGGGTCGAGGCCTTCGCGCTCTTTGGGGTATCCCATCTGGTCGGGGACTTCGTGCTGCAGACCGACTGGCAGGCGCTTCACAAGCAGGGCGGGCTGGGGCCCGATCCGACCGCCCGGCGCGCGCTTTTCGCGCATATCGCGACCTACACGCTCGCGTTCACACCGGCCCTGATCTGGCTCGGGACTGAGATCGGCGCCGTCGCGGCGCTGGGCGTCGGTGCGCTGGTCGCGATCCCCCACCTCGTCCAGGACGACGGCCGGCTCGTCGCCGCCTACATGCGGCGCGTCAAGCAGGTCAGCGACCCCGGCGAGCTGCTCGCGATGAGCGTCGATCAGAGTTTTCACTTCGTCGCCCTGCTCGCCGCAGCGCTTGTCGCCTCGGCGTGAGTCGCGTGCGCCGGCGGTTCAGGGCGCGCAATGGCTCGCCACGAACTCCGGGTTCGCCTCGAGGGCTGCGGCGCCGGCGCGGCGGCCGGCATCGACCGCGTCGCCGAGCCTGTCGAAGGCCATCAGTCCAATCGCTTCGACCGCCGGCTCAATCACGACGTCGGCATGACTCTGGGCGACCTCGGCGGTGTCGATCGAGCCCAGCACGACCGTGCGCATCATGATCTCGCGAAAGCCGAAGGGCACTCCGGCTCCGAGCCCGGTGACCCTCTCACGGAGTCGCTCGATCCCCTTCCGGCGCGGCCGTCGCTCAGGTGCCTCGAAGCGGGCGGTCACGTCCGAGGCGATGATCGGGCCCTCTCCGGCCGCCACCATCGTCTCGATCGGGAGGTTGTTGAGCACGCCGCCGTCGATCAGGAAGCGACCGCCGATCTCGACCGGCGGAAAAACTCCCGGCAGCGCCATGCTCGCGCCGATCGCCTCGTACAGCAGGCCTCGGCGATGGACGACGAGCTGGGAGCTGACCAAGTCGCAGCTCACCGAATAGAACTCCCGCGACAGCTCCTCGATCAGACGCTCGCCGTAGATCCGCTCGCCCATCGCCTTCGCGCGCTCGCCTCTGATCAGCGCCACCAGCGGCACCGTGTAGTCGCCGAGCGGGCTGCGTCCTCCGAACTCCGCCTCGCAGATCCGCCGGATCTCGGCCGGGCTGCGTCCCGAGGCGAACATGCCTCCGATCACAGAGCCCATGCTGCAGCCGGCAATGCGGTCGATCGTGACTCCGGCTGCGATCAGCTCCTCGAGTACGCCGATGTGGGCCAGGCCGCGCGCTCCGCCCCCGGAGAGAACGACGCCGACCGAACGGCCCGTGATTGCGCGCGCGATCGCGGCGGGGATGTGATCTGCACCGGAGCCGAGGATCCACCCTCGCGCCGCGCCGAGGCGGTCGAGCCACCGGCCGAGGCGGCCACTCGGCGCAGATCCCGCCAGCAGCGGCTCGCACCCCGCCAGCATCGAGCCGTGATCCTCCGTCGGCTCGCCGTCGACGACGGCAAAGAACCGATCACCCTGTCGCATGCAGAAATCCGTCCAAGGATTGGCGGGGGGCTCGTCTGCAGCAAGCACCACATGTTCATAGGCATGTTCGAGGCGATCGAGCGTCTGCCCGAAGCCGGCGGGCTCATCTCCCGAGGCTCCCCGATCCATGAGAGTGGCCGACGTCGAGCGGGCGAGCTCGTCGGCGATCAGGCCGGCCGTCTCGACGGACGGCAGCCCGCTCCGGGCGGGGACGACGGTGATCGTCGCCGGGCGCGGTGCCGTCGGGTCCTCCAATCCGCGGCTCGCTTGCAGCTGCTCGCCGAGCGTGCGCAGCAGCTCCCCGGCGACGCTCTCGGAACGAATCAGCTCGGCGAAGTCGCGACGCGCCAGCTCCAGCAGCTCGCTGTCGCGGCGAGCGCGAACCGATGCCGAGCGTGGCTTGCCCGTCAGGAGGGCCAACTCCCCGACCGCGGTGCCTCGATCGAGGACCCGGATGACGACCGGCCCCGACCCCTCGAGCACGACTTCGAGCCCGGCCGGCTCGAGCACGACCTCGAGCCGGCCCGAGATGACCACGTACATCGTCGATCCCGGCTCGCCGGCCCGGAAGAGCCATTCTCCCGCGGCGACTTGGCGTCGCACCGCCCGCGAGCGCAGCGCCTTTCGCAGCTCCGGCGAGAGGCCGGAGAAGATTCGGACCGCGGCCAGCGGGTCGGCCGCTGAGTCATCGCCAGTCATCGGTTCACCCATCATCCCTTGTCGGCAAGCCCACTCCATCGCCGGCCGAAATCGAAACCGGGTCTGGTGTCCCTGAAAAGTGGGTTGGTAGGGTGATCAGGCTGGCCTGGAGGGTCGCATCGATCGGAATCGTGGTTGCTGTATGAAGCACTCAGAGGGATGACTTGGCTCCGGTCGAGTTAGCATCGATTCTGGTCACCGACCTGGTCGGCTCGACGGGGCTGGAGTCGCGGGTCGGTCCCGCACGAGCCGATGAGCTGCGGCGCGAGCACTTCAGCGTGCTGCGCAACGCGATCGGAGCGGGCGAGGGACGGGAGGTCAAGAACACCGGGGATGGCGTGATGGTGGCGTTCGCAAGTTCCTCGGGTGCGGTGGAGTGCGGTGTGCGCATGCAGCAGCTGATGGAACGACGCAACCGCGCCGCGGAGGAGCCACTGCATCTGCGGATCGGAATCGCGGCCGGGGAGACCACCGCCGAGGCCGGCGACTACTTCGGGATGCCGTCGATCGAAGCGGCTCGCCTATGCGACCAAGCTTCAAGCGACGGGATACTCGTATCGCTGGTGGCGAAGATGATGGCCGGGCGGCCCGAAGGGAGTTCGTTCGAGTCCGTGGGAGTGCTGCACCTGAAGGGCATCCCGGACCCGATGGAGGCATTCGCGGTCGGGTGGGGGGCGCTGGGGGCGCATGACGTGGTTGGAGGGGCCGTGCTCCCGTCGGTCCTGCGTTCAGTCCCCCAGATCGCCTACGTAGGCCGCCTCGAGGAGCATGAGCGGCTCAGATCGGCCTCACGGGACGTGCGTGCTGGCCGGCGGCGGATTACGTTCCTCACCGGTGAACCGGGGGTCGGCAAGACCCGGCTGGCCGCGCAGACTGCGCTCGAGGCCCACAACGAGGGATTCACGGTGTGCTGGGGCGCGGCGGCGGAGGATGAGCTCACGCGTCTACTGCGCGGCTTGCTGGCCAAGCGAGTGGACGGCGTCCCGCCGCCGCAGCAAGCCGACGCCGAGACTGAGCGCTACCTGCTGTTCGAGGCGGTGGCGGCGCTCTTGCGGGCGGCGTCCGAAGACCAGCCGGTGCTCTTGGTGCTCGACGACTTGCACTGGGCGGAGAGCCAAACTCTGTCGCTGCTCCGGCATGTCGCTGCGGGAGTGACGGATTCCGCATTGCTCATTTTGGGGACCTATCGGGAGTCCGATGTCGAGCGGGGTCATCCGCTGGGCGACGCTCTCGAGAATCTGCACAGGCTCGACGGAGTGGAGCGGTGTGCGATGGATGGCCTCAAAGTCGACGATGTTGCGGAGCTGGTGTCGGCGGCGACGGGGCTCGAGCTCGACGCGGCTGGCCTCGAGCTGGCGCGCGAGATCGCGCAAGAGACGGATGGAAACCCGTTCTTCGTCGCCGAGATCCTCCGTCACCTGACCGAGTCCGGCTCGATCTTGGAGGGCCCCGGTGGGCGCTGGGAGCTGCGATCCTCAGACGCGAAGCTGGCACTTCCTCGTACGCTGCGCGAGGTGGTGTGCCGCCGGGTCGAGCGGTTGGGCAACGAGGCGGAGCAGATCCTCACGGTTGCCTCGGTGACGGGAAGCACGTTCGACATCGAGCTGCTCGGCCTTCTAGTGGAGTACGAGGAGGAGGAGTTGCTGGACGTGCTCGACCGGGCGCTGCGGGCTTCGCTGCTGGTCGAGTCTCCCGTCCGGGTGGGTCGCTTCAGCTTCGCCCACGCGCTGATCAACCACGCACTCCAGGAGACCATGGGGGCGACCCGGCGCGCCCGCGTCCACCGCCGGGTGGCCGAGGCACTGGAAAAGCTGTGCAGCGAGGAGCGTGGGGAGCGGCTGGTGGCCGGACTGCTGGAGGAGACGATCGGTTCGGCCGGCGGCTCGGCAGCCGTTCTCGCCCACCACTGGCGAGAGGGCGGCGACCCGGAGAGGGCGGTCGACTATCTGCTGATCGCGGCCGAGGAGGCGGCGCGCGGCTTGGCACAAGCGGAGGCGGTTGCTCTCTACAACCAAGCGCTCGAGCTGATCCCCGAGAGCGATGCCGAGCGCCGGCGCAAGGTGAACCTGACGCGGGCGATCGCCTACGCGCGCTTTTCTCACACCCTCGGAGGCGCGGGGTCAGACGCCGCCCAAGCCCAGCGCGCGCCGCGGCGCGACGGCGGACATCGGCACTAGCTCATCAGCCGGCGTCGCGCTGGTCGGCAGTGCGGCGAACAGCTACGTCAGCCGAAATCGGCCGGCGTCACGTCGGCGGCAATCTCGTAGATGCGCGTGATCGTGTGGTTGCCGACTTTTTCGCCGTGCTCACGCAGCCGTTCCTCGTTCGGAGCGTCGTAGACGCAGAAGCTCTTGATCTCCGACTCGTCGCTGACCACGTGGCTGTGGTCCCAGGTGATGTCCGGAAAGGCCTCCAGGGCGACATTTTTCGAATGTGCGCCGATCCTGGCCATGTCCTCTTGCACCGCCGTGTCGTAAACCCGTTCGATTACGTAGCGTGGCATCGATCCTCCCTAATCTGGTTCCTACCCAGGCGTCGTCCCCGAGTCGTTCGATACTAGCGCGAACCCCGGGCCACCAGAAGAAACCAGCTCCCGGGTGAGACGCTGAGGGAGGTCAACTGACTGCAGCCGTCGGCGATGAGCCACCAGTGCCTGGTGATCCAGCGCGGGCCGACGCCGGCGCGCATCGGGCGCGCGAGGCCGCCGTGTGCGGGCCTGACTCAGGCGCTTCGCGCGAGAGGAGCAGGCGCCCGCTACCAGTCCCGGTAGCCGTAAACGCGCCAGAAACCGGTAGCTCGGCTGGTGGCAGGCCCGGGGAACTCCACCGCGGCGGACCGGATCGCCTACTTGATCCCGACGACCATTGAGTCGGGCCCGACGAGGTGCTCGACGTAGCTTTCGCGGAAGCCTGTCTCCTGCATCCAGTCCCGGCAATCGGCCCCCGTGTAGTCGAAGCCCCCGGGT
>CAJDUA010000058.1_pt1 | contig 14697 bp, 15 predicted proteins | sample 7390011 | NCBI WGS metagenome assembly CAJDUA01 (sample SAMEA7055673, study PRJEB34461) | soil metagenome | biome: terrestrial ecosystem; feature: Peninsula; material: soil | place: Antarctica | collected 2016 | reverse complement strand
AGCAAGGCCGCCAAGGAGATCTGCGCCTGGTGCCCGAAGACGGGTCTGCGCACCGAGAGCGGCAAGGCCAAGCCGGCGGCAACGGCCTTCCGCGAGCTCTCGGAAAAGAACGCACTGCCCTAACGGCTCGCGCCGCTGCTGGGCGCGGCCGGCGGTCCAATACCCTCGTAGCGATGGACGACCTCTACCGCGAGAACATCCTCGACCACTACAAACGGCCGCGCAACTTCGGCCGTCCGGACGAGTTCGACCTCGACTTCGAAGACACGAACCCGCTGTGCGGCGACGAACAACACGTCTTCATCGAGCTCGACACAGAGGGAAAGGTCAGCGGCGTCGGATTCGAGGGCAAAGGCTGCGCAATCTCGACCGCGGCGACCTCGATGCTGACCGAAGAGCTTTCCGGCAAGACGCGCGAGGAGCTGCTTCGCATCGACAAGGACGTCGTTCTAGAGCTGCTCGGGATCGATATCTCGGCGACGCGGATGAAGTGCGCGCTGCTCGGCCTCAAGATCGTCAAATCGGCCGCCCTTGGCGACATCGCCGACTGGGAGGACGAAGGCGCTGCCGGCAGTCCGCAAGAGGCCGACCGCATCTAGCGGCATTTTTCGGACGCCCCTTGGCTTCGAATCGATCTCGCGACGCCCGCGGGTCCAGTGACCTCACAACCGGCCCGCGTAGCGTCGCTCGTGACCTACGCTGCGCGGATGCGATGGTCACGGATCGCCCGGTCGTGGATATGGATTCCTGCAGCGCTTTGCGCGCTGGCGGCCCCGGCAGCCGCCGAAAAGCCGGCGAAGTCCTTCTACGGAGTCGTACCGCAAGCAGAGCTCGCAGTGGCCGACTTTGAGCGCATGCAGCGGGGCCGCGTCGGCACGGTCCGCGAGACAATGGGCTGGAGCGAGATCGATCCTACGCCGCTGCCAAACGACCTCGAGTGGGCGGAGTTCGACTTCATAGTCACCAATGCGGCGCGCCACGATATCGCGGTCTTGCCGACCGTGTTCACGACGCCGACCTGGGTCACACGGATCGAGGGCTGCGAGGGTCCGATCGGTTCGGGCTGCGGCCTGACCGCGCCGAGCACGGTCGTCGGCCTCGCCGCGTGGCGATCATTTCTCGGCAGCGCGGTGGGTCGTTATGGCCCCGGCGGAGTCTTTTGGCAGGAACATCCAGAAGTGCCGAGGCGCCCAATCACCGAGTGGCAGATCTGGAATGAGCAAAACTCACCGGGCTTCTACAAGCCGGCGCCAAACCCTGACGACTACGCGAGCCTCGTCATCGCCGCCGATGAGGCGATCCGCGGTCAGGACCCGAACGCGAAGATCGTGCTCGGCGGCATGTACGGCGATCCCACCGGCCCGTCGTCGAAGGTGATCAGCGCCCGCGAGTTCCTCGCGCATCTCTACCAGCGGCCGGGCTTCAGCGCCCATTTCGACGGCGTCGCCGTGCACCCGTACTCCGGTCGCATCGGCGGTGTTAAGGCGCAGGTGCAAAAGCTCGTCAACGTCTCGCGCAGCGTTGGCGACAGCGACGCCGGCTTTTACGTCACCGAGCTCGGCTGGGCCTCAGGCGGAGACCGCGACGCTCGTATTCTCGGACGCCGCGGACAGGCCAAACGCCTCAATCAGGCGTTCAGGTACTTGACCAGGGTCCGCGAGAGACTCAACCTCAGGCTCGTTTCCTGGTTCGCCTGGCGCGACATCCCCCGAGAGGACTCGGCGAGCTGTTACTTCTGCCCGCAGTCGGGTCTGTTTCCGGTCGACAGCCTGACACCGAAGCCGGCTTGGGACGTGTTCACCAAGTTCACCGGCGGACGCTGATCGCATGCCTTGATCGGGGGAGCCACCGGCCAGACCGGCGCTACCGCTAAAATCCGACCATGGAAGTAGGAATAGCGATGAGCGAAGAGATAACTGTCTGCAAACTGACCGATCTCCCCAAGGGGGAGGTGCGCATCGTCGAGCACGACGAGCGCAAAATCGGCGTCTTTCACTGCGCTAGCGGCGAACTGCTGGCGATCGAAGACCGTTGCTCCCACGACGACGGCCCGCTCGCGGAAGGGGAGTTCGATGCGACCTCCTGTATCGTGGAGTGCCCGCGCCACGGCTCGCTGTTCGACATCCGCACGGGCAAGCCGCGCACCCTTCCGGCCTACCGGCCGGTCGACACCTTCGAGGTTCGCGTGGACCTCGGCGACGTGAAGTTGGAGCTCTGAATCGGAGATGACCAAGCCCCCCGAGACCCTAACCCCGTCCGGCAAGCAACTGACCGAATCCGAGGCCTCACTCAAGGACATCGGCTCCGACTACAAGGAGCGCTTCGGCTTCAACGTTTCCGAGGACGGCTACTCGGTCAAGGCCCCGAAGGGCCTAAACCGCGAGATCGTCGAAGCAATTTCGGAGTACAAGAGCGAGCCGCAGTGGATGCGCGACTTCCGCCTCAAGGCTTACGAGCACTACGAGAGCCGCCCGACCCCGCAATGGGGCGGCGATCTCAACCAGATCGACTTCAACGACATCCACTACTTCGTCCGCGCGTCCGAGCGCACGGAGACGAGCTGGGAGGACGTTCCCGACGGAATCAAGGAAACCTTCGACCGCCTCGGCATCCCCGAGGCCGAGCGCAAGTTCCTCGCCGGTGTCGGCGCCCAGTTCGAAAGCGAGTCGGTCTATCACCAGGTCAACGAGAAGCTCGAAGCTCAGGGCGTGATCTTCACCGACATGGACACGGCGCTGCGCGAACACGAGGATCTTGTGCGCGAGTACTGGGCGACGATCATCCCACCGAACGACAACAAGCTCGCCGCGCTCAACTCGGCGGTCTGGTCGGGCGGCTCGTTCGTCTATGTCCCCGCCGGGGTCAAGGTCGAGATGCCACTCCAGGCTTACTTCCGCATCAACACGGAGAACATGGGTCAGTTCGAGCGGACGCTGATCATCGCTGAGGACGGCGCCGACATCCACTACATCGAGGGCTGCACCGCACCGGTCTACTCGAGCGACTCGCTGCACTCCGCGGTCGTCGAGATCGTCGCCAAAAAGAGCTCGCGGGTCCGCTACACGACCGTCCAGAACTGGTCGCAGAATGTCTTCAACCTCGTCACCAAGCGCGCGGTCGCGCACGAGGACGCGACGATGGAATGGGTCGATTGCAATCTCGGCTCGAAGTTGACGATGAAGTACCCGTCGATCTACCTACTCGGCGAGCGTGCCCACGGCGAGATCCTCTCGATCGCCTTCGCCGGCAAGGGCCAGCACCAAGACGCCGGCGGCAAGATCATTCACGCGGCGCCGAAGACGACCTCTTCGATTTTCTCCAAGTCGATCTCCAAGGACGGCGGGCGCGCCACCTACCGCGGCCTGCTCGAGGTCGCCCAGGGCGCGACCGAGACCAAGTCGAAGGTCGTCTGCGACGCACTGCTGCTCGACGAGGACTCGCGCTCTGACACCTACCCGACGATTCGCATCGACGAGTCCGACGCAAACGTCGGCCATGAGGCCTCGGTCTCCAAGGTCGGTGAAGATCAGCTCTTCTATCTCCAGAGCCGCGGGCTCGACGAGGAAGAGGCATCGAAGATGATCGTCAACGGATTCATCGAGCCGATCGCCAAGGAACTGCCGATGGAGTACTCGGTCGAGATGAACCGCTTGATCGAACTTCAAATGGAGGGTTCGATTGGCTGACGGCGCCGCAGCGGCGCCTCAGCTTCAGGACCCGGACTGGCTTCGTCAGGGACGTGACCTCGCCAAGCGCGCAGCCGGGGAGCTCGTACTGCCGACGCAAAAGGTCAAGGGCTGGGAGTTCACCGACCTCTCCGACCTCGACTTCGACGCCTACACCGAAGCAGTAGCAGGCGTCGACGGCCTGGAAACCGTCAGCAACGGCGATGGCCCGCTGGTGTTGCCGCTGGCCGAAGCCGCAGCAAGCCATCCCGAGCTCGTCCGCAAGCACCTCGGCGAAATCGTGCCCTCGACAGACCCCTTTGCCGCTCGCAACGAGGCGCGATGGCGCGATGGCGTCTTCGTCTACATCCCTGCGGGCACCCAGCTCGAGCAACCGCTGAAGCTGACGATCTCTGCAGCCGCCGGCGAGGAGATCGAGTGGCGGGCGCTGATCGTGCTCGACGAGGGCGCCGAGGCCGAGCTCTGGGAGCGATACGACTCCGAAGGCGAGGCGTTGTTCAACGGCGTCGTCGAGATCGTCGTCGGCGACGGCGCCAACCTGCGCTACGTCTGCGAGCAGGAGCTCTCCGAGGAGAGCTGGGTCTTCGCCACTCAGCGCGCCGAGGTCGGCCGCGACGCCAGTCTCGATTGGGTGGCGCTTGGCTTCGGCTCGGGGCGCGGCAAGGTGCGCATGGAGACCAAGCTCGCCGGTCGCGGTTCGAGCGCCAAGGTCACAGGCGCTTATGCCGGTCGCGGCAACCAGCACCTCGACTACGACACTACTCAGGAGCACGCGGCGCAGGACACCGTCTCCGACCTCGCCTTCCGCGGCGTGCTCGCCGAGCGTGCGACCGCGGTCTGGCGCGGGATGATCTTCGTCGACCCGGGCGCCCAGCGCACAGACGCCTTCCAAGAGAGCCGCAACCTGCTGCTTTCGAGCGAGGCCCATGTCGACGCGATCCCGGGCCTGGAGATCGAGGCCGACGACGTTCGCTGCACTCACGCCGCAGCGATTGCGCAGGTCGATCCCGAGCAGCTCTTCTACCTCACCTCCCGGGGGCTCAGCGAGGACGATTCCAAGCAGCTCGTGATCGAGGGCTTTCTCGCTGAGCTCGTCGAACGCGCCGCCGAGGGACCGATCCGCGAGGCGCTTGCCGAGCGGCTCGAGCAGCGACTCGGCGAGCTCCTACAAGCGTCCAGCTGACGTTCACCGCGGTCAGGGCACGTATTGACGTCGAGGAGAACACGGCTGGTCGGCTCGGCTTTTCGGTCAGCGTTGCGCCGCACTTGGACGGTGGCAGCGTGATCACGGTCATCGGCGAGCTCGACCTCGCCGCGGCCTCGGCATTGCGATGTGCGCCGGATATTCGACCTCGCCGGGCTCTCCTCCAATCACTGGGTCTTGCTCAAGCCGTAAGCGTTACCGTCAGTAGCCTCGCTGAGCTACCAGCCTGATCGCCGATAAACCCGCTCTAACCCGCTCTCGCTCGAGGCCAGACGAGGGACAGGGCCAGCACTAGGGTCAAGGCGATGGCACGCATTCCGCTCACGAAGATCAGACGCATTGTCGTCGTTGCGGTGGTCGCAGTGCTTGTGTCCCAAGGCTGTGGTGCGGGTGAGCCCAAGTTCAACGCCGAGGGCTTTCTCGAGGAGGTAAACGCCGGTGGCGCTGGCCTCGCTCTCGGGGAACCGCTGGAATCCGTGCGCGAAAACGTGACCTCCTACGAGCTGAACTTCAAGGACCCCGGTGAGATTGCCGGCACCACAGCCCCGGCCGCCGCCCACGGCGGCGGCACACTTCAGGTGACGGCAAACTCCGAAGCCGCCGCGGCCGAGTTCGAGCGCTGCGAGGGCGCCGTCAGCCTGGTCTGCTTTCGGGCCGCCAATGTCGTCTTTTACTTTGGCGAGGAGCTTGCGCCAGCCGAGCTCGCGCGACTCGCGGGCGCGTTGCGTCAGCTCGCAGGCGAGTAACCGCGTCAGAAGTCGCCGGCCTGTGGCTTCGCGTCACCGGCCTCTGCGGCGGCTCGCTGCTGCCGGCGGTCGCGCGCAACCGAGATCGCGATCGAGCCGAGGACCACCAACACGGGGACGCCGTACAGGACCCAGAGGGCCCAATGCCCTGTGTGTGCGATCAAGAGCATGCTCCGAAGTATGGCCTAGCCTGATCGACGTCAAACTGCGAATCGTTATCGCTTTGTCTAGAGTGCGAGGCTGATGCGAACGATTATCAATAGCCGCCGCATCCAGTCCAGGTCCGCCCTTATCTTGGCCGCGGTCTGCGCCGCGATCGTCGCCGGTTGCGGGGACGATGAGCCTTCTGCTCAAGCGCAAGGCCCGAGCGTCGTGGCGAGCACGACCCAGATCGCTGACCTCGCGCGCAACGTCGCCGGCGACCGCGCCGAAGTGACCGGCATCCTCGCCCGCAACTCCGACCCCCACGACTACGAGCCGCGCCCCAGCGACGTTGCCGCGATTGCGCAGGCCGACTTGATCCTTTCGTCCGGTGGCGAGGTCGATCTCTGGCTCAGCGAGGTCGTCGACAGCTCGGGCTCCGAGGCTCCACAGCTTGCCCTGATCGATTCTGTCGAGACGATCGCAGCCGATGACGGAATCGATCCACACTGGTGGCAAGCCCCGCCGAACGCCGTCCTCGCGGTCGCGGCGATTCGCGACGAGCTCGTCGCTCTCGACCCGCAAGGGCGCGGCGAGTACGAGCGAAACGCCGCGGATTACACCTCCGTGATCGAGCGCCTCGACTCGCAGATCGCCACATGCCTCAACAGGCTCTCAATCGGCGACAGAAAGCTGGTGACCAGTCACGATGCGCTCGGCTACTTCGCCGACCGCTACGAGATCGAGGTCGTCGGCGCGACGATCCCGGCGCTGACCACGCAGGCCCAGCCCTCGGCCGGGGAAACGGCCGAGCTCGTCGACCTGATCAGAACCGAGGGCGTAGAAGCCGTCTTTCCCGAGGCCGGAGTGAGCGCCGCGCTGGAGCAGGCGGTCGCCGACGAGACCAGTGCCGAGGTTGGGCCTGAGCTTTACGCCGACACGCTCGGACCCGAGGGATCGGGCGGCGCCACGTACTTGCAGGCGATGGCCGCCAACGCCGCGGCGATGGCCTCTGGTTTCAGTGGCGGTGAGCTCAGCTGCGAGCTCTCGACTTAGCCGCGACCGCGGTGCAGCCCGGACAGCTGCCGCGCAGGATCACGTCGTGATCACCGACCCGGTGGTCGAGGCGCTGCGACAGCGCCTCGATCGCGCGCTCGAGCTCCGCATCCTCGAAGGGCGTCACGCGGCCGCAGCGATCACAGATCAGGTGATGGTGGTGATGCTCGCCGTCGGGCATCGCGGCCTCATAGCGGGCCGAGCCGCCACCGAGGTCGAGCCTGGTGACGAGCTTCAGCTCCTCCAGGATCTCCAGCGTACGGTAGACGGTGGCGATGCCGACGCCGCGCCTGTCCTTTCGCAGCTCGTCGGCGATCTCATGTGCGGAGAGCACGCAGTCGTGGCGACCGATCAGCTCGACCACGGTCGAGCGCGGACGGCTGGCGCGGTGCCCCGATCGCCGCAGCTCGCTTTCTGCGAACTCGATCCAAGGATCGCTCGGAGGCGATGAGACCTTGCTCTTGTCTGCGTTGGAAGCGGCCATCAGCGACAATCAGATAATCGTTCTCAGCATCAAGATAATGAAATCTCGTTCTCAATGCCGACCGGAGCGAAGATGAGCTCGCTTCTGCCCTCACCTTTCGACCTCGAGTTCATGCAGCGCGCTGCCGTGGAGATCCTCCTCCTGGCGCCCCTCGCAGGCTTGCTCGGCGCTCAGATCGTGCTGCGCCGCCTCGCCTTTTTCACCCACAGCGTCGGCACTGCGGCTTTCCCCGGGCTTGTCGTCGCGGGGCCGCTGGGCTTGCCGCCGGCCTTTTGTGCCCTGGTCGCGGGGACGCTGTTCGCCGCGGCGCTCGAGCGCTTGGGTCGAGCCGCCCGCCTCGCCTACGACTCCGCCACCGCACTGCTGCTCGTCGCGGCGTTGGCCCTGGGGATCATTCTCGCCAGCGACGTCTATAAGTCGGGCACCGAGGTCGACCAGCTTCTCTTTGGCAGCTTGCTTGCGATCGGCGGCGATGAGATCGCGGCGACCGTGGTCGCTCTCGGCGTCGCTTCGATCGCGGCGTTGCTATTTCGTCGCTCGTGGATCACGTCCGGCTTCGACCCCGCCGCGAGCCGCTCCCTGGGACTGTCGCGAAGCGCCGCCGACTGGACGCTGTTCGCGGCGATCGCGATCGCCGCGGTCGCCGCTTTGGACGCCACGGGCGCCTTGCTGATCGGCGCCGTGCTCGTGATCCCAGCTGCCACGGCACGTCTGTTTGCCACAAGCGTCGCCGGCCTCGAACTGGGGGCGACGGTGATCGCTGCGGTCGAGGGCGTCGGCGCCCTATGGATCGCGTTCCAGCTCGACGTCCCCCCTGGCGCAGCGATCGCGACGCTCGGTGGCATCGTCTTCATCGTCGCGGCCGGTGCCCGCACTGCGTTCGGCATTGGCGCCGGCAGACGGTCGGTGGCGGCGTGAGTGGCGACGCCTCGAGCGGTGGCGGCGTGGACGGCAAAGGCGTGCTCGAGGTCAGCGATCTCGCCGGGGGCTACGGCGGTGAGTCGGCGATCGCCGATGTCAACTTCGTGCTGCCACGCGGTCAGCTCATGTGCGTGCTGGGGCCAAACGGCGGTGGCAAGACGACACTGTTCAAAGCCCTGCTGGACGAGCTGCCCGAACGCTCAGGACGAATCGAGCTCGGCGGGGCCATCGCCTACGTCCCGCAGACCGAGCGGGCGCGTCTCGACTTTCCTGTGAGCGCAATCGACGTCGTGCTCATGGGCACCTACTCGGAGCTCGCTTGGTATCAGCGCATCGGACACCGCCAGCGAAAGGCGGCTGACGCAGCGCTGGAGCGAGTCGGGCTCGCCGACCGCTCTGATGACGGCTTTGGCAGGCTCTCGGGTGGACAACGCCAGCGCGTGCTGATCGCCCGCGCACTTGCTCGCGACGCGGCGATTTTGCTTCTGGACGAGCCACTCAGTGGCGTCGACGCCGTTTCGGCCGAGCGCATCCTCCTCGTCCTCGACGAACTTCGCCGCGAGGGCAGCGCCGTAGTCGTCGCCACTCATGACATCGACCACGCGCGAAAGGCCGACAGCGTCCTTTGCATCAACGGCCGTCAGGTCGCCTTCGGCTCGCCCGAGTCAGCGCTCTCGGGAGAGTGTCTGCGCCGCACCTATGGCCACGAGCTCGTCGTCTTGCCCGGAGGCAACGAAGCGATCCTGGTCGACCACCACGCCCACTGATGATCGACGCGCTGATCGATCCATTCCGACTCGAGCTGGCCCAGCGTGCGCTGATCGAGATCGTCGTACTTGGAGCCGTCTGCGGCCCGCTGGGAACGTGGGTCGTGCTGTATCGCCAAAGCTACGCCGCAGAGTCGATCGCCCACGCGGCGCTGCCGGGGCTTGTCATCGCCGCGCTGGCCGGTGCGCCGCTGGCCCTGGGCGCCGCCGGTGGTCTTGTCGTTGCCGCACTGGCAATCTCACTTGCCAACCGCGACGAGGCGATCGGTAGCGATATCGGCGTCGCCGTCGCCGTCACGACCCTTTTCGGTGCGGGCGCGCTGCTGGCGCTCTCGCCGCAAGTGCCGGCCCGCCTCGGTTCCCTTCTGTTCGGCGACCCGCTCAGCATCTCCAACGCAGATATCGCGCTCTCGACCGCTCTTGCCGCGGTCATCCTCGCCGCCCTTGCAAGCGGGCACCGCGGCCTCGCGCTCACAGCCTTCGATCGGCCGGCCGCGACAAGCCTCGGTGCCAAGCCCGCCCGCATTGATGTCACACTGCTCGTGCTCTTGGCCTTGACCACTCTCGTGGCCGTCGAGGCACTGGGCAACCTGCTCGTCGTCGCCCTGCTGATCGCACCCGGAGCGGCCGCGCTACGCCTGTGCGACCGCCTCACCACAGCGATCTTGCTCTCGGCAACGATCGCGATCACCGCCGCCGTCGCCGGCCTCTACGCCAGCTATTACCTCAACATCGCCGCCGGAGCAGCAATCGCGCTAGCGGCGGTGATCGCCTTCACCGTAAGCCTCGCTTTTGGCTGGCGATCATCGCGCGGGGTAGCGCCGGCAACGCCCGGCGGGCCGCTGGGCGTGTCTGGCTGAGAAGTTCCCGCCTGGTCCGGACCTAAGGTGGCAGCGAATGGGATCGAGCGCCGAGGGCAAGAGGTCGGTCGTACGCCCGTTTGCGTTCGCGACCGGCGCCGTTGCCCTGGCGACGCTGATCGGTCTCTTGCTCCTGTGGCCCGGCGACCCCGAAACCGTCCTCAACGCCGGTCTCAGCGCTCCTACCGATTTGGCAGAGGTACGAAATGTCGAGTTCGGCCCCTGTCCCCCGCCCCAACCCGGCTCCTGTGGCCGTGCCGAGATCTTGATTCAGAGCGGCCCCAAGACGGGATCCAGCGGTTCGCTGCCGCTCGGCAGCACAGTCTTGGACCCCAAGCTCGAGGCGGGCGACAAGATCCGTGTCCAGCAGGTCGAGATTCCACCCCCGGCCCCGGGCGGGGAGGCGAGCACCGGCTACACGTTTTCCGACTTCGAACGCCGTTCGCCAATGCTGTGGCTGGCGATTGCTTTCGTCGTCCTCGTGGTCGCTTTTGGACGGCTTCGCGGGGCCCTCTCGCTGGTCGGCCTCGCGGCGAGCCTAGGGCTCGTTGTCCTTTTCATCGTGCCCGCGATCCTCGATGGCAGCCCGCCGCTGCTGGTTGCCGTCGTTGGCTCGATGGCGGTAATGCTGCTGACGATCCCGCTTGCCCATGGACTCGGTCCGAAGAGCCTTGCCGCTGCGCTCGGCACGGCGGTAAGCCTGCTGTTAGTTGCCGGCCTCGCGTACTTGTTCACTGAGCTCACCAGCCTCACGGGGTTGACATCTGAAGAACTCACACTGCTCGAGGTCAACGACGTCATCGTTTCCTTCGAGGGCCTGTTGCTCGCAGGAATGGTGATCGGCGCGCTTGGAGTTCTCGACGACGTCACCGTGAGCCAAGCGTCGACCGTGGTGGCCTTGCGCGCCGCAAACCCGCGCCTCGGATTCAGCGAGCTCTACCGGCGCGCGAACGACGTCGGGCGCGACCACGTCTCGGCAACTGTCAATACCCTCGTTCTCGCCTACGTCGGTGCGTCGCTGCCTGTACTGCTGATCTTCGCATCGGGCCAGCTCGGGATCGTCGAGGCTCTGAACGTTGAATTGGTTGCAAAGGAGATCTACGGGGTGACGAACTCGAGCTCGCTGCGGCTCACGGCCACGTTCACTGAGCTTGTGCTCCGTAGCCATCTCCGAGAGCGCGCGATTCCATGACTGAAAGCGACAGCAGCTAGGCGGCGTTTCGGGATCGATGGGCGGCCAAAGCGCAGTCGCCGGATAGGTCGAGCTCGAGCACTCCGCGATTACGTGACATGCAGACACGTTACTTTGGATACGCCATGTTGATACCCCTCCGGGGTATGTGTAGAGTGGGCGCGCGAACCACAACTTTGGAGGACTGAAACCAATGGAAGCGCACGCCGCCCACGCCCACCACGAGATGCCCACCGAGGGCAATGCCCTGACCGGTGTCGCCGTCAGTGCCACCTTGCATTGCCTCACAGGGTGCGCAATCGGTGAGGTCAGCGGCGTCGCTATCGGAACGGCGCTCGGCTTCTCCGATCTCGGGACGATCGCTCTGGCCATAGGGTTGGCGTTCGCCTTCGGCTACGCCCTGACCAGCTTGCCGCTGCTGCGGGCGGGCCTTGCCCTCGGCGCCGTGATTCCGATCGCGTTAGCTTCGGACACTCTGTCGATCGCCACGATGGAGGTGGTCGACAACGCGATTCTCCTGATCATCCCCGGTGCGATGGACGCAGGGCTCAACACGGTTCTCTTCTGGGGCAGCTTGGCCTTTGCTCTAGCCATCGCGTTCGTGCTCACGGTTCCGGTAAACCGCTGGCTGCTTGCCCGTGGCAAGGGCCACACGGCCGTGCACAACACCGGCATCCACGGTGGCCCGCCGACACGCCTGGTCGGCGTAGCGGTCGTCCTCGCCTTCATCTTCGGCTCCAGCGTTCTGGTCGCCGAGGCGTTCAGCGAGGACGAGATGGGCCAAGAAGTGAGCGCATCGGCCGAGATCGACGGAGCCTTCGTCACCGAGATGGTGCCTCATCATGAATCCGCGATCGAGATGGCGAAGATCGCTCAGAGGCGGGCCGAGCACCCGCAGATCAGCGAATTGGCCGACAACATCGTCGCTACCCAGTCAGCCGAGATCGACCGGCTGAATCAGATAGGTACTCGACTCAACACAGGAGACGGCGCACACGGCTCGTTGGGACTCGATCAGGCGGCGATGGGCATGGAGATGGGCGGCGCCCAGCTCGAAACCGCTAAGCCATTCGACCGCAGCTTCATCGACGCGATGATTCCTCACCATCAAGGGGCTATCCGCATGGCGCAAGTCGCGCTTGCCGATGGCGGTGATCAGGAAACGGAGGCGCTCGCCAACGAGATCATCGCGGCTCAGTCGCGAGAGATCACCAAAATGAACGGGTGGCGGACGGACTGGTATGGATCACCGTCCCCAGCCGGCGGCATCCCGGCCGCGGAGTTCGCGGCCCCGGAGTCGAGCTCAGAGATGAGCGGGATGGAGCACTAGCTGCGCGTACCCTGGCTTTAGCGGGCGACAGTCACAGTGAACCGCTTGCGCTTCGGCGTGCGGTCCGAGAGAACCCTGATGCGAACCACGTATGTTCCCGACTCCGCCCGGCGGCCATCTTTGCCGGAGCCGACCTTGCCGTTCCAGCGAATCGCAGCGTTGCCAGGTCCGGCGCACGAGTTTTCGAGCCGACTTACCAGGGAGCCATTGCGCCTGACGGCGGCAACGACCCGAGCAGACTGGGCGAGATTGACCGAGGCGACGCGGGTACTTTTTCCGGCGCGCACTCGGTCGTGGCCCGCGCGAATCGACCGGACAAGCGGCCCGCGCGCGCTCGGCACTCGGATCGCCGTTGAAGTGCTCTCGAACCCAGACGTGATCGTCAACTTTGAGCGGCCCGGGCAAACAGCGCGAAAGTTGCCATCGGCGGTCTGCTTGGTGGCATTGCGGCGCGGATCGTCAGTCGCCGATTTGACCGGGCGCAAGACCTGCGGCTGCGAACTGGTCCAGATTCGTGCCGGATTCGGCAGCGACTCGACCGGCGTCGACGTCGGCTCGCTTTGTTGTGCGGCCGAGACGCCGGCGAAGCCGGTCACACCGACGAAGCCCGCGATCACGGGAGCAAGCAACCGTCGCCCGCGCGGGCTGTTGGCCGTGAACCGGGAAAGCAAGAACATCAGCACCAGCAGCGCAGGCGGGCCCAGCCAAGGCGCGTACTCGCCGAACCACAGAGCGGCGGAGCCCGTCGAGCGCGGAATCGGATTGGGGTCGCGCAGCTCAAGCGCCGGAACTTGGGCAGGGTCGTTAAATACCGGCTGACGTCCGAAGGCCTCGAAGACACGGGTTTCCCCCACGGCCACAGAGGTCGAGCCCGTGATTTCGATTCCATCGTTGACGAAGATCGGGATTACGTCGGTGCTGAACGAGTCGCCTTCGACCTGCAGCAGGCGGAAACCGTGCCAGTAGCCGTGGTCGGTGCCAACCGGCCCAGTGGTGTAGAGCTCGCCACCTGCGCCGCCGTCGATGAAGTACGGGATGTCGCCTGCGCCGCGATAGAGAAACTGGCCTTTGATGTGTCCGAGGAAGACACCGTCGACTCCGGCTCTCACCGCCGACTGCTCGAAAAACTCATTGTCCGCGGCGCCGGCGAATGTCTTGCCCATCGTGTGGAAGGTCGCCGTCGGGTCGCGATAGCTCTGATCGCCCGGATCGCGCGTGGGCATGTGCATCACAACGAAGACGAGCTTGCCATCCGCCTGCGCCTCGCTGCCGACCCGCTCGAGGAAGTCGAGCTGTTCCTCGCCGTCGGGACTCTGACCCGACGGGTTCTGGATCCCGTTGCAGAGGAGGATGCTGAAGCATGAGTTGTCGATGAACACCCACCGCACGTTTCCGGCATCGGCGAAATAGTGAGACGACGCACCATCGGGGTCAGACGTTTGCCGCTGGTGGGGCGAGACCTGCGGATATCCGGGCGCGTCGCCCATCGGATAGGGGCGCGGGGCGAAGAACTCGGCGTAGGGGCCGAAGTCGCCTTGGATGTCGACACCGCCAGGCAGCCCGGGCGACGCCTTGCGGTCGTGGTTTCCGACCCCTGCGAGCCACGGGATTTCCTTGGCGTCGTAGACCTCCATCACGTCGGCCCAGAGCTGAAACTGCTCGGGCTCGCCGTCGTTGGCTTTATCGCCCGACATCGTCACCAAATCGGGCTTGAACTTCGAGGACTGGCGCACGACTTTGGGCAGGATCGTCGCCCCGTCGTCATCGTTGATGTGCTCCTCGCCAAAGTGGACGAAGACATCGGATTGAGGGTCGACCGGTGGCCAGGACTTAGTTTGGGCCCCGATCGCCGGGGCAGCGAAGGCGACACATGCCGATGCCGCAGTCGCGCATGCGACCAGAAACTTTCGTGCCCGCCTCACGGCAGGCGCCTCTCGACGACATACGCCCATCGACGCGCAGCATAGGTGCGCTCTCGCCGCCGTGCGTCACTTATTCGTGAAAAGGGCGCGTGCTCACTGGTTCGCCTGCGTGAGCAGGAACAAGCCGAGCGAGGTGAAGCCGACCATCAAAGCGAGCATCCAGTACTGGGAGCGTGCGGCTGCGCGCGAATCGCCGTAGATCTTGATCGCGCGGTCGTGGCCGAGCACGAGCGCGATCATGTGGCCGATGACGAGCGCTGCGACCTGGACGTACCAGATCGCCTCCGAGCCGAGGCTGGAGTAGTCGATGCCGCTGCCCGCGGTGCCGAAGAAGTTGCTGCCGTCACCCAAGGGATCGGAGAGCAGGAAGGTGAACTGCGCCTGCTCG